>FUFK010043848.1_pt1 | contig 29267 bp, 62 predicted proteins | sample 1021851 | NCBI WGS metagenome assembly FUFK01 (sample SAMEA51879418, study PRJEB19060) | metagenome
TAAATATTCAATCATCTAGTGAAGCATTTGATCTTATAAATGAATTAGCTGGTGTGATGAGATGTATGCCGATATGGTCTGCTGGTAGTATTTTACTTGCTCAAGATAGTCCAAAAGATGCAAGCTATTTATTTAATTTAGCTAACGTAACTGAAGAAGGATTTAATTACTCAGGAAGTGGATTAAAAACAAGAAATACTGTAATTTCTGTTTCTTATTTCAACATGGATAGTAGAGAAATAGATTATGAGGTTTATGAGGATGCTGCTGCTATAGCAAAATTTGGAGTGATTATTAAACAGGTAAAAGGTTTTGCGTGTACTAGCCGAGGTCAAGCCAGAAGATTAGCAAAAGCTATTTTATTTACTGAACAAAATGAAAGTGAAGTTGTTGCATTTTCAACTTCTATAGATTCTGGTGTCGTTGTAAGACCTGGTGCTGTAATAGAGATAGCTGATCCTGTTCGTTCTGGCCTTAGAAGAGGTGGAAGAGTAAGTTCTGCTACAACAACTCAAATAACTGTAGATGATTCTGCTGCAACCGATTTACCGACAACAAATAATCCAACCTTGAGTCTGATATTGCCTGATGGAACTGTTGAAAGTAAGTCAGTATCAAGTGTCTCAGGTGCAGTTATAACAGTATCTTCTGCTTTTTCTCAAACTCCAAATGCTAATACAGTTTGGTTACTGCAAGATGATACAGTTCAAGCTCAAAAATTTAGAGTAATAACAGTAGAGGAATCTGATGGAATAAATTATGCGATTACAGCTTTATCTTATGTAAATGAAAAGTACGCATTTATTGAAGATGGTGCGACCTTACCAACAAGGACAGTATCGGTATTAAATTTACCAAAAGATCCTCCTGCTGCTTTACAAGCTGAAGAAAAAATAGTTGAAATAAATAATCAGGCAGTATCTAAACTTATCGTCAGTTGGCAACCTATTGTCGGTGTTACGCAGTATCAAGTTAACTATAGATTCAATAATGGAAACTTTGTCTCTACTACAGTCTCTTCTCCTGACTTTGAAATATTCAATACTGATATTGGAACGTATGAGTTTCAAGTATTCAGTTATAATGCTGCATTACAGACAAGTGCGACTTCTGCTGATCTAACCTTCAACGCTGTTGGTAAAACTGCATTACCATCAAATGTAACTGGATTATCAGCCGAACCAATAAATGAAAAATTAGTAAGATTACGTTGGAATTTATCTACAGATATTGATGTTACACATGGAGGTAGGGTGTATGTTAGACATTCTCCTCTGACCAATGGTAATGGAACATTTACTAATAGTACTGATTTGATTCAAGCACTGGCTGGTAATACAACAACAGCAGAAGTTCCATATCTTGAGGGAGAATATATTTTAAAATTTCAAGATGATGGCGGTAGATTTTGTGCAGGAGAAACAAGTGTAATATTAGATTTACCAGATAATTTAGCTCCACTTTTAACACAAACAAGAAGAGAAGATTTAGATAGTCCAAAGTTTCAAGGCACAAAAACCAATGTTGCTTTTGATGCAACTACAAATACAATTAACCTAGTCGGTGGCGGTACGTTTGATGCCATTACAGATTTTGATGCTGTAACTTCTTTAGATGACTTTGGTGGCATTGTGCCAGAAGGTACTTATGATTTTGGAGGAACTGCTGGTGGAGATACTTTAGACTTAGGTGGTGTATTTAGCCTTGATCTTAAACGTCATTTCTTGACAGAAGGTTTCTATCCATCAGATTTGTTTGATTCAAGAGGTTTGATTGATGATATTACAGATTTTGATGGACTTACAGCTACAGAAGTTAACGCTGAAATGTTAGTGAGAGTTACACAAGATAATCCATCTGGATCTCCTACTTATACTGACTTTCAAACTTTTGCTAATGGAACTTATAAAGGAAGAGGATTTCAATTCAGAGCAAAACTTACAAGTAACGATACTGCACAGGATATAAAAGTTTCTCAGCTAGGCTATACAGCATCTTTACAGAGAAGAACAGAACAAGGTAATCTGACAGCAAGCGGAGCAGGAGCTAAAGCTATTACTTTTACTCATCCGTTTTTTGTTGGTACTTCTTCTTTGCTTGGAGCAAACACTAATTTACCCTCTGTTGGTATCAATGCTCAGAATATGGCATCAGGAGATTACTTTGAAGTAAGTAGTGTATCTGGAACGGGTTTTACTGTTCACTTCAAAAATTCATCAAATGCTTCGATTGATAGAAATTTTACCTATCAGGCTGTCGGATTTGGTAAAGGAGGGTAGAATATGCACAAGGTAGCTTTTTAAATGGCACAAGTCACAGATTATACGATAGACAATGGCACAGGTTCTGCCGTAAGAACTGACCTTAATAATGTTTTTGCTGCCATACAGAGTTTAAATAGTGGATCAGCAGATCCTAGTGGTACACAGGTTGCGTTTCAGTTATCAGTTAATACAACATCTAATCTTCTAAAACTAAGAAATGCAGCTAATAATGGATATATCGAGATTGGAGATGTTACTCAGGCAAATTTAGGTCTAGCAAAACTTTCTGGATCGACATTTACTGGAACTGTTATTCATAACTACACAGGTGCATTGAGATTACCTGTTGGAACTACTGGTCAGAGACCTGGTTCTCCAGCTACAGGAGACATCAGATTTAACAGCACGACCACTTCTGCTGAAATATATAACGGATCTGAATTTACTGCTGTGGGAGGCGGTGCTGGAGCTACGGGAGGAGGTAATGATGAGGTATTTTTTGAATCGGATACTAATGTAACAACAGATTATACGATAACATCAGGAAAAAATGCACACACAGTAAGTCCTATTGTTAATTCTGGTGTTACTGTGACTGTGCCTTCTGGCAGTTTATTGGTTATTATTTAATTATGAGCTTAGAACTTTCTGGAACAACTGGTGTAAAAGGAGTAGCTGGATCAGTTTCTGCACCAAGTATTGTTGGAGATGACACAAATACAGGAATTAGTTTCCCTGCTGCTGACACTATCAAGTTTTCAACTGGTGGTGTTGAACGTATGCAGATTACTAATAGTGGTGTATCTGGTACTGGTATAGGAGCAGGGAAAATTCTTCAAGTTGTTCAAACTGTAAAAACAAATGTTTTTTCTAGTAATGCTTCTTCTATGACAGATGTTACAGGATTAAATGTTGCAATTACACCTTCTAGTGCATCTAGTAAAGTTCTTGTAACTGTTTCTATATCAATTGGTGGAGAACATAGTGCCCTTGTGGGTATAAATCTTTTAAGAGGTTCAACTGTTGTTGCAGCAGGGGACGCTAATGTAAGTAACCATAATTTAGTTACTTTTGGAGTAGGTTTAAATAGTTCTGGAAATAACAGCGTGGGTAGTGGTAAATATCAATCAAATACTCATTCTTATACATTTCTTGATTCTCCAAATACAACATCTGCCACAACCTACAAAATACAAGCTAGAAATGTTAGAGGAAATCAAAACGAATATTTCGTAGTTAATTCTGCATATCAAGGTGGACACGCAAACGATAATTCCACTTATGTTTTAAATACGACTTCAACAATAACAGCACAGGAGGTAGGTGCATAATGGATTTTGAAGCAATTGTAAAAGCATATCCATCCATAACAACGATTGATGATTCTTTTGTTAATTATGGTTTAGATGCAAGCGGTAATAAAGTTTCTATAGTTCAATCCAATGTTGATGCTGCACGAACCACTTTAGACGCTGAAGCAGCAGCGATAGCTTATCAAGGGCAACGTAAAGCTGAGTATCCAAGTATTGAAGATCAGCTTGATGACATCTATCATAATGGTGTAGCTGGTTGGAAAACTACTATCAAAGCAATCAAAGACAAATATCCTAAACCATGACAGCAAAGATTAAACTAAACGCAGCATCAGGTGGTGGGTCTTTCAGCTTACAAGCACCCTCATCATCTAGTAATAATAGAGTTATAACTTTACCCGATATTGCAGACGGAACACTTTTAACAAATCAAAGTACTGGTTTAGGAAAAGTTCTTCAAGTAAAACAGACAGTTATTGATACACAACAAACTTATGGAACAAGTGGTGAAAATGAAGTGATGAATGTAAGTATTACACCATCTGCCACTTCTAGTAAAGTTTTAGTATGTTGTAACATGGCTAGTTGTTTTACAAACAGCGTTACTACAGAAATACAATTAATTATTTATAGAGACTCTACTGAAATCACTGGCTTAGTAAGATATTTTCGTACTACTAGTACTAGTGACAGATCACAACCAAGCGGTATGTTTCTTGACTCTCCAAACAGCACATCATCAATAACTTATAGATTAAAGGCTGCAAGAGTAGCTGGTTCAGATGGCTATGTTATCAACGCTACTAATGGACAAGCTAAATCATCTTTAACAGTAATGGAGATAGCAGCATGAATTATAATAAAGTTGATGCCTTGTTTAGTTTAAAACCAAATAAAGAGTTTGCTTGGAATTGGAAAGGGACAGATTATTCTGGTTTAGAGTGGTTAGACAGTTCAACAAAACCAACAGAATCTGAAATAGATGCTGAAGTTACAAGATTAACAAATGCAGAACCAATGAGATTATTAAGAGTAGAAAGAGATAAATTATTAGCTGCCTGTGATTGGAGGGCTAGTTCTGATTTAACTTTATCAACAGCTTGGAAAACATATCGTCAAAGTTTGCGTGATTTACCAGCCAGTGCATCGCCTAAACTTGATGAAAATGGTAACTTAGATATGAGTTCTATAAGTTTTCCTAGTCAACCTAGTTAATTATGTCAGAGATCAAGGTAAATTCGATAAAAGGTGTAGCAGCTAGTACTGCTGCTATTACTGTCAACAATACTGATGGAACGTGTAGTGCTAATGTTACAAACAGACCTAATGTTAATTTAATAATTAACGGAGCAATGGAAATACAGCAACGAATTGCTGGAAATTATACGACCATAACAAATGACTATACAGGAATTGACCGGTATCATGTTTATGCCAACCCTGCTAGTAAATTAACTTACGAACCAAGTACTGATAGTCCTGTTGGTTTTTCAAGTTCATTTAAAATTACTTCTACAAGTGCTTATACACCGACTTCTGGTAATTATTTTTATTTTGGACAAAGAATTGAAGGTCATAATTGGCAACATTTAGAATATGGAACTGGTAACGCAAAAACAATTACAATTTCTTTTTTTGTGAAATCTAGTATTACTGGTACTTGGAGTGGAATTGTAAAAAATCAGTCACAAAATAGATCATTTGCTTGGGAATATACAATTTCTTCAGCCGATACTTGGGAAAAGAAAACAATAACTGTACCTGGCTGTCCAGATGGGACATGGGAAACTGGTCGTAATGCTGGTGCTTGGATATATTTTTGTATTGGTTCAACAACTTCGGGAACAACTTATCTCGGTTCAGCTAATTCTTGGCAGAGTACTAACCTTATTGGAACAACAGGGTCAAATAGTCTACCTAATACTAATGGTGCAACATGGTATATGACAGGATTAAAGGTTGAAGAGGGCAGCGTGGCAACTGATTTTCAGCGTAGATTGTATAGCCAAGAACTTGCTGATTGTATGCGTTATTATCAGATAGTCATTCAATCTGGTGGAGGCGGTGGAGGTAATACAGGAGGTTTAGGAGGAACACCATACAGTAACGGCAGTAGTGTATATTGTCCATATAGGTTTCCAGTTGAAATGAGGGCTGAACCAAGTATGGAAAGCACATCTGGAACTGGAAGCGGTTCTGGTACATTCAGAACCAGAAGAGGAAATAACTATAACTTTAATAGTTTTGCAAGTATGAATGATGCAAACAACACAAGTACTACGTTTGTTACTAATGGAAACGCAGGGGGTGGAGATGTAGGAGATTACATCTGGATTGAAACTAACGCTGGTGCAAAACTAGCTTTAGATGCGGAGTTATAATCATGGCATATCCAATAAACCCAATTTACAAACTATGTAAAAATCTAGATGGTATTGTAACTTGTGTATTGACAGAAAGAAATGGTTTAGTAATTAGTATTCCTATTTCAGAAAATAACAGACATTACCAAGAGTACCTTGAGTGGGTAGCAGAGGGTAACACAGCCGAAGCTGCTGATTAATTAATCTTTTCTTGCATTTGTCTAGTCATTATTCCCATAGTGACGTAGAGAGGGGATAGGGCTACAATAAGCAGTAATACAAGCACACTTGAAAAAGATAGTGCTTTTAATATTGCAAATTTAATCATGTTTCAAAAAATTGCTAATATTCTTAGCATTGTTTCATTTGTAATGGTAGCTTCCATGAGTGGTGGAGCGTACTTTGGTTACAAATATGTAACTTCAGAACAGTTCAAATCAAGAGTTATGAATGAGATTCTTGATAACGTATCTGGAATGATGCCAAAAGTATTAGATCAGAATTTACCTAGAGTTACAGGCCAATCAATGCCGATTATCAAATGAACTGTTACTGGTGTGATACAAAGCTAATCATAGGTGGAGACATTGATATTGAAGAGGATATGAGTGGCTATCCTGAGTTTTCCGTGATGACTAATTTATCCTGTCCTAAATGCTTTTCAGAAGTAGAAGTATTGAAGAAAAGAGATGCCTTCGATTGAAATACCTGATATTCAAATCCGTGAGATATATATTCCAGATGTTCCAGAAATATATAGTCCACATTATGTAACTATTACACAACCACCTGATATTGATGTGCCTGGTTGTACCTATCAACATCGTGATATAAAAAATACTGGAAATCGTAATTTATTATTGGAAGATCCAAATGGTGTATTTACAACGTGTGACTTTCCGTTTCCTAGTTTTATACCGCTTGATTATTCTCCTGAGAATCTCGTTATTACAGAAGAAGCACCTATCAATAATGACCCACCGCCCTTGCCAGAAACAAAGCAGCCAGATATTCCTCCACTACCTGATCCTCCCCCACCAGATTTTCCTCCCTGTCCTGGCAAAAATGACCAAAGAGTAGGAGATTTTCGTAACGATAAAAAGCTAGAACGTGTCATCGGACATGAAAGAGGGCAAGATGGGAGTGAATGTATAACTCTCTATGAAGCAGTTGAGTGGAAAGAACAATACATTCCGTCTGCTCCTCAGTTTGTTGGGGTCTTTAGCCTTGCTTTGGTTGGTGCTTCTGCACCATTGGTACTTCAGCTTGTCCGCCCTTTAGTAAAGCAAGCTGTTACTAAGCTGACTAAAAAACGAAAGTAACATTGTTACGGATTGAAAATATACTGAGAGTTATATACCTTTCATGCTATAGTAAGTAGGCAATAAACAATTTTACTCTTATGAGACATAAATTTCAAAACAGAACTGAAAACACTCTTGAAAAAGATGATAGGCTCTATTTTCATTTCAATCAATTTGACAGAGAAGTTTCTATAGCTTTTCATTCTAGAAGTGACGTAACAGAGTATTCAATGCCTCTTGATAAATTCATTAGTTCATTACAAACATCTATAGAAGATTTTGATACAACTGAGTTAGAAGTGATGAAAATGACTGCTGCTGTTTTATTTACAAAAATAAGACAGATAGAGAAAGCTAAAGCTGAAGCAGAACTCAAAGAAACTGAAGAAAAGGTAACTCAAACAGTATGACTTCACAAATAGAAAATGCCCTCTCAACTTTATATGAGGGCATAGACTATTCTCTAGAATTTATTACTCCAGAAAAAGCACAATTTTATCTGGAAAAAAATTTTGAGAATAATCGCAAGATTAGTAGAAATAATCTTGAAGAGTTAAAAAGAGAAATGAGAAATAGTCGTTTCATCTTATCTGACTCTGCCATTTGTTTTGATAAAGATGGCACTCTCGTAAATGGTCAACATAGATTACTTGCTGTTGTACAAACAGGGATGGTACAACCATTTCTTGTTGTCAAAAATATGCCTAGCAAATCTAAGCAAATAATGGATGTTGGTAAGTCTAGGTGTATGTCTGATCGTATTACTGTTAGCGGTGTCAGGATCAGCAGAAGAGATTGTGCAACCATAAGACACGCTATGGCTGCTCTAAACAGCACAACTGGTACTGAGCAATACTCAAGACCATGCCATGATGCCATAGTTGCGGAAACTTATTTGAAACACAATCAGTTTCTTTATCTTATGAGTAAAGTCTGTCCTACCAATACAACTAGAGTCAGATCATTTTTTCTTGGAGCAGCATTAAAAATCTATGCTGAAATGACTTATAACACTCAAAATCCAAGACATAAAAAATACAACCATACAATGAATCCTAAAGAAAGGGCATTACATTGGTTGAATATTGTCACTACAGGTATGGCAAGTCCTATTGATGGTCTTGATAGAGATATTAAACCATGTGATAGAGCAGCACAGATTATTTTTACCAAGTCCTGTGACAGCAGCCTTAAAAGATCATATTGGAATAGTGCTGAAGCCTTTGCTCTTACTGTTAGAGCAGCCCATAATTTTATGATTGGTTTAGATACTCAGTATCTTAAAGTTCCCAAAGATGATCCTTTCAGAGATTTCATAGAGTTACCTTCCACCAACAAGATAATGACTATGACATCAAATTGACGTTACAATGTTTTTAATTACTTTTAACCAATGAATGAGAATCTACAGCGATTATCAATTCAAATAACAAAACATCAGTACAATTTGTTGAAATATCACACTAAACCAGGTGTTTCAATCTCTTCTCTTGTAAGAAATGCTCTTGATGACTACTTTGCTGATGCTGAAGAAGCTCTCAAAGAAAAATACTTTGAAGCAGCAGAATATGAAGAGTACGAGAAGTATATGCTTGAACAAAAAGAAGAACCAGTAATGGCTGATGCAAGTTGTTTTCTCTGATTTACTGCTATACTAAATGTGATTCATCCAAGAATCCCATTGCAACACAAGAAATAGGTAAGATGTTTGGAAGGGTCTTACCTATTTTTTTATGCTTTGTTGTAAAATATATTTACCTTATTCAACATGGCGAAGGATAGGGTGTCTAGGTAGGCAAGTTAATACCCGTGCTTGTCTACTGCTTAATTTCGTGAGTATGTGGGATAACTTGATTTGGTGGAATATTAACAACAATATCTTCACAAGTAATTGCACTTGGAGTATTAGGTTTGAAAGTAACTCCATCTTTCGCCATCTTTGCACACATCTCCAAGCGATAGAGGCTGATTTCCATTTTAGTTTTCTTTATCAGTAACCTCTGAGCTTCAATATTTACTTCTGTTGCTTCATGACACAATGCTGGAGACTTGCCTAACGGGATATTGAATTGTGCAGATATTCCATAATTTAGGTTAAAATTATCTTTTTCAAATCTAGGAATTTCTGAGTAATATTTTATTTCTCCAGTATCTTCATCATAAATTGGTGTTCTCGTAATATATTCTTTGGGTCGTGCAAAAGACCAACTATCAGTTACATAAGGAGTGATTGTAAGACTAGGAGAAGCACAAACTATGCCCTGACTCATTCTGTAAGATGGCATAGCAGATGGTGTAATCATCGTTGCATTATTATTAACTACTCCCTGTGCATTGCTGCTAGGAGAAGCAACAGTTGTATTCGCCAAAACCCTTGCAGGGCAAAGGATTATAGCTATTGTCCAAATGTAGTTGTGGTTTCTGTTGTGGTGCTTGTAGTTATTTGACGAGTTATGGTTGTTGTTGTATCTAATCCTGGAGTTATTAGTGTTTCTTGTAGAGAGAAAGCTGCTCCATCTGTATTTATTGACCAACGAGGTATAGCTTCTAAGTTTGGCGAAGTCCAACTAAAATTTACCCCTCCAACTGTTTGTTCATTCGTAGTCGTAGGAGTAGGGTTGATATATCCCGTTTCAGATTTGATATTATGTCCTGACGCTGAGTANGAGTATCCTGTCCGATATTGATGGCTCGTNATCGTTTCATTNATTATTGATTCAGATGTNCTNGATGTTGTAGAACTTCCTGTACGAAACTGCGGAACTACAGGAACAGCAAAGGCTCTTACTGGTAATACTAATAAAACTAGCAGCCAAAGTCTAGTCAATCGTAATAGTAACTTTAGTAGATCCTATGCAAGATGTACCCGACCCACCTGCGGTACAGGTATGGATTCCAGAACTCAATGACGTTAAAGCGAGAGATCCAGCAGTACCGCCTGATCCAATAGTAGTCTGACCACCTAATACTGGTAATGCTGCAATACCCGAACTAGGAGTTACAGTAGATGGTGTAGCATCTCCCATTATTACTGATTCTGTTTTACTAAAAGCAGATCCAGCAGTTGTTACTGAAGTATCTGTTTGAATCATCGCTGGAACGCCCTCAGTTAACGAACCAACATTGATCCCACCTATTTTTCCTGATGTAGTTGTATCTCCCACAGTTACAGATGGTGTAATATTATTTCCGCTTAGTGAATATGTAGTTCCTACCTTATTTGTTACGACATAAGGCATATCAACTGTTATCTGAGCAGAGGTAACAAACTCCTGTTTTATATCAGCAAAGGCAGCCGTTGGTAAGAATAGAAGTAAAGCAAACAGTTTTTTCATTTGATACCTACTTTAGAGTTCTTATTATCTACTATAGTATCTTTTTTCTTTTTTATCTGAAAACCTAGTGAAGCTGTGGAGGCTGAAAAAATCGAAGCAATAAATGTGGGGTCAAAATCTACAATTTTTTTGCCAGATGGCGGTTCATAGTATGAAAGGGATAAAAGTGTTGCCGACCACAAAAGTACGCAAACTTTCACAATGGTTTCAACTTTACTAGGCTCTTGATCTTCCATAAAAGTTAAGATTCTTGTCTAATACTAGCAAAGTAGCTATGTTTGGAAAGTAACACATATTTATTTTATGTATAAGATCTTAAAACCAATCTTACTTACTTTTTTAACTACAACTGCTGTTAAGAGATTGATAGTAGATTTATTAAAAACAATAGCTAAACAAACTACAAATACGCTAGATGATAGAGCAGTTGAACTTTTAGAAAAACAACTTTTTCCAATGAAATGAAAATTACCAAATTTCTCAACATAGACATAGAACCAGCACCTTTAGAAATGAAGTTAGATGTTGAAATGCGTTGTAGAGAAATAATGGCAAGTAATGAAATTGATGATATAAAAAAATACTGTACACATCTTGTCAGGCATAAATTAGAACAAGATGTATTTTTGGCTTCTATGTTGAATAGATTAATTGAACTGGAAGCTGCTGCTGTAGTAAAAGAAATAAGAAAGAAAAAGAAAACTAATCCCGTGAAGAAATTTTTTCATATTCCCTAATCTCTTCATCAGTAAAATCTTTGATAAATAACTTATCTATTTTGTCAATTTCATAATTAAATTTAAGGATTGCAGTTCTTATATGTTCTGTAACCCAACGACCCTCTTGATAAACTACTTGAGCTTTACCATTATCTTTAATAAAAACATAATGATCCATACCCTTCATTTGAATTTCTAAAAAATTTTTTTCTAAATTTTTACGTCTTATTTCTTTTAGTTTGCGTAATTTAACAACCGAAGCTCTAGGATTACTCATTTTTGATAACCAGTAGGAGGTGGTGTAAGCCAGTAGCGTACACCATCTATAATTTTAAAATGAATCTTCAAGTTAGGATCTAATTTTAAGTATTCATTCTGTTTACTGTTAGAAAGGTAATTCTTCATTTACCTCTCTTTCAAGCTTCTGTGGATTGATGTTGCCAAATACTCCGAACTGTCCATCCACCGCTTTAGAGTAGATTTGTACACATTTAGTTTTAACTTTCTCTTTTTTGTTAAAATCGTAAACTTCTCCATCTTTTGCTTTTAGATCTACAAGTGTATTTAAATGTTCTATTAAATGAGTAACAGAGTCAACAGGAATTGTTAAACTCAAGACCTGTTGGCCTTCATTGAAACGATCATCGCCTATAGACCATTTGATAGGTAATGGTAGTGCTGGATTAAAGTCAGCCATAATTAAAAAAGTCTTTTAGTAAGTTGTTTAAAAATAAATTTATAGAGACATTGTTCGACTTACAATGCTCTCTGATTAAAGAAGCAAGATCATCATTGGTACGCACCCCAAATACGTTTCTGTTCCAATCTTTACGTTGATCTGCTCGTCTTTGTTCAAGTTGTTTCATAATCTCTTGACCAGAGAACTCAGCTTCTTCTGTTGTCATTAGTTGTCAGCTATCTTTGATATAGCATGACTCAGAAACTCTCCATGTCTAGCTTCTGTAATGAATCCTTTAACTCTGGGAACTTTAAACTGTGTGATGAAAGCAGCAGCAATTTCTTTTGCCTTATCAGGATTAGTTTCCATTAACTGCTTAAGCTGATCTGTGATTAGATTTCTAGCTTCAGTAGTGATTGGGGGATTTTTCTTGGCTTGTTCTGATACAGGTGCAAGTTTTTGCTTGGCCTTAGTTGGTGTTCTACCAGTGCCTTTTTCTTTTTCTGGTGGTGGTGTCAATGAATTAGCATCATCGTCATCATCAGATCCTATGCCATAAATAGCTGATAGTGCATACTTTTTAAGGTAAGTTCTTCTAATACCATCTTCTTGACTAGTGTTCTTACCAGTAGGAAGTGGAGGTAATCTATCAATACTTTCAAGTTTTTCATTACCAAAGTACAAAGTAGTTATTAATAAATCAATAACTTCTCCTTGTTCAGTAATAATGTACTTACCAGTTTGAGTATGAGAGATACCTAATTCATGTGCATATTGCACAATCTGTAAAACATCTTCTAACTTTGAATACTCTCTAGGATTAGGAAATTTAGTAAATCCACTTCTAGGAGCAGCTTTTACTTTAAGTTGAAATAACCTGAGAGCATCTGTTAAAGATTTAGGTTTTTCTGTGGTCATTAGTTTATTGTACTAAACTATTAAATTATATACCTTATATAATGTTTACTGCAAGGCAGCCTGTAACAAAGTGTTGAATTGTTCTGGTGTCAACACCATTCTCCATTGTCCTCCTCTAAACCTGACCATGCTCGCCACAAAGTCTACTCCTGCATTTTCTCTCTGCACTTCAACTTCTCTAGGCTTAACAAGACAGGCTTGAGATTTATCTTTCCAATCCGCTACCTGTATCACGCAGTTCGGTACTCCATGAATATCTCCAACATCTCCAGGAATCCCTGCACTAAGATTTCTTTGACATTCAAAACCAGTAACCTCGGTCAAAAGTTCTGCTGCTTCTCTTTCAGCTTTATCTCCTTTTCGTTTCTGTGGATTCATAAGTCTCTTATACCTGTTTGAAAACTTAGTTGATAGGTTGGAGCAAATAATTCCTGTTGAAATTTATTTGTATCTAATTTATCTTTAACATAATCAAAATATTCTTTATTTATTTCAATACCAGTTGCATCAATATTCAAATCTTTACATACATCAAGAACAACTCCTGATCCCATAAATGGATCTAATACAGATGTTGGCTGAAACCACTCAATAAGATTTTTCATCAATTTATATGGTTTTGTCCACGCACCCAACTTACTATTCATATTTCTAGGATAAATTAATACACTATTTAGTTGTTTTCTTTCCTTTGGTCTGTAAGTTCTTTGCCCTAATTTATCGCTACCAATACAACCATTTCCTTTTCTTACTGCTTTAGTGTCCTGATATTCTCCAACACTTGCAGATTTTGGCTGACCATATATATAAATATAATCATGCGTAATTCTGGGAAGATCATTACTAACCCATCTACCATCAGCAAAATGCCATATCAATTCTGATCTAGGTTTACCTAATAAATTTTCTACTTGATGTCTGGATTTATGATTACAGAAAGCAATTATATTTTTTGATAATTTAAAATTTATTTTTTCCCAATCTTGAAAGGGAGGATCGAGAACAGTTAAATCGAAATTATCAAAAGAATCAATAATTTCATAGCAATCATTATTGTAAATATTAATATTATTCATCCCTGTAAATCTGCAATACGTTTGTCTAGCTCTTGTATTCTCAAACAATATTCTGCATCAGTTATCTCTTGTTGAAACCATAAGTCTCCAAGATGACCTACTTCATTATGCAGTTTTGCAATAAGATACTTTTTTCTTCTATCTAGTTCTCTATAAAAACATTTCATCTTTTTTTACCCCATTTTCTCATAACCTTATTTTTAAGCTGTTCTTTCTTTTGTCTTGTAATTGTTAAAAAACAATCATCAAGTTCATCTATCAGCCCATCAAATTCTGCCTGATCTGACATCTCTAATGATCTTTGAAAATTAACAATGGAAGCTCTTAATAGTTTTAAATCTCTTCCAGAAACATCAAGTATGTATCTCATAATTAAAAAATAGATAATTGTTCTACAGCAACAGGAAGTTTGCTTTCATCTCCCCATTGATCTGCCATAGCTGATGCTATACCAGTAAAAAATTTGCTTCTCTTTTTCTGGACAATAGCTCTATCAACTTTGCCATCTCCCATCCACCATGTTTTCTGTTTTTCTTTTACTGGTAGATTTTTTGTTTCTTCATAAACATTATTTGTAGCTTTGAGTAAAGGTAAGTTTTTAAGCCATAAACAGGTTCGTTTATATTCCTTATGACCAAATTCATAGGGATGAATCATTTGATCTGCTTCTCTTATATGTGATGAAATAACTGAGACAGGATTTTCAATACATATTCTTTCTATTGGAGCAGACATTAACTTCCTTACGAAAGAAAGTGCATCTGTTCTTAGTTGTATAGGTTTTTTACCTTCAACAAACCAACGTGCAGATGTAGTTGCTAAATGAGTACAGGGAGGATGTGCAATCATCATCTTCCATCCTTTATCAAGATGTTCGAGAACATTCCCCTTTATATGTTGTCCTTTTGATTCTGTATCTAAGATGTCGCAAGACCACGCATCATGTCCTTTTGCTGCAAAGGCATCTCTGACAATACCAGAATATTCACAGGCAACTAATACTTTCATCTTTTAGTCCATTCATCAATAAGTTTTCTTAACTCAGCTATGCGTTTCTGAGCAGCTTCTATTCTTTGTTCCTTAGTCATTGCTTCAACTCTTCCATGAGATCAGTAATCTGTTCTTTGGTATAGCCAAACTGGTCTATAAGTTTGTTGTAAGCAAAGTACCTGTTCTTTCCATTTTTTGAAAATAAATTACTTACACATTCACTTTCAAAACTTTTAACAACCCATTTGGGTTTGATTTTTAACTTTTTACAAAATTCATCATCTTTTCTTGGTATCCAAAATTCATATGTTGTTTCAGAGTAAGGGTCATAAAAGACCTGACCTTCATATGGATCGCTTGGAAATTGTGGCATTAAAATAACTCCTGTTTTGATTCAAACTTTGTCCATGCTTCCTGCCATGCAGCTTCGCATCTTTCAGTAGGTTGGTCATTATTTAAAATACACCGACCTTCATAAGCCCAGATCGTATTACATACATCTGGTACTAATCCATAGTTTAATTTCAACATTTCGATGTAACAACCAAGTTGCTTATCAGTTGAATAAGGTTCTTTCCAGTATTGTTTTACAACAGTATTTTCATCAGGATAAAAAAGATCTTCTATTTCAATCATTCCTTCTTTAAATCGTTTTCTAATATCGTATTTTGAATTACCTTTGGTCTTTAAATCAATCAATCTGATCTTGTTCAGCCTTAGAATCATATCCAAGTAAATCAAGCTGACCGCCAACTGATTTATCTGGTATAGACATCATAAGTTCAACAGCCATTGGTTCAAAATGTGTGAACAATTCATGGTCTAACAATGGCGTAACCCATGCTTCGTAATCTCCTACATCAATATCTCCACTACCAAGCATTTTTTCTTGGAGACATTCATGTACCTTTTCTCCTCTGGGTTGCCAGATATATCTATAGGCTTCAATATTTTCTTTTGCTTCTTCTGTCAGTTCATTACAAACTTCAGTTGTAGAAAAAGCAAGCCATTCATTTGTTAAAGTCTCATCAAAGTATTTGTGAGTCTCCTGATCTCTGAAGATAGCGAGTGGTTTTAATAGTTCGATAGTTCTCATTTGGAAAGTTAAATAGGAAGGTCTTTAGGATCAATAATTTCTATTTTCTCCTGTTGTTTGGGTGGTCTTTCAACCCTAGCAAGATTTCTGTATTTGACACCTTGATAACCTTGCGGGAATAAAGGATTGCCTTTGCAATCACTTACAACTTCTTTCCAACCTGGTGGTGGTCTATCAAGATCTTCCAAACTCCAGTAGCCTTTTTTTATGCCACCTTTGAGAGTTTTTATCAAAGATGCTTGGTCAAATAATTGTTCCATCAAAGATCTCCCATGAAATCTTGGGCTGTCTTGTTAAGTTCAGCAAGTGTTGGTGGTAACTGATTTTCGCTGGCTTTAAAATATTTAGGCTTTGGTACATTTTGAGCTTCCTGTTCAAACTTAGACTTCTTAAGTGGAAATAAATCCTTCCAGCCACCTGCTATAGCGTTCTCAAGAGCTTGTTTTCTATCTTGCGTAGGAAATGACCTTAACTTGGTAAAGATGCGGTTAGCAACGCTTGTAGAGCAAGTTCCTTTATTTTTATATCTGATACTCCACCATTCAACTAAAAGATCAGCATACTCTTTCAGATCATCAGGTATTAAATCTGCTGTAATTGTTGGAGAACTGAAAACATCTGTAGATAATACAGGAGCATTTTTTCTTCTGGACTTGGTTTTCATATCCTTTCTAATCAAGATTCTTAGGTAAGCTGATCTTGAAGTTTCTTCATCTCTGTTTTGATCGAGCCATTCAATAAGGTCTGGATCAAGAAACATGGTAATTTTGGTTTTTGCCATTCATGCTGACTAACTATCTTTATTATTTAGCATGACATTATATGTGTCAAGAGGTTGTTACTAATGCTATATAATTAAATTTCTGAAAAATTTTTTCCTTATTTAGTATTAATATATATATATATATAATTATATATATTATTAATTATATATTTATTGAAAATATATTTATATATATTATATTCTTTTTCTTTTGGTTCTTTTCTTTTTCTTTTTTTTGCCATTCATACTAAAAGTTATAACTATCTGATATACTACTTATGTATATCGCCATTCATTATGAACAAAAACTTACAAAGAATCTGTGTAGCTGTTGATGTAGATGAATATGAAGAGCTAAAAAAATTTTCAAAATCTGGTTTATCTACAGGATTTTTAATCAGAGAAGCTATACATGATTTATTAGTAAAACTTAAAAAAGATTAAGTTTTAGAATATTTACCTTTTTCAATTAACCAATCAAATTTATCTACCATCTTTTTACAATTCTGGCATTGTAAAGCTGACCATGATAAGTGATATATCTGACCTAAAGAATGACACTCAGGGCATTTTATTACTGCACCTGAGTATCTTTTACATCTTGAGTATCTTGTTATTGGTACAAAATTAGTCATAATTTTCTTCTTCATAAGGAAAGTCTTTATCTTCAATTTCTTTTTCATTATCTTCTGGAAATAACCAGTTAATTTCTGCTTCTTCTCTTTGACTATCAAGTGAAGCCTGATGTTTGTGCATAAATGAATCACTCATATCTATCCTCCCAATTACATTGACAACTTTCTTCTTTAAAATCTTTTTCATCTATTTCTTCAGTACTAGAATATTCCCAATCTCCATCATAATCATCGGTAGTAAATAAACCACCATCAAATTTTCTAAAGTTACGATGAATGTCATCTTCATTTATATCATCAGGTGTTTTGATGTATAAATCGTGCATCGTCATTGACGATACAGTTAATTTAAAATACTTAGCCATGATAAAATTTGTAATTTGGAAAGTACTGGTCTTACATAAACAATTAGCTACCTTGTAAAACAATCGTTACCCTATTGATTAATGCCAGTTAATTAGTTAGTGATTCTCATGAGAATTTCTCATAACTTTCTAAGTTCCTTTTTTAATTTTGTAATTTTGGAAAATAAATCTACTTTTTCTCCTATTGGTAATTTTTTTATTTCTTCATAAGATTCTTCTATTTGAAACTCTATATATGCTTTATATTCTGCTAACTTGTTAGCTTTATCTATGCTAGGTATAGATAGCTCATTATAAATCTTGTCATACCATCTATAAGCAGTGGCCTGACTAATTTTAAAATGACCAACAAAATATTTAATACACTCACTTTTTCTTTTTTCATCATAAATAAATTCTTGAGCTAATTCTTTAGCTTCATCTTTATTTTCTTCCCAATTATCTGTAGGTAACATTATTGATTCTCCTCCATTAATTTTTTTTCTTCTTCAGTTAGACAATCATAATGAACTCTGTATGCACCATCAGAAAATTCTGCTATCTCTACAGAGTCATAAACGTCATAAGGTGTACAATCTTCATCACAGTAAATCTTTTCATCACAGCGATCACACTCATACCAGTTACATTCTGGACATAACCACCCTAAATATTTATCATTATCAGCCGATATACGATTTACATAAAGTCCAGTACCAAAAGCAGTTGACCTAAAACACTCTATGCACTTATCCCCTATATCAACTTGTTTACATTTATAAGTCATTCTTCTATCTCCTCTAACTTTAAAGAGTTATTAGAAAATTCCATTAATCTCTCTAATACATCATCCCTTGTATAATCTTTTTTTATTGCATCACTACCAAAAGCTATTTCAAAAACTTTTTCAATAAATTCATCATCTTTGTATCTTTTATAACTTCTATTCAATTCTCTAATGGTATTTAAAACTTTATCCTCATTTTTCGGTTTAAATGGACTATCTTCAAAATTACAACAATCCCAATTCTCTATTTGACAACCAGTATGTTCATAAGAATAAAGACTATCAGTTGCATAGCAATCAATAGCATCTTTGCATTTATGGTATTCTCCATCTAAACAATCTCTAGTCCTATGGAATATCCATCCATATTTAAACTTAACGTCTTGGGGAAATACCCATGCCCAGTTAGTATTATCTCTAATAATTTCATAAGCTTCTTTATTAGTTAGTTTTTTCATTTTTTACCTACATATTTTGGGTTATTTGGTAAATGATATGGATTATATTTTTTAACTTTTATATATATATCTAAAATAGACTCTCTTTCATCTTGACTAAATTTTTTTAAGTCAAAATTTACTATCTCATCAAGTGCTAAGAATAATGCACTTGCATCTTTTTCTTCTAATTTAAGATTCATAGCTTTTTTTTCCCTTTAAATAAAGTGATTCAGCTATGTCATTACAGCTATCCCAACTATCCCACGTTAATCCAACTATGAAGTGTTCAATATCTCTCATTAATCTGTTAGAAACTTCATTATTTGGTGCATCATAATACTTAAGTAAAGTATTTATTAATGCTATTTTTTGTTTTTTACTTTCCATTTTTAACCTCACTATTTAGATAATCTCTTAATTCTTTTCCCTCTAATGGATTCCAATAAAGATTAAATTGCCACCCTATATATCTAGGTAAATCTCTAATAGAAGATACTTCAAAGTATTTACCATTAACTTCTAATGGTTTATAACCATACTTATTTTGAAAAGCATTCATGAATAATGTATAGTCACAATCTTCTTCTAAATAAATTTTTTCTGTAGTTCTATTTATGTAAGAAAATTCAGAAATTTCATTATGAATGTCAACGTCAATTACGTCTTTGTAACTGACTTCTAACCACCCATGAGCAGCATCTTCATAAAAAGTAAATTGTTTTTTCATTTTGTTTTTTTAGAAATTGTTTGAATAGTGTTAATAAATTTATTTTTTTTAATATCTCTATTTCTTTGAATCTTTGCTCTACCTACTTGATTGCCAAGTGTATGTAAGAATAACTTATTAGTGTTATCCAATTTAGTCATTTTTCTACCCATAATTAGATATATACCAGATAATGTTTTTTAATTTAGCAATGTCATATTGATTTAATTTAATATCAATTTTTTCATTGCAAACTTCCATTGAGTCTGGAAGAATACCTCGATAGTCCAATAAATAATCGCAACTATCATAAATTTTTGAGTAAATTTCTTTTTTGAGTTGTTTATTCATAATTAATACTCACATTCAAGAATTTTTCTAAGCATTACTTCATCATTCATGCTTATTGCTTTTTGTATGTTTAGATTTTCTAAACATTCAGAGGGATCAATAAGGTATTCTCCCATTATTGATTGATAGACCATGAGATTCATGGGTTTTTTGTTTTTGGAAAGTGTCATAATAATATGATGTTATGTAAGTATTATATATATAAATAGTTTAGATGTAAATATATATATAAAAAAATAGAGGTTTTTAAACCTCTACTTCATTCAAAGTAAATTTATTTAATAATTTAAATAATTCTCTTTGCTCTAATCTTGTTTCTGTTATTAACTGTTTATTACTTTCAATATTCCTTTTTCTCTCTTCTTTAGTCTCTTCCATTAAAAAAGCATCATTTATATAATTTTCGCAGTATTGTATATTTTCTTTATTCAAGTGAAACTTATCTTTAATAAGTTCAATAATTATTCTTTTTTGAGTTGTTGATAAATTCATTCAATTTCATCTCCCATTTTATTAAATGTTTTGTTTAAATCTGGTATAAATAATTTTCCAGTATCTTTGAGTTTATCAAGTGTTTCAATAAACCAAACATTATTAACATAATGTTGATAAGGACTTAAATTTAAATCCTTATAATATTTTTCTGAAAATTTCATTTTTTTAAACTCCTTTAATTAATAATGGTTCTTTTTTAACTGGCGTTACATCTATGTAATTTGTATCTGTTATTGATTCAAAAAAACTAGGTTCGCATTCAGTGTAAATTAATTTCCCTAAGTAATTATTTATATGTCTTGTTGTTGTTTGGCTATACCATCTATTAGTTCGATAGTATTTACCTTTTATTTTTCCTGCAACTGCTGTTTTGTAGCTATAAAAAATTTCGGTATCCTTGTTAATTTCTACAAGGTTTTGATTTGATCCGTAAGGAATAAGTTTCATTTTTGGAAAGTATGAGAGTACAATATCAGTATAACATCATGCTAATAAAAACAAGTATTAAAAAGAACATTCATTGATTATTTTTCATTCATTCATTCATTCATTCATAATTACATTCATTTTTTCATTCAAAATATAATATTAATTATTTTTGCTTACTTACTATTTAAATTAAATTTATTTTTTTATTTTTAAAAATTTTTAAATTTTTATTTTTTTAAATTTTTTTCTTAAAATTTTTTTTCAAAATTTTTCAAAAATTTTTAAATTTTTTTTAAAAAAAAATATCTAGATTTTTAGAGATCTAGATATTTATTTTATCTTAAATAAATTATTTATCCATAAACACAAGATCCAAAAATACATTTTTGAAAAATATAATCACAATCGTCAGCATCTAATAAACTGAAATCTTGAGTTGCTAGGGCTTCGATTAAATTTGATTTTAATTCCCCTTTTATGTTAGGACTCTCAATAATAGATTTTATTGTATTAATAAAATCTTTAACAGTCTTTGTATCAATAATTTCTATTTCTGAATCATCCCCACGATCTAAACAAAATATTTGAGAATCTAAATTGAATTTATTTGTATTAATATATATTCCTCCCTCCCTTTCTATTTTTAAAAATCCTTTTTCATATGCTTTATTAGGTCGAAAATTAATATAAGCTTCTCCCCAATAAGTTATTCCCTGACCAACTGTAATGAATAAATCAATTAAATCTTTATCTTTAATTTCATAAATTGAAGAAGCAGAAAAAGAAAATACTTTTTCTTTTTTTCCGTGTTGTTTTTTATCAGTTGAACTAATTGTCCAAGTTGTTTCTTTGATAGTCATAATTAAAAAAAGTTAGTTGTTGTAATGTTTTTGGGGAAATAACCTTAAGTAAGTGTTCCCCAGGAAGAGCTAAAAATTTTATAAAACAGTGTCAATAGTTTCTATGAATGGTAGGGTTTCTCCTTTTTCATTGGTAACATGGCCGTATCCGTTATGATTCCATGTCTCACAATTAGTAATGTCATAAATATGAACATTTATAATTGCTTCTTTTTTGAAACTATAAATACCTTTCCATGATCTCCGCATATAGCGAGCAGTTCTATATGCAAGAACTACATTTTTAACTTCATCATCTGAAGTAATACACCATGAGCATTGACCATGACCAAGTAATACAAGACCAACTCTTGTAGTTTTTAAATCCTTAATCTTGTTTCTTTTTGATTTAATTTCTTTTTTTACAGGCATTGTTTTAAATCCTTATTTTGTAGTTTTTGAATTTCTAAGCATCTTTTAAAAGTTGCCATCTGATAATCTGAATTTTTAGAGTTTTGAATATCTACATAAGAATTAGTAAATATTAAAATTAAAAATCCAATTCCGTAAAAAATTAAATTGTATTTCATTAGTTAATATCTCCTAAAGTAATTTGTCTTAATTCCTTAGTAAGACATAATTTTAAAAATGCTGATCTTGATAAATCAGGATTCTTAATCTGTATAGCAGCATCTAATAATTTTGCTATCTCTGGTTTGATCGTCACCTTAATTTGTAAGGATTCCCGATTTTTATTTTGGGTTTTTAGTTTTCTCATTTTGGAAGGTTTTGAGATAATTTTGTTTTTTATTGGTTTAGCAATCTCTTAAAAATAATTAACTTGAGCTCTAGTTGATGTTGTTGCATCTGGAAGAATAAAAGCTAATCAAAATTAATTAATACTAAACCTATTTAAATTATACCAAAAATTAGTAAACAAAAAAGGACTTTATCAGACTATTTATATTTTTTTATTTCTAACCTTTTCGGACTATTAATATTTTATTCGGACTTATTCGGACTTTTTTCTTTTCGGACTTTTTCGGACTATGGGGGGACTGTTTCGGACTAAAATTTTTTTTTAGCAGCCATGGGTAACTTAAATATATTTCAGCTAATTTTTTGGTTCTACTCTTATTGAAAGTTCTGGAGCTTGGATATTAACAGTTTCTACGGATTCGCCTATAACTTTGCCTAGAGAGTCTAGGATCTGTGCTGCTGTTTGTAGCTGACCCTTTTTAACTGCTTTATTGAATAGACGCACTCTCATGGCTTGTAAGCGTGGTAGGAGAGTTTCTCTATCTTTTTCCCAATCTTCATTATTCCAAACTTTAACTCTATTCCAATCATCCCAAGCTGTTGTTTCGGAAATACCTTCTATTGAAGCGTGTTCTAGGACAAGCTGGCGAGTAGTTTTTCCTTCCAGTTGACGAGCATAAAGACGTTGAGAACGTTTTAGGACATCCGACATAGCAGAGCGAACTCTTTTTCTTGCTGGTTGAACTATTGGATTATTGTTTATGTTATCTGGGAATGTAGAAGAAGCCACGGACTTGATCTTGTAAAGGGTTGTTACTGAAACTATAACCCAAAAAAGCTGAAATAGGCTATAAAGAGGGGGTACTTATTCAGACTTTTGTTATTTTTAGTGTTATGGCGGTAAAAAAACAGGAAGAAATAAGTTTAAGGTATGCACAGGGGGAGGTATTTAATAGTGATAAAAGATTTCGGGTGTTGGTTGCAGGAAGAAGGTTTGGGAAATCATATTTATCCTGTATTGAATTGCTCAGAGGAGCCATCAATCGACCTAATGAGGTTTATTTCTATTGTGCTCCTACTTATCGGATGGCAAAGGATATTGCGTGGAAGGAGTTGAAGAGATTAACACCGAATATTTGGATCAAGAGTAAGAATGAGACAGATTTAAGGTTGGAACTGATAAATGGATCAACTATTGAGTTAAAGGGAACTGAAAATGCTATGGCATTGAGAGGTAGAAGTTTGGCAGGTGTTGTATTGGATGAGGCTGCATTTATGGATCGAGATGTATGGGCTGAAGTTATCAGACCTGCGTTAGCTGATAAGCAGGGGTGGGCTTTGTTTATCAGTACACCTGATGGTACTGCCAGTTGGTTTTATGATATGTGGTGCTTTTGTGGCGAACAGGAGTGGGATGATTGGCAGAGGTGGAGCTTTACAACTATTGAAGGGGGTAATGTAAAGAAAGAGGAGGTGGAAGCTGCTAGGGGTCAATTAGATGCGAGAACATTCAGACAGGAGTTTGAGGCTAGTTTTGAGAACTTAACTGGTCTTGTTGCTGTTAGTTTTGGAGATGACAATATTGATAAGGAAGTACAGGATCTACATATGCTTCCCTTGTTAATCGGATTGGATTTTAACGTTGATCCTATGGCAGGAATTTGTGCTGTAAAGCATGACAATAACTTATATGTGTTTGATGAAATCATGCTGACAGGTGGTGCTACCACTTGGGATTTTGCAGAAGAGGTTGTTAGAAGATATGGAGTGGATCGAAGAGTTATTGCCTGTCCTGATCCTACTGGTAGTGCAAGAAAAACAAGTGGGGTTGGTGTTACTGACCATACAATCCTTAGACGTAATGGTTTTACAGTTATGAGTCCTAAATCTCCCTGGAAGATTAGAGATAAAATTACTTCTGTTAATACTGCTTTGCTTGATGCAAATGGAGATCGAAGAACTTTTATTCATCCAAGATGTAAAGAATTGATAAAAGCACTTAGAACTCTTACTTATGCACCTAATACTGGTTTACCAAATAAAAATCTGGGAGTTGACCATGCTTTTGATGCTTTTGGTTATCTCTGTTTGCAACAATTTAATCTTGCGAAACCAGAGACACTAGGGCAAACTTCATTTAGAATATATTAAGATGCTTAATTCTTATCATGCCCTACCACACTGGAATGAAGAAAAAAAAGAAGAAAAAGAAAGGAGGTAAGAAACGCAGTGAATGTTCCTGTAAATAAAGCGTTATACTCCAGAGTAAAAGCAGAGGCTAAACGTAAATTTAAGGTTTATCCGTCTGCTTATGCTAATGCGTGGCTTGTACGAGAGTACAAAAAACGTGGTGGTACTTACCGAGTGGAGAAAAAACGTGGCAAAAAGTAAACCCAATCCTAGAGCCAAAGGTGGTTTGACCCGTTGGTTCAAAGAAAATTGGGTTGATGTAAAAACTGGTAAGCCTTGTGGTCGTTCAAAAGGTGAAAAACGAGGTTATCCTGCCTGTAGACCTAGTAAACGTGTCTCAAGTAAGACACCTAAAACAGTTGGAGAGATGACTTCAGCCGAAAAAGCTAGGTTTAAGCGTGAAAAAACTAGCAGTAAAAAGATAACTTATCAACATAGACGTAAAAAGAAGAAAAAATAACTGTGAAAAACGCAGTTTCAAGGTAATATATTGTTATAAGTAAATTTTTCTTAGAATCATGGCATTTTTTCGTGGCGAAGAAGGCTCTGTATCATTTGATAACGGAACTGGANCAGTTGGAGCNNTAGCTTCTACAACAGCTTGGACTTTAGATACAACAAAAGATACTCTTGAGTGTACTGCTCATGGAGANACATCAAGAAANTATGTAGGATCTTTAATTTCTGGTTCTGGTACTGTTGATCTTCTTTANACNGCAACATCTGGAGATGATACTGCTGAANTTATTNCAGATGTATTAACAACAGAAGATGCTGGAGATGCTGCATTTAATCTTTTCTTAGATACATCAGGTNCTAAAAAATTAAGTTTTAACGGAATTATTACAGGAACTTCATTTAGTTCTACTGTTGGAGATATTTCTACAATATCAGTTAGTTTTGTGACTAATGGTGCTATTACTTCTGCTCTCTAATGCCTAAAGGATCTTATTCAAGCAAACAACGCAAACTTGCTGCGGTTGCTCCACCACGGGATAAGATNACGGCTGCNGATCTTAAAAAACTACGTTCTAAGAAAAAAAAGAAAAAGAAGTGAAACTTACCACTCGCCAAAAAAATCTATTAGAAAAACATTCTGAGCATCATAGTGCAAAGCACATGGAGTTTATGAAAAGGCGAATGAGAGCAGGAGATACTTTTACCCAAGCTCATAAAAAGGCACAGGCAAAGGTGGGAAGATGAAAAAACGTAAATCTGTAAGTTTATCTGTAGGTAGAGGAGAAAAATCTAAGAAAGGTGGCCTTACTGCCAAAGGTCGTGCGAAATACAACAGAGCAACAGGATCTAACCTTCAAGCACCTGTAACCGAAAAGAATCCAACGGGAAAACGTGCAGCAAGAAGAAAATCTTTCTGTGCCCGTATGAAAGGTATGCCAGGTGCATTAAAAGACAAAAAAGGCAGACCTACAAGAAAAGCGTTAGCTTTAAAAAGATGGAGGTGTTAAATGACTTATTCAATTCCTGGTGAAATTAGAACAAAGATTCAAACCTCTAACTCTCTTAGTGGTATAGATAGTCCTTTTACTAAAAACAGAGCAATTCTGGACATGATGAAAGGGTGGGAAATAATGAAAGCTGTTACTGAAGGCACTGAATATTTAAGAGAAAATAGCGAAGCATTTTTACCATTAGAACCAAGAGAAGATTACACAGCTTATATGGCAAGAGTAAATCGTGCTGTATTTTCTCCTTTTACTCAAAGATTAATTAGAGCAGCTACAGGTCTTGTTTTAAGAAAACCAATAACACTTATAGGAGATCCTTATTGGACAGATAGATTTAAAATGGATGTTGATGGTTGTGGATCAGATTTAGATGAATATGCAAGAAGATTATTAATGTGTTCTCTTACTTATGGTCAAAGTCATATTCTTGTTGATTATCCTGCACCTTCTGGTGCATTAAGTTTGGCAGAAGAAAGAGAGCAAAACCGCAGACCTTATTGGATTGAGGTAGATCCTAATAATTTATTTGGTTATAGGTTAGATAGAGAATCTAATTACGGAAACTTAATACAGGTAAGGATTGGAGAAAAAGCTGTATTACCTGATGGAGATTTTGGAGAAAAAGTATTTGAACAGGTAAGAGTTATAGAACCTGGAAAATACAGAGTTTTTCGTAAAGAAGATCAAATTGATGCAATGTATGATGTTGATGATAATTCTTATGCAGGAGAATTTAGTACAGATACGACAGGAGAAGAATATAAATTAGTTGAATCTGGTAGTTTTTCTCTTGGAGAAATACCTTTAGTTACTATTTATTCTGGGAAAACAGAAAACTTAGTAAGTAAACCACCTTTACTTGATATTGCGTATCTAAATCTTGCACATTTTCAAAGACAGGCTGATTTGATCCATAGTTTGCACGTTGCATCTCAACCAATGCTTGTAATGGAAGGTTATGACGATCAGACCAAAGATCTTGCTATATCTGTAAATTATGCGATGGCAACTCAACCAGGCAATAAAATTTATTATGTAGAGCCAGCTTCCAGTGCTTTTGATGCTCAATCTGCTGAAATAAAAGAATTGCAAATACAAATGGCTACCTTGGGAATATCTACTTTAAGTCAACAGAAATTTGTAGCTGAATCTGCTGATGCAAGGAGATTAGATCGTGTTGATACAAACTCTATGCTTGCTATGGTTTCAATGGAATTAGAACAAAAACTTCAAAAATGTTTTAATTTATCTGCTGAATATGTTGGTATTGAACCACCAGAAGTAAAAATTAGTAGAGATTTTGATATTGAAAGATTGATTGGTCAGGATATTACAGCTTTAACATCATTATTCGATCAGCAAGTGATAGATAGAGAAGAATTTAGAGATATTTTAGTACAGGGAGAAGTGTTGCCATCAGCGAATGAGGCCAAATCTGAATAGTTTGGTAAACTAAAAAACAAGTACATACATTTTTATGGCTAAATCCCTAGATAAAGTTCTTCAACCTGACGGAACTTATAAATGGGAGCTTGTAGAACCTGACCTATCTGAAAGGATGGGTAATGGTGTTAAAGCTCCTGTTACTCCAGAACCAAAGGCAACTAAGAAAAAAGTTGCAAAAAAGAAAACTACTAGCCCATTATCTGATTAATTCATGGCAATCGAAGAACAAGTAATTCAGCCTGATTCTGTGAATCCTGCTGAACAGCCTGTGGCTGAAACTGCTTCACAACCAACTCAACCACAAGCTCCTAATTTAGATTCTGTAAAAGCAGAATATGAAAATCAATTATCTGCATTACGAAAACAAGTGGCAGATGGAGAAGAAAAATTTAAAGGGATCAAAACTAAACTTGATGATGTTTACAAACAAAAAGATCAGCAACGTAAACAGGAGCTAGAAGATCAAGGTCAATGGAAAACTCTTTGGGAGGAGGCTAATAAAACAGCCCAAGAAAAAGAGCAACAGATAATGACTTTATCTCAGCAGTTAGAAGATTTAAAAACTTCAAATGAAATAGCTTCTACAAAAACAACAGCATTGGCAGCTATCAGTAATTTAGGTGCTATAAATGCAGAACAAACTTTGGCATTGTTACAAGGTAAGTTACAAAAAAATGCTGAAGGTAAAGTCGTTGTTCTTAATGGTGGGGTTGAACAAGATTTAACAAATTATCTTACAGGTCTTAAAAATCCTGGCAGTGGTTGGGAACATCATTTCAAGCCTAGTAGTGCTGCTGGAATGGGTGCAAAACCTAGTCCAATAAGTAATGCAGGTGGAGGTCAACCTAACCCATGGAAAACGGGCAATATAACACAACAAATGCTATTATCAGAACAAGATCCTCAACTTGCAGCAGTGCTCAAGCAGGAGGCTCAAACTAAATAGTTGATTTCTGTGAAATCGACCCCCTTATCTGTGATTAGGGTATCGCAAACTTAAAAAGGTAAATCTGAATGGCTGCTCCGTTTCAGAATTATTCTGGCGGTGTCCTACTAGCGGACATCGTTAAAAGAAATAATTTTAGCTCCTACGTTTCACAAGCTATCAAAGAACGTAGTCTATTTATTCAATCTGGTGCTGTAGTTCGTAATGCTTTGCTTGATGCAAGAGCAGGTGGAACAAGAATACAAGTTCCAGAATTTAACCCAATATCTCCAACTGAAGAGATTATTGATGGTACTTCTTCATGGGGTACAAGTACTAATGGTCATCTGACACCACAAAAAATCGGCACAGATACGCAGATCGCAACTATCTGTCACAGAGGTTTTGCGTATGCTGTTGATGACGTTGCTATCTTGGCTGCTGGTGAAGATCCAATGGGTCATATCAGAAACCAACTTGCAGATGCTATCAATAAATTGAACTCTGTTCGTTTATTTGAAACATTAACTGGACTATTTCATACTGCTCTTAATGGTCATCGCCTTGAGAAGCAATTAGGTGGTTCTGGTTCTACTGCTGAAGCAAACTATCTTACTGCTGCTACTGTTGCAGAA
>FUFK010039333.1_pt1 | contig 29264 bp, 30 predicted proteins | sample 1021851 | NCBI WGS metagenome assembly FUFK01 (sample SAMEA51879418, study PRJEB19060) | metagenome
ATGATGGCTTAAAACAGAATCCGGCTTATAGACCAACTCACTCCTCTAATTTAAAATCATCATATGACTTGGCAAATTTTAGACTCAAATTATGAGCAGGCGAAAATTACAGTTATTGGTGTAGGTGGAGGCGGAGGTAATAGCATTCAACACATGATCAAATCTGATATCAAAGGAGTTGAATTTATTTGTGCAAATACAGATTCTCAAGACTTAACAAAGATTCAGAAAGCAAAAAAAATTAAATTGGGCCAAGAATTTACAAAAGGTTTAGGAGCTGGAAACGATCCAGAAAAAGGCAGGATTGCTGCAGAACTTAGTATACCTGAAATAAGAGAAGCACTTGAACATACTGAAATGCTTTTTATAGTTGCGGGTATGGGTGGAGGAACTGGGACGGGTGGTTCTCCTGTTATTGCAAAAGTTGCTAAAGAACTAGGAATTCTTACAGTTGCTGTCGTTACAACACCATTTAAATATGAACAAGAAAAAAGGGCTGAGCAGGCTAGAGCTGGAATATCAAAATTAATGCAAAGTGTTGATTCATGTATTGAGATAGACAATGAAAAAATCTTTGAGATTTTTCCAGCAAATGCACAGTTTAATGAGGGTTTTAATGCAGTAAATGAAGTAATTACAAATGCTGTTAGAGGTGTTTCAAACGTAATTTTGAATCCTGCCACAATGAATGTAGATTTTGCTGATGTCCAAGCGGCAATGTCTCAAAAAGGCATGGCAATAATGTGCATAGGCAAAGCCAAAGGATTAAATCGTGCTATAGATGCAGTAAATAATGCACTCGATAACCCATTTTTTAACAAAGCTGAAGTTAAGAATGCCAAAGGCTTGCTGATTAATATATGTGGAGCGTCAGGAATGGAAATGCAAGAAATCAATGAAATAATGAAACAGGCACAAAGTATTAGCCAACAAGGTGTAGAAGCTATCCCAGGCCTTACAATAGATGAATCTTATGGTGATGAAATAGTTGTAACGATTATTGCTACAGGTCTAAGAAAATTTAATTTAGATGAATTTTCAAACTCTTACATAAGGCCTGTGAGAGATATAAGTCCAGTGAGAGAAGAATCAGAAGCATATATTGATCCTGAGAGATTAAACCTAATTGACATACATAATGTAATACGGAGCATCGAGGATTAAACATACACCAATACTTCTGAAAGAATCTGTAGATAACCTAATTTCTGATCCAGATGGCTTGTATCTGGATTGCACATTTGGGAGAGGAGGGCATACAAAAAAAATCTTGGACAAACTTTCATCGAAAGGGCAACTAGTTTCATTTGATTTAGATGATTCAGCTATGGAAGCTGCTGAAAATATTAAGCATGAAAATTTTAGATTCATCAAAACAAATTTCTCAAAGATTGATGAATTTATTAAAGATAATTCTTTAACAGGAGTTTTGATTGATTGTGGGGTTTCATCACCACAGCTTGATGAGCCTCAAAGAGGATTTAGTTTTCAAAAGAAAGGACCTTTGGATATGAGATTCAATCAAAAACAGAAACTTACATGCAAATATGTAATTGAAAAATTTAGTGAAAAAGAAATTTCCACAATCCTTTGGAAATTTGGTGAGGAAAAGGAATCTAGAAAAATAGCAAAATCAATTGTTAAGCACAGAGAGAAAAACGTGATCAATAATACCCTAGATCTTGCAGAAATAATTAAAGCAGCCAAAACAATTAAAACAAAAAAACATCCGGCAACAAAGTCATTTCAAGCCTTAAGGATGGCAGTAAATTCAGAAATTGAAAATCTTTCAGTTTGCCTAGAAAAAATTAAAGATAAACTAATTAAATCCGGTAAATTAGTAATAACCTCATTTCATTCTCTTGAAGATAGGATTGCAAAACAAACATTTAAACCAAAAATTAATTTTTATGAAAAAGATATCCCTTTGAAACATAAAGAAGTATTAGATGAATTTAAGATAAGTAAAATTATTTATCCTTCTACTGAAGAAATTTCGCTGAATCCAAGAGCTAGAAGCGCTAAAATGAGGATTGTTGAAAAATTATGAAAATTTTAGATTACTTTTTAGCAATATTTTTTCTAGCTTTTTTAGCTCTTTCATTCTTAAAAGTTTTTCTTGTTTTTGAATATAAAAGAAACTTTATGCATCTTGATAATATTCAAGAAAAAATTTTTAAATTACAGAATCAAAATTCAAAGTTAAATGTTGAAATAGCCCTCTTGAAATCATCTCCGTATATTTATGATAAAGCTCTAGCTCTTGGAATGACCGATCCTGATATTGATGATGAGTAAGTTAAGACTTCTTTTCTTTATTTTTTTGATTCTTCTGTCAATACCTGGTTATAGATACTATCAACTTAACCAAGAGCGAGATTTATTTCTTGAAGCTGCAGAAATTAGGAATACTGCATCTGAAATTAATCTGCAACCTAGAAAAAAAATATTAGATAGAAATGGAATAGAACTAGCAACTGATATTTTGAGGCCAACTTTATTGTTTAAAAATGAGAATGATAAAAATATTGCAAAAGATATCCTAGTCAAACAATCTCAAGAAATTTTTTTGAATACTAAAAGAAGAATCTATTTAGAAAATAATATTTCAAAATCAATACTATCAGAGATTCAAAAAGCATGCAGTTGTGTGCCAATAAGGGAAGACACATTCAAGAGGTATTATCCATTTGGCAGTATTTTTGGTCCTGTTATAGGTTTCTCTGGGACTGATGGAGGTCTTGAAGGTGTAGAAAAAGTAATGAATGAAAATCTAGTAATTGACGAAAGAAAATCAACATTTAGGCAAAGCGGAAGAGGTGAAAAACTCTACGGTCAATTAGAGGATTTTATAAACCTGGGAAATAATGAAAGTGTATCCCTTACTCTAGATACAAACTTACAATTTAAACTTTTTAATGAATTGAAAGAAGCAATTTCAACTTCAAAAGCTAAAGGGGGNTCTGCATTAATAATGAATGCTGAGTCAGGTGAAATACTGGCAATGGTGAGTTATCCAACATTCAATCCAAATAACCCTGAAAGAGTTATTGAAAGAAATAAAGTAGTTGACGATTTTTTTGAGCCAGGTTCATTAATTAAACCTGTAACTGTAGCTGGAGCACTAAAACTAGGTCATATTCAAAAAGATAGTGTTATTAATACAAACCCTGGCTTTGTTACACTTTCTGGTTTTAAAAGGAGTGAGGCAGGAGGCAAAAATTTTGGCAGAATAAATCCTTCAGAAACTATTTCAAAATCATCTCAAGTTGGAATAGCAAAGATTGCTATCAAATTTTCATCAGCTGAGATGCGAGATAATCTTGGTCAATTTGGTTTCGGAAAAGAGCTTAAAATGCAATGGATTAATAATTCTACTGGAAAAATTATTGATAACCCTAAACTCTATGATATTGACAAAGCATCATTAGGTTATGGGTATAGTTTGACCTCTAACTCACTACAAATAGCTAGGGCATACAGCGTTTTTGCTAATGAGGGTGTAATGGTAGAGCCTAGGATCTTGCCAGACATTCAATCTAAAAGAGTGAGAGTTCTTAGTAAATCTAATGCTTCATTTATATTAGACTCACTAAGAATGACAGTCTTAGATGGTACAGCATCAAACCTTAAGAATGAGAGAGTAGAAATAGCGGGAAAAACAGGAACATCAGAAAAATACATTGAGGGTGTTGGCTACGCTTCTGAAAAATACATCTCAAGTTTTGCTTCTATTTTCCCTTATAACAACCCAAAATTTATTATGATTGTCTCAATTGATGAACCTGATCCTAATAAATATTTTGGAGGTGATGTATCTGCACCTGTTGTAGGGAAACTATCTAAGTTTATGATGAGGTTAAAATACCTATGAAAAACCCTTTTTTAAATCTCAGTTCAAATGAAAATCTAGTTACAAATTCAAAATATTTAAGAAAAAATGATATCTTTTTATCTTTAAGAGGTGGAGCAAAATACCTTACAACTGAACATGTAAATCTTGTTAAACATATTTTTCTCGATAGTAATGAAAATTTTGATTTGCCAAAAGTTACCAAAATAAAAGATCTTAATAGTTCGTATTTAAAATGGATAGATGAGTACTTTCAGATTGATCATTCATATTTTAATAATCTTTTCATTACAGGCACGAATGGAAAAACTACAACTCTAAACTTTTTAAGCCAAATTCTGGAAAATAATGGAATTAATCATGCTTCATCTGGCACATTAGGAACTTTCCTAAATGAACAAAAGATTTTTAACAATGAGCTCACTACAGAAGAGCCCGTTTTCATTAGAAATCTTATGTCAAAATGTTTTCGATCAAGTATCAAGAATATTATTTTTGAAGCCTCATCCATTGGAGTTGATAAAAATAGATTGCAGGGCTTAAAGGTCAATCATGCCATATTTACCAATATTTCCAGAGATCATCTTGATTATCATGGCTCATTGCAAAATTATATTAACGCTAAGTTTAAGTTAGTTAGCAACGCAGAAGTCAAGACAGTAGCTATAAATCTTGACGATGAAATAATATCTAGTCAACTTAAAAAGATATGCTCAAAGAAGACATTTAAGATTTCGTCTAGAAATAATAAATCAGATATTTTTTTTAAAGTTCTAAAGTCCTATGAGGATGGAAATATTGAATATTTAGTAGAAACACCTTGGGGAAAATTTCAAGCTGCTTCTAAAATTGAATCCAAATTTAATTTATATAATTTATTTTTAACTTTACCTTATTATCAATTTATCAATGAAAATTGCGAAGATTTTTTTGCTAAAGCTCAGGATCTATCATTGCCATTTGGTAGATTAAATAAAACTGAAAAAGAGAATGTGTATATTGATTATGCTCATACACCCAAAGCTTTAGAATCTGTGTGTGAATGTCTGTACAAAAAGAAAAAAAATAAATTAATAATTGTTTTCGGAGCTGGAGGTGAAAGAGATAAAGGCAAAAGGGCTTTGATGGGAGAAGTCGCAGATAAATATTGTGAAAAAATTTATATAACTTCTGATAACCCTAGAAATGAGGACCCTCAGCAAATAGCAAATATGATAGTAGAAGGAATAGAAGAATCGGATAAGATTTGTATGGAGCTTGATAGATCTCGCGCAATTAAAAATGCTATAAATGAGCTTAGCGAAGGAGACATACTCCTTATTGCTGGCAAGGGCCATGAAAATAAACAAATTATTGGTGATGCATGTTTAGATTTTTCTGATTATGAGGAAGTAAAAAAGTGTACATTTTGAGTAAAAATAAATCTCTAAGAGAATTATCTGAAATTCTTGGGTTTGAGAATGTTCAAACCGATACAAAAATTGAAAGAATTATTTTTGACTCAAAAATAGCCACAGAAGGCGATCTATTTATTCCATTAAAAGGAAATAATCATGATGCTGAAGACTTCATTGAGGAAGTATTGCAAAAAGGCGCATCTGTAATAACAAAACAAAAAATTTTTGGTACTTCGATTGTAGTTGATGATGTTTACAATTCTTTGTTAGATATATGCGCAAATAAACTTACTGAAAGTAAAGCTAAAGTGATTTTTATTACTGGCAGCTATGGAAAAACAACTCTTAAAGATATGTTGAAAAATTTGTTAGGAGATAAGTGTCATGCAAGCAAAGATAATGAAAATAACGAATTTGGTATTCCTTTCACCATACTTAGCATGCCAAAAAATACAGAATATCTTGTGGTTGAATGTGGTGCAAGAAATGTTGGGGATTTTGATTTAATCTCTAAAAGGCTTTCTTGTGATGTATTTGTGCTAACAGCTGTAGCATCAAACCACCTAAGCACATTTAAAAATATAGAAAATATATCTAAAACAAAATTAAAACTAAAAGAATGTCTTAAGAATAAAAATAATTTTGTAGATGGAAGGGATATTAAAATTAAAAATATCTTAGAAAAGAACAAAGAAATTATTCAAAGAATCTTAAATCTATTATCGATCGATAAAGATCTAAATAAAATTACTTTCACACCTTCTACTGGAAGAGGCAACATAATTAAATTACACGGCAGTGAAATTATAGATCAAACTTATAATGCCCACCCAGATACTGTTATAGCTACTGCAATGGAAGAAGATTCAAGTAAAACTATTTTAGTTCTGGGGGATATGGCCGAATTAGGTGAAGATGAAAATAAAAAACATGAAAACTTGTTAAGCCAACTTGAAGATTTTCAAATATTTATAACAGGAAAAATTTTTAAAGAAGTTATCAAGAAAAAATCTAGCAAAAATATTAATTTTTTTGAAAATAAACAAGATTTTCCAAAAAATTATTTGATAAAACAGCTTAAGGCAGGCAAAAAAGTCTATTTTAAAGGTTCTAGGTCTAGTAAAATGGAATCCTATCTTGAGTTGTTGGTAAATGATTGAATTTCTTCTTAATTTATTTTTAGAAAAAAGCCCATTCCTTAATCTATTTTCGTATTTAAGTACAAGAACATTCTTATCTACATTATCAGGACTATTAATTGTTGTTTTATTTGGAGAATTTTTTATTCAAAAAATAAGATCATTTCAATTTCAACAAACAATTGGTGATAGAGGGCCAGATTCACATAAAGTAAAAGATGGAACTCCAACAATGGGAGGTCTTTTAATTATAGGTAGTGTGGTATTTTCAAGTATTCTTTGGGGGGATTTTTCAAATAGGTTCTTATTAGTAGCTCTATTATGTTTATTCCTCTTCGCACTGTTAGGTTTTGCAGATGACTTCAAAAAAGTAACTGAAAAAAATTCAAAAGGCATTTCTTCATGGACTAAAATTTCTTTTCAATTCTTGTTTTCATTAATTATTTCCGCAGTTCTTTATTTTTTTGTTTTTGAATCGAATGAGCTGAATTACATAGTACCTTTCTTTAAAGATGTCTCTATTTCACTAGGAATATTATTTATACCGGTATCGATATTTATAATTGTTGGAAGTTCAAATGCAGTAAATTTAACAGATGGTCTTGATGGTTTGGCAATTCTTCCTGTAATTCTTATTACTTCAGCACTTGGCTTAATTGCCTGGGCAGCAGGAAATACAATTGTCTCAGACTATTTATATATACCTTACGTACAAGGTACAGGAGAATTATTAGTTATTTGTGGAGCTTTAATTGGGGCTGGAATTGGTTTTTTGTGGTTTAATGCTTATCCTGCACAGATTTTCATGGGTGACGTAGGCTCACTTTCAATGGGGGCATTCATTGCACTGGTAGCAATAATTGTAAGACATGAAATAGTCTTTGCCGTAATGTCGATGGTTTTTATAATGGAAGCTTTGAGCGTAATCCTTCAAGTTTCATCGTTCAAAATAAGAAAAAAAAGAATTTTTAAAATGGCTCCTATTCATCATCATTTTGAGTTATCAGGCTGGAAAGAACCAAAAATAATTGTCAGATTTTGGATCTTAACTTTTATATTTGTTTTGGTTGGTCTGTCTCTCTTAAAAATTAGATAATGAAATCTCTAATTATTGGTTATGGAACGACTGGAAAATCTTTTGAAAAATTCCTTGCATCAAATTCTATTTCTTTTGATATTTTTGATGAAGATAAAACAAAGTTAGAAAATAAAAAAAATATATTAGATTGTTTAAATGATGAAAGTATTTCCGATTATGTGAATTTATATATTTCTCCTGGAATACAATTAAAAAAATATTTTTCTACTTCATGCATTGGAAAGCTCAATTATATTTCTGATTTAGACCTTTTTTTTCAAAATAATAAATCTATAAAAATTGGAGTTACAGGAACTAATGGCAAAAGCACGTTGGTTAATTACCTTAATCAAACTTTAAATTCTGTGAGTTCTTCAATTGCACTTGGAAATATTGGCAAACCATTATTAGATGATGTTAATCACCCAAATAAATATACAGTTATTGAAGTATCAAGTTTTCAGTTAGAGAAAATGAAAAAAAATCATTTCGATTTTTCAATTATCACAAATATTCAAAAAGACCATATTGATTTTCATGGAAATTACGAGAATTATAAAAATGCAAAATTAAAAATATGCTCTGAGATGGGAAAAACAATTTTTTGTGGAACAGATGATTACCGAGAATTTGCAATAGCTTTTGTATCTGGCATTGAACCGAAATTGAACGTTGAAGATCTTAATTTATCTGATCTGCCATTTAGATTGCAGAAGATTTCACCGGGAATAATCAATGATTCTAAATCCACAAATTCAGCGTCACTTTTATACGCTATAAATAAATTAAATTTTAGGGGAGACTTAATTATTTGTGGTAATCCAAATAAAGAAAATTGCAAAGAATTATGTATTGAGGGCCCTCGAAGAGTTTTTATTTTTGGAAAGCATCAAAATGAATTACTTAATATTTTAAAGCATGAGAATATCTCGACATTTGAAAATCTAGATGAAATTTTTAATATTCTAAAAAAAGATGAACACAGAGACATTTTATTTAGTCCTGGTAATCCAAGTGGCGCAGATTATTCAAATTTTATCGAAAGAGGTCAACATTTTAATAATTTAAAAGAAAAATATTTTGATTAATAAAAAAGAAAATTTATTCGATTTAACTTTACTAGTTCCATTCATGATTATTACTGGTATAAGTCTTATTTTTATTTATTCATCTTCAAATGTTATTGCAAATGCAGACTTTGGTAATCCATTCTTTTTCTTACAAAGACAAATAATCGCTTTATCAATTTCAATGGTTGCTTGTTCAATATTTCTTTTTATTCCTATATCTTTTTATAAGGAAAACGGTCTTATTTTGCTTGCATTAAGTTCGATACTTTTGGGCTTAGTTTTGATACCAGGTTTTGGTCAAGAGGTAAATGGAGCTCGAAGATGGTTAGCTATTGGCCCAATAAATATTCAACCTTCAGAAATAATCAAGATATTTCTCCCTTTGTATTTATGTAGTTATTGTTTAAGAAGAAAAGACCAGCTTGAGACTAGTGTGAAGGGCTTTATCAAGCCAATAGTTGTCACAACATTAATTGCCTTACTTCTATTTCTTGAACCTGATTATGGAAATACCGCAATATTATTTTCAATAGCAATATGTATTCTTTTTATTGGAGGCGCAAAGATTTCACAGCTTGCTATTTTAACTATAATTTTCTTTATTTTTCTCTCTGTTGCAATTTATTTCAATCCTGAAAGGCTCGATAGAGTTTTATCTTTTGCAAACCCTTGGGATGATATGACTGGTTCAGATTATCAACTTATAAATGCACTAATTGCATCTGTTCAGGGTGGTATTTCTGGTCTTGGAATTGGTGAAAGTACACAAAAATATTTTTTTCTTCCTGAAGCCCACACTGATTTTATTTTTTCAATTTATTTGGAAGAAACTGGAGCAATTGGTTTTCTTATTTTGTTCAGTTGTTATCTTGTAATTTTATGGAGGCTATTCAAACTTGCTGAAAATGCAAAAAATCAAAATTATTTTTTTAATAGCTTAATTATTACATCGTTCGCATTATTATTTTTTGTTCAAACTTCACTTAATATTTTTGTAAACCTTGGTGTCATTCCAACAAAAGGTCTGACCTTGCCTTTTATAAGCTATGGCAGAAGTAGTGTTATCATGAATTTTATTGCTTTAGCTATCACACTGCGAGCAAGCTGGGAGTTCAGAAATAAAATAAAATGAAAATTGCAATTTTTGCAGCTGGAACAGGAGGCCATATTTATCCTGCATTATCTATAGCTGAAAAGTTTGGGAAAGAAAATGTAATTTTTATTGCCTCCAACAGGGAAATAGAAAGAAAAATTTACAAAAATTCAGGTTTCAAAGTTAGTCATTTAAATATTTCAGGATTCAGAGGGAAAAACTTTCTTGAAAAAATACTATGGCCTTTTAATCTTACGATTTGTGTATTGATCTCAATTTTTCTGTTAATTAAATATAGACCCCAGAATGTTCTTCTAATGGGTAATTATATTTCTGTAATCGGTTTAATAGCATCAATTTTTCTGTTTAAAGATATTTACATTCATGAGCAGAATGCAATTTTAGGTTCAGCCAATAAATTTAGTTTAATATTTGCAAAAAAAATGTTCACAACATTTCCTCTTAACGAAAAAAAAGAACATAATTTTGGCCAACCAGTTAGATCTGCGTTCAACAAACTAAGCTATGCTACTCATTCTGAAAAAGAACAAATTCTTGTTCTGGGAGGAAGTCAAGGAGCCCTTTTTTTTAACAATCAACTGAGTGAAATATTAAGTAATTTAAATCTGAATGAAAAAATATTATTTCAAACTGGTGAGCATGGTAAAAAAACATCTACAGAAAAAATTGAATATATAAAGTTCATTGAAAACATGCCAGAAGTTATGGCTAAATCAAAATTTATAATTTGCAGAGCAGGGGCATCAACTGTTGCCGAAGTGCAAAGCATTGGTTTGCCCGCAGTATTTATTCCATTGCCTAACTCAATAGATGACCATCAAATGAAGAATGCCAAATTAGCATGTAATGATGGTGGAGGAATTGTACTAAATGAAAAGAATTTCAACGAGGAGGAGTTCTCTCAGAAAATTAGCGAATTTAATCAACAAAATTTTCAAGAATTAAGTAAAAAAATGGGTAAAAGTATACACTTGAAATCGGCAGAAAAAATAGTTCATGAAATTAAGTAATATCAAAAAAATACACTTCATTGGTATTGGAGGTGTGGGAATGGTTGGCATTGCAGAGATGCTTATAAATCAAGGCTTTTACGTTAGTGGGAGCGATCTAGTTAAAAATAAAAACACTATCAGGTTGAATTCCTTGGGTGCAAAAATTTTTATCGGGCATAACGAGAAAAACGTAAGAAATTCAGATGTTGTTGTTTATTCTTCTGCAGTTAATATTTCTAATCCTGAGATGAAGGCTGCTAAGTCTTTAAATATTACTTTAATACCAAGAGCTGAAATGTTATCAAGTTTAATGAGGGGATTTCAAAGCATTGCGGTCGCAGGCTCACATGGAAAAACAACCACTACGAGTTTAATTGCTGACATTTTTGTCAGAGCAAAGCTTGATCCCACATTTATTATTGGTGGGAAAATTTTAGGTCAGGAAAACAAGAGTATTTTAGGAACGGGCGAATATTTAATAGTTGAGGCTGATGAAAGTGATGCATCTTTTTTGCATTTGAACCCAGAAATTAGTGTCGTTACAAATATTGATAATGATCATCTTGATTATTATGAGAATAATCTTGAAAAATTGGATTCTACTTTTCTACAGTTTCTTGAAAATTTACCTTTTTTTGGAAGTGCAATAATTTGTACAGATTCTGAAAGATCGAAAAAAGTATTCGAAAACTTATCAAGACCAAAAATATCCTATGGGTTTGATAAAAAAGCAGATTATTTTATTAAAGATTTGAAACAACAAGCTAAGTTTCAGAAATTTAAAATAATTCGAAATTCTACAGGCAAGGAAATATCCTTAGAATTAACCTTATCTGGAAAGCATAATGCGCTTAACGCAGCAGCAGCTTTCATAGTTGCTCAGAAGGCAGGAATAAATACAAAAGTTATTAAAGATTCTTTCAAAAATTTTGGTGGAGTATCAAGAAGGCTTGAGTTTAAAGCAGATTTAAAAATTGGTGGTAAATCCGTAACTCTTATTGATGATTACGGACATCATCCAACTGAATTAAAAGCCACAATTGAAGCACTAAAATCAACTAACCCCAACAAAAAAATATGCATGATATTTCAACCACACAGATATTCTCGTTCAACATTATTTTTCAAAGAGTTTATAGAATGTTTAAGAGATGTAGATACTTCAATAATCCTTGATATCTATTCAGCAGGTGAGCAAAATTTTAAAAAAATAAGTTCATATGACTTTGTAAATGCACTCATTGAAAAAAAGAAAAACGCCTTCTTTGCTAAAAATTTAAAAGAAATTTGTAAGATTTTAGAATCTGAGATCAAGGGTAATGAAATAATAGTTACACAAGGTGCAGGCAATATTGTAGATATATCNAACTCNATAAAAGCCATATACAAATGANAANTGTAATTATTCTATACGGAGGCGATTCTGTTGAGAGTNANATCTCTCTACAAAGCGCTCAAGGAATCATAAAAAATATTGATCAAACAAAATTTTCTGCAACGATGCAAGACATAAAAGATTTTGATGTTAAGTCCATAAATAAGGAAGCTTTAATATTTATTGCCGTCCACGGTAAAGGCGGCGAGGATGGGAACACACAAAAATTATTAAGTAAGAATAATATTAAATTTACAGGTTCAGATGAAATCTCAACAAAGAAATGTTGGGACAAAATTTCTTCAAAAATCTTGATGGTTGAGAATCAAATACCTACTCCAGAATTTCAAGTTATCTGTGCGAATCAAAAATTAGATCTTGAGGAGAAATTTTTTTTAAAAAATAATTCTTTTTTCGTTAAACCGAATAATAATGGATCAAGTTTTGGTGTTTCAAAGGTAGACCATAAAAAAAACCTAGAAGAAGCGGTTAAAGAAGCAAGAAAATACTCCAAAGACGTAATAATTGAGAAGGCTTATAATTCTGCTGAGTATACCGTCGGCATATTAAAAGGTGAGGCTCTTCAGCCTCTTGAAATAATTGCTGAGGATAAAGAAGGTTTTTATGACTACGAAGCAAAGTACTTAAGCAAAGGAACAAAAAAGGTTGAGGTAGTTGATAACACCATAAAAGACCAACTAAAAAATATCGCACTAAAAGCTTTTTATAAACATGGTTGTCAAACATGGGGAAGAGTCGATTTTGTCTATGATGGAAAGGATTTGGGTGTTTTAGAAATAAATACTGTTCCAGGATTTACAGAAAAAAGCTTATTTCCTTTAGCTGCTAAAATGTCTGGAATAAATTATCAGGAGTTGATTACAAATATAATTGAAGATTCTTTATAAAATTGTATTACTAGCAATATTGGTTTTTTCCATAATATTTATTGTGAATATTGTGAATAATAAGCTAAAAAAAATTGAAGTAAAATTAATGCTCTCATCTAGCTGTGAAATATGTGTAGATGAACTAAAGAAGAGCCTGTACAGAGATAAGTATTTTGAAACTTATGTCAAAAATAAAGATTGGGTGAAAGGTTTCATTCAAACAACAACTAAACAAAAAATAACATATACAATTTCATTAAAAGAACCTGTTTTCAAAATCAATAATAATATTTATTACGATGAAGATTTTAAAAAATTTTTTATGCCAAAAAAATTCAATCTACCCATACTATTGATTGAAAAGGATAATTTAAAAAGTGAAGTAATAAAGCAAGCAAAATTAATAAAAAAAAATATTGAAAATTTAAAAAGTCTTAATTATTCAAATCTTTCAGGGTGGCAGGTTACTACTGATAAAGTAATCGTAAAAATGGGTAAAAGTGATATTGGTGAAAGAGTAAAATTATTGAAAAAAATCATCAATAATTTGAATCAAAATAATTTAAACGTTGTCAATCTAGACTTAAGATACCAACAAGGATATGTATTAAAGATTTGATTAAATGATATGTTTTTTGGACTTAGGCACCTCCAAAGTAAGTGGGCTACTGATTGATGATTTATCGACGTCTACAATTCATGCTTTTTCAAGCGTTGAAACTTCAGGAGTTAAAAAAGGTTCAATAATAAATATATCTACCACAGCTTCCTCAATCTCTGAATGTTTAAGGAATATCGAGCAACAATCAGGTTTCAAGTTAAAAGAAGTACTTGTTTCTTTTTCAGGAGAAGAAGTATCAAGCACAAATTCAGTAGGTCAAGCAGCAATATCTGAAAATGAGGTTTCTGCAAGAGATATAGAAAATGCATTAAATATGTCATCAACTTTGAAAATACCCAACGATAAAACAATATTGTATGTAGTGCCAAATAGTTTCTTTATTGATGGCCAGGGTAACATAGATGATCCATTAGGTATGAATGGGATAAAATTAGAAGCTAGGTCTCATCTAATACATTGTTCTAAAAACACAAAAGATAATATAAAAAAATGTCTGAAAGTAAGCACATCTGGCATTGGAATAAGAAAGTATTTTTACAGTCAATTAGGAGTAGCTCATAGTGTCTTAACAGATTATCAAAAGAAGTTGGGTGTTTGTGTTTTAGATATAGGAGCTGGGACAACAGATATATCTGTTTATCAGAATGGATCTATAACTTTTTCTAAAGTTTTGCCTTATGCAGGAGATTATATTACTGAGATAATTGCATCTGCGTTGGATATTCAATCAAGCGATGCTGAGGCCATAAAAAAGAAATATGGATCTGCTTTTTCAGACAACATAAACGACGAAATGTTAAAAATTTCAGTTGAAAATGGAAAAAAATCCATTTCTCGAAAAGCTTTAGCAGGACTAATCGAAAATTCTATGTCTAAAATCCTTAGACACTGCTTAAACAGTTTAGAAGAGAATAATCTTCTAAATAATATATCTGATGGAATAGTTATTACTGGCGGTTCTGCAAATATGGAAGGAATGGTAAAGCTTGGAGAAAAATTATCTAATCTCAACTTTAAAATCGGGATCCCAAAATATAATTTACCGAGAAAATCTGACAATCTAATGAAGCCTGAAAATAGTGTGATTCTGGGTATGACTAAATTTTATGCTTTAGAACAAGATAAAGAGTTTACCTTTAATCAATCCAAGGGTATTATAGCCCGAGTGCTTGAATGGATTAGAACTGAATTGTAATGCAAAAATATGAATTAATGCTTCTTTTGAATCCAAATACAATGGATGAAGTTGACGATTTTATTAGCAGTTTAGAAAAACTTATCTCAGATAATAAAGGTGATTTGATAGACACAAAGCTTTTAGGCAAAAGACAACTGGCTTATCCAATTAATAATATGAACTATGCCAACTATGTTCATTTAGATGTGAATATAGAGCCTGAGACACTTGATCTGTTAGAAGAAAAATTCAGATTCGACCAAAATGTTTTTAGACACTTAACTGTTAAACTTACCTAATAATGACTGAAGAAAAAAAAGTAAATATCGATTACAAAGATGCTGATGCTTTGAAAGGATTCATTTCAGAAAATGGAAAAATTCTTTCGTCAAGGTACACAAGGCTGAATGCAAAAGAACAAAGAAAACTTACTAAAGCGATTAAAAAAGCACGTTTATTGGGCTTATTACCTTTTACTGACAAACATAAAATCGAAGAAAAAAAATGAAGGTAGTTTTAGTAACTAAAATTAAAAACTTGGGTAATATCGGCGACATTGTGGATGTCAAATCTGGATTTGCTCGTAATTTTTTATTGCCTTATCACAAAGCTTTGCCAGCTACGGATGATTACATAAAAGATTTTGAAGAAAAAAAAGAAGAGTACCTTAAAAAAGCAAAAGATGAATTATCATTGGCTGAAGCAAATGCAATTCACTTAGAAGACCTAAAATTAACAATCTCAGCAAATGCTCAAGAGAGCGGTGCTTTATTTGGCTCTGTTGGTGTTTCAGAGGTTTTAGAGGCATTACATGCTGAAGGGCATAATTTTGTTACTAAAGCATCAATTATTTTATTATCCGGACCAATAAAAGAGGTCGGAGAATTCACTGTAAACGTTGAACTTCATCCAGAAATAGTTAAATCTATATCTATAGAAGTAAAAGCAACGTAATGCCGAATAGTATAGAAGTAGAGCAAGCAGTTTTAGGCGCCTTGCTATTATCAAGAGAAAAATATCCTGAGGTCGATGCCTTAATAAGTTCCGTTGATTTTGAATCTGACGTTCACAAAGAAATATATGAATGCATTAAAGAGCTCGCTGATCAAGATAAAGCCATTGACCACATAACAGTATCTAAACTTTTAGACAGAAAAAATTCTCTCAAGAGAATTGGAGGAGTAGATTATTTAAAAGAATTGCAAACTATTCCAATTTCAGCGTTGAATGCAGATAGCTATGCAAATACAGTTAAAGATCAATCCATAGATAGAAACCTACGAAAAGTTCTTGATGAGTTGATGAGGCTAGCAAAGGATCCACAAGGTAAAACAAGTGACGATCTATTAAATGAAGCTGAAACTAAAATTTTTGAACTATCTGAAAACCGTTCAAAAACCGATTCGCTCAAAAAAATTGATGAATACGTTGGACAAACTCTTGATAGATTAGGAGAGCTTGCAAAAAAACAAGGCGAGCTTATAGGGCTTTCGTCTGGATTCAAAGCAGTAGATGGTCTCACTCAAGGCCTTCAAAAAGAAGACCTAATTGTAATAGCTGGAAGACCTAGTATGGGGAAAACTTCTCTTGCTATGAATATTGCCGAAAATGTAGCAAAAAATGAGGACGGATGTGTCGCAGTATTCAGTTTAGAAATGTCTTCTCAATCATTAACTTCTAGAATGATGGCTTCAATGGCCGGTATCTCTCAATCGAATGTTAAATCTGCTAATTTAACAGATAGGCAGTGGGAAAAAATTGCAAAACAATCTGCCAGAATGAAAGAGTTAAACCTTTTTGTTGATGACACTCCAAATATTTCTCCTGTCGAAATTAGAGCTAAATGTAGAAGGCTTGCTAAACAGTTTAGAAATAATGGAGGAGTTAGTCTTGTTGTTGTGGATTATATTCAGCTGATGCAAATGCCTGGACGAAATGAAAATAGAGTCAATGAGTTATCGGATATTTCAAGATCTTTGAAATATTTAGCAAAAGAAGTGGAAGCACCTGTTCTTGTTCTTTCTCAGCTTAATAGGGGAGTTGAACAACGACCAAATAAAAGACCGCAGATGTCAGATTTAAGAGACTCTGGTGCTATCGAGCAGGATGCAGATTTAATCTTTATGTTATACAGAGATTTTGTATACAACAAAAATGAAGAATGGAAAAACGTCGCTGAGCTAAATTTAGTTAAGCATAGAAACGGTCCAACAAAGAGAGTTCTTTTATCATTTAGAGATGAACTTACTAGATTTGGTGATCTTGCTCCGGAAATAATGAATAGTTATGCGCAAGACCGAACTGAAGATTAATCTATCAAATCTAAAACACAATATAAATCTAATAAAGAAATTTACAGATGCTGATATTCAAGCTGTAGTAAAAGCAAACAGCTACGGATTAAATGTGTCTAAAGTTTTAAAGACGATAGAAGATGACGTTGAGTCATTTTCAGTTATAACTTTAACTGAAGCTGAAGAAGTCAGAAAACTTACCACAAAACCAATTCTGCTATTGCAAGGTATTTATGAGCTCAATGATTATGAATTGATTGAAAAACATAAATTGGATTTTGTTATTCATTCCAGTTGGCAGCTTGATAAGATTGAAAAATACAATTTATCCAACTCAAGGATTTGGTTGAAAATAAATACTGGGATGAATCGATTAGGTGTAAACCTTGATGATTTTGAGGAATTATTTAAAAAGGTTGAATCTCTGGATGCAAGGGAAATTGTCTTAATGTCTCATCTCTCTGCATCAAGCGTTAAAGATGATCCTCATACTCTAAGTCAGATAAAAATATTCAATAATTTGGTAGATGGAATTTCTTGTAAAAAAAGTTTATCTAATTCAGGAGCTGTTTTTAATATGCCTGAGGCTGAACATGATATTGTTCGGCCAGGAATGGCTATATATGGTGGAAAATATAATGAATTTGGTACAAAGAATGTATCTTCATTAACTTCTCAAATTATTTCTTTACGTAATATTAAAGCTGGAGAAAGAGTTGGATATGATGGGTTATGGGAAGCAAAGGAAGACTGTATCATTGGTTCTATACCAATAGGTTATGCGGATGGGCTTCCTTACTTTAAGAAACCAATCACTGTAAGCGTAAATGGAAAGGAATTCAAAACAGCGGGTAAGCTCAATATGGACTTAACTTTAATAAATCTTGAACAAGACAGTACCATTAAAATTGGAGATACTGTAAAGCTTTGGGATTTTGATTCTGATCTTTCAAAGGTTTCTGAAGAATTTAATACAATTTCTTATAACTTATTAACCAATATCTCGAGTAGAGTTACAAAAAATTATTTAGAATAGCGTAAGGATTTTATTTTGCTTAAAGATACGAGGTTTATTTTCGTCACGGGAGGTGTTGTTTCATCCCTAGGGAAAGGAATCGCTTCTGCATCTATTGGTGCGATCTTAGAATCAAAAGGCTATAAAGTAGGAGTTATAAAGCTCGATCCATATTTTAATGTCGATCCTGGAACTATGAGTCCCTTCCAACATGGAGAGGTGTTTGTTTTAGAAGATGGTACAGAGACAGACCTAGATCTTGGTCACTACGAAAGATTCATAAATAGTACTTGTACCAAAAAAAATAATTTTACAGCAGGAAAAATCTATTATTCAGTACTGAGAAAAGAAAGAAAGGGCGAATATTTAGGTAAGACAGTTCAAATTATTCCACATATTACAGATGAGATTAAAAGGAGAATTATTGAAGCATCAAAAGATTGTGATATTGCAATTATTGAGATAGGTGGAACAGTTGGTGATATTGAAAGTCAGTCATTTATTGAAGCAATAAGACAATTAGGTCTTGAATTAAAGAATTATCAAACAGCATTTCTTCATCTTACTCTTGTTCCATACCTTTCGAATGCAGGCGAATTAAAAACAAAACCTACACAACACTCTGTAAAAGAATTTAGAAGTCTTGGTGTGCAACCAGATATCCTTATTTGCCGATCAGAATTTGAACTTACTGCTGAGAGTAAAGATAAGATTGGTTTGTTCTGCTCGATGCCTAAGGGAACAGTAATATCTTTACCCAATATGGAAACTATCTATGAAGTGCCTGTTTTTCTTGCAAAAGAGGGTTTAGATGAAATACTTACAGACAAACTTTTGTTAGAAAAAAATTCTCCTAACCTGAGAGAATGGAAAAAAGTTGTTAAAAGAAAGCTAGAGCCAAGTAAAGAAGTAAATATTTCTTTTGTTGGAAAATATGTAGATTTGAAAGATGCATATTTCTCTTTAATTGAGGCTTTAGATCATGCTGGAATTCATAATGACACAAAAGTATCAATAAATTTTGTTAATTCTGAAAAACTTGATACGAAAAATTATAAAAGAGTTCTGAAAAACTCTGATGCAATTCTTGTTCCCGGGGGTTTTGGTGATCGAGGAATAGAGGGAATGATTTTGGCTGCAAAATATGCAAGAGAATCAAAAACACCTTATTTTGGGATATGTTTAGGGTTACAAATTGCAATTATTGAAATGACAAGAAGTCTATTAAAATTAAAAGATGCCAATAGTACAGAGTTTAAGAAAAGAGTCAAAAATAACGTAATTTCACTTGTGACAGAATGGAAAAATGAAGATGGCACTATTGAGAAAAGAAATCATAAATCTGATAAGGGAGGAACTATGAGGCTTGGAGCTCAAGTTGCTTTTCTTAAAAATGGAACATTAGCGAAGAGCCTTTATAAGAAAAGCTCTATTTTTGAAAGACATAGGCATAGGTATGAAGTGAATCCAAGTTATGTGCCTGAGCTAGAAAAACATGGTTTAATAGTTTCAGCTAGATCAGAAATGCACAACCTTGTTGAAATGATAGAGCTAAAAAATCATCCTTGGTTTGTTGCGTGCCAATTCCATCCAGAATTTACATCAAAACCAAAGAAAGGGCATCCTCTTTTTAATGATTTTATCAAAGCTGCAGAGATCAAAAGGGATAAGAAATGAAAATTAACGGAAGAGATGTATCAAATGAAAGTAAATTAACAGTTTTTGGGGGTGTTAATGTTATTGAATCTGATGATTTATTACTCTCCGTAGCAGAGAAATTTAAAACATTATCAGAAAAATTAGGTTTCAATTATGTCTTTAAAGCTTCATTCGATAAAGCAAATAGATCTTCTCTTGATTCTTTTAGGGGTCCTGGGCTAGATGAAGGCCTTAAAAGTTTAGAAAAAATTAAAAATGAATTTAATTTGCCTGTAATTACAGATATTCACGAACCTGATCAAGCTGTGCCAGTTTCTGAGGTTTGTGAAGTTCTTCAGATTCCAGCCTTTTTGTGCAGACAAACCGATTTAATTGTTGCAGCAGCTAAGACTAAAAAAGTGATCAATATAAAAAAACCACAATTTTCTTCAGCAAAAGAAATGTTTCATGCTGTANATAAATGTAGNGCGGTTGGAAATGAAGATGTAATACTTTGCGAGAGAGGAAATATTTTTGGCTATAACAACTTAGTCGTTGATCCGTTAAATTTTCAAATTTTAAAGGAACGAGGAAATCCTGTATTTTTTGATGTTACACATTCTTTACAGCAACCTGGAATGTTAGAAAAAAGCACTGGAGGTAGGGGGCAATATGTTTTTGAATTAGCTAAAGCTGGCATTTCACAGAATATAGCTGGACTTTTTCTAGAGACCCATCCAGATCCAAGCAAAGCGAAATGTGATGGCCCGTGTGCACTTAAATTATCTGATTTAGACATTTTCATGGAAAAAATTATTTCATTAGATGAATTTGTAAAAAATAGTAAATGAAAATATCAAAAATTAAATCGATTGAAGTATTAGATTCAAGAGCCAGACCCACGTTATGTACAACTGTTTATTTAGATGATGGCAGTACCGGTCAAGCAATGGTTCCAAGTGGTGCATCTACAGGCCAACTTGAAGCATACGAATTGAGAGACAAAAATGATCAAAGGTATGGTGGTTTAGGAGTACAAAATGCAGTGAAGAATTCTGAGGAGGCATTAAAAATATTGAAAGGTGTTTCCTCTGAGGATCAATTAATAATAGATAACAAGCTTATTGAGCTTGATGCAACTGAGAATAAATCAAAACTTGGAGCAAATGCGATCTTATCTGTTTCATTAGCTTGTGCAAGGGCAGCTTCGAATTCAATGAGTATATCTTTATATGAATATCTAAACATTATGTATAAAGGTATATCCAACAAAAATTCTACTATGTCACTTCCAGTTCCAATGCTAAATATAATGAATGGTGGTTGTCACGCTAATAATAATGTTGATATTCAAGAGTTCATGATAATTCCATCGAACAAATTTAATTTCAAAGATGGATTAATGAAATCTGTAGAAGTTTATACAAACTTAAAAAGTCTTTTAAAGGAAAAAGGGCTCAGCGTTTCCGTTGGCGATGAAGGAGGCTTTGCTCCAAATTTAAAAACATCTGAAGAAGTTTTAGACTTAATAATTCTATCTATTGAAAGAACAGGCTTAATTTATTTAGATGATATGTCAATTGCACTTGATTGCGCAGCATCCGAATTATTTAGTAAAGATTCATATAAATTGACAGGAGAAAATAAAAAATTTTCGTCAGACGAGATGGTTTTTTATATGCAGGCACTAGTCGATAAATATGGAATAAAATCAGTTGAAGATCCGTTTGATGAAAGAGATTGGGATGCTTGGAAAACTTTTACAAAAAATAATAATGATCTCCAAATTGTAGGAGACGACATATTCGTAACTCAAGAAAAAATACTTAGAAAAGGTATAGAAAGCAAAGTTGCTAATTCTATCTTGGTAAAACTAAATCAAGTTGGAACATTATCTGAAACAATGCAAGCGATTAGTCTTGCCAAGAACAGTGGCTACAAGACCGTTATCTCTCACAGATCTGGTGAAACTGAAGATAGTTTTATTGCTGATTTAGCTGTGGCTGTAGATGCTGGTCAAATTAAGACTGGTGCTCCTGCTAGGTCAGACAGAACTGCTAAATATAATCGTCTACTACTCATTGAAGACGAACTATATCCATGAGCACCGTAAAAAAATTTTTTAGATATTTAGCTTTAGTTTTACTTATCATTTTTCTAGTAAGCTTAATAAGAGATATTTTTTTTGGTCAATTCAGTTTCCAGGAAAATGAAAAGTTAGAAACTTTAATCGACAAAAAAGAGGATGAATTGATAAAAATCTCGGAGGAAAACGAGACACTCAAAGATGAAATTAAGTTACTAAAAAATAATGATGAGTATGTAGAGCATGTAGCAAGAGAAAATTTAGGTCTCATAAAAGAAGGTGAGGAATACATTGATGAAGAACCAGATTAAAAAAGCGTATGCAATAATCCCATCTGCCGGCTCTGGTACACGATTTGATGCAGCTCTTCCAAAACAGTATTTCAATATTAATGAAGAACTAATAATAGAAAAAACTATTAATCATTTTTTAGAAATTGACGAGATTAAAAAAATTATTATTCCTCTTGGTGAGCAAGATGAAATTTTTTCAAATTTGGACATTGCAAAAAATGAAAAAATTCAGACTGTGCAAGGAGGTAAAACCAGAGCTGAGTCTGTTTTAAATGCTTTGGAAACAATCGAAGAAAACAGTCTGGTAGTTGTGCATGATGCAGTTAGACCCTTTATAAATTCTGACATGATTAGAGATCTTATGAGAGATTTTGATGAAGAAACTGATGATGCACTTATTTATGGGATTCCTATTTATGAAGCACTAAAAAAAATAAATCCCGATAATTTATCAATCAAAAAAAGTGTAGATAGGAATAAATATTATTTAGCTCAAACACCTCAGATATGTCTTTCTAGTGTTTTAAAAGAATCAATCAATTATTGTTTAAAGGATGATTACAATCCTGGTGATGAATCAGAAGCGATAGAAAAAACTGGAGGAAAAATCAGGTTTCTTCCCGGAAATAGATCAAATATCAAGATTACTGTGCAAGAAGATTTGCAAAATGAAAAAATAGGTAATGGTTTTGATAGTCATCGATTTATGACTGGTGATGGGCTCATGATCGGTGGCTATAAAGTGCCATGTGAACATAAATTCGATGCACATTCAGATGGTGATATTGTCTTACATGCATTAATTGACTCTATGCTTGGTGCACTTGGTCTTGGTGACATAGGTACTCACTTCCCCAATACAGAAAAATGGAAAGATAGTGAAGGTGAGTATTTATTTAAATTAACCAATGAAATGATTCTTGAAAAAGGGTATTCGCTTAATCAGATTGATATAATTGTCATATTGGAAGAGCCCAAATTAAATACTTTCAGAAAAAATATAATAGCTAGCTTAAAAAATATAACAGGTTTAGAAGAGTCTAATATTGGTTTTAAAGCAAAGACTTCTGAAAAGATGGGCTTCATTGGAAATAATGAGGGAGCTGCATGTTTTGTGATGGCTAAGTTAACGAAATGAAAATTTTACTTACAAATGACGATGGAATAGAGTCAAAAATTACTAGAGCATTATTTGATAAGTTGCGAGAAAATCATGACGTTAGTTTAATTGCACCCAAAAAAGATAAAAGCGGTCAAGGTGCTGCGATTACTCTAAGAACTTCAGTACAAATTGAAAAGCAAGATGACAATATTTATGCAGTTGATGGAACTCCTGCAGATTGTGTATTTATGGGGTTAATGGCCATAATGAAAGATATTCCAGATATTATTATTTCAGGTATTAATAAAGGAGCTAATATGGGTGATGATGTTATTCACTCAGGAACTTTGGGAGCAGCATTTACTGGAAGAAAATTAAAATATCCACCTATTGCAACTTCAATTTCTGGAAGATCTTTTGAACATTTTGAATCAGCAGTCTTAGCAACTGAACTTATGCTTAATTATGTTTCAGATAATTATCTTGAAAATGAGCATACTGGATTAGTCTTTAATGTAAACATTCCAAATTTACCTTTTAATGAGATTGAGGGCTTCACTTTTACATGCCTAGGAAATAGAGGAGTTCCATTAGCTCCTGAATTTGATGGAGATGATAAAACAGTAAGTTATAAGATTGGAAAATCTGGTGATCCTGATGGAGACTTAACTGGCACAGATTTCGAAGCAATTGCAAATAAAAATATTTCTGTAACTCCACTATTTTGGGACATGACAAATCTTGAAAAAGTGAAAGGCAAATTGCCTAGTGTCTAAATTTTCATACAAATTTTTTGCAGGATTTTGCATGGGTATAGCAGAAATTACACCAGGTATTTCTGGTGCAACCATAGCCGGATTGTTTAATGTTTACAAAGATTTTGTAAATTTTTTAAATGTTTTTAATCCTCTTAAAATAAAGCTTAATTTAAGTTATTTTTATAAAGAGATTAATTTTAGCTTTATCATTCCTTTGCTTCTTGGCATGGCAATTTCAATATATTTATCTGCTTTTGCAATAGATTATTTCAGAAAAAGTTATTTATATGAATTAAAAATTTTTCTTTCAGCTGTTATGTTAATTGCAGTTATAAAGAATTGTGGATTAGATCAGTCTTTGAATGATTCATTTAAATATATTTTAGATTTTATCTTAGGATTGTTGATAGCAATAGTTATTGCTTTATCTCTAGTGGAATTAGATTTTAATAATTCATTTCTTCTAGTTTTAGCAGGGCTGCTGGCTTTTACGGCATTTCTTTTGCCTGGCATCTCTGGCTCTTTAGTTCTTATAATTCTTGGAGTATATGGGAATATCACAACAGCAATAAAAGACATCGATGTGATATTTTTAATGCCCTTTATTATTGGGATGGCTATATCTTTCCTCGTTATCCCAGCTCAAATAATAAAAAGAATTAATGATAATGAAGTTAAAACTAAAGTGTTTTTCTCAGGACTTATATTAGGATCAATTCCTGCAGTTTGGTTATACTTGATTTAAACTTCTTTGAGCAAATTAAGTTTTTCTTTTTGCTGTGCAAACTTTTTAGCTTCTGGTAAAGCTTCTTTTTTTTCTGAAATATTAGGCCATTCTCGTGAAAGTCTTTCATTTATTTCTATAAAAGGAATTTGATCAGACGGCAACTCATCCTCGGAAAAAATCGCATCTACTGGGCATTCAGGCTCACATAAACCGCAGTCAATACATTCATCAGGATTAATAACAAGAAAATTCTCTCCCTCATAAAAGCAATCAACTGGACAAACCTCCACACAATCTGTGTGTTTGCACTCAATGCATGATTCGGTAACTATAAAAGCCATAAAAGTATTTTACTTAAATAATAAGGTTGCAATTAATTATTAAAAGTTAAAAAATTTATAAATGTCTAGACTATATAAAATTTATATGATCTAATACTGTATATATATACACCATAGGATTAAAAATGGCAGATACAAAAAAACAATCTCTCGATACAGCTTTAAAACAAATTGAAAGCCAATTTGGTAAAGGAACAATTATGAAATTAGGAACCAGGGAAACTATTGAAGTTCCCTCTATACCAACTGGGTCCTTTGGATTAGATAATGCTTTAGGAATTGGTGGTCTTCCAAAAGGGAGAGTGGTCGAGATATATGGCCCTGAATCTTCAGGTAAAACAACCCTCACGCTTCAAATAATAGCAGAGTGTCAAAAAGCAGGTGGTAGCGCTGCATTTATTGATGCAGAACATGCATTAGATCCTGAATATGCAAAAGCTCTCGGAGTAGATATTGATGAACTGCTTCTATCTCAACCTGATACTGGAGAACAAGCTCTTGAAGTGACTGATATGCTAGTAAAAAGTGGCAGTTTGGATGTAATTGTAGTTGATAGTGTGGCTGCATTAGTTCCAAGAGCTGAGTTAGAGGGAGATATGGGTGATTCACATGTCGGTCTACAGGCAAGATTAATGTCACAAGCACTCAGAAAAATTACTGGAAGCATCCAGAAATCAAATACTTTAGTAATCTTCATCAATCAAATTAGAATGAAAATTGGTGTAATGTTTGGAAGCCCTGAAACTACCACGGGAGGTAATGCACTTAAATTTTACTCAAGTGTAAGGTTGGACATTAGACGAATTGGTGCAATCAAAGATGGAGACGAAGTTATTGGAAATGAAACAAGGGTAAAAGTAGTTAAAAATAAGATGGCACCTCCTTTCAAAGTTGTAGAGTTTCAGATTCTTTACGGAAAAGGGATAAATAAAAACGCAGAGATAATTGAATTTGCAGTGAAAAAAGGAATCATAGAAAAAGCAGGGGCTTGGTACAGTTACAAAGGCGATAAAATTGGTCAAGGCATAGCTAAAACTTCAGAGTTTTTGAAAGAGAACCCAAAAGTTCTCGAAGAAATCGAAGCATCTGTTTTAGCAGACTAACTATTCTCTTTGATGTACTGATCTACTAGAGCCTCTAATACAGTTAGAGGCAAGATCCCATTCATCAAAACGACTGAATGAAAATCTTTAATATTAAATCTATTTCCTAGTTCAGCTCTAGCCCTTTCTCTTAGTTCCATAATTTTAATTCTTCCAATCATGTAAGAAGTAGCTTGACCTGGCCAGACAATNTATCTTTCAATCTCTGATTCAGATTCACTTCTAACTTCACCAGCATTATCCATCATATAAATAATAGCTTCCTCTCTTGTCCATTTTTTTGAATGAAGACCAGTATCAACAACTAATCTTGCAGCTCTAAAAAGTTCAGATTGTAGCGAGCCAATCTGCTCATATGGGTCTCTTAGTAAACCAGCTTCAACTGCTAATCTTTCTGCATATAGTGCCCAACCTTCAGAAAAAGCTGAAGTCCTATATCCAAATTTGTTCCATAGAGTTTGGTTTTGGTTTTCTTGATTCAAAGCTATCTGTAAGTGATGGCCAGGAACTGCTTCATGGAAAGATAGTGCTGGCATTTTGAATGTTTGTGTTGCATTAATGTCATATAAATTGGCATACCATGCAGCTGGCCTTGAGCCATCCAATGAAGAGCCTTGATAATACCCTCCAGCAGCACTTTTCTCTGAAAAAATTGGAACCCTTTTGACTACAACTTTTGCTTTAGGTAACTCATTAAAATAATCAGGCAGCATTGCATANGTTTCTTCATTGATTCTTCTATATTCATCTAGAATTGCTTCTCTACCTTCATCAGAGTCCTCGAATAAGAATCTTGGATCGTTATTTAATTCAACAAAAAGATCAGCTAATGGTCGGTTAATGTCATAACCTTCCTCTGAAAGTATTCTCTTAATTTCTGATTGAATTTCTTCAACCATTTGTAAACCTAATTTATGAATTTCATCGGCAGTTAAATCCGTTGTGGTGAAGATTTGTAAGCGATGTTTATAGTAATCATCACCATTAGGTAAGCTCCATACTCCATCAAACTCCCTAGCGTTTTGAGAATTTTCCTCTACAAGAATTTTAAGCCTTGCGTAAGAAGATTTAAATTTTTCGATATTATCTTTGAGGCTAAGAAACATGCTTTCTTTTTTATCAATCTCTAAATCCATTGATTCGGAGGCATCTTTAAAGCTCATGAATAATGGATGTTGATCAGTTGGAGTTTCAATTAGAGAAGTGAGTTGTAACAGGGTCTTTTCATATACAAATTTAGGCGAATAGATTCCTGCTTCAGCTCTCCTTTTCTCAAATATCATGAGCTGATCAATGGCATCTGGGATTTTTGCTATTCGCTTTATATAGTCTTCTGCATCTTTTTCAGAAACCAATTTATGAGTATCTGTCATAAAATTTACGAAACTTAAATGCGTTCCATAAAATTGAATAAATGGGCCCATGTAATATCTAAAATTTTCAAAGCCTCTCTTTTCAATATTTGCTGCAAATTTTGCGACTTCTAAATTAAGTTTTGCTGACTCAGGCAATTTAGTTTCATCAAAATTATTTAACTTTTCATAATAGACAAGAAATTTTTCATGATCTGATTCTGATTTTTCAACAGAATAATCATCTAAGTTTTCATTGTGATTTGTAAGAAAGTCTAGCTGATGTAATCCTAAGCTAGTTAAAGTTTGAGGGCTATCTAAAATTGGCTCTAAGACAGAATCATCAAGAAACTTATCAAGACTATTGGTAGCCGGTTGAGCAATACTTTTTGCAAAATCTTTCAGCATAACTTTCGCAAAAAAATTAGGGTTAAACGAAATGGTCAATAAAAATGCAAATAGAAGCGCACCTAATAAAAAACCTCCAATTGATGTAAAAAATCTAATCACTTTTCTTCCTCCAGTCTTTGTTTTATTTCATCTATGTTTAAATCCAACTTTTTATTTGTTTTTCTGGGTACAAATTCAAAGCTATTATTTGAAAAATTCTTTGGACCAATAACAATAGAATAAGGAATTCCTAAAATTTCGTTATCGGTAAACTTCTGACCAGCACGTATATCCCTATCATCAAGAAGCACATCATGACCAGCGTCCTTGATTATTTGGTAAACACTTTCACACTCTTTTAGGACCTCTTCTTTCTTAGGATCAAGACAAATTACATTCACATGAAAAGGAGCAATTGCATATGGCCAAATTATTCCTTTGTCGTCATGATTTTGCTCTATAGATGCAGCAACAATTCTTGATACACCTACTCCGTAACAACCCATGAAAACATCTATACCTTTTCCAGATGAGTCTTTAATTGATACAGACATCTTTTCGCTATATTTTTGTCCAAGTTGAAAAATATGACCAACTTCTATACCTCTTTTGATCATTAATTTCCCTTTTCCATCAGGTGAAGGCTCTCCATCTAATTCGCTCGGGTCTTTCTCGTATTCCAAAACTTCAACATTNGCAGCAAAATCGCTCGAATCACTTATTGCTAATAAATCTTCGCCAGAGTCAGCAATAATATGAAATTCTTCACTTACATCTCCGCCTATATTGCCAGCGTCTGCTTTGACAATTCGATAATCGAGCCCTATGTCGTTAAAAATACTCACATAAGCATCTTTCATATTTTCGTAACTTTTTTCCATTCCCTTTTCATCAATATCAAAGCTATATGCATCTTTCATTAAAAACTCTCTACATCGCATTACACCGAATCTGGGACGTATTTCGTCTCGAAATTTTGTTTGAATTTGGTATAGATTAATCGGCAGTTCTTTATAACTTATTGGATAACTTCTAAATATTTCACAGATTATTTCTTCATGCGTAGGCCCTAAAACAAAATCTCTATCAGACCTATCTTTAAACTTTAAAAGCTCTTTACCGTACTGATCAAATCTTAGTGACTCTTTCCATAGTTCAGCTGGCTGAACCATGGGCATTAGAATTTCTTGTGCACCAAAGTTATCGAGATTTTTTCTAACTATATTCTCAACTTTTTTTAAGACTTTATATCCAAGTGGCAACCAATTATAAATGCCTGCAGCAGTTTTTTTAATCATGCCACTTCTGACCATTAATTTATGGCTAATTAGTTCAGCATCTGATGGATCTTGTCTGGTCGTGGGGACGAATAATTTTGAGAAATACACTATAATCTCCTGAATTAATTATATGGTAATTTAGTAAGGAATATGCCCATTTACGAGTATTATTGCGAAG
>FUFK010041068.1_pt1 | contig 29240 bp, 31 predicted proteins | sample 1021851 | NCBI WGS metagenome assembly FUFK01 (sample SAMEA51879418, study PRJEB19060) | metagenome
ATTTGAAACTATATTTATTTTTGCTCATTGGTCTGTCTACTCTAGGTTTAAAAAGGGCGTATTATTTTTTTTTCTAATCGTCTTCGTCGTCAAAATATGACTGTACTCTATCTATTTCTTTTTCAACTCTTTCATTAAGCTTTATTGCGAACTTAGCCAAAACAATTACTAGTAGTGTTACAGCAGTAGCACTTATGTACATTCCTTGAAGAGTTCCGTCATCAGTATTTGGAAGTAAGTAATCTACGGTGGCTATTATGGTATCTTTCCAAACTAGAGCCACAACTAGACCAAAAGCAGTCATAACAGAAGATAGTACAATACCTCTAACGTTTAATTTTTCAACATTTTCTTTGAAATCACTCATTCTCATCCTCAACTACATTTTTCTCTTTAAGGCTAATGTCGTAAACTGAAAAAATGAACAGATCGGAGTTTTGTTTTATTCTATCCACACATGCTCCACACATAGGCTGAATAAATCCTTGATTTTCATCATGCTTATGACGAAGATCTCCTTGGTAGCAATGAGATACTAGATACTCAGCCTCTGAAGGTTGGTTTAATTTCGTTGGAGTTAATCCATGAACATCGATACACATTCTGCAATACATATTTACACTTTAAACATTGGAAATGGTGTATTATAGTTATGCTGATTAATTTTAAATAAGAGCGGCGAGTCGAAAAATTATGGCAAAGGAAAAGAAGACTCAAGGTTTTCAGTCTGCAGCAGGATTAATTAGATATTTCGATGCAGAGGATAGTAATGCCATACAAATCTCTAGAGGTGGCGTTATGTTAGCTTGTTTACTTGCCATAATTGTAGTTGAGCTAGCAGAGGCAGTAGGCAGGGAAACTAGTGCGTACGTGCTTGCAGTGGGAGTTATCGTACTAATTCTGAATGAAATAAGAAACAGACGCTCAGGCACTGTATAATTTTATTAACGTTTTTCTTAATATCTACCTATGAAGCTTTGCGATTATTGTGGTTTTGTAATAAAAGATAATGATGTAAAGTGTTTCAATTGCAGAATGGCAATTCCAGGTCGTGANGTTTCCGAATCTGTTGTTAAAGCTGCAGAGGTGCAAAAAAATGTCCAACTAGCACACTCGACACGTAGCCTCTCAAGTTACGTTCCGAAAAAACTTATCGCTCTCATCTTGGTGGTAGGTTTGTTTGCTTCTCCTCAAACCCAAATGTTGTTAGGTGATGGAATAGATTATTGGGATGAAATAAATACACCATATTACACAATTCCTGAAAAAATTGTATTGACCTATGTACGGAATTTTGAGATTTATGTTGAAGAGGGTAATGATGCAGAATATACATTGACACTAAGTATTCCTGGTGATCGACCTTCGGGTTCTCAAACAGATTTAGTTAATTGGCAAACTATTGATGATTTGGAAGTTAGTCCAAGTTATAATTTGACATCTGAAGGAAGGATGGAGTGGAGGAATAATCTTTCTGGGAATGAGCGCGATTTCATAACTATAGAATATACAGCGACAATCAATTTAGTACGTCCAGATATCAAAATATCAGATTCAGGTTTTATCAGTGATATTCCTGACGACTACGATTTATTTCTGCAAGATGAATGGTTAATTGAGCCTAGTAATGAGCAAGTTAAAAATTTAGCAATTCAATTGTCCAATGGGACAAATGGAAATGTAATCATGATTTTAAAAAACATATTTGATTACATTGAAAATAATTATAGGTATCAAAAATCTTCGGTTCCAAAAAGTTGTCCCGATATTATAGTAGGTAAGGTTGGAGATTGTGATGATTTTTCCATCTTATTCAGCTCTATCGCAAGAGCTGCAGGTATTCCTGCGTGGCTTGAACTAGGCATAATTCCAGCTTTTATAGATACTAGTGAAGGTTGTGACTTGAGAGACTGGGGAGGTCATGCATGGGTAAACGCCTTGGTGCCACTAAACGATGGCACTTTTACAGTAGTAAACATCGACCTTGCTAATTCTTATTTTATGTGGATGCCTCCCTACAGAATTTCAGATTGGGTGGATAATGGAAACGGTGATGATTTAGATTCTTACTATTATTTATTTAGTAGTAAAGGAATAAACTCTCAAGCAACGTATAAAGAGAATTCATACATATCTGAATGTGATCTTCAAGGTGAAGTAAAGCTTACAGATCTTGATTTAGAATTATGATTATTGATAGATTTAAGGATGAAGATTTAGACGAATTGATGTTGTTTTTAGATGAAAATATAACTGAAAATTATGAGAAAAATGTTTTTCTTACTGTTATGAAAAGATGGCCTGAAGGTTTTTTGGTTGTCAGAAGGAAAGATAGTATTGTTGGAGTATCTTGTGGAGCAATTCAACCAAATTCTAAATTGAGAATATTGATAATAGCAATGAACAAAGAGTTCAGAAGAATGGGTTTTGGTAAAAAACTTTTAAATATGATGATTGACGAAAGTTTAAAGCACAACGTAAAGAAGGTTACTTTAGAAGTTAGAAAAGATTCTTCAGCTATATCCTTTTATAGAAAATTAAATTTTTCTAGNGTAGATGTACTCCCTTGTTATTATCAAGATGGCTGCGATGGAATAGTTATGGAAAAGCAAATTTAGCTACAATCAAGTTCAAGCAAATCTTTTTATACACCCCTAAATCCACAAAGGTCCCAATTGGGGAGGAAACCATGGCAGACAAAAACGATGACGGTAGCGTAGATGAAGTAACGGCTTGTCCAGATTGTAAGGGAACACATTTGAAGAGAGATTACGATCATGCAGAGATAGTTTGTGCAGACTGTGGTTTAGTTCTCGAAGATAATATTGTGGACACTGGACCAGAATGGAGGGCTTTTGACATGCAGCAAGAAAATGCTCTTGCTAGGGCAGGTCCGCCAATGTCAACTACATTACCAGATAAAGGTCTATCAACAGAGATATCACCAACTAATAGAGACTATTACGGAAGATCAATATCAAACAAAAATCAGTCTATGTTATTTAGAATGAGAAAATGGCAGAGGCGAGCTCGAGCGTCAAAATCTGCTGAGAGAAATATGGCAGTTGCAATGAGAGAAATGCAGGCAGTTGCGACGAATTTAAAATTACCAAGAAGAATACAAGAGACTGCGGCTTTCATTTACAGAAGAGCTATACAAGAGCAATCATTAAGCGGACGAGCCATCGAAATGGTAGCTTGTGCGGCATTGTATGCAGCATGCAGGCAAGAAGGTGTTCCCAGGACTCTTACAGAAATTAGCAGACATAGTAGATACTCAAGAAAGGAAATTTCAAGAACTTATCAAGTAATGGTCAAGGCACTAAAAATGCACTCTATGCCCCCTCTACCTGAAGATTATTTACCACGAATATGTTCTAAGTTAGAACTATCACCTAAGGTTGAAGGAGCTGCAAGAGATTTGCTAAGAGCAGCTCAAGATGTTCCTTTGACAAATTCAGTTCCAATTTCGCTTGCAGCAGCTGCAGTTTACATTGCATCCATTGTTAATAATGAGAGGCGAAAGCAGAAAGATGTTGCAAGGGCCGCAGATTTAACCGAAGTAACAATTAGAAGTAGATACAAAGAAATGGCTCAATTTTTAAACATAGATATACATATCTAATTTAATGATTGATCAGGCAATCTACAGACGATTTAATCATACAGTCGCGTCTTGCTTTGTAATATATTTTTTATTTCCTGAATATATTTTTGGTTATAGTAGGATTTACCTCGTACTTTTGTTTTGGCTTGGAATTATATTAATAGAATATTTTAGACTAAGTGGTTCATTTGTACTTGATGGGATGAGAGATTATGAAAGTAAGAGAATTGCGGGTTTTGTCTGGTTTGCAAGTGGGACTTGTCTAATTTTTATTTTTTATGAGATAGGTGTTTTCCCAGAGATATTTGCACTGTCTACAATAATTATGGCTTCGTTAGTTGATCCTATAATTGGAGAATTTAACAAAAGATATGGAAATGTTTATGGAGTGTTCGCAGGATTAATCTCAAGTATTGTCATTTATCAATTAATAATAGGTGTATTTTTCTATGCTTTGATTGGGAGTTTAGTTGCAGTATTGGTCGAGAGACCTAAGTTCAAGTGGCTGGATGATGATTTATTAATTCAAATATTCCCCATTCTTGTCATGACTATTTTCTATCTATCTGGTTGGGGGCCTGATTTACAAACTTCAATGGAGTCCATGAAATGAAATTTACAAAATTTTACATAAGTATTTTGTACTTTGTTGTGATTATTACCTCAATTACTTTTTATGTAAATAATTATTATATTATAGCCTCTTTATTGATTATTGGTAATATTTTACCTGGCTATAATCTAGCATTATCAATGGTGGAAAATGATTAAGATTAATTACGAAAAGCGTTGGGACAATGTAAAGAGCAGTCTTGGAGAAAGAGATGCTTTTGTCGCAGCTCTACCAGGTAATACAAGGTATTTAGCTAATTCAGAGTCTCCGCCAGGATCTCCGCCAAGCTCAACAATGAATTATGTTGTCATTCCGAAAAAAAGCGAACCTTTCGCGATTACTTCATCTCTTGAAGAGCACAGGTGTAGGCATGAGTCCTCTGTAAAAGATATACGTTGCTGGACAACCTATCCAGATATTAAATCAGATGGTAAGAGTGCACTAGAAATTCTTAAATCTTCCTTAAAAGAGATTAAAGCTAAACAAATATTTACAGATACTAAAGTTAGTTTAGGTAGATCTTTCAAAGTTTCAGTTAGCTCAAATGTAAATGAGCTAAGATCTATTAAATCAAAAGCTGAGCTTCAAAGAATTAAAAAAGCGATTAAGCAATCAGATGCTGGACAGATGTTTGCACATAATTTAGTAGAATCTGGTGAAGGACTCTCCGAAAAAGAAGTGAGGTCAGAAATTGATTATTTCATGGCAAGAAAAGGCATACAAGAGAATTCATTTAGTACGATTGTTGCTTCAGGACCTAATTCCGCACATTCTCACCATTCTAATACTGACAGAAAATTANAGGTAGGAGATCCAGTAATTTGTGACTTNGGTGTTTTTTGGGATGGTTACTGCTCTGATATAACAAGAACATATTTCGTTGGAGGTTCTCCCTCAGACGANTGGAGGAAAATTTATGATATTGTTATGGAAGCAAACAAAAGGTCTACTAATGCTCTAGTTGAAGGAAATACCGGCCACTTAGTAGATAAAGCAGGTAGAGATTTCATCAGAAAGAATGGTTATGGATCAAATTTTGTTCATGGTACAGGACATGGATTTGGTTTGGAAATTCATGAGTTTCCATCTGTAACTTATAAATCTAAAGTTAAAATTCAAAATTCAATGGCAGTTACAATCGAACCGGGAATATACATTCCAGGCAAAGGTGGTATTCGAATTGAAGACGATGTATTACCTAACAAGGAAAATCCTGAAGTTCTAACTAAAGCAAAAAAGGAGCTTTACTAATGTCAGCTGCCAGTTTAGTAGTGAAGAGACTTNTGGAAAAGAAGCCAAAGACAAGGCAAGATATTCAGTTAATTAAGCTAGAAGTAGCAAGAGAGGAAAAATTTGACTCCATTCCACCAAATAATCAGCTTCTTGCTGAAATTAATGCAAAAGAGGAACCTGAATTAGCAAAGTTGCTGCGGGTTAAGCCCATGCGAACTAGTGCGGGCGTTACTCCTGTAGCAATAATGACTTCTCCAGCACCATGTCCACACGGGACTTGTACATTTTGCCCAGGTGGGCCTAAAAATGATAGTCCTCAATCTTACACTGGGCACGAACCAGCTGCAAGAAGAGGTAAGCGTCATAATTATAATTCAAAAAGTCAAGTTGAGTCTCGATTAGAGCAGTATATCCGCAATGGACATCCAACTGATAAAATTGAAATTATTGTGATGGGAGGTACATTCACCTCTAGAGCTCCTGATTATCAGGATGAGTTTCTTAAGGGCGCATTTTCAACTTTAAATGGTAAAGATTTACCTCTCGAAGAAGCACTTCAAGTCAATGGAAATGCTAAGCATAAATGTGTTGCTTTGACTATTGAGACTAGACCCACAGAATGTACTCCATGGTCAGTTTTTCAGATGAGAAAGCAAGGAGCTACAAGAGTTGAGATTGGTGTTCAATGCTTAGATGATGAAGTTCATAGCAAATTGAATCGAAAACAATTAGTGGAAGACGTTGTCAAAGCAACAAAATTGCTGAAAGAAGCCGGTTTGAAAGTTGTATATCACTTGATGCCTGGATTNCCAGGAATGAATCCCGAAAAAGATTTAAGAGATTTTAAACGATTATTTGCTGAGGAAGAGTTTCAACCAGATATGTTAAAATTGTATCCAACATTGTTGGTTAAGGGCTCAGCTTTAGCCCGTAATCCCGGAGATTTCGTACCTTACGATACNGAGACTGCAGCAAAGTTAATTGCAGACCTCAAAGAGATTGTTCCTCCTTATGTNAGGATACAAAGAATCCAGAGAGATATTCCTAAGCCTCAGATTATTGCTGGCGTTATGAACTCTAACTTAAGGCAATACGCTAGAAGAGAATTAAAATCAAGAGGTAAAAAATGCAATTGTATTAATTGTCGCGAATTATGGAGAGCGCATATTGATCCGTCTACCGCAGAGTTAAAAGAAATAAAATACAAATCCAGCGGTGGAGACGAATATTTTTTGTCTTATGAATCAGGCTCTAAACTTTTGGGTTATCTAAGATTAAGATTGGACGATAATGCAACAGTTAGGGAATTAAAAGTGACTGGTCAAGCTGCAAATATAGGTAAAACAGGAACTGGAGTTCAACATATGGGTTTAGGAAGTAAATTAATGAAAGTGGCTGAAGAGAAGGCAAAAGGTTATGCAAAAATTCGTGTTACACATGGACCGGGGACTCGTTTATATTATGAAAAATTGGGATACTCTCTAGAGGATTATTACATGGTCAAAGATTTACCATAGTTTATGGATATATCTAATTTCAGCCGAACTATTTCTAAAGGAGAATGGGATAGTCATATAGATTTTTTGGCCAATGAATCTGTCAAAAATGCAACTAAGGAAAAAATTCACTCTTCATTAGTAGATTACATTGATAGGAATGTCAGTAATGAAAAGTTTGGAGTTCTTTTATCAGGTGGAATTGATTCTTCTTTAATTGCTAGAATATGCCAACTGAAGCAATACAATTTCCGTTGTTTTTGTGTAGGTATTGATGGCTCGAAGGATATTATATATGCACAAAAAGTTGCTGAAAGTTTAGGTTTGGAGCTTATTGTTCGTGTTTATAATTATAACGAAGTTGAAAAATTATTGAAAAAAGCTGTAACTATTTTACCTAAGCCTGTGATTGAAGATGATAACTATACTGAATACATTGTTAAAGTAACAGTTTCAGCAGTTTTACTTGGCAGTCTGTCATTAGGTAATGAAAATATTTTTCTATCTGGTATTGGTGCAGAAGAACTTTTCGCAGGATATCAAAGACATCAGAAAGCCATTGATGGAGGTGGTGAATGGCGAGGCCAACCCATTGAAGATATTGATAAAGAATCAATCAGTGGNCTTAAGAGAATGCACAATCTTGTATACTTGCGAGATAGATCTATCAGCTTAAATTTATCTANGTCCATTATAGCTCCTTATTTGTCAAATAATGTAATTATCCAAGCTATGAATATTGACAAGGATCAAAAGATTGATAATTTAAACAATAAGAAAGTCTTAAGAGAATTAGCTTTAGATTTGGGCATTCCAGAGGAATTTTCATACCGTAAGAAAAAGGGAGCTCAGTACGGTAGTGGTTTTGATAAAGCAATTTCTAAATTAGCAAAGTTAAATAAATTTAATTTTAAAAAAAGATACTTAGAAAGTTTAGTTAAATCTATTAAGGAGTAAAAATTATTTTATAGTAGGTATTTAGTTTATAGTTATGTTAGTAAATAATTATAATGATTTAGATGAAGCAGATTTTGAGTTAATTTTGGGCGTTTCAGTTGAGGAGGTATTGAAATGATTGGAGAGCATGCACCTAATTTCACTTTAAAAAATACTTCTAAAAAAGATGTTTCTTTGAAAGATTTTTCGGGCAAGTGTGTCATATTGGCATTTTATCCTGGGGCTTTCACAGGAGTATGCGATTCAGAGATGTGCTCATTCCAAGATAATTTAGCTAAATTAAATGATTCTAATGCAACTGTTCTTGGTATTAGCGTTGACTCGCCTTGGGCAAATGCAGAATTTGCATCTAAATACAATCTTGATTTTGATTTATTATCAGATATTGATAGAGATGTTGTTGAAGCCTATGATGCAAAGTTTGTTGGCCTTGGCGGTATTGATGGCTATACCAGCGCAAATAGAGTGGTAATAATCGTTGACAAAGAGGGCATCATCCGACATCGCTGGGTAGCTGAAAACCCAGGTGTAGAGCCTGATTATGATGAAATTGTGTCTATCGCACAGTCTTTAGAATAAACTCAAACTGTCAGAGTTCGCCATTCTATCTAGGGTCTCGGTGACTATTGAAGTAGGACCAAGTACTTCTTTAGCGTGCAAGAACATACATCTTATTTCATTTCTTTCAAGTCCTTCAAGTGAAGGCATTATATTTGACCTAATCACTCTGTCTAATGCCAGCTCAGGTCCGTATTTCTTTATAGAGTTAAAAATTGTAACCATAGAATCAATTAACAAAGCAGGACCAATTTTTCTAAAGGTTCTGACACCCAGAGGAGTTTCATCTCCTCTTTTCGGAGGTTCTCCAGGAGCCAAAAATTTAACAAGCTTTTCATGGCAATTGTACATATTTCCATCTTCATCGTAGAAGTCAAACTTTCTGCTTGCGAAATGCTTACACTTCTCACCAAATTTCCAAAGAGGATCTCCGTCAGGCCTCTCTGGCACAAGCCCTAATTTTTTGAGTTTGAAATAAACAAAAACAGGCATACGGTTGTATTCATCTTCTGGTAGAGGCAGTCCAATTTCAACAAAAGCAAAACGTCTCATCAATGCAAAACCTACGTTGAACAACGTATTTTTATCTTGAGTATTCATCGTTCCAATAATTCTGAATTCGGGTGGCATCATGAAGGGGGCGCCTCCGGTTTCTTTGTGTGTCAGTAACGGTTGTTTATCCCTATATTCGAAAACTGTAAACAATTTTCCAAATGCTTCATCAATGTTAGCTCTGTTAAACTCATCAATAACAAGATAGTGTGGTTTACCTCTTTCACGGATTGATTTTTCACATAATTTTGCAGCCTCGGCAACATATCCGTCCTTGAAATAATATCCACCAGAATCATCAGGAGAAATACCACCAATAACATCGAAATTAGACCATTCTGCGTTTGCAGTAACAATAGTATAGTTTGGAGCCTTACTGCCGTTTGGTTGCTCAATTTCACCGCATAATTTTGTTAAAAGTATGTTAGACAGTGCAGTTTTACCAGTACCAGGTTCTCCAAAGAGCATGATGTTCTTACCTGATGTTAAATGAGTGATTACTTCATCTACAGTTTCTCTAGTTGTAGAGTAAGCTTCTGCTATTTCATGGAAATCTACATCATAGTCGACTTCAATTGCAGGTCTTATTTCAACAGATTGATCTACAGTATCCATCATAGTTTTTTCAACTAACTCTAAGTCAGGAGTATGTTCAGTGGTGTGTTTTAGTTCAACTTGAAATTCGTCACCATATTCGTTCATTAAAAATTCCATAGCTGAGTCAACGGTCCATTCAGGCATAGCTTTCTCTTGACCAGGCACGGTTGGAGCAAATGTATCTTGTCTATTAGGCATGGCTGCATCACTAGCAATTGATAATTCGCGTAATTTCTGAGAACCATATCTGTATACAAGGGCAAAGCCAATTGCAGTAACAAGAGCAGAAACGAGGAGATTAAATTGTTCATCTCCATCCTCGGGCCATTTAATTTCATTTCCGGCCAGCACAACAGGTGCAATGAATGTTGCGAATAGAGCAAAAATTCCCGCAGCGAATATTCCGAAGTAGGCAGCACCAATATTACCAGCTTCTCCTCTTCTTTTACGATAAAAAGATATCATACCTACAGTAGCAACTCCAAGTGCCATTATGGTTAATGTAGTATCATTTTCATCAAAGCCGAGTCCTCCTTCATCGCTTGTCATGACATTAAAAACTAGTATTGCAAATTGAAGTCCTAAACCAGACAGTATCATTGAAAAATACTTAGCCTCGTCAATATCGTTTATTCTTGTATTAGATATCAAGAAGTTCACAACACCTATAAAGAGGAATGTAGCAGATAGTAGTACCATCATATTACTGCCGTTTCCAAGGTCGATAGAAACTGTTGTGAGAGTATTGAATCCAATTTTTCTGCAATCGTTCAGTTCACCTCCTTGTGCAGTTATATTCTGGAAGTAATCGATATCTTCAGCACTAGCNGGGTCTTCGCAAGAAGAATATGGCCCTAATGAATAGTTGTAAAAAACAGATGAGAATAGCAAGGCAGCAGCTATCATAAAAATATAGAAAGTAACTCCTGGAGGATCATCCAAAGGACGCTCAAGTGAAGTCCTGATTAGTAATATACTCCCAGATACAATTAAACCGATTGTACACACAAGACCAATAGTGAGAGGGAGTGCGAAGATAACATTGTTTAGTAGTCCGCCATAAATCGGGAATAAGATTATCTCAATTGCGGCGAAACCTAAAACAGGCATTATTATTGAAGTATTTGGTAATTTGTTGAATATATATATTGCAGTAATAATTAAGATTAGATTTAAGAAAATAAATGAAAAAGTACTGGTGAATTTCATATCAACTGGACATCCAGCATTCTCATCAGGATCAATGAGTCCATTCTCATTACTATCTGTCAGATAGATAAACTGTCCATCAATTTCTTTTCCAAATGGCTCATATATTACCTCGTCCCAGAACTCACAGTTAAACGGCTCGCCTGAATTAGGAGCTCCTGTTGCTATGCTAGGCGGTTCTCCGGTAGAAGATAATTTATCACTAGTTGGTACCGTGGAAACTGCTAGCCCTATCACACCAGACATTAGGAGTATGGATACAACAACTATAGTAAGAGGAGCAATGTAATTTAATTTTCCCTTTGTTGTAAATATCCTATCAAGTCTATTGTTTAAATTGCCAAATATTTTACCAAGGTCTGAAAACTGTTCGGCAAATCTTGCGACGCTATTTTCAGATTTTTCATCAGGAGTACCACTTGCAGTGGCGTTTAATGTTTCTTCAAGTAATTTTTCTTCATCTGACAATTCATTTGTTTCTTCAAGATTGGATTCGGTATTTTCCTCATCCAAATTCATACTAGCTATGTCAGCAGCAAGATTGTCATTGTCTGTAGTAGGATTTTCTTCGGGCGAAGCTTCCTTAACTTCAGGTTCAAAATCCGATCCGCACATGCTACATGAGAGGGCATCATCTTCCTCCTCCATCTCACATACAGGGCAGACCTTCATAGGCATTCACAGACTACTCCATTAAAATGTTATCTCATGATTTTAAGCTTAATTGGGTACCACTAAACTCAAAAACTTTATATAGTAGGTCTGTTAAAAACAAGTCTGATGAAAGAGCAGCTCCAACAAATACAGGCCGTAGCAGTTGTAACATTTCTTTGTATACTAATCTCTGTTAACAGTACGGGTGATTATGGTAAATGGTTTGTAATTGATGGTGCAAGAGAGACGGTAGATCCGGTTACCGGTAATGCTACACAATATAATACATTTCAGTACCATTACTATTTAGAATCATACTTAGTTACCGATACCACAGGAAATAGTGAGTCTGTTGTATACGAGAGTCAAGATTGTACATATTGTTTGAATAAATTAGATTCTTCAAATAATGCTAAAATGACAGCTTATGCAGCTGGAGTTCTGGCATTAGTTGTTGCTTATATGGCAAATAATGCAGTTAGTAGCCTTCACCAAAATACTCTTCGAAGTGCACTTAAAAACTTAAAATATTTTGCTATAATTGTTTTGATTGTTGGATTCTTGTCAACATTTTTATTTTATACAACTTGGTCTGAGGCGTTAATCCAAGATGAAGTTGCACTTGCAACATCAAATGTCGATGGTTCAGACACAAATAAGGAACTAGGTTGTATCAAGAATTTACTTACTTTTTACGGAGAAGGGACATGTGAAGAATATGTCCAGTTACAAGCAGGAGAAGCTGATCGTGTGACAGGAAGACTTGGTCCAGTTTCATGGAGCCCAGGTATAGGATTTTTCATAGTTTTAATCGGAACTGCTCTAACTGGCGGCGGAACACTGTACATACTTGGAAATATTGATGAAGAATGGCAAGCTATATTGAAAAAACAAGAGTTGATTGAAAGGCAGCAACAAATTCATGATGGTGAATTAGAAAAAAGTAAAGAGTTGATGCAAGAATTTGAAGATACTGAAGAAAGACTAAAAGAAGCAGAAAAAAGAATCGAAGACGTTCGCGCCTCAACAAATGACATAGATTACGACGGAATTGAGGATTTAGAAAATGAACTTGATAGAATTACAGCTTTAAACCAAAGTGTTAATACTCTAAACAGTTCTTTAGAATCCAAACTAAAAACTGCTAGGATAGCCACCTCAGAAGTTGAGAAAAGAGCTAGAATGGCTGAAAAAGAATTATTAGATGATCTTTCAGCAAAGAATAACCTTGAAAAAGAAATTGAAGATCTAAGAGCTAAACACGAGAATGATATGCGCCTTAGCGATCGAATGACTCGTGAGATAGGCTCACTTAGAACTATGAGCGAGGAGGCAGAAACCAAGGCAGTGGATGCTGAAAGAAAATTAAAGTTAGAGAAGCCAGATACAGTCAACGCATTAGAGTCTTATGACTCTGTAAAAGCATCATATGATAAAACTGTTGAAGAAAAGAATAATTTAGAAAAAGAAATAATGGAGTTAGAGCAGCACACTCTCGAAGCTAACGAGAGAGAAAAGTCTGCAATAGCTGAAAGAAACGAGGCAATTAACAGACGTAAAGAGTTAGACAGAGAGGTAAAATTGATGGAAAAGAACAAAAAGAGAATTAATGATAAATTCACTACATTAACAACAAATTTAGAAAAGGCTAAGAAAGAGCTTAATGACGCCAGAGAAAAAGCATCTCTTACTATGAATGAGCTAGATATTGAAAGACAGACCATTATAGAGCTTGAACAAAGTAGTGAGCAGTTCAGGCAGAAGGAAAATGAGATACTTGGCATGACAGATTCATTGAAGGAGCTTCAAGAGCAAGTANATAATCAACGAGAGTCTAATAAAAAGATTGAAGATGAATTGAAAATAGAGGTAAAAAGCAAGGAGAAAACTCAGAAGGATCTAGCAGCCTTAGAAAATGCGTCACAACAGGTTAGTAAAGTAATGCAAACTCTCAAGAAACAGTTTGAAGATGCTAAAGCCGAATTAAATATTAAAGTTGACGAACGAAATAAAGCTGAAAGGTTGCTCGAAGCTGAAAAAACTGAGCATGAAAAGCTAAAAGAAGATTTAGAATTTTTAAGAGGAACGACTATCGGAAGTGAGGAAGACACCGAGCGCAAGATTAAAGCTATGGAGATTGAGATTCCGAAGGAAAAAGAGTTAGCTGAAGAAATGAACAATGAGGCCCAGAAACTTGCAGAAAGCAATAAAGATTTAGAAGAAAAAATTAAAGAAGCTCGTGTTGAAAGTTTGAAAAACCCAGAGCCAGCAGTTGAATCATCCAGCGAGGGAGGAGCTTCAGTTGGAACCAGTCTCGTGGTAAAAAACTTAACAAAAGAAACAGAACACACTTTTGAACTGGTTAATCCTGAAGATGCTAATATACCTCAGGGAAAAATACCACTATCAAATCCAATCGGCAAATCTCTTGAAGGTTCTAAAGAAGGAGATGAGGTAAAAGTCGGACCGACAACCTTCAAGGTTTTGAAAGTTAACTAAAGTTGTTCTAAAATAGAGCATTCTTTTTGGTACATCATGAGCATTGCTTTACCAAAAAACAGCGCTAAAATGAAAGATTGGTCCTGGGATAATTATGTACCTTTCTTTGATTATCTTGAGGATTTAGATTTATCGTCATCAAATGTAAATGAGTGGATGAAATATTGGTCAGATTTATCTGAGTTGATAGGGGAAGTAGGTACTTCAGTTTACATTTCAACAACAGTAGATACAACAGATGAGGAGGCTAAGGCAAGATATCACAAATTTCTAGAGGAGATTAGCGAAAATGTCAGTTCTAGAAATCAAAAGTTAAAAATTAAATTTTTAGAATCGGGTTTTTCTCCAGATAATTTTGATATTCCTCTCAGAGGAATGAAAAGTGAAGTGGGTTTGTTTTCTGAGAAAAATCTTCCCCTCCTGACTTCTGATGCTAAATTATCAAAAGAGTACGATGCAATAATAGGTTCTCAGACTGTTCGTTGGGAAGGAGAAGAAGTTACTCTAACTCAATTGTCCCCAGTAATGCTTAAAACAGATAGGAAAAACCGTGAAAAGGCTTGGAAGATGGCAGCCAAGAGGAGACTTGAAGATCGTCAATCTATAAATGAAATATGGATTAAAATTCTTAAAACAAGAATGTCAATTGCAAAGAACTCAGGTTATGGCGATTATCGAGCTTGGAGATGGGAATATCTAAAAAGATTTGATTACACTCCAGAAGATTGTTTAACATTTCATAGATCAATAGAAAAGGTTATAGTTCCTTTAGCCGATAAATTACTCAAAAATCGTAAAGAAGCTTTGGGGTTAGAAAAATTAAAGCCTTGGGATTTAAGTGTTGATATTTATGGTAGAGAACCCTTATCTCCCTTCAAGGATGCTGGAGAATTAGAGGATAAATGCCACAATATATTTAAGTCGGTAGATCCCGTTTTGGGGGATTATTTTGGCGTGATGAGAAAAGAGAATTTACTTGACTTAGATAATCGTAAAGGTAAAGCTCCTGGAGGATATTGTACAGAGTATCCTTTCCAAAGGCTACCATTTATTTTTATGAATGCTGTCGGAACTCATAGCGATGTCCAAACCATGATTCATGAGGGTGGTCATGCATTTCATGTATTTGAATCTGCTGAATTACCATTTTCTAGTCAGAGAGATGTGGGGATGGAATTCGCTGAAGTAGCTTCCATGGCTATGGAGCTTTTAGCCTCTCCTTATCTTACTGTCGATAATGGCGGTTTTTATACAGATAAGGAGTCATCAAGAGCTAGAATTGAGCACTTAGAAAAAATTATTATGTTTTGGCCGTACATGGCAGTTGTTGACGCTTTTCAGCACTGGGCATATACGAATCCAGATAAGGCTCTAAATCCGGATAATTGTGATTCAGAGTGGAGTGACTTGTGGAAAAGGTTTCAGATGTCTGAACACATAGATTACAGTGACTGTGATGATATAATTTCAACAGGATGGCACAATAAATTGCATATTTATCACGTTCCCTTTTATTACGTTGAATATGGAATGGCTCAGTTGGGTTCAATACAGATATGGGGTAATTCACTTCAAGATAGGAAGAAGGCAATTCAAGATTATAGGGCTGCTTTAAGTTTGGGAGGCAATGCAACACTTCCAGAACTATATGAAGCTGCGGGAGCAAAGTTTAGTTTTGACGATGAAACCTTGTTAAATGCAGCTAATTTAATTGAGGAACAAATTAGTGATTTATCATGAGTGAAGGAGACAAATCGTTTTTATCAGAATCCTCGTGTTCTAGCTGTAGATCAACTGAAAATCAGATTTTGGATGTAGCACCTTCAAGTAAAAATTCTGACTTAGTATTTGATGAAATTTCAGTTCAAGAGAAGTTTGCACCTAATTCCATTTGCTTTGGTTGTGGTCCAGCAAATAAAGAGGGCCTTCAAATTAAGTCACACAGGCACAATGGAGGGCTTTTGACAATATTTGAAAGTGAAGAAAAACATCAAGCTTTTCCTGGAGTGATTAATGGTGGAATTATAGGTTCTTTAATTGACTGCCATGGTAACTGGACTGCCGCGATTGCAATCATGGATAAGAATGGTTGGAAAGTGCCTCAATGTACAGTTACTGCTCAATACGAAGTCAAGTTGAAAAGACCTACACCTTTCGGTTCTAAATTAAAATTAACAAGCAGAGTGTTAGCCTTACAAGAAGACAGGGCAGAGGTTATTATTGAGTTAAAAGCGAATGATAAGACATGTGCTACCGGAAGAGGCCTTTTTGTCGCAGTAAAGGAAGGCCATCCTGCATATCATCGTTGGCATTGAGAAATATATAATTTAAATATTCAACATATGACTGATATAGGAAATTTGTGGTCAAATGCAATTTTGGAACATAATAAGGATGAATATTTTGAAGCTCACGAGCTGTTCGAAGATATTTGGCTTGAATTAGATGATAGAAGTGAAAAAGATATAATTCAAACATTAGCTCAAGCCGACGCATTGGCAGTGCATTTAGAAACTGGAAATTTAGCAGCTGCTAAGAGGCTGATGAGGCAGTTACCTGAATTGTCACAAACATTTCCAAATGAGTATAGAAACATCAACTTAGTTGAATTTAAATTGTGGTTAACTCAAATGATTTCAATNGTTCCAGATGTAGATAATATTTTACAAATCTCAAACATTAAACCTCCTAAATTACTTAATTGCAGAAAGAAGTGATGAATAATTTTTGGGATTGGATTCGCATGACTCTTGCATTGGTTTAATTATCTGGTAAAGCGCCGCGGCAGTTCCATTCTTTAAATCTAAGGGATGTAATGAACCAGACAGGTAGGCGGATTCTAATTTTTCATATGAGTCGAATGTTAGATTACCTCCGAATTTTTCAGGACGTTCGATTATGATGTTTCCTAAGGCAGGTTCAAGCAAATGTTGCCATATATCTAGAACTGGGTTTCCTTCTCTCTCAGGAGGGCAGTATGCTTTGGACAGTTTTTTAGTTAATTTTTTCTTGGAATCGTGGATTAATAAGGTTCCAGTAGGATCAGATTTTGACATTTTAACATCAGTATCCATTCTACCTGGACCAGATAATGAGCCAAGCAACGGAGTGTGTAATGCAACAGGTTTTGGGAGCTTTAGTTTATCTGCAGCATCTCTAGCTAACATGTGTGCGTGGCGTTGATCCATTCCACCTAGAGCTAAATCTGCCTTTAGAGCGTAAATGTCAGTTGCTTGCATTGCTGGATAAAAGAATTTTGACATGTCTTTGTCACCGTCTGCTTCGTCTCGTCCCATTATAGACAAGGCCCTTCTCATTCGTTTTAAACTACTAGCTTTAGAAACACGAAGAACCATTTCCCAATATCCTTCACCATTTACCAATTCGTTTGCTGTTTTGAATTTAACACCTGGACAAAAAATAGAGAACATTTGTCTTTGATATTCTACACCAGCATTTAGGTTATCCCAATTCCCTCCCAATTTGTCATTAATGTATCCATGCCAGTCTGCTAGTAGGATTGTAACTTCAAAACCGGCATCTATGAGTTCCCTGCATTTTAACATTGGGACTAGTGACCCAGCGTGAAGTAATCCTGAGGGTTCGAAACCAATGTAAGCTCTTGGAGAGTCTTTTTTTGATAGTAAATAGTCTAATTCGCTCTCAGTAACGCATTCCGCAACTCCTCTTAATACAAGATTTTTACGATCAGACATAATTTTACTGAAACAAGGCATTAATTAACTTCTTTGGTTTATTATTATTACCAAAAAAGTATTTAAACGTGGTTAGATAGGTAGCCTAGAGGAAATATGTCTCAATCAAATCCTGAAGTTCTTAAAGCTGTCCGTCTTCTCGTTGGCGATATCGTAAATAAAGAAAGGTATGTTATGTTACCTGCAGAACCTGGCGAAGGCGACCCTGTTCTTGGTAAATTCAGAACGGTTAGTGATGCAAAAAGGTTTGCAAGTCGTAGTGACATAACCGAATTTTCTCTTTGGACGAGACTGAAAGTTGTTGGTGGAGGTTCATTAAAAGAAGATTTCAACGATTCAGATGAAGACGATGAGATTGATGATGACCTAGGCGATTTACTAGATGACGATTCAGATTTACCCGATCTTGAAGAAGATGCAGATTTAGATGAACTTCTATGAGTAATGGTATTGAAATAAGACAGACTTTACCTAAAGATCTTAAAGGTTCAACATTTATTTGCGGATTACCTGGTGTTGGCCTGGTCGGAAATATTGTTGCTAATTTTCTAGTTAATAATCTTAAACTTGAGCAGATTGGTATCATAGATGGTTTTGCTTTTCCTTCAATTTCAGTTGTTAAGGATGGAATTCCCAATCATCCTATGAGATTATACGCCGGAGAACAAGTATGCAATGATGGTAAATGTAATCAAATTGTTATCTGTGTTAGTGATTTTGTTCCTCCTGCAACAGTTACAAAAGATCTGGTAAACAGTATTTATGATTGGGCAAAGGATAAAGGTTGTACAAGCTTTATAACAGCTGAAGGTTTTTCGGTTCCTCCAAATGGAGATGAGAAAGAGTCCATCATTTATGGAATAACCTCTACAGAGTCTTCTAAACAATGGATAGCAGACGCAAAAGTTACTCCTTTCGAATTTGGAACGATAGGAGGTTTTACTGGTGTGATGCTCAATGAAGGCAAATTACGGTCAATAAGTGTTTTGGGTCTTCTTGCAGAAGTTGAGGAAGATATTCCAGACGCTCGAGCAGCGTCAAAAATAATAGAAGCTATTGACAAATTATTGTTAGAGATTGACTTAGATCCGAAGCCCTTACTTGAAGAGGCAGCTTCACTTGAAAAGGAACTACAAAAAGTTAACGAGCAAGTACCAGTGGAAAGTAATAATTCCGTACCAAGATATATTGGATAGGTTTAAAACAGCTTATACTTAGATATAACAGTGAGCAGAGTTATAAACGGAATTAAAGAATCAGTGATATCTGATATTAATAAAGTTCTAAAGGAAAAAAGTTATCCCCAACTTCCAATTGATATTGATCCTATTCAAGGTGATTTATCGATAATTTGCTTTCCAGGTGCACAAATTTTGAATAAGAATCCCGAGCAAATTGCTCTTGATGTCTCAGGATTGGTAGCCGATATAAGTTACATAAAAAGTACTTTTGTAATCAAAGCTTTTTGTAATATAATTTTGAGTTGGGATGAGATTATAGATGAAGTATTTGCAGAGCTTAGCGTAGATAATTTTGGGAGAGGAACTAGTAAAAAAGATTCAATATTAATTGAGCATACTTCAGCTAACGCAACGGGTCCTTTTCACATGGGCAGAGCGAGAAATCCTATAATTGGAGATAGTGTTTCTAGATTGTTCAAATATGGAGGGTATAATGTGTCAACTGAATATTATGTAAATGACACTGGAAGGCAAGCAGCCACTGTTGCTTATGGAATTAAAAATTACGAAGGAGGCGATTCAGATAAGATGGATCATAAATTAGTTGAGTGCTATAGGCAAGCTTCAGATAATCTGAAAGAGGATGAACACGTTAAAGCTGAAATATACGGCAAAATGGAGAAAATAGAAGGTGGTGACAGAGAAGCCTTACTAGAAGTGAAAAGGGCTGCAAAAATGATGTTGTCAGGTATGAAGGCTTCTCTACAGAGATTAAATGCCGAGGCAGATAATTACTTTCATGAGTCTGATCTAATTCTTGACGGTAGTGTTAATGAAGTAATAGACTTATTGAAGGAGAGTTCACTTTGCGTCGAAGAGGATGGCGCATTTTATCTTGATCTGGAAGATAAAAATATAGCTGGTAGAAATCAAAAATTTTTCTTTACTCGAAATAATGGTTTAAGTCTTTACACAACTAGAGATATAGCCTACCATCTGAATAAATTTAAGAGATCCGAAAGAGCATTGAATATATTAGGTGAAGATCATAAGCTCCAAAGTACTTTACTGAATATAGCTCTAGATGAGCTGAAGTCATCTAAGCCAGATAATTTGTTCTATTCGTTTGTAAATCTCCCAGGAGGTAAGATGTCGACCAGGGCAGGACGTGTTGTTTATCTAGATGACATGATGAATCAAATCGTTACTTCTTCATTTGAAAGACTTGCTGATGTTGAAATGAGTGATAGTGAAAAGCACAAACTTTCGGAAAAAATAGGTATTGGCTCATTGAGATATAACATACTAAAAGTTCAGCCCGAGAAGGGTTTTACATTTAGCATAGAGGATGCATTGAGTATTCAAGGAGACTCAGCTCCTTTTGCAATGTATTCACACGCTAGGATGTGCTCGATTTTGAATAGATATGGGGCAGAAGTGCCAGCTTGGAGAATTGAAGAAAATTTGACAGATTCAGAGATTGATTTGTTAAGATTTCTTGTTAAATGGCCACAAACTGTTGACTCTGCAATAGATAAATTTGGTATTCATCTTATTCCCAGCTATGTTCACCAGTTGTCTTCTAAGTTCAATAATTTTTACAGAGATTGTAAAGTAATTGGAGATGTAAATGAGAGTTTCAGACTCAACTTAGTTTTGGTTTCAAAAAGAATTTTATTCGATGCCTTAGATATTTTAGGTATCGAAGCTCCTGAAAAAATGTAATGGTGGTGAGGGAGAGATTCGAACTCCCGTGGTCGCGATCTGCAGTCGCGTGCATAGCCGGGCTCTGCCACCTCACCTATTACAACACATTAAATGTAGGATATTAATTATTAGTTACTACTTCTTGCTATGGTTCTTGAGATGTCTGTACTATTCATCTTCTTTTTCATATCACTCAAGAGATTTTTATAATGTGAAATTTGTTCATTAATTCTTTCAATTTCAGTTCTATCGGCATCGCCTCTGTCATATCTTTCTTTAACTTTTTCTTTACGACTTTCCCATTTTTCTAGTTCGTTTAAAACTTCAATAATTTTGTCTTCTACACTTTTCATTTTACATAAACCTTATAGTTTCTAGATTACTGGGAACTCTTGCATCCAAGCGAACTTTTCTTCTGATATCATTTGCAAATTGTTCGCATTTTTGAGGGTCACCGTGGTTAAGTAAAACAATTTTAGGCCGCGGTCTAATCGTCCTTAGATACCTCATTAATTGTCTTTTATCACTGTGTCCTGAAAAACCTTCACATGTTTCAATGTTCATATTTACTTTCACTGGAATTGTGCCACCTTTTTCACGATCATGAAGATGTATTTCCTTTGCACCTTGTTGTACTCTCTGCCCCATAGTTCCCGCAGCCTGGTATCCTACGAAAACCATAGTGCTATTCGAATCGGGCGCCCAGTGTCTTAGATATTCCATTACAGGCCCACCGTTCACCATTCCTGATGTTGCTAGAACAATTGCAGGCTCTTCTCTGCCACAGATTTCCTGTCTCATTTCTGTGCTTTCGACCTTGTTGAAAATTTCAGATCTAAATGGGTTATCTTGGTTTTGGTATACCTTGTTTCTTAGATTATTATTGAGATATTCAGGATAAGCAGAATGTAAAGCGGTTGCCTCCCATATCATACCATCTAGGTAAACAGGCATATCCTTTAGCTTCCCTTCTGAATGTAATTTTTCCAAAACAAGCATAACTTCTTGTGATCTACCAACTGCAAATACTGGAATCAGTATTTTCCCTTTTTTCTCTACTGTCCGATTAATTATATCGTATAGTGCCCTAGAACCTTCTTCTCTAGCAGGTTGAAAATCATTATATCCTCCATAAGTTGATTCCATAATTAGTCCTTCGAGCCGTGGGAAATGATTTACGGCTCTGTCAAAAAGCCATGTATTTTCAAACTTAATATCGCCTGAGAAAACGAGATTGTATTGTCCGTCACCCACGTGAAAGTGAGCCGCAGCTGAACCTAATATATGGCCAGAGTTATGAAAAGTCAACTTTAGGTCTGGTGAGACGTCAGTTGTATCACCATAGTTCAAAGGAATTGTATTCCTTATAGCTTGACGTATTTGTTCAGTGTTGTATGGAACTTTTTTACCTTCAGAATTTTGAATTTTTATGAAGTCGTTTTGTAACAAAGATGATAATTCTCTTGTTGGAGGAGTACAGTATATTGGCCCGTCAAAACCATAAACAAAAAGCATTGGAAGTAGTGCTGAATGGTCAAGATGAGCATGTGTTAATACCACTGCGTCAATTCCTTCTAAAGGAGTAACTTCAGGTGCGCTTAGGAAGGGACTTGGTTCTTTTTCATTACCAGGGTTGAAGCCACAATCGACCAAAACTTTGCTGTCTTTTGTCATGAGTAGATGGCATGACCTTCCTACTTCTCTATATCCACCAAGGGCAGTAACACGCACGTGTTGTTCACCAGGTATAGTATCTCTGAATATTTTTTTACCAACTCTAGTTAAAAATTTCTTTCTTCCTTCAGCTACCTTATCCTCAAGCATGTAGTTTCTAATATCTTTTAGTGTCCTTGACTCCATAGGTGATGATCTAGTGATGACAGGATTCCAACCTATTTCTCTTCGAATTTGATTTAAAACTACCCCATGCTTTCCGATAGCCCTACCTGGGTTTGTTGCTTCTAATATCACATCTCCATTAATCTCGTCGAATCTTGTGTCAACTACGCCAGCTTCTTCTGGGAGAATTTCTTTAAGTTTTTGTTTTGCAGATATAATAGGCTTTCTTACACTTGAATCAGCTTTAATTACAATTCTTTTTCTTACATTTTGAGCTAGTTTCCTAATCAAATTATTGTTGTCAGAGAATATTTCTAGGTTGGGCGTGTATAAAACTACATTCGAAGCTTCGACTTTAACATCAGTGAATGTGATTGTGTCCGGAATGACTTCTGTTGCGACCTTCTTTACTAATTTAATTACGTCCTCTACGGCCATTTGACCTTCCTTAAATTGTTGACTTTCGTCTACAAATTAGCTTGAATTTTGTTTATTTCATCAAAAGAAACTTTGTGATATCCTTTTGAATCAATTACACACATTGATATGCCATCACCTGAAGCTGAGTCCCTTTTCATAGCTGCAGTTAATGCTCTTACTCCCAATTCTTTCCCTTCTTTTACAGACATATTTTCTTTAAATCTGTCTTCTAAAACACCGTATACAAAAGGAGAACCAGATCCAGTTGTTTGGAATTTATCTGGTATTGAACCTCCAGCGGCATCCAGTGAATAGACGTGACCACCTTCAGAGTCGATTCCTCCTAGTAATAATTGAACCCAGAACGGCATGTATCTTCGTCCGTTCATTATATTTGCCATCAAGGTAGAAGCAGCTTTTAGCGACATATTAGTGCCATTTTTAAGTTCATATAGTTTGACTTCAGCTGAAAGCCAACGTGCAAGCATTTGCGCATCTCCTACTAGTCCAGCAACTGTTAATCCCATGTTGTCGGATATTTTGAAAAGTTTTTGCGTTGTCTTGTGTCCGATGAGGTTTCCCATTGTAGCCCTCATTTCTGTAGCTAATACAATGCCGTCTTTACAAACTAGTCCTATGGTTGTTGTACCTTTTTTCAAATCTTTTTCTGACAAAAAACTCCTCCACGAGTAAAACTAATTATTCATCGGAACCAAGTATATTATATTAATGCTACCATGAAAATCATAAACAATAGTTAAATATCGGTCACCAATCGACATCAGAGGTAAGTAGTGTTTAAAGCCAGAATTAAAGCAGATAGCCTGAAAGAATTCATCGGAACAGTGGGTTCATTAGTAGATGAAGCAAAGATAAATGTAAGTGAAGATGGGCTCCAAGTTAAAGCTGTTGATCCATCGCATGTTGCCATGATTGAAGCCAATCTAATGAAATCTGCATTTGACAGTTTTGAAGTTAGCGATATCCAAATGGGTTTAGATATTGATAAATTCAAAAGTGTACTTACCATGGCAGGAAAAGATGAAATGGTGATTTTGGAAAAAGATGATGAGCTTAATCGATTAGTAGTCAATATTGGTAACTTGACAAGAGCTATGCCACTCCTTGACACATCCGGTATGCCAGATCCTAAAGTCCCTTCGCTAGATTTACCTGCTGCCGTTAGTGTTGCATCCGGTGAAATAGGTCAAGGAATTAAAGCTTCTAAAGCAGTTTCCGATCACATAGCACTTTCAACCTCAAAAGATAGTTTTAGACTTGTTTGTGAGGGAGATAACCAGAACAGAGTTGATTTATCACTTGGTAAAGATCAGCTTGAAAAACTGAGTTCATCGGAGGATTGTACTTCACTCTTTTCACTAGAATATTTTTCATTGATGGTCAATTCTCTTCCTGCTGATCGAATATTACATATTATGCTTGGCTCCGATCTTCCAGTAAAAATTGATGCAGATTTGGCTGTGGATGATGTTACCGGTGCACAGGGTAACGTTAAGTTTCTCTTAGCTCCNAGAATAGATAGAGATTAGATGTCGGTAAAGCATTTTCTTCATATATCAGACTACAGTAAAGAGGAATTATGGGATATTTTAGATTTAGCTAAAATAGTAAAATCAAAGTTTCGCAAGAGAGAAGATAATAAAGTTTTCAACAATAAATCATTAGCTATGATTTTTGCTAAACCATCTGCACGAACTAGGGTATCCTTTGAGACTGGTTTTGAGTGGATGGGTGGTCACGCATTATTCCTCGGTCCTAATGACATTGGCATAGGTAAAAGAGAAGCAATTAAAGACATATCAAGAGTTTTGAGTAGGTACAATGATATCATAATGGCACGTTTATTTGAACATGAACACATAATAGAACTAGCTGAACACTCATCGGTTCCCATTGTAAATGGTTTGACTGACTATAATCATCCATGCCAGATAATGGCCGACATTTTTACCGTTTGGGAACATCTGAATGACATAGATGGTGCAAAAATAGTTTACATGGGCGATGGAAATAATATAGTCCATTCATGGCTTCACTTATCTATGAGATTTCCCTTAGATTTTGTTTGCTGTTGTCCAGAAGATTATGAGCCAGATGCAGAGCTTGTTAATCAGGCAAAAGAATCCGGAGTTTCTAAAATAACAATTACTAATGATCCTGTATCAGCAGTGAGTGGAGCTGACGTAATTTACACAGATGTCTGGGCATCAATGGGGCAGAAAGAGGAGGCTGAAGAGCGGGAAAGAGCTTTCAAAAATTTTCAAGTTAATGAAAAATTAATGAGTTTAACCGGTAAAGATACTTTGTTTATGCATTGTCTTCCAGCTGAGCGTAATCGTGAAGTTACTGATGGAGTTATGGAATCAGATAACTCAATCGTTTTTGATCAAGCTGAAAACAGAATGCATGTTCAGAATGCAATAATGATTATGTTGAGTGAGAAATGGAAATAAAAAGAGTAGGTGTTGTCGGTGCGGGCCAAATGGGTGCAGGAATTGCCCAGGTTTGTGCATCAATAGGCAAAGCAGTTACTTTGTGTGACATAAAACAAGATTTCGTAGACAATGGAATAGCCTCAATAAGAAAGAATCTCCAGAGAAATGTCTCCAAGGATCGTATAAGTCAAAATCAGATGGACGATACTCTAGGCAATGTAAGTACGAGTTTAGATAACGAAGCTCTAAGTAATTGCGATATTGTAATCGAGGCAATCATTGAGGATGTAGATATCAAGAAAAGTCTTTTTTCAAATTTAGGTGAAATATGCGAAAAAAGAACAATTTTAGCATCAAATACTTCGAGTATTCCAATTGGGATTTTAGCTGAGGCCAGTGGCAGGCCTGATAAAGTAGTTGGAATGCATTTCATGAATCCAGTACCTGTCATGAAACTTGTAGAAGTTATCAGGGCAAAGACTACAAGTGATGATACCTTTGATGCTACATTTAAATTAGCAGAGGAATTGCAAAAGGTACCTGTTCTGGTAAATGATTTCCCTGGTTTTGTAAGTAATCGAATACTTTTACCAATGCTTAACGAGGCTATGTTTTGTGTAATGGAAGGTGTAGCGGAACCTGAAGCAATCGATACTGTAATGAGGTTGGGAATGAGCCATCCAATGGGTCCTTTAACCTTAGCTGATTTCATTGGACTTGATACTTGTTTAGCGATAATGAGAGTATTACACAAAGACATGAACGATGATAAATATCGACCATGTCCTCTTCTTGAAGAAATGGTCAATCAAGGTAAGTTTGGTAGAAAATCCGGGGAAGGATTTTACAAATACTAATACTTTAAGTATGAGTGTTTTTTAGTTAACTATGTCTGAAAAGAAAAAAGATTCAATTGAATCGCTGGGTTTAGATGAAGCTTTAGCGGATTTGAAGTTTTTAGCCCAGAAAGTTTCAGATATGTCAAAAGATTTGGCTAAGAAAGCCGTTGACAATGCAGAAGGAGTTACAGATAGAGTGGGAGACTTGGTTGATTCAACTGGAGATGCTCTAATTACTGCAGGGGAAACAATCAAACAGACAAAAAAAATGTTTGATAAAGAATAATTATTTCCACTTAATATTGCAACCCATAGAAGGTTTTTGCTCGAAGTCTATTGTTTTACCATTTAGTACAGCTTCAATAGCCATTTTTAATTCTTCACGTTCTACTTGTTCAGGATTCTGCCAATTATCGTCTATTCTTCCTCTGTATTCGAGGTTTCTATCACTATTATAAAGAAAAATGTCGGGAGTACAAACTGCACGATATGCTTTTGCAACTTCCTGAGTTTCATCAAACAGATATGGAAATGGATATTCTTTTTCAGTATGTCTCTCAGCCATTTTTTTAGGCGAATCTTCTGGGTAGTTCTCTGAATCGTTAGAACTAATTAGTACAAAGTCTACGTCATTCTTGTATTCTTTACCTAATTTTATTAGTCGATCTTCTACTGCTTTTGCATACGGGCAATGGTTGCAAGTGAAAACGATTATGAGTAATTCAGAATCAAAGTCTTCTATAGATACATTTTTTCCTAATGTATCAGGTAGGTTGAAGTAGGGAGCTACTGAGCCTAGTTTTACCATAGTGGATTCAGTTAATGCCATGTACTACTATTTGCAAGCGGTATTAAGAGTATTTCTTTTAAACTGCCTTAAATAACGTTAAATATGAATGCCTCAGAAGATATTTTTAGAGCGTATGATATTCGTGGAGTATATGGTGAAGAATTAGATGCCGAAATTGGCGAAAGAGTAGGATTAGCTTTCGGAAATTATCTTATGAAAACTCATCGCTCAGGTAAAATATCTATTGGTTGTGATGCTAGAGTTAGTTCACCAGAACTTCAAATGGCAGTATCAAGAGGAGTGTCTAAAGCAGGTTTTGGTGTTGATGTTATTGGAATGGTCCCTATACCTGTAGCCAATTATTTTACTTGGAAATCAAACCTAAATTCAGAGAATTACATTGCTGGAGTTTACATAACTGCAAGTCATAATCCAGCAGAATATAATGGTATAAGGTTTCGGCACCCTGATGGGACAGGTTTTACCGAGGGTAATCTTGAGATTAAGAAAATATTTTTTGAGGATGAGTTGGTGGAATCTGAGGCTGGTATTATTGAGGAGCTTTCAACAGAGCTTGTCTTAGAAGATTACATGAACTTCGTTTCTAAGAAAGTAGGTAGTCTAAAAGGTATTAAAGTTGCACTAGATCCTGGAAATGGAGTGGGATGTGTTGTAATTGATAGAATATTTAAGAAATTAGGTGCTGATACATTTTGTATAAACGATGTGCCTGACGGTACGTTTCCTAATAGGCCATCAGAGCCCGCTCCGAAAAATCTGGGAGATTTAATGCAGGCAATGAGTGGTAAAGATTTTGATTTTGCCGTAGCTTTTGACGGAGATGCGGATAGGTGCGTTTTCATAGATGAAGACGTAAATCCAGTTTCAGCTGAAAAAATTGGAATCATAGTTTCAAAGAGTTTGATTACACCAGAATCAAACAAAGTTTTGGCAGGTGTTCCCTGCTCTATGATTCTGGAAAAAGAAATACCAAAAATAGGTGGTGAATTGATTTGGATTAGGGTAGGTGATGTTTTTGTTTGTGAGGAGCTGAAGAAGCATAATGCGGCTATTGCAATGGAAATCTCAGCTCATTTTTTTGCACCAGGATTAACAGAATTTATTTTCGACGATCCTATAATTTTTAGTCTAAAACTGGCTGAGTTTATACTAAATACTGGTAAGAGTCTGGGAGGGTATTCTAATGCTATTCCTTCTTACCCCTATGAAGAATTGAAGTTCAAGTGTCCTGATTCTATAAAATTTGATGTAAATGACGACCTTGAAAAAACATTTACTGAAAAGGGATACAAGGTTGAGACAATTGATGGCGTTAAGATATGGCTAGATGGTGGCTGGGTTCTCTTGAGGCCATCCAATACTCAACCAGTCATACGCATGTTTGTTGAGGCTACAGATCAAAATAAGTTAGATGAGATTAAAAACGAATTTAAGAACTATTTTGACAAGTCTGTAGAAAAATTCCTTGATTGATGAAATTGTACTTCCAAGTACAATTACAATATTGTTTATTGTAGCAATAAGTTTCTCTTTGGCATTTTATGCCAATATNTCAAAAGTTTTGGATAAAGGCGGCTCNGTTCTGGCCTTTTTAATTTGNTTTATTTCGGGAGTTTTTGGACANTGGAGTTGGCTATTGATTTTACTTTTATTTGTTGGTAGTTCATTTTTAGCAACTAGNTTTGCTATTGTTTACAAGAAAGCTCTGGGTGTTGAAGAGAGTGAAGANGGGACTAGAGGTGGCTCCAANGTAATTTCAAATGGAATATTGCCTCCAATTATTGCTTTAGCTTACAGTTTAGGATTTCTTACACCTGAACAGGCGTTAGTAGCTTTTACTACGTCCATGGCGGCAGCAAGTGCAGATACAATGGCTAGTGAGATTGGAGTATTATCTCCTTCACCAGTCTTAATTACCAATCCAAGGAAGATAGTTGAGCCTGGTGTTGATGGTGGTATATCTTTTGAAGGTCTAACAGCTTCTTTTTTCTCTTCAGTCTCTATTTCTATGCTTGCTTATGCTGGTTTTTTAGTCTTAATTGAAGAAAGTCACGCATTTTCAGCCTCAATAGAGATAAATCACCTTTTTATTTCGGTATTTTTCGGTTTTTTTGGTAGCGTATGTGATTCTTTTTTGGGGGCTACGTTGCAAAGTAGAGATATTTTATCTAATAATGGAGTGAATTTAGCTTCAATCTCGATTTCAGTACTACTGTCCTTAGTATTTCTTGACCTTTTTTGAGATTATAGCTTAATTTTTATATATTGCTTTCTTCGCTATAGTAAGGATAGAATA
>FUFK010040294.1_pt1 | contig 29224 bp, 43 predicted proteins | sample 1021851 | NCBI WGS metagenome assembly FUFK01 (sample SAMEA51879418, study PRJEB19060) | metagenome
AGAGCAAGCAAAAAAATGGTTACTTGCAGTGATCGGTGATGATCAAGTCAAAGCTTATGAAGATAGTGTAGCTAATCAGATTGCATTAAGTAAAGCACCAACACAAGGAAGTGGTAAACCCTGGTGACAGAGATAGATGACATTCGTAGATTACGTTCAGATTTTGAAATGTATAAAGCTGTGAATGATGAGAGACTTGAAACCTTAACGAAAGCTATCAAACGCTTAGAAATGATCCTAATCGGTTCAGCTGGCTCAACAATCCTTTTATTAATCTCCCTAGTTATTAGATCTTAAAATGCTAGATCCAGCTACCATTGCAGCTGCTGTAAGCGTTAGTACAGCAGCCTTTAATAATTTGAAAAAAGCTTTTGCAATGGGGCGCGATATTGAGCAGATGGGGTCTGATCTTTCAAGATGGATGAAAGCATCAAGTGATATAGATAATGCAGTNAAGTCTTGTAAAAACCCACCTTTTTACAAAAAGATGTTNAGTGGTGATAGNGTNGAAGAAGCTGCCATGAAAAGTTTGGTTGCACAAAANAATTTAGAAAAGCAACGATATGAATTGCANCANTATGTAAAGTTTAAATTTGGTGTAAAAGCNTGGGATGACTTGCTTAAGATGGAAGGTACCATAAGAAAGCAAAGACAAGAATTAATTTACAAAAGGCAAGAGCTGCAACAAAAAATTATTGAAGGTTTATTTGTAGTTATTCTTTTTTGCTCAATCATAGGTCTTATCTTCTTTGCTATCTGGCTAAAGAAACAACAGAGCCAAACATAAATGCATATACTTATCATTATTCTTTTAGTTTTCTTAGCTTACTACGAGGTTGCCCATTGGTGGAAACCTTGGTGGTTGCATTTGGAGTAAATTATGGCACAGACGTTTATAGATAATTACAAGATTTTTCCTAGGCTTATGATGCTTGTGGTTACTATTCTTACTTACCAGAGCGTTCATTGGTACATGGCATTAGAAGATCCAACCATACAACAAAGTGGATTAGTATCTGTTTGTATGGGTGCTTTAACTGGTTGCTTTGGTATTTGGATGAATGGTGAAAAGAAATGATACTTACAGCTATAAAAATGGTTGGCTCTCTTGCTACATCTTGGATGGATGGCAAAGTACAAACACAAAAGATAAAAGCAGAGATACAAAAGAAGCAACTTACAGGCGAAATAGATTGGGATATAGAAGCTATCAAAGCTACACAATCAAGCTGGAAAGATGAATGGATTACCATATTGCTATCAATACCTTTTCTTCTTTGCTTTATAAATGACACGACAAGAGAGATGGCATTTGCTGGTTTCCAAGCATTAGAACAAGCACCAGCATGGTATACATATTCTTTTGGAGTTGTGATAGCTGCATCATTTGGTATTCGATCAGTAACTAAATTTTTTGGAGGAAAAAAATAATGCCATTTAAATTATCAAAAAGATCATTAAGTAGACTTGAGGGGGTCAACCCACTTTTAGTTCGTTGTGTCCATGATGCTATTGGGGTGCATAGTTCGGTTGACTTTGGAGTTACAGAAGGTCTAAGAAGTCTTGAACGTCAGAAACAGCTTTTAGCTCAAAAAAGATCACAGACTTTAAAATCAAAACATATAGATGGAAATGCTGTAGATTTAGTAGCATACATAGATGGTGAAGTTGTTTGGGAAATTGGCGTATACGATGATATTGCGGACGCTATGAAAGCGTCAGCAAAAGCTATTGGCTTATCTATTAAGTGGGGTGCAGCTTGGCATAAAAACCTTACAGACCATGATGGTACTTGTGAGGATTTAATGAATGAATATATTGATCTGCGAAGATCACAAGGTCGTAGACCATTTATAGATGGTCCACATTTTGAGTTAGCAATTTAATTATTACTTAAAAGTGGATAGTCGTAGGCAAAACGTATCCAGTATTGCATAACCTAGCATAATCTTAATATCCCTACATAACTCTATATAGCTTGTTTTATTGAATAATATGGCATACCATAGCTATACATCGCTAAAGTAGTAGGTTCGATCCCTACCGCCGGAGCCATAATATCAATAACTTACGCAAAAAAAGCGTAAAATTGTATCCAAAAAAGTGGATAGTCGTAGGCAAAAGGGTTGAATTTACTTCTTACGCTATGTATACTTGTCGTATTACGTCAATTAACAGCGGAGAAGAAAATGCAAATTAGGATTAATCTTGTCGGTTCTGGTGCAAGAAAAGGCCAGTATCAATTAATATACAATAATCAATACAATCAAAGAAAGCGTGTTTTTAAAAAAACACTTGATGATGCTTTAGCTGAAAAGGAAAGATTAGAATCTCAGCAAAGCAGAGTATACGTTGAAACAGAAGAATATACTTTTGGTGATTTGTATAATCATTATGAATCTTCTGTGAAGAAAGATAGGCGCAATGTTTTAAGAGCTATCAATACGATCTTAGACATACCAGCTGTGTCGCTTAACAAGAAAGGGCAATTCAAACAATTGCGTGATGTGCTTGTTAAAGATTTAAAAGCTTCTCATTTAATTTCACAAATTATTCCTGTGCTTGTTGAAGGGCGAACAAGCAAAACTGCAAGAAGTTATTTTAGATGTTTTAATCTTATGCTTGATCGTGGTGTGACGATTGAATGCAGAGACACAAACCCTTGTAAAAATATACATGTCTCACAAGATATTATTGGCACAAGTAAGGGTAGGCAAAAGATAATTGGAGATGATATTCATCCTGAGAATATTGAGAAGATTATAAAGGCTGCTGATCCTCAATGGTCTTTAGCTATTATGTTTGCTGCCAGAATGGGATTAAGGCAGGGTGAGCAAAGGGCCTTGCAATGGGGTGACATTGATTTTGAAAAAGGTCTATGCAAAGTTAATAAAACAATTGCGCTTAAAGACATTCCTGGCACCACAGTTGAATATGTAAAGCCAGAGCCTAAAACAGAAGCTGGTAATAGAGGATTAGATATTGATCCTGTTCTTTTGGTCGAATTAAAAAAATACAAGCTTAGTTGTGATCCTTCAACGACAACTGATGATTGCTACATATGGTCAAGCGTTAATCACAATTCTGGCAATCCTTGGGCTAGTCATTCAAAGTTTCAAAGAGAAATAGAAAAGGCTATACAAAAAGCTGGTGTGCCAAGAATTACTTGGAAGGCCATGCGTAATTATTTTGCATCAATGACACGCATGAATTTTGATGAGAGGTATACTACCGATCAAATGGGTCATAGTAGCATCAAGATTACGGATAGTGTTTATGTAAAGAAAATAGACACTGGTGCGGATCGCACACATTTCAAAGAGAAAAAAGCAGAAGTCTTTGATGTAAATAATTATCGAAAGAAGGCATAAAGTAAGGGCGCATTACGCGCCCTTTGTTTCTTTTACAATAAACCTCTCTGGGATGTAAGGCAGTGTAATACCCATTGGTTTATTATTTTGTTTTTTGCGTTTATCGTTGTAATACCAACGACAATTCTCACAGCAAAACTTTTTATTAGAATGCATGTAAGTAAAAAAAGTTCCGCAATTCACACACGCTTTCTTACTCATAATGCTCACTTTCAATCATTTCTCTTGCAGCTTCTAAAGCCTTTTGTGAAATCCAAAGAAGCTCTTTTGAGTTGCATTCACGAATGATGGCTTTGCCAAAAGTAAGTATCGTTATTCTACCTGGTGTAATCCCTAGAGTCAGTTCGCAAGAATTGGTCAAGGTCAGAGGCTTTGACATACCGTTTTCTCCCATCGCCCACCGAAGGAATCTGTCCTGACTTGATAATGCGGATTGTTCTTTTGTAATATTTTTCTTCACAGCTACCCCATAATTTTTCACAAACTTCTTTGGCATCTAATAAATTTTTATTGACTAAATCTGCTTGCATCAAATTTCTCCTCTTCAACTGGTTTAATTTCTTCCTGTCCAGGCAATTTATTTGCAAAAAGGTTAAAGCTGGCAATCAATTGATGATCAGTGTAGTTATCAGAATGATTGGTATCACTAAGCCTTACACTCACAACAATTCCATTTTCTTGCATAAGTTTATGAATTTTGGTTACAATAGGCATAGCTATTTCTGCATTTTGTTTCTTAGCAGAGTTTAACCAGGCACTTGCTACAAGTTTTTTGTTATTGTGATTAATGTTTCCATTTCCTAGATGTGGTTTTTTTTTCATTACATGTTCCTTTCATTAAAGTTTTTTTGTTTGTTTTCCATTGTGGACATGATGCGAGAAACGCTCTCGCTTTCTTTGTCGTTTAAAGTTTTTAAGATTGGCATCCAACGGCTTGCAAATTGTGATAGCTGTGGATTGCTTTCGACACGATGAAGCTCTTGCGACATTTGACCGAAAATTTCCATCGTATTATTTTCATCGGCAACATTAGGTATAGGCTCTAAATCTTCAGCCTGTTTTTTTGGTGCCGTTGATTCAATGACTTTATTATATTCGGCAATGCCATCATCAGGTCTTGGCGTAATGTCTTTCATATTGCGATTTGGTGATTTGTCAGGTTGGCTATCTTTAAAATCATCCGCTTCTTCTTCAGAGTAAACATCCCCTGCAATATCAATAAGCTTTAATATGACCCTATCTTTGGCTCTTTTTTCTGCCATAGCGTATGGGTAACTATTCTTATTATTGTAAGGTGTGGCTTCACCAATTGACCATTCTGTGCGATCACCAATAGAGCCTGACACATTCAATATACAAATTTTTTCTTTTGGATCAGAATGAATGATCGTTGGCTCGCTAAATGTTATTCTTTTGTATAAAGCTATTTTTTCTAAAGCTTTGTGCAAAACCACAGGCGTACCATGACAATCCCAAACGGAATCTCTTTCTGATAAGCCTATATCCTTTAAAAGAGATAAAAGCTTTTCTGGTACTTGCCTTTTAGCCATCTTTATTCTCCAAACTTGCAAGGCCCATAGGCGTAATTCCCCACACAGTTTCAGAGTTTCCACGATTATTTTTCCTACGAAGCTTTGTTTTCTGTAAAGCACCAGCATTAAAAAGTTCGGTAATTCTAGGCTTGATTGTAAACACATCATGCCCTAAAGTTTTACAGACTTCATGTCCTGTCAGGCCTTGAAGATCATGGTCGTGGGTTGCATCAGATACCGCTGTTAAAATTTTCTGATGAAGCCCACGCTCTCTATTAAGATAGCTCATAATTTTTTGATAAGCTAACTGCTCAGTATCACTTGCGTTGTTACGTAGTGATTTACTTAGTTCTAAATTAAGTTGCATTTATTTCCTCCATGACTTTTTGCAATTTAATGTTTTGCTCCAGTGCATCTGTTTTAATTTTTTTTATGTAATCCACATACACTGGCGGTTCTTTCCAATCGATTGATTGAAAATCTGGTGTTTCCATGCGAATAAGATCGTAACGATCTTTTGCCACACGAAGTTTAAATTCTATGCTTTGTAGCTTTTCAATGATAACTTGTGATAAATCATCAAGATATTCTTTTGTAAGCTGATAACAGTTGTCTGCATTCAAAATGCGGTAATCAGATTTGTTAACATAAAGTAAAGAAGGTAGCCTTCCTGACAACATATAAAATCCACAAACCTGATAGAGATTACGCAAATCAAAAATACCATTAAGACTTTTTGGAAGTGATGCAGCTCTTACCCCTGATTTTGTTTCAGCTGGTTTTGACCATTTCGTTTTTAAATCAAGAAAGTTATTAAAATCTGGATAGGTTAGGTAAGGAATTTCCAAGCCAGGAATCTTGCCAAACAATTCTCGTTCACCAAATATGCGATTTTCCTGTGAAAGTGTCTCTTCAACGCCTTTAACAGCATTTTTAACTAAGTCTGAAAACTCTTCCTTACAGACGGCCTTTCTAGCCTCGTCTGAGCCTTGATCCCATGTTCGGCTACGATAGGATTCCAAAGCCTCAATACCCTCTTCTATGGCCTTCTCTGAAGGCCAATTTTCTAGCAGCATACGATTTACAGCGGATTGAACTAAAATACCACTCATCATTACAACTGATTGGCTTCCATTACGCTTTTGATCTAATATATCTAATAATGCAAAAGCATGTTCCTTTTGTTCATGGGAAGATTCTTTTGATCGTATTACACCCCATGCCGCATCAACCTTTGGCCTGATAAAAACCTTTTCAATAAAAACTTTTGATAAGTCTTTGCTTGCATTGCTATGATGATAATAATGAAATCTTGTTGACCACGATGGAGCTAAAGGTATGTCTTTCAAACTCATAAAAAATCCCTGTAAAACTAATTTGTCTTACAGGAATAATAAGTAAAGTTTTTGTCTGTTGCAAGTATAATTGACTTTATAAATCAATCAAAATGATAGTAAATATATTACCAAGTATCATATTTTTTGCGCTGTAGTGACAATTTTGTAGCATTACCCATTGCTACTAAATTCTCAGCATGAGGTAACATAAATTGCAATTGCTCTTTCACATAAGATAAATATGCTTCAGTAAATAAAGGGCTTGCAATATGCTCTTTGCGATTTAAAGCGATTACATAACCAGCTTCAATACATTCATTTACCATATCAGAAGCTGCTTTTGCAGTTATTTGCAGTTCTTTACTAACTATACTTTTTTTTAATAGTTTATTATCAAAATAATATTTATAAATTAAGGAACCGTAAGCAATTTTGTTAGCTGTACTGTTAAAATATGACTTAATTTCTGTATATTCTTTTGATTTTGCTTTTTGTCCAACTGATTTATATTTGACAACTTCAATTTTGCTTAAAAGGTATGCTGTTTGTGAAAGCAAAGCATTAGTGCAAGGTTTAGGAGGGGCCAAAATGTGATTTCTGCCATCTAAATTTATGGCAATTGCTGATTTTTGATTGTTTCTTAGATTTAAATTATCTGTCATTTTGTTCTCCTTTATTTTATCTGCCAGTTATTTGTTGGGCTGCTGTAAATCGTTGCCTGTATCAAGCAAGCCCATGAAATTTGTATTCCTGTTTCAGAAAGTGCAGTATTTACTGCTGACGTTAGCTCAAATTTGCCATTATTATTGTTGGGAATCCCTATCGTTTTAAAAGTTTGTCCATCTTTTACATATTCTAGTACGCAATATCTTTTAAAAAGATAATCTTCAAATTTAAGCTGCAACATATTGTATGGATCAAAAAGTACATATGAATTTGACTTCCAATCAGCACCACCTTTTCTAACAATAGCGCATAAGTTAGGCGCATTAATTAAAAAGTTAGGAGGAGCTAATAAAAATTCTTCCTTTTCATTCAGTGATCTAAAGGTAATTTGCTCAAATTTATCGGCATATCCCAAGATGGGAATGTCAGGTACGCCTATAATACTGTTAGGGTGTACTTCTAAAATTTGTGAATACTGCTCAATCTGTTTCAGTGTCAATTGTAAGTTTCCTGACAAATGCCTGGAGACAGTAGAAGGGCTTATTTGTAGATGTTTTGCCATCCATTTTTTTTGTACGCCTTTTTCTTTTACAATTTTAGCTAAGTTAATATTAGCATCAATGGTCATAATATCTGCCTCGCTTTGTTGTGTTTTTTTATTTATAGCGAGCATGTTTAATTTCTCCTAATTGGTTGTTTTTATCAATTAACTATTTATGTTTCACAAACTTGACGTTTTACGCACATATTTGTAAAATAGATTAAAGCAAGTGATTTGTCAAATTGTGTCAAATTTGCATAGGAAGAAACAATGACTTTAGAAGAATACAGGAACAACGCAAAATTAAATTATACACAATTGGCTAGAAAACTTGGACTTTCAGAAGCTACAATGGTGCGTAGATGGTGTTTGTCACCTAATCACAAAACTGGCTCAAAACGTCATATTCCAAGTTATCGGCATATGCTGACGATTATTCAAGCAACTGATGGTGCTGTTCAGCCAAATGATTTCTATCGACATGATTAAGATTTATTCCTCAGAAACAGATTTACAAAAGAATGTCGTTAAGTGGTTGCGTTTAGTTTTGCCAGAACCTTACTTGTTTCATCATTCACCAGGAGAGGGAAAGAACAAAATTCAATGGTACCAAAAGTTAAAAACAATGGGATTTTGCACAGGCTGGCCTGATCTTGAGATCTTTGTAATGGGCCACAAACCAATCTTTATTGAGTTAAAACAACCTAACAATTCACTGAGCATCTATCAAAAGGAAGTCAAGGAAAAGCTGGAGAACTTTGGATACTTTTTTGTTTGTAAAAGCTTNAGTGATTGCCATGCATCTTTATCAAGGNTCATTCCTTTATCACCTAATAAGTTTGCAGCATCGATGATCAAGGCTGAAGATATAATTTTACAACAGATGATCAAAGACAAAGCTAAAGAAAAAGAGCGCAAAAAAAAACTCCAAAATCTTATCCCATTAGAGCCTTGGGAATACAGGAAACATAGATGGAATTTAGCCAGCCTATTTTAGCTTTTGTATTGCTTGAGTTTAATTCAATGAGTCAATGCATGACGATTGTGGAGCGTTTAATTTCCATTGCACACCATGATTTGTATATCCCTTGTTCGGATCACGATGAGAGCTATGCATTTTATTTTGAGCATTGGGCTAGGCACAACCATTACAGCAAGCCACCATTGCCAAGACCAGAGATAATCAATGAGATGTGAAAACTGTGATAGCTGTGTGAATTGGCAAGGCGATAGAGATGCTCTTGATATGGATTTTGACCAAGAGAAATGGATGTTTGTAAGAGTTTATATTTGTGTGAAATGCGGCTGTGTTACCCATGTTTATTATCCCAAGGAGCCATCTGATGAATCTATGCAGTAAGTGCCAACAAAAAGAAGCAGAAAAAGTCATTGAGGATAGGCCATATTGCGATAAATGTGCATTGCTTTTAATGCAACAGATTAGAGAAATGTTTAGCTATAATCAAAAAGGGGCTTGACATGATACGCAACAATAATTTACCTATTAAAGCAATCCCCTTAATAGCATATAATATTATTAGCTATAAATTATTAGCTGATAATTTTAGAGTCCATAAGAGCCAAAAAACCTCTCCAAAAGGTTTTTTTGGCTTCTTTAATAGCATGCTATTAATAGCATTATTAGCATATAATATTATAGCATATAAGGTGATTTGCCATGAGTGATGAGCAATTCACTGCGTTTAAAAAAGTATATATTCAGAAATTAGAGAGCATAACGCAGCATTTAAAGTCAAAGGATCGCAATAAGATTTTGGCATACTTTGATCAATTCACGACCATTGATGCTTGCAAACAATTTATTCAACAAATGGAGAAAACACTTGGAAGAGCCAAGCGATATTGAGCAGTTTGATGATTGGGTACAGGAAGCGGCTGAAACAGAGCGTAGATTACCTCCTGCAATCAGAAAGCAGAAACTTGCCAGCTGGCCTGAATATCAGCAAGCATGGGTAAGTTATGGCTATGAAGCATTCACTCCGCGTTTGGCTAGGGCTACAACTCTGCAAATTGATCGTTATGAGTACATTCTTGATTGTTTGATTTCGCATGGTACTGAAAAGGAAAGAAAGATTATTTGGGCTTGTGCTCATTCCGGAGCATTTCGTCATAGGGGAATACAATGGTCAAAGATTGGCAAGTTGTTTCATTGTGATCGAAGAACCATGAAAAAGCTTTATATTGATAGCTTGATAAGAGTTCACTACAAGTCAAAGAAAAAGCAACCGAAGGTGCTTTATTCTTGATTAATTATTATCCTTCTAGCTCTTCATCAGTAACATAGCTATAATATTCTTTAAGGTCTGCTAATGTTGCAAAATCTCCATTTTCGCCAATGACATGATATCCATGCCATCCATCCATTGCATTTATTCCAAGTATAAAAGCATCTAATTCAGCTTTTGTATTAAAGGAATATTGTTTTAATTCATAATCAGAATTATGAGGATTTTCTCCCCATACTATGCCTATTTTGTGTTTCATTTAATTATCCTTATTAACTATTTCAAAAGACCATAGATATTGTTCACGATAACCCCTACAATGGTAGCCATCTCTGTCGTAGCATTCTATAATTTCACAATGCCATTTGTTATCATCAGAGATTATCCTGCCATCCCAAATATCTATATCGAAAATGTGGTCATCAATTTCAAATCCACATCTATACATTTCGTCTACTTGATTATCTCTATCTTTCTTTGTTTCTTCAAACCACTCTTTAGACTGAGCAATAATCTTATCTAAGATAGGATAAATTTCTTTACCATAACAAGACAATTTACCATTATCTTTAAGGCTTTTTGCAGTTGGGTATTTACTCATAATAGGTTCCTTTCTCCGCTGTTAATTAAACCTACAATTGGCAATGAAACATTCACTGCCAATAATGGGGCTAACTATGCCGTTTTTTTACTATTCTTTTCTTTGTATTCTTCTACACTTGTATCAATTTTTAATGCTTTTCTTGCTTGCAAAATTGAATAACCTAAATCGCATGATGCTTGTACACTTGCACTATCTGAGGCGTAGTGTGGTCCTCCATCCATAAAGAAATATTGTTCTACTTCTTCAAGTAAGCATTCAAGGTGCTTGTGTTTAATTCTTACATAATTATCTGTCATGTTCTGCATTCCTTTTTAAGAGTCATAGAGGGGCCATAATCAATTCTTAGCACCTTATAGCCCCATTCTGGATTATAGAACTTCTCGTGGCTTAAAATGGCTGTATAAGCTTTGTTTTCGCTTGTGGCTGATATGTTGTAGATTGTTTGACCTACATTTAATTGAATTACATAATTATTCATTGGTGTAGCTCCCATATAAAAGCTGATTTGCTTGTGTCTGTTTCATTATAGCCGTTGCATGTTTTAAAAACTTCATAAGCGTAACAAGTTGTTACATTTTCTAAATCATCTGTATAAATATTAATATCAAATGTTCTGTTGTTTATATCTATTTCATGCCAAGTATCTTCTTCATCATGGTCATATTGAAAACAATTTTCACTAAATTTGTTAATTTTATTGTATTCATCTTTTGATAATTTAACGCCATCAAATGTGTTCATGTCAAAATTCCTAAAAATAAAATGATTAGATAGATGGAGATTACGAGCATTATTGAGCTGGCAATCTCCATAATGATTTCAAGCTTATTCATAGTTTTTCTAACTCTATAAATTGCTCAATTATATCAACAACAATAGGCAATTTTTTAAAATCAAATACGTTTTTACCATTAAAACTGTAATAGTTTGAAGCTTCCACAACAACAGAAGCCCCATCATACCAATCAAGATACCAATATTCTATGAAATCAATATTTAGGTCTTTATCAGTGTAAATCCTAAACTCTGTTGATGGGCCTCCCCAGGATAATTGCAAACGAAAATAACCAATTTTTTGATCATTAAATGTATTAGCTTTTACAAAATCCCAAGATAAAGCAGTTTGATTTACATAATCATATAAACTGTCATATTGAATATATTTTTCAACAACTTCTATATCATAGCCTTGATCTTCCAATTGCTCTATAGTTTGTCCACAATAAACTGAGGCAACTAACCAATCATCTAGCAAGTTTTGAAAGCTGTCTTTTACTTTATCTTTGCATGTTAATTTTTCTTTTACTGTCATTGTATTATTCTCCGCTGTTAATGATTGACAATGACCTCATTATGCATAATTGACGTTAAACGTCAAGTATTAATTATAAGCTATCTATTATAAGCATATTATGCAATTATATTATTAGCTATTAATTATATGCTATTAATAAGAGCAAATAACATTTAAAGCATTTATCTATTTTTTGCTTTTGTTGTTTATTAGCTTTAATCAGTTGGTGCATATAACTGCACTTATTGCTTGCCATATCATGCNNNNGTGTATGCTTATTATAGCTATTATTAGCTTGTAGACTTATAAGCTATTGATTTTATTGCAATGATCACAGGCTTATTAGCTACGAACATTACAGCAATGCATTATTTGCTAGGCTTTTGTTGCTTTTATTTTACAAGCAGTCAATAACCCCACCCTCGCTACATGCAGCGCGTTACATATGTCATATATGCTATCAAAACTAGCATCACCCACACACACAGCCCCACTTACATAAAAGCAACACACCGCTGCAAAATAAATTAATTGACGTTATACGCATAAAAGATCTTGCGCTATGTACTCAAATAAGCTATATGTTGTGTATAATAGCATTTCCTTCTCCAATGATTGACAATGAGGATATGCAGAATGCTATTCATATTATTTGTCCAACTAGGCAGCTTGTAATGAGCTGCCTTTTTTTTGGAGTTTACAATGCAGCTAACCAAGAGACAGGAATCTTTGCTATCGAAGCATGGNGATCATCATAGCAAGAAGCATATGGATGAAATGAGAAAAGCTATGACGAAGAAGAATCCTTTGTCTTTCAGTGAGGCGCATAAGATGGCAATGAGGAAGGTTGGCAAGTGAGTTCACCAGCTTGGACAAGGAAAGAGGGCAAGTCACCGACTGGTGGATTGAATCAGAGAGGCAGGGATAGTTACAAGGGTAATTTGAAGCCGCCTGTACGTTCTGGTGACAATCCAAGACGAGCTTCTTTTTTGGCCAGGATGGGGAATATGTCAGGGCCTGAGTACAAGGATGGCAAGCCCACAAGGTTGTTGCTCTCTCTGAGAAAATGGGGGGCGAGTAGCAAGGAGGATGCCAGGAAGAAGGCAAAGAATATATCGAAACGAAATGAAGCGAAAGGATAGGACATGCCAGGAAAGAAAAAAGGTAAAGGCGGCAAGAGATACTAATGATGACGCCAAAGAAAAAGAAATTAGCGGCTATGTATGGCGATCCCAATAAGATTACGAGGGGTGATGTGATTACGGCTGCTAAGAAAAACCAGGAAAAGAAGAAAAAGAAATCAATGATAGGTGCCGCATGAGTTTGTATGAGAATATTAACAAGCGNANNAAGGCTGGTACATCCAGGCCGAAAAGTGAATCGACCATTACCGATAAGGCTTATGCGAATATGAAGGCTGGTTTTCCAAATTCAAAAAAGAACAAGGCAAAGCGCAAGTCATTGATGAGTGCCTAATGCCAAGGCATGCCAAGGGTACATCGATTGTGACGATGGATATGATGGCATTGGTTTGTGATCGTTTATCGGATGGTGAGAGTTTAACGAGTATTTGTGCGAATACTGAGAACCTACCTCATCGAAAAACGATTATGGCGTATGTGCAGAATAATGAAGATGCCTGGGAGATGTACAGCAAGGCCAGGGCGATACAGGGAGAGCATATTGGCGATCAGATGCGTGATATTATGGATGCCCCTATGCCAACAGATCCAAAGATGGCAATGGCAGAAGTTCAGTGGCGAAGGGTAAAGCTTGATAATCTGGATAAGCTGCGAAGGCAATTGCAGCCATTAGGGGGTGTGCGGAATAATCCGAATGATAGTAAGGCCACCAGTGGCAGTATTACGCTGAGTTGGGATGGCTGATGTTAAAAGCAGATGGATATGATGATGCCATTATTGGTCAGGGCAATCAGGGTACGAAATCACCTGTATTGGTTTATGATGCGGAAAAGGTAATTGATATTCTTTGTAAGAGGGATGGCATGACCGATGAAGAAGCTCTTGAGTATTTTTCTTTTAACATTGAAGGCGCATGGGTAGGCGAAAATACCCCTATTTTTGTTTGGCCTAACGATGCAGATTAAAATACCTTATAACCCTAGGCCATTGCAGCGTGAGTTGCATACCAAGCTTAAAGATAAACGCTGGGGTGTTGTGGTTTGTCATCGAAGGTTTGGTAAGACGGTCATGGCGATCAACCACCTTCTGCGAGATGCGATATTAAGCGATAAGCCCAATCCAAGGTTTGCTTATATTGCGCCAACGTATCGGCAAGCCAAAGCAGTAGCATGGGATTATTTAAAGCAATTTAGTTCTGCGATACCGACAACGAGGTTTCACGAAACAGAATTGCGGTGTGATTTGCCTAATGGTGCCAGAATACAGCTATTGGGTTCGGAATCGCCAGATAGTTTGCGTGGGATCTATTTAGATGGCTGTGTGCATGATGAGTATGCACAAATGCCAGCATCTTTATTTCCTGAGATCATCAGGCCAGCGTTAAGTGATCGCAAGGGATATGCGATATTTATGGGTACGCCACAAGGCATGAATAGCTTTTTTGAGCTACATGAGATGGCGAAGGATTCAGAAGATTGGATTACCGCGACTTACAAAGCGAGTGAAACAGGTATTCTGGATGATGAGGAATTGGACAGTGCCAAGAAAAGCATGTCTGAGGATCAGTATAATCAGGAATATGAATGCTCATGGGTTGCCAATGTTCCTGGTGCAATATGGGCTAAAGAATTAGAAAAAGCAAGTCAGGCTGGGCGNATGACCAATGTTCCTTATGATGAGGGGCAAAAGGTTGATACCTGGTGGGATCTAGGGGTGAATGATAGCACGAGCATCTGGTTTACGCAGAATGTTGGTCGTGCCATTCATGTGATTGATTATTATGAAAATCGTGGTGAGGGATTGAATTTTTATGCAAGAATNTTGCANGAAAGAGGGTACTTGTACGGTACACACAATGCCCCCCATGACATCGAAGTGCGAGAGTTGGGTTCTGGTAAGTCCAGAAGGGAAGCGGCCTATGATCTGGGAATTAATTTCAGAGTGGTGCCGAAACTGCCCCTGGAGGATGGCATCCATGCCGCCAAGATGATTTTGNCTAAATGTTATTTTGATCGTGATCAATGCAAAGTAGGGCTGGAAGCTCTTAGGCATTATCACAGGGCATACAATGAAAGAATGAAAACCTTTCGCTCTACGCCTGTACATGATTGGTCATCTCATGCCAGTGATGCTTTTCGGTATTTTGCCGTTGGTCACAGGGATGTAAGCCATGCCATTAGACCGCCGCAAAGACAGGCAGAAATGAATTATAATCCTTTTGAAGTGAGGGCATAATGGGATTCTTTACAGATTTTGTAAACAATTTAAAGCGTAATTTTACCAATCCTGTTGGATTGGCGCAGGATATGGGCGCAGCGGAAGAAGCTAGTGGAATTGAAGAAAGCGAAAGACGTTTTAAACGAGCTGAATCTGATATGAACAAAGATATAAAAGAAGGNATGTTTTACACAAAGCCTATGGACATATCTAAATCTGAAGGTGAGCAAAGGCGTGATGATCGTGATGCGTCTAAAGCTGCACAAGCAACAACAGCGGCAGCTGCTGCACCAGCGGCAGCGGCTACGACAACAGAAGCAGCGGCAACGCCAGTAGAAACGGCTCAATCTGTTATGACGCAATTAGCTGATACGACACAATCAACAAGTTCAGCAACGGTTGAAGAAGCTAAAAAAGATAAAAAAAGAGGTTTAAAAGGTGGCACGATAGCAACATCACCGCAAGGATTGCTATCGAGTGATATGACAGGACTTAGACCTAAAAGGTCATTATTGGCTGGTGCGTAATGGCTTATGGTAAAAAAAAGAATATGGCTGGCATGATGGGGGCCTTATCATCCCAGCCATTGCAAAATATGCGGTTTTCTATGAATTTTAATCCATTAGAGCGATTAAATCAGCGTATGGCTGGTAAGTCACAAGGCCGAAGTATGGCTGGTGTCAAAAAGAAAAAGCAATCATTGTTAGGAATGTCTTGATGACGAAACCAAATAAAATGGTCGATCAGCTGAATCGAAAGCATGAAAAGCTTTTAGGTCAGAGATCGAATTGGGAAAAACATTGGCAAGAGCTTGCTGATTATTTATTGCCAAGAAAAGCCGATATTACCAAGAAAAGAACGCAAGGTGATAAAAGGACAGAGCTAATTTACGATAGCACAGGTATACACTCTGTTGAGTTGCTTGCCAGTAGNTTGCATGGCATGTTGACAAGCCCAGCAAACCCCTGGTTTTCTATGCGGTATAGAGATTTACAGCTGGATCAGGATGATGAAGCGAATGAATGGCTAGAGGGTTGTACCCAGTTATTAAACAAGGCCTTACAGCGGTCTAATTTTCAACAGGAAATCCATGAATTGTATTATGATTTAGTGGTATTTGGTACGGCATGTTTGTTTATTGAATATGATGCAGATGGATTACGTTTTTCCGCTAGGCATATTGGTGAATTAGCCATATCTGCAAATGCGGAAGATCGNATTGATACGGTCTATCGNTCTTTTGATCTNACAGCAAGACAGATTGCACAGCGTTTTGGAAAAGATGATTTGCCAGATAGAGTGCAGAAAGACCTAGATAAAAACCCTTATAACGAGCATGAGATTGTGCATGTTGTTTATCCAAGAGAAGATGGTACGGCAGGGCCTATCAACAAGCCTGTTATTTCTATTTACTATCATAAAGAAACCAAAACACTGCTAGGTGAAGGTGGATTTGATGAGTTTCCTTTTTGTGTTCCTCGTTTTAACAAGGACAGCACAAGTAACTATGGTCGTTCCCCTGGAATGAGTTGTCTAAGCGATGTCAAAATGGTCAATCGTATGTCTGAAGTGAGCATACGATCCGCGCAGAAGCAACTTGATCCTCCCTTAATGGTTCCTGACGATGGGTTTCTTCTCCCTGTGCGCACCACCCCTGGCGCACTGAACTTCTATCGAACTGGAACTAGAGATCGTTTAGAGCCTTTACAGGCTGGAGCGACCAACCCTATTGGTCTGAGTATGGAGGAACAGCGTAGAAACTCTATTCGTTCTGCTTTTTATGTTGATCAACTACAATTAAACCAAAGCCCAAGTATGACGGCAACCGAAGTGTTGCAGCGTAATGAAGAGAAAATGCGTCTTTTAGGGCCTGTTATGGGGCGATTGCAAAGCGAATTACTGCAACCGCTTATTCAGCGCAGCTTTAAATTATTGTTAAGAAATGGTGAATTGCCTGTACCTCCAGAAAGCTTGCAGGGACAGGATATTGATATTGAATATGTATCGCCATTAGCCAAAGCACAGAAAATGACCGATTTGCAATCTATGATGCGTGGTTTGGAAATTATGTTGCAATTGGCAGAAGTTGCGCCTGTTATGGATTATCTGGATGAAAATGGCCTTGTGAAGTATTTAATTGATGTAGCTGGTATTCCAGCAAGAGTCATACGGTCTGATGATCAAGTGGCAGAAATTCGAGAGGCAAAAGCAGAACAGCAACGCATGATGGCAGAGCAACAGCAAGATATGCAAGCTGCGGATCAAATGCAGAAAACAGCCCCTATGATGAAAGTCTTGGCTGAAGCGTCTAACGCAGAAACACCGCCAGCTGCATGAAGAATATTAACGAAATAAGGACAGAAGATCTAAAGCGCAACTATCGTTTTCTGTTTGAAACAAATGACGGCAAGGTTGTGCTGGAGCATTTAAANAGATGTTTTGGCTNTTATCAATCAACNTATGCCAAGGGTGAGCCTTATGATACGGCTTTTTACGAAGGGCAAAGGTCTGTTGTGCTTAATATTCTTAGAATGATGGAACCGCAAAAGAAAATAGAACAGCAAAAGGAAGTCAACAATGAGTGAAACAGAGACAACTCAGGCAACTGAATCTCAGGAGGTCGCAGCCCCAGCAGAAGCTGCACCAGTAAGTTTTATCGAAACTCTGCCAGAAGATATACGCATGGAACCAAGTTTAAGAAACTTTACAGATGCCGCTGGATTAGCAAAATCCTATGTGCAAGCACAAAGAATGATTGGTGTTGATAAGATACCAATCCCAGGACAATCAGCAACAGATGAGGAATGGAACAATGTTTATGAAAGGTTGGGAAGGCCTAATGCGCCTGATCAATATGATTTTAATGCCGTTGATGGTTTTGAAGAAGGTGATTTGGCTTCTTTTAAGCAAATTGCTCACGATACTGGTCTTAATGGAAAGCAAGCTCAACGTATGGCGAAGTCGCTTGCCGAAAAAGCCAGTGCGGAAATCGAAGCCAGAGAAGCGCAAGCCACAACGCTCATCGGTGAAACGAAAGCAGAGCTTGAAAGAGAATACGGCAAAGCGTTNGACCAAAAAATGAAAATGGCAAAAAATGCTGCTGTGCAGTTGTTGGGTTCAACAGAGCCTTTAGACAATATTGTTTTAGAAGATGGTCGTTTGCTTGGCGATCATCCAGCAATTGTAAAATTGTTTGTACAGTTAGCAGATGCGATGGGTGAGGATTCTCTGGAAGGAGAGCCGCAAGAGCTTATCATGACGCCACAAGAGGCCAATCGTAAGATTATGGAGCTTATGGCAAAAGATACGCCTTATTGGGATAAGTCGCACCCACAACACGATTTTTATGTTAAGGAAGCCCTTGCGCTGAGAGAACATATGTAATTTAGGGCAACCGTTTATCGATCCTGATGCAAGTTGTAAGTCAACAGTATAGCGCGGCTCAAGACGCAAGAATGATCTCGCAAGAGGTAATCAGACGCAAAACATAGTGAAACTTTAGATACAGGAGGTGTGCTTTGAGTACGCAAATAACCACCGCCTTTGTCCAGCAGTATTCTGCTAACGTACAGATGCTATCACAGCAAATGGGTTCCCTTTTGCGTGATACTGTAGATTCAGAATCTGTAAATGGAGATAAGGCATTTTTTGAGCAAGTGGGGCAAGCAGCTGCACAAGCTCGAACAACCAGACATGGGGATACTCCCTTAATGGAAACGCCACATAGCCGTAGAATGGTAACATTAACGGATTACGAATATGCGGATCTTATTGACGATCAGGATAAGCTACGCATGTTGATTGATCCAACATCAACCTATGCAAGGGCAGCAGCCGCTGCCATTGGTAGAGCGATGGATGATACAATTATTTCTGCTATGGGTGGTACCGCTAAGACAGGTACAACTGGCTCAACATCAACAGCTTTACCGTCAACACAGAAGATTGCTCATGGTAGTGCTGGTCTTACCATTGCAAAGCTTGTAACGGCTAAGAAAAAGCTAGATGAGAAATCAGTTGATCCATCTATCCCTAGATACATTGTTGTATCGCCAGAGCAAATTGAAGATCTGCTTAATAGCACTACTGTAACAAGTGCTGACTTTAATACGGTCAAAGCTTTAGTACAGGGTGATATTGATACATTTGTCGGTTTTAAGTTTATTACCAGCAACAGACTAACAGACGATGGTACAAGCCGTTTATGTTATGCCTGGGCGCAAGATGGTATGAAGCTTGCCATTGGCAAAGAGCCGACAGCTAAGATCGATGAACGCTCTGATAAATCATATGCAACGCAAGTCTACTACTGTTCTTCTTTTGGTTCGACCAGAATGGAAGAAGAAAAAGTAGTTGAAATTGCTTGTAACGAATAAGGAGGGCTGATTTATGGGTACTGTTTATTCAGATCAAAAAACAAAGTGGGATCAAAATGTTCCAAAAGAGATGATCAAGCCAAACGAGCTTGGTGGTCGAATGAGGATTGCATATGGTTCTTACACTGCCTCTGCTGAGCAAAGCGATATACACATGTTTAACTTGCCCAATGGCGCAAGAATTTTACATGGTGAGCTTGTTCATGCAGCTTTAGGCTCTTCAACAACGCTTAGTGTTGGTCATGCAGAATATAAAGATGTAGATGGCACAACAGTAGCAGCTGATGTTGATGAGTATAAGGCAGCAGCGGCATCAACGTCTATAACAACTGTATCAATCGCAGCAACAGCTGCACTTGGCAAAAACAGTGTAGTGAATGCTGATAAAGATGGCATTCCTATAACAGTGAGCCTTGCTGGAGCTAACGGCTCTGGATTGATAGAGTTAACAATGTATTACGTTGTTGATTAATATAAAGGGGGGAGCAATCCCCCCTTCTTTTTTTTTAGAGGGAACAAATGGCATCAAAAGTTGATATTGCAAACTTTGCGTTAAATAGNATTGGCGCAAGCACAATCAGTTCTTTAACAGAAAACACAAAAGCTGCGATTGTTATCAATCAAAGGTTTGATAGTGTTCGTGATGCTGTTTTTCGCTCTCATCCTTGGAATAGTCTTATAACAAGAGCAGCTTTATCCAAGGATAGTTCCTCTCCTACTTTTGGCTACGAAAATCAATTTATCTTACCTACCGATCCTTTTTGCTTGCGTGTATTAGAATTTAGCAATGGCACATTAACATATCCTATGGATAACATGACAAGTATTGATGGTTCGCCTGTATTTGTGATTGAAGGNAGAAAACTGCTTACGAATGAAGGAACGGTTAAAATCAAATATGTTGGTCAGGTTACAGACACAACGCAATACGACAGCAATCTAACAGAAACATTATCGGCTAGATTAGCCCATGAGATTTGTTATGCGATTACAGGAAGTACATCGCTTATGACGCAAACGTATCAATTGTATCAGGAAAAACTAAAAGAAGCGCGGTTTGTTGATGCAACTGAAGGCGCACCACAACGCATTGAGGCTTCTGACTTTATCGAAGCGAGATTCTAAATGGCAAAGTCGGCTCCAGCTTTATCGTCTTTTACAGGCGGTGAATTATCGCCAAAGCTAGAAGGCAGGGTAGGATTACAAAAGTATCGTGAGGGTCTTTCTGAGCTTACGAATTTTGTTGTTTTACCGCAAGGTGGCGTTACGAGAAGGCCAGGCACAGAATATCTAGGNGAAGTTAAGGATAGTGATGACATAACTCGATTGATCCCTTTTCAGTTTAAAACAAGTGATACGTATATTCTTGAATTTGGTGATCAGATTATGCGTGTGTATCGAAGTGGTCAGCAAATCTTAACAGGATCTGCTAAAACACTTACAGCCATTACAAAGGCTAATCCTGGCGTTTTAACAACAAGCACAAGTCATGGATTTAGCAATGGTGATGAAATATTTTTGTCGATGGTATCAAGCGGTACAACAATACCATTAGACAGCAATACTATGAACGAATTGCATGGTCGTAATTATCTGGTGGCAAATGTTACATCAACGACATTTACATTGACAGATTTACATGGTGTAGCAATTGATACGACAAATTTCTCAACATTTACTGCTGGTGAATCTCAAACAGTTGATAAGATTTTTGAGGTAGCAACGCCTTATAGCTCATCAGAATTAGCGGATGTCAATTTTGCACAATCTGCTGATACGATGTACTTAGTGCATCCTAGTCATGCGATAAGAACATTAACACGATCGGCGAATAATAACTGGACTTTTGCAACTCCAAGTTTAACAAGCCCACCTAGTAGTCTAAATGCAAGCTCTGACAATTACCCTTCTGTGGTAACATTTTTTGAACAAAGGTTAGTGTTTGCAGCGACAAATAACAATCCGCAGACATTGTTTTTTAGTAAGAACGGTGATTATACAAATTTTACAGTGGGAACGAATGCAGACGATGCGTTAAGTTATACAATAGCTTCCAATACAGTTAATGAAATACGCTGGATGTCGGCAACAAGAGTATTAACAATTGGCACATCTGGTGGTGAATATGTGCTTACCACTGATTCAAACGGCCCTATTACGCCTACATCAACACTTATAAGAAAATATAGCAACTACGGCAGTGCTAAAGTTGCGCCAGTACAGGTTGCAGATGTAACGCTTTTTCTTCAGAGAAATCAACGCAAGGTGCGTGAGTTTCGTTACGTTGGAGATGTAGATGAAAGCGGTTATTCAGCCCCTGATATGACCATATTGAGTGAACATATTACAGATGGCGGCATAACAGAGTTTGCATATCAGCAAGAACCAGATTCAATTGTGTGGTGCTTGAGATCAGATGGTACGTTGTTAGGAATGACTTATCGCAGGGAAGAACAGGTTGTTGCCTGGCATAAGCATGTCATAGGCGGTTATTTTGGATCACCAACAATAACTGTAGCTAATTATGCATCTATTACTGCTGGTAGCACAGTTACGCTTACAAAAGATGATGGGACGAGCGTTGTGTTTACAACAGATGCTGTGGGTAGTGGTGCTGCATCATCAGCTTTGCATTTTAGGCCAAACACAAGCAATAACGCGACAGCAACATTATTAGCAACAGCTATTAATAATCATAGTGATTTTGCAGCAAGTGCAACAGGTGCTGTTGTAACAGCAAGAGATAGTTCTGGAGGAGCTTTAACTATTACTTCTTCACAGAGTAATTTTTTTGCCGTTACATCACAGGCGCAATCAGTTGTAGAAAGCATTGCAACTTTACCAAGTGAATCTGGTGAAGATGAATTGTATTTGATTGTCAAGCGAACAATAAAAGGTTTGACAAAAAGATATGTCGAGCGATTGCAATCTATTGATTTTGGCAATTCGACAGAAAAAGGTTTTTTTGTTGATAGCGGCCTTGCTTATCCGGCAGATTGGCCTACTGCTGGAACAAGTACGACAGCCATGACAGGGTTGTATCATCTTGAAGAAGAAGTTTTAGAAATTATGGCAAATGGGGCGGCCCATGCTAATCGAACCGTCTCAAGTGGTAATGTTACTTTAAGTTTTAACGCAACAACAGCTGTTATGGGATTTCCTTATAATAGCGTTATGCAGACATTGCGTTTGGAAAGCGGTAGTGCAGACGGTACCTCACAAGGTAAACCGAAACGTTTGCATGGCATTACAATACGATTATTTCGTTCTGTTGGATTAGATGTTGGGGCAAGTTCTGATTCATTAGAAACCCTTAATTTTAGAGATAGTTCAATGGCAACAGATACAGCTGTTCCATTGTTTACTGGCGATAAAGAAGTCGAGTTTACAGGCGGTTTTTTTGAAGATGATCGTGTCTTTATTCGTCAAACACAAGCTTTACCATTAACCGTCTTGGCTGTTTATCCAAGACTTAACACATTCGATATATAATATGTTTTGGCAAGCCGTAACAGCAGGGGCTGCACTTTACAGTGCTTTTTCACAAAAAGCAGCGTATGATGATGCAGCAGACGCAGCAAAAGAAGTTGGCGAGAAAAACGCACAACTTATTGAGCGTGATATTGATTTGTTAGAAAAGCAAAGAAATATCATTAATACCAATAATAATATTTTTAAAACTAGACGAAAAATAAGTTTAGATGAGGTGCAAAGCCAAGTTAGGGCAAATACAGCCTTTGCTGGCATTGACATCGCGAGCGACACTACTTTTGAGAATTTAGCACGAAATGCAAGGGAATATGATTTTGAAATAGCAACAGCTGATTTTAATAACGAAGTAGCTAATATGCAAATAACAGACGCACAGGAAGATAAGCGATTATCCGCTGAGCTATCGCGCATGGAAGGAGGAATGCAAGCGGCAAGTTTGCGTTCTCAAGGCACGACATCGTTAATTAGTGGCCTAGGCCAAACAGCAAGAATGATTGATCAATATGGGTTTTTTAGCTAATGAGAATACCAACATATAGAGCGCAAGTATCACCGACAGGTGAAGCACCTGGTCAGCCAATTAGAACAAGGTATAATGCGAATATAGCTGTGCAAAGCCAGCTAGATAAAGCAAAGCCCTTAAATGCCGCCTTACAAGAAATAGGTGAATTTGCAAGAGTGCGTTATGAGATGGCAAGGGATAACTTGCTTAATGAAGCAACACTTGCTGCTGATGAAAAGATATTTGAAGCTTATAGAGACTTAAAAGATAGCAAAGACTTTAATCGTGTTTTAGATGGTGACAATCCTCTTTGGAACCAACGTATGCAAAAAGTCAAAACAGACTTGCAAAAGACATTAGGCAAGGACAAATACAGCAACAGCAAATTTAATGCGTATTTTAATCAATCTGAATTGCGTAATCGTTTTAAGCTTAGAGGTGTTATTGATACAAAAGTAAAACAAGCTGCTGTTCAATATCGCAATATGCAAAATCAAAATTTTGCAAAAACACATGGAAACAAAGACGGCAACATTAATGATGTAAAAAATGACCTTGTTTTGCTTGATGTCAACGCATCAAGGTTGGCTTCTCACAAAGTAAAAAATCAATCTTTTTTTGATTATAGCAAAATGAGTAAGCAATCGAGATCTACTCTTATGTTTACGGCAGAAAGAGCTTTAGTAGATTATGCTTTTAATGCTGACAATTTAAGCTCTATGCAAGTTATTGAGAATGTGGTTGATGCTGTAGTTAATAATCAAAAAACAGCAGATAATAGCTACACAACACAATTATTAAGTCTAATAGCGCAAACCGAAGGTAAGGATGCAGCTATAAATATTATTAGAAAAGTAGCTTCTGATTCACAGTTTGTCGACAAAATAACTAATAATTTGCCATCTGATATACGAAAAGCAAAAATAAATGAATTAGAAGTAAAAACAAACGAATATCAAGACACAGTTGATAATTTAGGTAATTACCAATTATTAGATGAGAATGTTTTAGAGGAGTTAATAGATAAAGGATCAGCATTTAAAGAAATTGCAACAGGATTAGGTAGCAAAAGCATTGTGAATGATATTGATCGCTCCTTAAATAAAATAAATAGAAAAATTACAGACAAGGCGATTTTTAATGAATTTAATCAAATAATGCCAGTTAACCATCAGGCTTTTTATGAAAAATATGAAAAAGATCAAAAAACAGCAAATGGTGTAGCTAATTTTGAAACAGCAAAAAAAATTGTTGAAAATTACAATAAAGAATTATCACAAAACGAAAATAATGTTGTTGGTTTTTCTTTAGAAAAGTTTGGTGAAGATTATCAACTTGCAACTAACCAAGTCATGCCTAACATTTCATTTGATGAATTATCACAGCCACCTACAGATGCAACTAGAGCAAAAGTACAATCATTAAAGAACTTTGCTGTTTGGACACAAAATAATGTTAAGCGTTCAGAAAACATGCAAGTATTGCCTAGGAGCATAATTAATAAATTTACTGATGTACAAGCGCGAAGCAACCGACTTGGTGATTTAACGTCTTTCCAAAATTTATTTGATCATTTTCAATCTGTTGATTTGTACGATGAAATACTTATGCAATTAGGAGAAAGCCCAGCTTTGTTAGCTGTTGGAGATTTGATACAAAGAAATAAAACAGAAGATGCCAATTTAATACTTTCTGGCGTCAATAAATTATCAGATTCAAAAGATCTTGTTGTAAGTGATTTACGAAATTTTGAAATACATTCAAATATATTATCACAAGTTTTTGATACAAATACTGATGTTGGTAGATCAACTGTAAGAGCCTACAGTCAAGCAGCGCAAGCTCATCAAATAGCTAAATTTGACGCAAAAATTTATGACATAGATAATTATGATGGAAATAAAGATTTAAGAAAAGAACGCATAAAATTAGATGCTTTAGATTCAATAAATGCAGTTTTAGGAATATCTTTAGGGCCAGATAGCAATCAATATGGTGGCATACAGGAAATTAACAACAGCTTAATGTTAGTGCCTGATGCTTTTACAGCGGATGATGTCGAGCATTTTATATCTAATTTAAATAATGGCGACATTATTAATAGTGATGAAAGCATGGGTCTAACAGTTGATCCAAACACACTTAGAGATATTAGAGGTGGTGGTGATTTTGAATTTAAACCTATCTCAGCAAGTGAGGGCAGTAATTTATATGTTGCTTTTAAAAGAGAGCAAGACGGTCAATTAACGCTTGTTTCATTATTTCGTGATAAAGTTGAAACAGATGTGCATGCTGTATTTGATTTTAATACTATAAATTTAGGTATTAAATATACAGAAAATCCAGAAAGGCCAGATGAATTACCTGTTAGTTGGCAGCATGACAGTTCAAGATTTAGAAAATTTTGATTTAAGAAATCAACAGCAACAATTTAAATTGCCGTCTTTTACAGGTAATTAACATGGTAGTTTTTACAGGCAAAACAGATACTTCTATTTACAAATTTGCGCCTAAAACAGCAAGAGGTGCATATTCATTTGTTGATAATTATAGTATGTCAAAAAAACTTTTTGATGTTTTNAATGCAAGTGATGCCGCTGGCAATGCCTATACAGAAGTATTAGATCCTATTGTCGCAACTATTAATAAACGAGCTAAAGAAAACAATTTAGATATTCCTGATAATCCTGATGCATCAGCAGCATCAANATGGTCNGATATAGACATTANAAAAACTCTTACTGAGCCTGGCATATCTTATAAAAAACAGATTGTTAATCCTGGTTTAGCAATGGTGGGTTATTCGTCTATTGATGAAATTTACGGAAACGATAGCGAAGCTAAGTTTAGCAATAGCTTAAATATCATGCTTGATTTTATACAACAATATCCAGATATATATCCAGAATATCAAAAGCTTACAAAAGAAAGTTTAGCTGAAGAAGTAAAAGCCCATGTATTGTCTATTAAAGAAGAAGCAGAAGATATAGAAACTTTATCTCCTGGTTTATCTAAAATGATTGCAAGGTTTAGCGGTTCTGTTGGAGGTGCCGTTGGCGACCCTATTGTTCAAGGTTCGTTATTAGCTGGTATAGGCACATTAGGAATTGCAAGATTAAGCACAGTTATGCTTACAGAAGCAGTTATTGGNGCAGGGTCAGAAGCTGTAATTCAGCAAGACGTTAAAGATTGGCATGAATCATTAGGATTAGAAGTATCATTAAGCGATATGTTAACAGCAATAGCAGCAGCTGGTGTTGGCGGTGCAGCTATTCCAGGCCTTTTTTATGTTGGTGGTAAAGCTATTACTCTAACAGCTAAACAAATGACATCAGGCTATGAAGCATTTAGAAAAGGTGGTTTGTTAAAAAGAAACGCTGTTAGAGATCAGCAAGAAGTGCAATTGCAAGCGCAAAAAGCACAAGAAGAAAACAATAATATTTACAAAGATGTAAGAGAAAAAACTGCTAAAGCTAATGAAGCAAGGGCAGAAAACATAGCTAAAGAAAAAGAAGCATTAAACGCACAATTTGAATTTAGGCCAAGTAATGTTCCTAATAGGCCAAAAAATATTGTTGCTGATGAGGTAAAGCTTGAAAATATAAAAAAGTTACAAGGTAAAATAAAAACACTTGCTGAAACTTTGCCAAAGGGAAAAGCTCGCAAAGAAATTGAAAGCCTAAATGAAATTGTATCAAACGATGTTATCCAGCAAATAGAAAAAGCTATAGCTCAAAAACAATCAGCTGATATTTTTCCTTGGGCTAAAACAGAAATTAATCGTGCAGAAGCAACGCCAGAAGAATTATTAGCATCAGATTTGGCTAATATTAAAGTAGANGAAGCTCTTAATGTTATTGAAGAAGCTAAGTTATTTCCTTGGATNAAAAGNGAGTTAGGTCGTAGAACACAGCAAATAAAAAATATTGAGCTTGAAACAGCAAAGCCAACGCCTGTTAAAGCTTTAACAAGCGAAAAAGTTAACAAAATTGTTAAAAATAATCCAAAAGTTTTAACTATGTCTGAAAAAGAATGGGGTGAATATAATCCTTTTAATCCTGACGGCACTAAAAACATGAAGGAATTAGGTATTTCTGATGATGATACTTTTTTAGATGTAGCTCTTTTAAGGCAGCAAGCTACTTCTAAAAGCAAACAAGTTGTGCGTGAAAATGAAATAGTACCGTCTAGTCAGGCAACAGGAAATAAATTTACTGACGATGCTGATAGTTCAGAAGCTTTTGATGATGTTAGTGAAGGCATTGAAAAAGAATATAGTGATTTGGAACGAGAAATTTTTGAAAACCAAGAAAATCCAGATGAGATTTTTCCGCAAACAGAAACATTAGAAGATGGAACAGAAGTTACTAGAGAGGTTTCTNTNAGCACAATAAAAAAAGAAAAAGAAACTGATGACATTTTAGAAAAGATAGTAAGTGAGTGTGCTAGATGAGTTATAAAAAATGTGTAAACAGATAATCTTTCTAAGGAAACAGAGGGTGTTACAGAGCAACAACGCATACAGTACAGAGATGATCTATTATCTAAATATGATCAGTACTATGATGAGTTTGTGCAAACAATGAATCCTGCACGTGCCTCTGCTAAAGCCGCAGAAAAAACAGCTAAACAAAAAGCGTATGAGAAAAGACTAAGACAATACCGTAAATTATTACAATATTCTGCTTGGTCGCAAATTAAAAAAGACATGAATAGTTTTCGCACATTAATAAAAGGCGAAAAAGATATTTATGAAGGGGCTAAAGCTATCTTTACATATGATCAAGCTTCTAAATTTACTGATTTGCACACAATGACAATGACAGTAGAGCAAGATGCTTTAAGACGTTTAGATGGTTTTTTAGGTGAGTTTAAGCGCGATATTCTTACAAGGGTAAGAAACAAAGAAGAGTTAGATGATGTTGTTCGTAGAATATTAGGAGATAATGCTGCTGGTACAAAAGAAACAGCAAAATTTGCAGATGCAGTTACTAAAGTTTTTGAAGATTTACGTAAGCGATATAATCGCGCTGGTGGCACAATTGGCAAAATAGATAATTATTTTCCAGTAACGCACAACACTTTAGCTGTAAGAAATGTAGATTTTCAAGATTGGTATGAATTTATTGCGCCAAAACTTGATCCTCATAAAATGATTAACAATAAAACAAACGAGGCTTTTGGCAATGATAAACAGGCTTTGTATGAAGCTTTAGAAGCAGTTTATGAAAGTATCAGTACAAATGGCATGAATCAAGTTAATCCTGGTCAAAGCGGATTTGCAAAATCTATTGCTAATAGAAGGGCCGACCATCGTTTTTTAGCTTTTAACAATGCTAATGATTTTTTAGATTATAATGAAAAATATGGAGAAGGTAATCCATTTGATATTATTTTAGGTCACATTACGAGCATGTCTAAAGACATTGCTATAATGGAAAGATTAGGCCCAAATCCTAATGCCACTGTTAAGTATATACAGCAAACCTTAGAAAAAAATACGCAACTATCTAAAACTAAAAAAGGTGAGTTTCAAAAATTAGATCAAAAATCAAAAAAGGCAATTCAGCGTGTTAGTGATTATTACGAATATATTACTGGCGATGCTAACAACCCTGTTAATTCTGTTATGGGTAATTGGTTCGCTGGTTTAAGAAATTTATTAACGTCTGCACAATTAGGTGGTGCGTTTATATCAGCTATAACAGATCTTAATAGTTCAAGAGTTACAAGAGCGCATATCGGTTTATCACAATGGAATACATTAAGAGATGTTGTACGCTTAATGGCCGTTGGTCAAAAAGGTATAGATAGGGGTAAGGTAGCTGTACGTTTAGGTCTTATATCTGAAGGCTGGACAGCATTGGCAAGTCATCAAATGAGAATGGTTGGTGAGTTTACAGG
>FUFK010040674.1_pt1 | contig 29196 bp, 28 predicted proteins | sample 1021851 | NCBI WGS metagenome assembly FUFK01 (sample SAMEA51879418, study PRJEB19060) | metagenome
TCAAACTCAATGATGGCATCTTTATCAAAAGTTGTGCCAGTATCTAATAAAACAAATGATGTGCTGGATAAATTATCTGATAATTGGTCTTTTTGGAGTGAGGGTAGTGTAAGCATTGGTAAGACTGGTGATACATCCACATCATCCTCTAAAGATATTAGCAGCAAAGGCATTACAATTGGTATGGATAAAAAGATAAGTAAAAACAAATTATATGGCTATGCGCTTCGACTTGGCAGAGATAGGGTTGATGTTGGTTCATCTGGATCTTGGTTAGATACCACTTCAAATAGTTTGTCATTTTATGGAACATTTCCTCAAGATGACGAAAGATTTATCGAAGGAATTCTTGGTATAGGTACACTAAAAACTGATACTCTTAGAAAAACTACAACAAACTACCATGCTGGTGAAAGAGATGGCGCACAAGTTTTTGGATCAATTAATTATTTTACAATATATGAAAAGGAGAAATTTAACTTTGCTCCGAACTTAAGAATTGATCTTAGTTATACAGAATTATCTAAATATAGAGAAACTGGAAGCACAGCATTAGTTTATAAAAACCAAATTATCGAAACTGGAATGATATCTACTGGTTTTACGGTTAGTGATGTCCTTGATTTTGATTCACTTACATTTAAGCCAAACGGTGGATTAGAGATTGGACTAGATTTTAGCCCTTCATCAGATGCCACGTATCGTTATCTTTCTGAAACTACAGAATACACAAAGTCTATAGACCAAGATTCAAAGAACATAAGAGCAAATATAGGATTTGATTTAATAACTGAGGATGGTTTATCCATAATGACCATCTATGAGAGAAATCAGAGTGATAATACCCATAGTGATACTTTATATTTAGGATTTGGTTATATACCTGATGATAACAGCGAATATGCTTTGACTTTTGATAATGATAAAGCATCTTTGAATTATAATCGTGACTTAAATGGTTTTGATATCAAAATGAGTTCAAATTATAATTTCATGGGTGAAATCCCAGATTATGGTGCAAATTTAGAAATATCTAATAAATTTTAATTAGATAGCCAAATAGTTTGAAAAGGATCTAAAGTAATATTATTGTTACTAACTGTAGATCCAATTATTAATTCTTTATATTTTTTATTTTTTAATTGGATTTTAATACTTTGAGTTTTTGAACTTAAGTTTGAAATACACATTACTGTTTGTTTCTTATCTAAACTTATTCTTTTAAATGCAAATATCTTTGGTCCAAAGTTCATCGTTTTTCTCGAAGCATTTGGATGAAAAGCTTTATTTTTTCGCTTGATATTTAATAAATTACTTATTTCCTCGTAAATTAAATAATGCTTTGAGTTCTTATTTTTTAATAATTTATTTAAACGTTCTGCACTCCATTTATATCTATTTAAATCTCTCTTATTATTTGAAATAATGTATTTATTAATGTCATTTGAAGTTCCAAACATTGAATTAAAATAAACTGCTGGAATACCCTCAAAAGAAATCATTATTGCATGAGCACACAGATATCTTGCGTAATGATATTTCCCTTTAAGATCGGTATCAGTTTTTTGAAATGCATTAAATAAAGTAATATTAGCTTCATATACCTTTTTTGATTTTCCTTGGACTTTTCTAAACGAAAATTCTCCACCATTTTTTTTAAGTCTTTTAAACATTTTATTGATGGCATCTTTATTTAAAAGGCCTTCAACTGGCCTCATACCAATACCATCATGTGATGCAATAAAGTTTAGATAACTGTTGCCTAATTTGTTTTGTGGCAATTTTTTACTCCAAGAAGTTATTTTTCTACTATCCTCAAATAATAATGAATAAACCAAAAGAGGAGGTAATGAAAAATTATATATCCAGTTTGCCTCATCATTGTTACCAAAGTAACTAATGTTTTCATTTTCAGGCAAGTTTGTTTCGGTTACAATTATTGCTGATTTGTTTAAGCTATTACAAACAATNCTTAATATTTTAATGATTTCGTGAGTTTGTTTTAAATTAATACATTTAGTTCCACTTTCTTTCCAAAGATAAGCTATAGCATCCAATCTAAATATATTTACTCCATGATTAATCAAATTAATTATAATTTTGATAAATCTAATTAAAACTTTTGGATTTTTAAAATTTAAATCGATCTGATCGTTACTAAATGTTCGCCAAAGGTATCTATTTTCACCAAAAATATTCACTTTCTTTAATAAACGATGTTCTCTTGGTCTGACTACATTTTTAGAATTAAATTTCTTATTAACAGTAAAAAAATAATTTTTTCCTGGGGAATTGTTTCTTAAATAGTTTTTAAACCAAAGGCCCCTGGATGATGAATGATTAATTACAACATCAGCCATAATAAAACTATTTTTTGAAAAACCTTTAATATCACTCCATTTACCTAATCTTGGATCAATTTTATAATGATCCTTCACAGCAAAACCACTGTCGCTACTTGATGGATAAAAGGGTAGAAAGTGAACGGAGTTGAAGAATTTACTTAAGTATTTTTTATGAAACTTTTTAAACTCAGCAATAGATTTATTCGTTTTTGTGCCTAAAACACTATCCCCATAACAAATTAAGAGTGATGTTTTTTCTGATAAATTAAAATTTTTCTTTGAATTTTTTATTTTATTGGACTTACCAATGGTTTTAACGATCTCATCAGTAAAGCTTAGTAATTCTTGATTAGTAAAGCTTGGTTTGTAAATTTTTTTTAGTTTAATAATAATTTGATTTCGAATTTCTGAGGAACTCATTATTTATGTTTTTTATTATCCTCATCAACAGCATATTTTAATCTTTCTAGAAAATCTGGTATTGCACTTTTAACTCTACTCCATGTTGGTATAAACGGAGTATCCATAGGATTTTTAAAAAACGATTCACCAGCTTTCATTATGTTCAAAGCAAACAATTCAACCGCTTTTTCCTCATTATGAGAATCAAATTTCAAACCATTCATTTCGGCATCACTTCTATAAGTATCAATTAAATCTAAAGCGGATCTATAATAAGTTGCTTTTAAAGATCTAAACGTCTCAAGACTAAATGAGTTACCCTGAGTAGCGAGTTTCCTAATTAAAGTTTTTATAATGTCAGTGGACATTCTTGATAGACCTTTTTTGTCATTATTTGCTGAAAGATCTTGATGTTTATGATCATAAGTGTCAGCTAAATCAACTTGGCAAATATTATTTGGTGAAAAATTTCTTTGCATTTCAGATAAAACTCCAACCTCAATTCCCCAGTCTGATGAGATCCTTAACTCTGGTAAAACGTTTCTTCTAAAAGAGAATTCTCCAGCTAAAGGATATTTAAAAGATTTCATGAATTCTAAATAATCACTTTTACCAATTGTTTTTTCTAAAGCTGTAATTAATGGAAATACCAAAAGTCTTGCTACACGCCCATTCATTTTGCCTTTTGCTATTCTTGGATAATATCCTTTACAAAATTCGAAGTTAAACAGTGGATTCACAACTGGATAAAAAAGCTTTGCAAGTAATCGTCTATCGTAAGTTTTAATATCACAGTCATGCAATGCTACAGACCGAGCATTATCTCTCGCGATACACATTCCAAGACAGTACCAAACATTTCTTCCTTTACCATGTTCATTAGGCGCGAGGTTTTTTTTCCTTAATTCGTNATGTAATTTTTTTAATCTTGGTCCATCGTTCCATAAAATTGAAAATGGTGTTTTTAACTTTTTAAAAAACCTATGTGCCTTATCAGCTTGTTTTCTGTTAGCTTTATCTAGACCAATTATTACGTGGCTTATATAATTTATTTTGCTGATTTCGTTAACAATTTTTGGTAGTGCGTCTCCTTCAAGCTCTGAGTATAGACTTGGTAAGATTAACTCCATTTTTCTTTCTTTAGAAAATTTTAGTAAATCTTTTTCTATATCTTTGGTCGATTTTGTACCAAAGTCATGTAAACTCGAAATAATTCCATTTTGAGAAAAATCACCCATGATAAATTTTAATCACTTTATTTAATTTTTTCTAGCGCCATTTTGACAACTTCTTGCCATCCATTTGGAGCTAAATTTTTTGATACTATACAGTTATTAATATTAATTGTATCTAAAAGAAACTTATCATTAAAAACAAGACATGGAAAATCACTATTCTTTAACATTTCTAAATCATTATAATTATCTCCCACACCAATAGTTTTTACGATACCTTCAGTTTTTTTTAAAATTTTTACAACTCTATTCATGGCTTTTACTTTGCTTACTTTATCGCATAAATTAATTACACGTCCACCTTCATGAAGAGATAGTCCTATATCTTTTATAATATTAAAAAAGTTTTTTTTTTGTTCATAATTTCCTTTAAATAAAATTGGAATTGAATATTTTCTTGTTAAAGCATTTTTAAGCTTATTATGTGTTAAACCTAAAATTTTAACTTGTATATTTTTTTCCATTTTGGTTATAAATTTACACTTACCTCTTAAATTTTCTGGGGCTTCTTTTTGAAAAATTTTTAAAATTAGTTCTTTTTCTCTACCGAGAATTATTTCATCAGGTAAATTTTTATTTATTAAATTTAGACCATGAATCGCCGATCCATTCTCTGTAATAAAAGGTATATTAAAACCTAATTCTTTTATAAAGTTATCTAACTCAGCATTAGTTTTACTAGTATTAGGAATTATTGTTATTCCCTTGTTTATCAGGCTCTTAATGTAGTCTTTAATCTCATCAAATTTGAAAGTGTCTCTATGCAAAAGTGTACCATCCAAATCAGTAAAAATAACTACTGAAGTCTTTTTAATTGGTCTTATCACTAATTTGAGTAACCGTATTTCCTTAGTCTGACGTCACCAGTTCTTGCGTGTGCTTCCATACCTTCATATCTAGAAATTCTCGCTGCNGCTGCGCCAACTTCTTTAGTAGANTCCTTTGTCATTCTTTGAAANCTTAAAGTTTTTATAAACTTTCCAACAAATAATCCACCAGTGTATCGNCCTGCACCTTTAGTTGGTAAAATATGATTTGTTCCTGAACACTTGTCTCCATATGCAACAGTTGTTTCTTCACCAATAAAGAGAGATCCATAATTTTTTAGTCTATCGTGGAACCATTTAAGATTTTTAGTTTGAACTTCTAAATGTTCAGGAGCATATTCATCACTAATAGAAGCCATCTCTTCGTCGGTATCACATAAAATAACTTCTCCGTAATCTCTCCATGCTGCCTCAGCACTAGCTCTTGGCATTTCAGGTAATTCTGAAATTAATTCTGGAACTCTTTTCATTACATCTTCTGCAAGCTTTTTACTCGTTGTATAAAGCCATGCTGGAGAATTATATCCATGCTCAGCTTGTCCTACTAAATCTACAGCAACAATTTCAGGATCAGCAGTTTCATCTGCAATAACTGCAATCTCAGTNGGTCCTGCAAACAAATCAATTCCAACTTTTCCAAATAAAATTCTCTTTGCCTCNGCAACAAATTGATTACCAGGTCCTACCAATATATCTGCTGGTGTATTTCCAAACATTCCATAAGTCATTGCAGCGATAGCTGGAACACCACCTAAATTTAAAATCTTATCTGCACCACACAAATTAGCTGTATAAATTATTGCAGGATGAGCACCCACTTTTTCTTTTGGTGGAGAGCAAGCAATAATATTTTTAACACCAGCAACTTTAGCTGTTGTAACACTCATTACAGCAGAGGCTATATGCGCAAATCTTCCTCCAGGTATATAGCAACCTGCAGTATTTACTGGTATAAGTTTCTGACCAGCATACAAACCTTTTGATAGCTCAACCTCGAAATCTTGGCCATAATTTTTTAATTGTGCTTCTGCAAACTTTCTAACTCTTTCATAAGAAAATTGAACATCATCTTTTGTTTTTTGATCAAGAGATTTTTTAATTTCCTCTATTCTTTCTTCAGAAACTATTATTTCTCCATCATACTTATCAAATTTTTTAGTTAGCTCTTTACACCCATCTTCTCTTGATTTTTCTAAATCATTAAGAAGTTTTTGTACTATATCTTTTGTTTTGTTGTCGTCAGTTGAAGATGTTTTTGGTGACTTTTTAAGATATTTAATTGGCATAATTTTATAAACTTTTAAATCAAAAGCTAATCTAATGCAACAACTGCAGCCGCAATCGAAGCTAATCTTGCTGGAGCATCATCTGACCTACTTGTTATTACCACTGGAACTTTTCCACCAACCACAACGCCCGCAGCGCAGGCTCCCATAAAATAAATCATCATTTTTACTAAACCGTTCCCAGTTTCAAAACTTGGAACTAATAAAACATCTGCAGAACCTGCAACAATATTTTTTATACCTTTGATTGCAGCAGATTTTTTTGAAATGCTATTATCAAATGCTAAAGGACCAAAAACATCTGCATTTAATTTTTCTTTTTTTGCAAGTTCAGTTATTTCTTTTGCATCAAGAGAACTTTGAACACTATCTAGAACTTCCTCTGTTGCAGATAAAACAGATACTTTAGGTCTGGATATTCCTATTCTATTACAAAAATCAATCACATTTCTTAAAATATGCATTTTGGTTTTAACATTTGGTAATACATTCAAAGCCCCATCGGTAATTATCAATGGATGGTCATCTTTATTTAAAGTCATATGCCAAATATGGCTCATTCTATTTTTCCCAAGTAAATTATATTCTCTCTTTAAAACTTCTTTCATTAATACATCTGTGTGGATATGACCTTTTACAATAATTTTGATCTCACCCTTAGCAGCAAGTTTTGCTGCAACTTTTGCAGTATTGTTTTCTACTGGTTCATGAATGATTTTAAACTTTGAGATATCAAACTTTAATTCTTCAGCACATTTTTCAATTTCAGATTTATCACCAATTAAGATAGGAACTATCAAATTTTCATTAACCGCATCCATAGCTGACTGCATTGGCAATAATTTTCCCGCATTTACAATTGCTACTGGCACACCCTTTTTATTGTGCGCAACATCTAATAAATTGTTCGGGCAAATTATTTCTTTATCTGATAGCATTTGTTATTAAATTTCATATTTATATGATGTGTATATATTAAGTTATTATGGCATAAAATGGAAATTGTAACTAAAATTTTACCTATTGCTTTAGCATTCATAATGCTCACTCTTGGTCTCAGTTTAACCACACAAGATTTTATAAGAGTAATAAAACAACCCAAAGATTTTTTATTGGGAATGTTTAGTCAGATTCTTATTTTACCTTTTGTTGCAATTTTATTAATCAAAGTTTGGCCAATATCTCCAGAACTTGCAGTAGGATTATTGATTATTGCTGCAGCTCCAGGTGGNGTTACATCAAACGTACTTACCTCATATGCAAAAGGCGATGTAGCTTTATCAATATCTCTAACAGCAGTTATCAGTTTGTTAAGCATTATAACTGTTCCATTTATAATTTTTAATTCTATGGATTTTCTTGGATTTAATATTGTTAATAAAAATATTTCATTATTATCAGTNGCAATNCAAATGTTTTTAATCGTAGCAGTGCCGACTTTAATAGGAATGATAATAAGAAAAATGTTAAATCAATTTACACAAAAATTTGAACCAATTGCAAATAAAATATCTTTAGTTTTATTTTTAATCGTTCTGGTAGGGGCTATTTATTCTGAAAAAGATAATATAGTTAATTATTTCGTTGAGTCTGGTCTTATTACTTTATCGTTAAATTTATTAATGATGATAATTGCATTTTTTTTAGCTCATTTTTTTGGTTCAGGAATTAAACAAAAAAAAACTATCGCTATAGAGTGTGGACTTCAAAATGGAACTTTAGCTATATTTGTTGGAACAATAATGTTTGGAGGNGGTATTTATATTATTCCNGCTGCAACATATAGCCTTATCATGTTTGCAACNTCAATATTGTTTGTCTTATTTTTAAGAAATTCGAATTAATTTCAGATCTTATTTTATCGTCTNCCTTTTTTACTCTTTAGACCNAGTTTATCGCTGTGTCTTAATCTTAAAATTACAATTGCTGCTGCAATTAAAACTATTGCAACTGCTTCATACACAAGAGCAGAAGGATCCATTTCCTTACCTTGTAGAATTATAAATCGAGCTAAGGCAGTAATAGCTATTAGCAAAGGCAAAGTTATACTTATAGATTGCTGATCCCAAAATACTCTTACCATTGCAAGCACTTCTAAATATAGAAACATCAATAATAAATCTGCTAGAGTAACGTTTTTATTTACAAACATTGTGTAAATTTCAATTCCCACAGCAATAATTGTGCTTATGAGAATTATTATAAGCAAAACTAATTGAACGTTCTTTGTAATTTTTTCCATTATTTTCCTTTTGTAAACGGTAGCCATTTTTCAAAAGCAGACTTATCTGGACCGTCATAAGGTATCTTATAAGAGTTTGTGTTTGTCAATACTTCAATACCTTTTGAAAAAACAAACATGAACACAATAATAAAAACTAAAGCCATAATTTTAAATGGACTATAATTTTTTACTTTAAATACACTAGATGATTGCGCTTCTGCTTTATGGAATTGTTTAAAAGTCCAGTATGTTGCAAATATTAAACCAATATGTGCAATAAAAACTCCTGCCCATCCAAAAGCAAATGTAGCATATGAAAACACATACAAGCTAAATACTGTTGACCAAATAAAACTTAAAACCAATAATATTTGTAATCTTACAGTTCTTGGTAATGCTCGAAGATCATTTTTTGTATCATCAAACAGTATATTNGCTGCNTCTATAAACCAGTTTTTTATTGATTCCATAATTTTAAGCTTATGAAAAAAACTATAATTAGAGATAATTAATTGTCAAGAAGCAATTAAACTCTCTAAATCATTTTTAATATTTTCTGAAATATATATTTTTTTATTTACGTTTTTTTTGAATCTTTTCTGCTTGTTTTGTCCTGGGTACAAAATTTCTTTCACACCCTTGATTTTAGGCAAACTCTTAACCCTTTTAATATTTTGTTTTATCTTTTCATTGAAATTTCCCACAAATAAATTTGGTTTAATTGTTAAAAACATATGCCCAACATTTTGTGGTCCTGAAAAGTCATCAAAAGGATCTTTGACTTTTCCACCATGGTTAGCACCAGTCATAACTCCACTTAATATGTCAACCATCCAAGCTAAACCTGATCCTCTAAATCCACCCAACGGCAACTGAACACCTAGTAAAGCCTTTTTCGCATTGGTTGTTGGTTTACCAAATTTATCTAAAGCAACACCGGCAGGAATTTTTTTTCCTGTTTTGGCAGCAACTCTTATTTTACCTCTATTAATTTCAGAAACTGAAGTATCTAAAATAAATGGTATTTTTGATGAGGTAGGGGATCCAAAACATATTGGATTTGTACCAAATAATTTTTTTCTTGAACCATGAGGTGCTATTGCTGGAGGTGCATTTGTAAAACATAAGACTATAAGATTTTTTTTTACTGCTTGTTCAGCGTAATACCCTGACAAACCATAGTGGCCACTATTTTTTATGCCAACTAATCCAATTCCTGTTTTCTTTGCATTTATTATTGCTTGTTTAATACCAATGTCAGCAGCTACAAATCCTATACTGTTATTAGCATCAATATAAGAAATTGATTGCGAAATTTTTTTAATTTTTATTTTTGGCTTTGGATTTATTACTTTTTTCTTTATTCGGTCACAATACATTTTTAATCTTGAGAGACCATGAGTATGTGCACCAACTATTTCTGCATTAATTATTGCACTTGATGCAATATTTGCATGCTTTTCATTTAAACCATGTTTTTTAAAAATTTGGATTATTTGTTTTTTTAATTTTTTTCCATCAACCATAGTGCATCTTTAGTTAAAAAATATATCTTACCAGTGGTTGGATGCACTTGTATATCTCTTATTCGTCCAATTTGATTTTTAAAAATAACTTTTTCTTTAACATCTTGAAGGTTTGAAAAATCAAGTGACCTTAACGACATATCTTTTAAAGATGTGATTAATGCTAAACCGTTCCATTCCTCAAATTCTTTTCCTTTGTAAATTGTTATTGCACTTACTGCAATTGATGGAACCCAATACTTTATTGCTTTAGTAAAACCCGGTTTCCATTTAGGACCAATCTTTGTTCCGCTATAATTTTTTCCACCCCATCCTAATATTTTCCAGCCATAGTTTTCTCCTTTTTTGACTTCACCAAACCAATCTCCACCTCTTGCACCGTGATTTGACATATAAACTTTTTGGTCAAAAGGGGACAAGAAAAGTCCTTGAGGATTCCTAACACCTATTTGGAAAATTTCAGGTAACCAATTATCCTTACCGGTAAATTTTGGATTATCTTTTGGAATACTACCATCTAAATGAATTCGAATAATACTTCCAGGATGAGAGGTTGGATCCTGAGCAATCATTCCCCCACCTCTTTCACCAGCAGATGCGTACAAGAAATCATCTTTAATTACCAACCTTGATCCAAAATGATATCCAGAGTCTATTGGAGGTTCAGCTTGAAATATATTAGAAAAAGATAATTTTTTTTTATTTAATTTAGCTCTTGCTATAGATGTGCTTGTTTTCCAATCCCCTCTATTTTCTGTGTATGAAATCCAAATATTGTTATCCTTGTGTAAAATATCTAACAACCCTCCTTGACCATCGACCAAAAAATTAAGATTATGTTCAACATTAAAAATATTTTTTGTATTAATATTTACTATTTTAATTTCACCTTCTTTTTCTGTGAGAATAATTTCATTTTTATTTATAAAAGAAGATCCCCAAGGGTCATATAAATCGACAATTTTTTTGAGACTTATTTCATCTGCTTGAACTGTAGATGAAATAAAAAATATAAAAAATATTATCCTTTTCCACGCCATGGAATGGTTTTATCGATTATTTTTCTTAATGTAACGTCGAATAAAAGTCCCAGCATACCCATTATAAATATCGTTATCCAAATAACCTCATACTGAAAGTATTTTTTTGCGACATTTTCAACAAAACCAATTCCAGTTGTTCCAGCTAAAAATTCTGCAGCTACTAAAGTTCCCCAACACATTCCAACTGCAACTCTTATACCAGTTAAAATTTCTGGAAGAGAATTTGGAAATATTACGTGTCTTAATATTTGTTTTTTTGATGCCCCAAGAGAATGTGCAGCATGAATTTTAGATAACTGTGTTCCTGATGCACCCGCTCTTGCTGAAATAATCATAATAGACAGTGAAACCATGAATAACAGGAATACTTTTCCAGTATTATCGATACCAAGTACAGATATAATTAAAGGAGCCCAAGCCAAAGGTGGCACAGGTCTATATAATTCAATTAGAGGATCAAAAAATCCTTTAGCAAATCTATTTAATCCCATAAATAATCCTAAAGGGACACCAATTATAATTCCAAAAATTAATCCTAAAAATACTCTTAAGAAAGAATCCCAAATATGTCCGTAAGGAACAGGAATTTTAAATAATTTAAAATCACCGGTTACTAATTTAAGTACCTGTCCTTTAAAATTTTGTTTTACAATTCCATCTTTGGTATGAACTGGATAATCACCTGGTAAAATATCTGCTATCCAATCAGGTAAAATAAAGCCAATTATTTTACTTACATCCATCATATCAATCCAAAGTAAAGGAATATTTTTATAACCAACACTTGGCTTCGACATTAATATAAATTTATTCAATGTATCAGATGGTTTTGGCAACCATCTTCCCGAACCTTGTTCAGAACAACTAGTTCCACTAGAAACAATAGTTCCAGCGGGAAATAAAAGTATATCTATTAATCTTAAACCACCTTGCTCAGATTTTTGAAGATTATCAAATTCAATGATTGCATTTTGCATTTCGTTAAGAGCATTTGGTGGATAGATACTTGCAAATTCAATTCTTCTTGCAATTTTAACAATATCTTTTGCAAAACTCGATGCTACTTCCCCAGTATCATTTAAACTTTTTCTGTATTCTTTAATGTCTTCTTTTAGTTTTTTTATTGAATTTTTGAATTGGGGATTATGGTTTCTTAACTTGAAAAACTTATCATTTATAAGCGTTAACTCTTCTGCCGCAGCATGAAATTTTAGACCTCTATCGGTTGCAGGAACTAATGGAACTTCAATTGTATTTTCAATTGAGCCAGTTCCAGCACTGACTTTTATGATCCCCCAATCGCCTTGCTCTGATATAGCAATCTGTCTTTCATTTTTTTCTTCTTCGGTTTCAAATGGATAATCTTTTTTCTTAAAGTTTGAGCTTAATAATCGTAACTCATCAGTCATTTCTTTAATTTTAATTCTTGTATCTGTTTCCATTAAACTATCGTTTGTAAGCAGAGGAATTAATTGGCCAGTTTTATTAATATACTCAAGCAAAATTGTTTTTTGCTGATTATTTAAATCTGGAGAATTTTGTATTTCTGCAGTTATTTTTTTTAGATTTTTGTTTTCTATTTTTATAATTGATGTGCTTTTAAATTCTCTTTCCTCAATTGGAAATTGGTACTTCAACCCTAATAATGACTCATTAACCTTTGCAACTTGACATAATTCATTAGCTGATTTTGGATAAAATCCTTTTGCTATATCCCAAGAATAATAAAGCCAAATCAATAAAATCGCGCTGCTACCAACAATTATCCAATGTGTTCCACCTTTTGCTCTTTCTGGATTACCAAAAACTGCATCGACTTTTTCAGTTTTAATTAGTCTACGTCCATAAAGGATACATCCAACAATCGATACAAGGATTAATATTGTGATAATTTGGGTTAGCATTTAATTTTCTTTCCCCATAATTTCTTCTTCCATATCCCAAATCATGGAAAGTATTTCCTCTCTTTTTGATGAAAATTCCTTATTCTTTTTAATTTCTCTTAAATCTTCTCTTAGACCCATCTCTGCAAAAGGTAGATTATATTCTTTATGAATTCTTCCTGGCCTTGGTGCCATGACATAAAGTCTTTCTCCTAATAATAAAGCTTCTTCAACCGAGTGAGTAATTAAAATAATTGTTTTACCTGTTTCTTTCCAAATTTTTAAAACAAGCGATTGCATTTTTTCTCTAGTTAATGCATCAAGTGCTCCTAATGGTTCATCCATTAAAATTAAATCTGGATCATTAATTAGACATCTTGCAAGAGCTACCCTTTGTTGCATACCACCTGATAATTGATAAGTGGGAGTATTTCCAAAACCTTTAAGACCAACTATTTCTAACCACTCCTCAACTTTTTTTGCAGTTGAAACAGGATCTTCTTTCTTCATTCTTAATCCAAAGTTTACGTTTTCAGAAACTGTTAACCATTCGAAAAGCGCTCCTTGTTGAAAAACCATACCTCTATCTACACCTGGTCCATTAATTTCATTATTGCCTAGAGTTATTGTTCCAGATGTTGGTCTGATAAAACCGGCTGCAATATTTAATAAAGTGGTTTTGCCACAACCTGATGGTCCGAGCACAGTTAAAAGCTCACCTTTTTTAATTGTAAAATTTAAATCTTTGAGCGCATGGACAGTTTCTCCTTTTGGAGATTTAAAAATCATATTTAAATTTTGAGAAACAAGATCGCTCATAAAATAACTTTATATTAAAATTTGAATAAAAAAAATAGGCACCAATTTAAAAAATTGGCGCCTATTTAATTTTAATTTACCTTCAAATTATAGAGGTAAGAAACTAGTGTCTACGTTTCCTCTTGGTGTTCCCATTCCTTTTAAGAATGCATCAAGATTTCCTTTAGTCATAGACTCTTTAGTCTCCTCTGGAGTTAGAAATTTGAAGCCACTTAAAGTTTCTTTCATATCAGAAACTTTCATCTCTGAAGCTTTTGACATAGCATTCATATCGCTTTTACCAGCTCTATATCTAGCATTTGCTTCATGTGTTACTTCAATAAAAGTTCTAAGCATACCAGGATTTTCCTTCATAAACTTTGTAGTTACTGAAGTGATATCTATTCCAAGTATTCCAGCGTCTCTAGCTTCTTGAACTGTAAGTAATCTAGTTCCAACTGCAGTTGCAGCTTTAATTGAATTACCACCAAATAAACATGCCATTACAACATCACCGCTTACTAATGCAGCAGCTCCTTCTTCAGGATCCATTTGTATAATATCCATTTTTTTTCTGTCAGCTCCAACAACTTTCATACTTTCATCAAAAACGTATTCAGCCATTGTTCCTAGCGGTACAGCAACTTTCTTACCTTCTAATTCTGTAGCATTAGCTTTTGTAATTCCAGATGCGTTAGAAGTTACACAAGTTGTTCCACCCATTCCATATTCCATAGCAATATCAACTAACTTAATAGGCGCTTTAGATTTTACTGCGTTAATGAAAGGTACTAAACCTTGCGAATAAGAAATATCAATGTCTCCTGCTAACATAGCATCAGTCATCGCTCCACCATTTGTGAAGTTAGTCCACTTAACCGGCACTCCTAGAGCTTTAGCAAAATTTTTCTTCTGCATGTCCTCTAGATTCGGACTTGGCCATTCTAAAAAGTAAGCAACNCTAACTTCATTCGCTGCAGAATTTGCAACAGAAATGCTCAAGTTAAGAGCAACAATTACTCCTAGAAGATAGCTTATTATTTTTCTCATATTTATCCCCTTTGATAATTATTAATAAACAGTATTTAAGTTCATATTCAACACGATGTAAATGATCATTTAGTTCGCTTTAAGTTAATTAAAACAACTAGAAGTTGTATAATATGACGCGCTATTGTTATTATATTTTTCTAGTTAAGAATAATGTAATAGTCTAAATATATTCTAATAATGAGCTCAGAAAATAAAAACAAAATTCCAAATTCTTTAAATGAACATTGGATGCCATTTACATCCAACAAAGACTTTAAAGCTAAACCAAGATTAATTACAGAGGCTAAAGGATGTTATTTAAAAAATCATGAAGGTCAAACCATGATTGATGCAAGTTCAGGTCTTTTTTGTAATCCACTTGGACATGGTAGAAAAGAAATTATTGATGCTATTACAAATCAATTAAAAACATTAGATTATTGTCAGCCGTTTCAACAAGGTTTTGGTGGATCATTTGATTTAGCAACAAAAATTTCTAAACATACTCCAGGTACTATTAATAAAATGTTTTATACCATTTGTGGTTCAACAGCAGTTGAAACTGCAATAAAAATCGCAATTGCATATCATAAAGCAAGAGGACATGGTCATAGATACAGATTTGTTGGAAGAGAAAGAGCTTACCACGGAATGAATATTGGAGCGACCTCAGTTGGAGGAATGATTAATAATGTTAAAACTTTTGCAAGTGTGTTAATGCCAGGCGTATTACACATGAGACATACACATCTGCCAGAACATAAATTTATAAGTGGTCAGCCTGATACGGGGGCAGAAATGGCGGATGACCTAGAGAGAATTTGTATTAATTTTGGAGCAGAAAATATTGCAGCATGTATTGTTGAACCAGTTGCAGGATCAACAGGAACCTTAGTCCCTCCAAAAGGTTATTTACAAAGATTAAGAGAGATCTGTGACAAGCATGGAATTTTATTAATTTTCGATGAAGTTATTACAGGTTGGGGAAGAATGGGATCTGCATTTGGAGCACAAGAATTTGGAGTTACTCCTGATATGATGACAATGGCAAAAGCAACAACAAATGGAATTAGTCCAATGGGAGTTGTTGCATGTAAAGATGAAATTTATGATACAATCATGGATGGTTCACCAAAGGGAACGATTGAATTATTTCATGGATATACATATTCAGGAATCCCAATTTCAGTTGCAGCCGCACTAGCAGTTCAAGAAATATTCGAAAAAGATGACATCTTTAATAGAGCTAAAGAAATGTCACCTTACTTTCAAGAAGGTTTATTTTCATTNAAAGATATAGATATAGTAGACAACATTCGTGGTTATGGAATGATGGGTGGTATAGATTTAAAAATGGACAAAAAACCTGGTGTAGCAGGTTTTACTTGTTTTAAACATTGTTACGAAGCAGGAGTAAATTTCAAAGCTACAGGAGATTGTTTAATAATTGCTCCTATGTTTATTTCTGAAAAAAAACATATTGATGAGATTATTGAAAAACTGAGAACTGGTATTACTAACTATTCGAAAAGTAAAAAAAATTAATTTTCATTTTGTTAGGGCAACAGGGAAAATATTATGAAAATTGGCGTTCCAAAAGAAATCAAACCTCAAGAAAACAGAATTGGCTTAACCCCAGATAGTGTGAAAGTTTTAACCTCAAATGGCAACGAGGTATTAGTCGAAAAAAATGGTGGTCTAGAAGCTGGATTTGATAATGAACAATACAAAAAGGCGGGTGCAAAATTAGTTGATAAAGCCGAGGATATATTTAACGACTCAGAAATAATTGTAAAAGTAAAAGAACCTTTATCAAATGAGGTTAAAATGATTAAAGAAAATCAAATTGTTTTTACTTATTTACATTTAGCAGCTGCAAAAGAACTTACCCAAGGATTAATAGACTCGAAGGGTGTTTGTATAGCTTATGAAACAGTCACTGATAATAACGGTCGATTACCTTTGCTAGCACCTATGAGTGCGGTTGCAGGAAGAATGTCAGTCCAAGCAGGAGCACATTGTTTAGAGAAAAATCAAAAAGGTAGAGGAGTACTACTTGGTGGAGCTCCAGGTGTTGAGCCTGGAAATGTTGTTATATTAGGTGGAGGAGTAGTAGGAGAGAATGCAGCAATAATTGCAACAGGTTTAAAAGCAAAAGTTCATGTAGTTGATAAATCAGAGACAAGACTTAAACAACTTTCAGAAATGTTCGGAGATAAAATAATACCACAACATAGTGATAAAATTGATCTTGAAAAATTAATTTCGGAATGTGATTTATTAGTGGGTGGAGTATTAATACCTGGCGCTGAAGCACCAAAATTGGTAACAAAAAAAATGTTAAAAGGAATGAAGAGAGGATCTGTAATAGTTGATGTTGCTATCGATCAAGGTGGATGTGTTGAAACAAGCAAACCAACAACTCATGCTGAACCAACATATATAGTTGATGATATTGTTCATTATTGCGTGGCAAATATGCCTGGTGGTGTTCCTAGAACATCTACTTTGGCATTAAATAAAGCAACTCTACCTTTTATATCCAAATTAGCAAAAGATGGTTATCAAAAAGCTCTTAAAAATGATCAAAATTTTTTAGCAGGTCTAAATGTTCATAAAGGAAATATAACTTATAAAGCTGTAGCAGATGTTTTCGGTCATAAGTATTTATCACCAAGTGAGGCCATAGCATAATGTACAGACCTTTACCTGACGGTTTAACAATAAAAAACTCACCAATCGAAGGATTGGGTTTGTTTACAAATATTAATATAAAAAAAAATACATTTATTGGTGTTACTCATATTAGAGACGAACAATTTGAAAATAAATATATAAGAACACCTTTAGGAGGTTTTTATAATCATTCAGATGTTCCTACAGTTGTAAGAATGGTAACAGATTCTTTACCTAAACTTAAATTTGGAGATATTTTAGACGTTGATGCTGATACAAAAAAATTTCCAGGTAAAGAAAATGATGGTGAAAATGTATTCTTCAATCTACAAGAAAAACCTGATGCAAAGTATTTTTTTATGGTTGCTGCAAAAGATATAAAAGCTGGAGACGAACTTACAGCGAACTATAATCTTTATACCTATCCAAAAACCGGTGTAGGTTTACAGATGTTATAAATGGAAAAAAAAATTAAAGTTAGCTCTAATAAAAGTTTCGGGATAGTTTTTTCTATATTTTTTTTATTAATTTCTGTTTATCTACTATTGAACAACGATCCAATTTATTATTGGTCTCTATTTGTATCTTTTATATTCTTAATATTAGGTCTGATGAATTCAAAAATATTAAGTCCATTAAATCTTTTGTGGTTTAAATTTGGGATATTGCTTGGCAAAATTGTTTCTCCTGTTGTTATGGGTATAATTTTCTTTTTAGTTGTAACTCCAATATCAATACTTTTAAAAATATTTGGTAAAGACGTATTGAACTTGAAATTTAATAATAATAAAACTTATTGGATTGAAAAAAATGGACCAAAAAGTAACATGAAAAAACAATTTTAAAATGAGTTTTTTAAAAGAATTTTGGGAATTTTTAAAAATAAGGAAAAAATATTGGCTGTTACCGATAATAATTGTATTAGTAATTTTTGGAGGTTTAATAGTATTAAGCCAAGGTTCTGCAGTAGCACCATTTATATATACAATTTTTTAAAGTGACTTCAATTTTAGGCATATCAGCATTTTACCATGACAGCGCTGCTGCATTATTGAAAGATGGTAAAATAATTGCTGCAGCACAAGAGGAGAGATTTACTAGAAAAAAACATGACGCAAGTTATCCTTATAATGCGATTGAATTCGTCTTAAAATATTCCAAACTTAAATTAACTGAAATTGATTATATAGTTTTTTTTGAAAAACCTTTTTTAAAATTTGAAAGACTTTTAGAGACTTATGTTGCTTTTGCACCTAAGGGTTTTGTTTCTTTTATGAAAGCTATGCCAATTTGGTTAAGAGAAAAACTTTTCCAAAAAAATTTTTTATTCAATAAACTTAAGGAACATGATAAAAATTATAAATCAGATAAAAATATTTATTTTTCTGATCATCATTTAAGCCATGCCGCAAGCGCTTTTTTCCCATCTCCTTTTGAAGAAGCTGTTGTTTTGACAGCTGATGGAGTTGGAGAATGGGCAACTACTACAGTAGCGGTTGGAAAAAATAATAAATTAGAAATTAAAAAAGAAATACATTTCCCACATTCTCTTGGGTTGCTTTATTCTGCTTTTACTTATTATACAGGCTTTAAAGTTAACAGTGGGGAATATAAATTAATGGGATTAGCACCGTACGGCTCTCCAATTTATTGTGATAAAATTAAAAAATTAATTGATATTAAAGAGGATGGAACTTTTAGATTAGATCAAAAGTATTTTAATTATGCCACAGGTTTAACTATGACAAATAGTAAATTTGATAATTTATTTGGACAAAAACCTAGAGATCCAAAAAATGAAAAAATTACTCAATTTCATATGGATATAGCTTCTTCAATCCAGTCTATTACTGAAGAGATTATGATTAAGCTTTCTAAGTCTATTAGCAGAGAATATAAAATAAAAAACTTATGTTTAGCAGGCGGTGTAGCATTAAATTGTGTAGCAAACGGAAAAATTTTAAAAGAAAAAATATTTGATAAAATTTGGATACAACCAGCAGCGGGAGATGCAGGAGGATCTTTGGGAGCAGCTTTGGCGTTTTGGTATATTGAACAGAATAAAAATCGTAAAATTAATCCAAATGATGATATGCAAGGTTCATATTTAGGACCAGATTATTCTCAAAGCAATATAGAAAAAAGTCTAAAAGAGGTGAATGCTGTATTCGAGATTTTAAATGATGAAGAAATTTTGGAAAAAACATCAGAGTCACTTCAAAATGGAAATGCAATCGGATGGTTCCAAGGTAGAATGGAATTTGGACCAAGGGCGTTAGGGGCAAGATCAATTCTAGGTGATCCTCGCTCTCCTGAAATGCAAAAAAATTTAAATTTAAAAGTTAAATTTAGAGAAAGCTTTAGACCGTTTGCACCATCTATCATTTTTGAAGATATTAGCGAATGGTTTGAGTTAAATGAAAAATCTCCATATATGCTTTTAGTAGCAAATATAAACGAAAAAATTAAAACTGAGATGACAAACGATCAAAAAAAATTATTTGGTATAGACAAATTAAATATAAAAAGATCAAGCATACCAGCAGTTACGCATGTAGATTATTCTGCTAGAATTCAGACAGTTCATAAAGAAACTAATGAAAAATATTATAAATTAATCAAAAAATTTAAAGAAAAGACGAAGATACCTGTAATTGTTAACACCTCATTTAATGTAAGAGGAGAGCCGATTGTAAATACACCTGGAGAAGCATTTAATTGTTTTATTGGAACTGACTTGGATAATTTAGTTATTGGAAACTGCTTTTTAGAAAAAAAAAAACAAACAGTTAAAACAACAAATAATTATAAATCACAGTTTGAGTTAGATTAAATGTCTAATTTAAAAACATATCTAATTATAATCTTATTAAGTACTACTTTTTCATTATATCTTTTTGAAACATATCTAAATTTATCTGATGATAAAAAAAATTATAGTAAAATAAAAAAAATTTATTTAGAAAAAACAGGTAAAAATTATGATGAAAGAACAATGTCAGAAATTTATAAAGATCTTAAAAAATCAGATGAAGACTATGTGGTTAGTGTTTTTCCGACTACATTACTAAATTTAGAAAAAGATACTTTACCACTTTCAGGCATATCAAATAAGAAAACAATTCATTGCAATGAAAATGGGTATTACTCAATATATATGAGTGACAGGTTTGGATTTAACAATCCTGACGATGAATGGGACCAAACTAAAATTGAATATCTATTAGTAGGAGACTCTTTTACACATGGCGCATGTGTAAATAGGCCAAACGATATTGGTTCTGTTTTGAGAAAATTATCAGGTAATAGCGTATTAAATTTAGGTTATGGCGGAAATGGTCCCTTAATTAAATATGCAACCTTAAGAGAATATCTAAAACCAGGTATTAAAAATATTTTATGGCTTTATTTTGAAGGTAATGATTTAGAGGATTTAAAATCTGAACTTAAAAGTGAAATTCTTGTTAAATATTTAAAAAAATCTAATTTTAATCAAAATTTAAAAATGAGACAAGATGAAATTGATAAAATTAATATATCAAGAATATCCAAATCTTTTTTTGATACAAATTTTAGACTTATTAAAAAAGACGCTAAGATTAAATATAAAATTTTGAAATTTTTAAGGTTAGATAAAACTAAATCAATTTTAAACCAATATTTTGATCGTGCTAAACCGGAAAAAGAAAAACCAATTGAAGAATTCATCAATATTATAGAAAAAGTCAATAATTTGGCAATTACGAATAATTCAAAATTATATTTTATATTTTTACCAAATTTAGAAAGATATAAATTTAATAGAAAAAAAGATGAGAATAAAATCATAAAAAAAATTTTGAATGATTTAAAAATAAGTTACATTGATATAGATAAAGAGGTATTTCAAAAGGAAAATAACAAATTAAAACTTTTTCCATTTGAGTTTGAGGCTCATTATACAATTGAAGGTTACCACAAAGTCGCAAATTCCATTCATGAGATTGTATCGATAAAATAAAGTGATATGTTGAGTTGTGGAAAAAAAATTACCAAATAATTGTAAAGTTGTTGTAATAGGTGGTGGTGTAGTTGGCTGTTCAACTGCATACCATTTAGCAAAGTTTGGTTGGAAAGATACAATTTTACTTGAAAGAGATCAGTTAACTTCAGGTACGACTTGGCACGCTGCTGGCCTGGTTAGTCAATTAGGGCCATCTGCAGGAATAACTAAAATAAGAAAATACTCTTTAGACTTATATAAAAACTTAGAGAAAGAAGTAGACTTTTCTCCAGGTTTAAAACTCAATGGTGCATTATCTATTGCTACAACACCAGGAAGATGGGAAGAATTAAAAAGACAAGCAACTACTGCTCAATTATACGATGTCAATGTTGAAGTATTAAACTTAGAACAAATTAAAAAAAAATATCCCATAATTAATAATGATGGNGTGTTAGGTGGAATTTTTATGCCAGGCGATGGNCAAGCAGANCCTGTCGGAGTAACAAACCTACTTGCTAAAGCAGCCAAAAAAGAAGGTGCTAAAATATTTGAAAAATCACCAGTTCAAAAAATTTTAAAAAAAAATGGAAAAGTTTCAGGTGTAGTGGTAAATGGAAAAACAATTGAATGTGAATATATTGTTTTAGCAACAGGAATGTGGTCTAGACAAATTGGTGAAGATATGGGCTTTAGTGTTCCTCTTTATCCTGCTGAACATTTTTATATTATTACTGAGTCCATCAATGATTTACCAAAAGATCTTCCTGTATTAAGAGATTTTGATGATAGTTTATATTTAAAAGAAGACGCTGGTAAAATGTTGGTTGGAATTTTTGAGGGTAAATCAATTCCTGCATTTAATAAAACAAATAGAGTTCCAGAAGATTTTTCTTTTGGGGAATTTCCAGAAAACTTTGATCATTTTGAACCATATCTTGCCGCTGCAATTAAAAGAGCACCAATTTTAGAAAAAGCAGGAATTAGAAAATTTTTTGCAGGGCCTGAATCATTTACACCTGATACAAATACTTTGTTAGGCGAAATACCAGGGATTAAAAATTTATTTGCTTGCTGTGGTCTAAACAGTATTGGAATTGGAAGTGGAGGAGGTGTCGGGAAAGTTACAGCTGAGTGGATGATGAGAGGCCATATTAACGAAGACCTATTTATTTATGATATAAAAAGATTTCAAAACTTTCATTCAAATATAGATTTTATTAAAGAAAGAATAACTGAGACCTTAGGTGATCTTTATGGAATGCATTGGCCTTACAAACAACATAAAACATCAAGAAATCAAAAGTTACTTCCGTATCATGATGAGCTTAAAAAAGCTGGAGCATGCTTTGGTGTTTCAGGAGGATACGAAAGACCAATGTGGTTTAACTTAAATGGATCACCAGCTGAGTATAAATATAGTTATGGNTATCAAAACTGGTATCCATCAGTTGAAAATGAAACTAAGAATACAAAAAAAAATGTAGGATTGTTTGAATTAAGTCCTTTTTCAAAATTTGATTTAAGAGGAGAAAAAAGCTTTGAAGATCTCCAAAGAATTTGTACTGCTAACATTAAGTCAACTCCTGGTAAAACAACCTATACACAAATATTAAATAAAGATGGTGGAATAGAAATTGATTGTACAGTCGTTTGTTTAGATAAAAATTATTTTAGAATAATAAGCTCTGCAGCAACAAGAGAAAGAGATAAGTTTTTTATATTAAAAAATATTTCAGATGAAAAGGAGCTTAAAGACGTAACCGATGATTATTGCTGTTTAGGCTTGTTTGGACCAAAATCAAGAGATTTACTTTTTAAAATAAGCAAAGATGATTTTTCTAATGATAGCTTTAAATTTGGCTCTGGTAAATATGTAACAATTAATAATATCAAAGTTTGGGCTCAAAGACTTTCATATGTAGGTGAATTAGGTTTTGAGTTATATATAGAAAAATCTAATGCTAAAAATTTATATAAAGCAATTATTGCAGAGGGAAAAAATCATAATTTAGTTCATTGCGGTATGCATGCAATGGATACAATGCGAATGGAAAGTGGTTTTTTGCATTGGGGACACGATATATCGCCTGAGGAAAATCAATATCAAGCCGGTTTAAGTTTTGCAATAAGCTATAAAAAGAATACTGACTTTTTAGGAAAAGACGCATTATTAAAAATTAAAGATAAAGAACCGAGTAAAAAAATGACTATGCTTACTTTAAAAAATAAAAAAGCTGGGGAACCTTTGCTTCTTCATGATGAACCAATTTATTTAGATGACAAGATTATAGGAAGAACTACTTCTGGGAATTATTCCTTTAATTTTAATAAAAATTTAACATTTGGGTATGTAGATCAAGATTTGTCTAATTTGGACACGAGCAAGAACAAGCTTTATATAGAAGTTGGCAAAGTAAAATATGAGGCAGAGTATTTAGCTAAACCTCTCAATCAGAATAACTATAAGACAATCTGAGAGCGAATACTCATCCTGGACGATTTGACTCAATCCCTAACCTCAATTTGAACAACCTGATAGTTGTATTGATTCGCCTCTCGTGTTTTATTGCGTCATGTCTACAGAACAAATTTTAAGACGACCTACAAAAGAGACTTTCTTAGAAGAAGAAGTACAAGAAGTACAAAAATCATCTCAAAAAGTAGACATTAATATTTTATTAGAGAAAGTAAGAGCAGAAAAAAAGAAAGAAAAAAAAGAAAATTTAATATTTTTAGGTCTTATTTCATCAGTTATATTAATAACTGCATTTATCGCTTCTTTTTAAGATTTTTTCAAATTAAGTCTAGCTGTATTTAATAATTTACAAATCATAGTTGAAATTCTTTGCATATTCTTAAATCTCATTTTTTCAACTTCAACACTGACTTTTTGACCTGAGTGAATACTATAAAGGTTTAAATNATTTTTAATAATAAACTTTTCACTTTCTAGTCGTCTTAACTTTCTAATTACGGTTGGTCTTGGAACACCAGTTANATCAGATATTGTCATGGCATTTAATCCAAAACTTCCACTCAAGCTAAGAAGNTCTTTTGAAAATCTGGNTCCNTCATCAGTNATACTATCTAAAAACTTAGNATAGTTTTTATCTCCCTTTATTTTATTATTGAAATGTAAATTTTGATTATAAACAATCGTTGCCCATATTGAGAAAGTTTCATAATCTTTAAAAAAAACTTTTTTAAATTCTGTCATAAACTCAATTTGAAAATNTAAAAAATATCTCCAGCATTGNGTATAATTAGTTTTGATTAAAGATATAAAGTCATCTGTAGAAATGTGATTTTTGATAATTTTATTTTCTAAAAGTTTTTTTGAAAAACTTGATAATAATCTTGATATATGTTTTATAGAATTTGAGGGCTTCTGAAATTCAAAACCATCACGTTGAATAGTCAGNCTTTTTTTATTTTTTTTTAAAACACCTGCTTTTTCCAATTCTAAAATCTTTCGTCTTGCGGTTTCCTTCGAAATATCCAATTCTTTTGCNATATCAACAATACTAAATTTTTTTAATTCAACTTCTTTTGGCTTATAATACTCATCCCAAGTGTAACTAAGCATATAATCACTATATGCTGTCATTGTTTTGTTTACTAAACTTATAAGAATAAAATACTTATCAAGATCCTGAAATTGACTGTAAGCTCTGTGAAGCCAATCTCGTTGTAACTCTAGATAATCAGTATGTAATGCGTGATAATTTTTTGTGTAAATATTTGAAATATGACTTTCCTGTATTTCAGTTGAGAATATATTAAGTGTTTCCTTCATTTTATTTAAAATAATTGTATCGAGAAATAATAATATTATTGAAAGTACATCAAGAAAAATTTATATATTTACAAAAAATTTAATCATTAATTAGCCTTAATAATAATGGAATTTGTAAAATTAGTAGGTCCAGCAGGCGTTTTTTTTATTATGTTTGCATTAGGCCTAAATCTAACAATAAGAAACTTTGTAAAAGTTTTTAAAAGTTTTGAAAACCTTATTGTTGGTTTAATTTGTCAAATAATCATATTACCTGTCATCGGTTTAATACTTATATCTTTAATTGATTTAACACCTGAATTTCAATTTGGAATATTTTTATTATTAATCATGCCGTCTGCTGCAATGTCCAACTATGCTACAAAACTAGTAAATGGCAATGTCTCTTTATCAATTACACTAACTTCATTGTGTGCTTTATTATCTTTTATTACTGTTCCATTATATTTAAAAATTTTTGGTAAATATATTTACGAAGATTTTTTTGAGTTAAATTTAATTATTTTTTCAATTAAAACATTTTTATTTATAACAGTTCCAGTTTTTTTGGGAATTTATTGTAGGAAGAAATTTCGAGCCGTATTTGAAAAAAAAATTTTTTTACTAGATCGTCTAGCATTTGGAATATTTTTAATTATCGTATTTATTGCAATATTTATGGAAAGAAATAATTTAATAAATTATTTTGATGATATTGGTGTAGTTATTATTTCGTTACTTGTACTTATTGTAATTGTTGTTTTTACAGTGGTAAATATTTTTGTAAGAGATATTGCATCAAGAAGAGCCATTTTAATTGAGGGTTTACTTCAAAATGGTGCAATGGGTTTTGTAATTGGATCTTTAATTTATAGCGAAGTTGTTTATCTTATACCTATTGCAATTTATGCTTTGCTTCAGTACTGCGTTCTTATGTTTTACATCGGAAACATTAAAATTAAAAATTAATTAATATCTCTAAAAACCCAAGGCCACTCGATATATTTTGAATATTTTTTAAACCAAAAAGATAAATATCTTTCTGATAAGTAAGCATACAATCTTGTTTGATCGTACCCTTTTAAATTATCTAGGCCAAAAATTTTTTCACATTCAAATAGCCATGGAAAAACATCGCTAAAATATTTTTCCATAATATCTTTTTTGGATATAAACATTATATGTGGATTGTAAAAAGATCTTGTATTTACATATTTTCGAAATTCCTCACGATCTTCTTTCTTTAAGACATCTATTGCTTTGTCGAGAATTCCAAAACCGTGATGCATATCAAAGTGAAGTTTTATGCTTGAATTTTTTAAATTAAATAAAATTTTAGGATCTCTAATTAAGTTTTTCCAGCCTCTCTTAACAATTTTCATAAACTTTGTTCCAAGATGTATAGGTTCACAAATTACAGCATTATAACTTTTCCATTCATCAGGAATGTCATGTAGAATTATTTCCTCTAAAGGCTTATTTACATTTTCGCTCTTAGACTTTAACCAAAACCTTCTTCTTTGACAAAAGCCAATCCAATCTTCTTTAGAAAAGCTATTAAATTTGTTTTTCCAAAACCAATAATGAAAAGTCAGCTCTGAATAATTTTTTTCTTTAAAATTAATATTTTCTCCTCCCTCACACTTTATATAATTGGAGTTGAAACTATTTTTTCCAACTCCTACTAGATTTACACTTAATTTTTCTAACTTTTCTGATTGAATATTGGTTATGCAGTATATTTTAGGATGAGCCATTTATTAATATATTTGTTTGATTAAAATTGATAATAGTTCATTATTTTTAAAGACTAAATGAAAATTTACGATTGTACAACGTTTTACTCAGAACACATGATGATGGATGTAAGGTTCAGCATATTAGACAAATATGTTGAAAAATTTATTGTTACTGAGTCATTATATTCACATAGTGGAAAAAGAAAAAAGTTGAATTTTGATATAAATAATTATCCAAAATATAAGAATAAAATTATCTATTTAGTTATAGATAGAGAGCCAAATGATTTGATAGAAATTGAACAAAACAATGTTCATAAAAGACTTAATAGTATAAAGCGAATTGAACTTTCTTATAATTATATGAATAATGCAATTAAAGATGTTGCCGAAGATGATTTAATTATACTAAGTGATAATGATGAAATACCAAATCTAGACTCAAAAGCTTTTTTGAATTGTAAAAAGAATATCATTTTATTCAAGCAATTATTTTTTTACTATAAATTTGATTTATTTTACGATTTAATTCCATGGTTTGGCTCAAAGGCCTGTAAGAAAAAATCATTAAAGTCTTTTTCATGGTTAAATAATTTAAAGGGAAAAAAATATCCATTTTGGAGACTGGATACTCTTTTCACTCAAAATAAATTGATAAATCTTGAAATTATAAATGATGGAGGTTGGCATTTTACAAATTTAAAATCACCAAGAGATCTTTACGAAAAATTTAATAATTTTGGTCACCATGATGAGTTTATTGATAGTGGAATTACAATTGAAAAACTAAAGTATTATATTGATAATGGTATAGTTTTTTATAATCATTTTGCTGATCAAAAGGATCAAAATAAATGGAATTATAATTATAAGCTAAAAAAAATTAACAATGGACTTCTTCCAAAATACTTAATTGATAATAAGGATAAATATAAAAATTGGTTTAGTTAAAAATGAAAATCTACGATTGTTGTATATATTTTGATGAAAATTTAATGCTCGATATGAGGTTTAATATATTAAATGAGCACGTTGATAAGTTTGTGGTTGTTGAAGCAACAAGAGATCATTCAGGAAACCCAAAAAAACTTAATTTTGATATTAACAGTTTTAAAAAATTTAAAGAAAAAATAATTTATCATGTAGTAGAAGATATACCCCAGGAAGTTAAAAATTATAAAAAGGGGTGGAGTCCAAATTTTTATAGAGAGAATTTTCATAGAGACTCTATTTCAAAGGCTATAGAGAATTGTGATCCTGAAGATTTAATACTTATTTCAGATGCAGATGAAATACCTAACTTTGATACAATAAATAGCAGCAAGATAAAAAAGTTTGCTTTATTAAGACAGAAAAATTTTTATTATAAAATTAACTTACAGAGTGAAAATGAGTGGCTAGGAACCGGAATTTGCTACAAAAAATATCTAAAGTCACCCCAATGGTTGAGAAATAAAAGGTTTTTAAGAAGAGGTTTCTTAAGAAGTTTATTTTTTAAAACACAAATTATTAACAATGGAGGTTGGCATTTTTCTTTTTTAAAAACACCAGAGGATATAATTAAAAAAATGAATGCATACGGTCATGGAGAATTAGCTTTTAAAACAGATAAACAAAAAATTGAGAATAGTATTAAATCNAAAGAATTTTTTATAAACCCAAAAATAAAATTAANGANAGTATCTATAGACAAAACCTACCCAAGATATATTAATAATAATTTGCCTATGTTTAAAAATTGGATTGATAATTAAAATACTGTTGTTTTAAAATATGAAAATATATCAAAAAAAAGTAAAAGCTTTTACTCTAATTGAATTACTTGTTGTAGTTGCTATTATTGGTGCCTTAGCTGCTGTTGGGGTTATAGCATATAACGGATATACAAGTGCCGCTAAAAGAAATGCTACACTTCAAAATCATTCTCAAGCTATCAAATTTATAAAAAGTAAACTTGCTCTATGTGAATTATCGACAACCAGTACTTTGGAGCTTAGCTCAACAAGAACAATTAATTGTGATACAGAAAATGATACAAGTGGAATTAATTCAATGAATGAAGTTTTTATAAATTATTTTTTAGACCAGGGTTGGAAAAATCCTTATGGTAGTGATGAAGATGTTGTTTATACAGCAAGAAATGGATCAAAAGATACAGATGGTAGAATGAGATTTGATGAGACCGAATGTTCAAGTGGCTCAAGTGAAAAACAAATTGCTTTGTGGGTAAAAACACCAAAAGAATATTATCCTGTTTTAATAGCTAAGGATGGTTGGTGCAATTAACCAAAACTTGTTTGAAAGAAAAAATAAAAGTAGTATATATCAAAGTTAATTAAATGGCGGGGTAGCTCAGTTGGTTAGAGCGCGGGACTCATAAGCCCGAGGTCAGTGGTTCGATCCCACTTCCCGCTACCACT
>FUFK010041933.1_pt1 | contig 29195 bp, 33 predicted proteins | sample 1021851 | NCBI WGS metagenome assembly FUFK01 (sample SAMEA51879418, study PRJEB19060) | metagenome
AATCCAAAAGTCCAAACTCTTCAGATTAAAACAACAGCAAACAATATAATGGCACAAGAACCGTCTATGTTTCCTGTTATTGAAAAAATGAACGCCGAGTTTGACGAACTACACGACAAGTATATCGCCGAACAGAAAAAGCGTGTTGAGGCAGAAAAACAACTCCGATACTTTCAGATTTTATCTGAAGTCAATGACCACCTCAAAATTAAAATGTCTGGGGATGCTGAAGACCCTGGTAAAGTCCAACAGTTTCTATTTGATATCAAAAACCCCTACTACGAGTTTTCTGAGGTAGTCCAGAACGCTGGGGGCGACGAGTTTATAGGTCCCATTATGGACTGCTGTGTAGAATGGTTGACTAAAAAGGCAGAAAAATACCCAGACGACATACAACTCTACCGCCAGGTTGTCCTGAAAGAAATATTCTGTATGAAAAAGAATACAGAACCAGTTGACACTAGCGACTTACCATACAAAAATGAAGACGGCGATGCCTGGTATGTTGTGTCTGAAAACTATATCAGAGAACTGTATGTATCAAAATACGAAGAAAACCTACAATACGATGTTGACCTAGAGTTTGACTTTATAGGTCCCAGTAAAGAAGACCCCTTCAGCGACATAGTAGAATGGTTAGAAACCAACAATGACGACCTTTTCATACCATTCCCACTACCCGATGGTAAAGACCTATACATTTATGTAGCATTTGACCCTATTGACTTTCACCGCCCTGTGTAATTTTAAAATACCAAAAAAATAGTTTAAACTTTATTTACAATTTTATAGTTTTAGTTAGTAATATTTTTTTTATTTTATTCAAATATTTATTTTTACAAATGTATTTTAAACTACTCATTTAGTATTTTAAACTATTAGCATATTTAACCCTATCATTTTTACTAGTGCCTGCCATATGATACACTAAATTATCCCATTTATTTTTAAAATGTTGTAATATTCCATACCTATAACAATGACTAAATTTACGAATATCCATATCATTATCTACCCACATTTTTGTAAATACACCCTGCTCCCACCAATGTTTATTTGTAGTCTTTTTTGTATCTATCCATAAATCAATAAATTGTTTTGAATAATCACAATTTCTCACAATAAAAAATCCTGTATTTATATTTGGAGTTAAATCCCCACTCCATATAAAATTATAATCTTGTGGATATATTCCATTATCTATAAACATTTCTAATGGATAATCCATTTTATTTATATGAGCATCCGCATCAATCCATACATAATAATCATATTCATTTTTTTCTAATAATTCTTTTATTAAATATAATTTATTCCAAGAAGGTGGTTTATCTGTATATTTTTTATTACTATAAAAAAAATCATACCCATGCTGGTCGCAATACCTTTCATTTATTTTTCTAAATATATCAGCATATTCTTTTATTTCATTATCATACCACATACACATTAAAACTTTCATATTATATAATATTAAGATATTTTATTTTTAAATATTAATCAGAGTAATAATCTTTCTCACCAAAATCACTCATTTGTGTATCAGTTATCATATATAATTCTAATAATTTTTTATGAAAATCACTACATACATTATCTAAGTCAAAGGGATCGTCACAACCATTTTCAGAATCGCTGTCAGAATCAAAATCTTCTATTTGACCATACCCACCTACAATCATACATTCTACTGCTTCGTGGCGGGCACGGAGTTTAGAAAACTTTATCTGACCTTTTCTTAATTTACCTGAAGGACACATACCTAACATTTGTGCTTGAATAACTGGTAGTATCATATGAAAGGCAAGACTATAAGCGTTATAGCAAACTGTATTTTCATTTCTTTCTAATGATTCGGCGTCAGACATTTGGTCGTAGTGGTATTTTGTGCCTACACCTCTACCTGAGATTATTTCCATACAATTTTTTTTAGTTTTTTGAAGTAGGTAGTTATCGTATAAGATATCGTCAAAACCCATTTTGTATATAGTATATATGTAATTATCTCTTTATATGCTTTTATATATACTTTACTTTTGTTTTACTTTTGTGTTTGTAAAACTGCCCATTTCAAATTTTTTTTTTTTTTAGTCTTCAAAACCCCAAGAACAAGTAAAAAAAAAATTTGAAATGGGTATTTTGTAAAACACAAAGTTAAAAACAAGTATAATGCCNATCCAAACACGCCCCATTACATACGAAGATATGCTATATGCGTCTGAGGATTTTAAAAAACTATTGAAAAGTTTTAATGATTTTCACGGCACTGACTTTAATGACTTACGAGAAATATATAGTATGTATGATACTACACTCGCCGACCTTGAAGACCTACAAGACCCTGAAAAAATTAGTAAAAATGTTGAAGATAGTATTACAAACCAACTTGATAATTTTAATGAAGCATCGGGTGAAAGTTTCTGTGATATAGAAGAATTATACACAGCATATATGAACTCTCTTAAAACTATTAAAGACCAAGATTTACATATAATCCAATTAGAAATGAAAATTGAAGAATTAAAAAAAAATTGTAAAACTGGGTATGACTAAATACATTTAATAGAATATAATTTAATATAATTTTTTTAAATTGAAGGCAAGAACAAATAAAAAAAAAATTTGAAATGGGCATTTTGTAAAACACAAAGTTAAAACAACATGCCAGCACAACAACCGAGACAAGAACTTGTAGTAGTTAATCTGATTCAACAACTACAAACTAAGGTTGAGACTTTATCTGGTATATTTGGTGAAGAAGACACCACTACAAATCATATTAATGAATACGCTTTTAATGAATTATCTAAAATGAACGCTGAATTACATAATAGTGTAAAAGGTGTATTTGATAGATTAGTAAAAGAGAATGACGCTCTAAGACAACAACTAACTGGATTACAAGATATTGTAAATGGTATGACTTCTAGTAATTGGTATCATAAAAATAATCCTGATTTAGAATATATGGGACGTCAAGTCCTTACAAGAGCACAAAAACAAAACAATCCTAATTTTAAGAAATGTGATTGTGGTGAATGGATATCTAAAGCATTCTTCTCTGAGCATAAGAAAAGAGCAAAATGTGTTGATAGTCTTATGAGATTATGGTATGATAAAAATAATTTTACACTCCCTATTGATAAAATGTTATTAACTAATTCTATGTGGAGTAAAAGACAATATTATAAGTTTAATCAGCGTGGGTCATATAGTCCCTACGGTATTTACTGTCTTGAAAAACTTATGAGAAAAAAATATCTACGCCGTAAAGGTATGTTAAAGTTTAGAGCACAACTACACCAATATATCTATAGGACAAAAGGTCTCGCTGATAACTATAACTTTCTATATTAATTAATATTAAAAAAAACTAATGTTATTCTATTACCTGTAAATGCTTCTGTTTCGTGATAATATTTACTACCATTAAATTTAAAAAATGTATTCTTAATATCTATATATTTTTTTTCTTCACCTTCATAATCATATATAATTAATCGCCCGCCTTCATAATCACCTAAACCTATAATAATACTTTCACCTACATTTTTAGCGTCTATATGTTTAGCACATTTATTATTCTTATTATATTGGATAGTTGTATAATAAAAATAATATGGATATGTTTCCTTAAACCATTTATTTGTTTCTTCAAATAATTTTTTATATTTTTCTTGTTTTAATAATCTACAATCTTGTTGAGGTTTATTCCCATTCTTGACTGCATTACATGGTCTTAAATTAACAAGACCCAACGCCATACCTCTATGTTTTTCTTCTTTATCTTTACCTTTACTATATTTAGTATTATTCCTACAATAATTTATTGGATATTGAAAATTAACAATTGATTCCATATATTCTAAGCATAGATTTTATTTTTTAACATTATAATGTTTCATATTTACCCCAACAGAATGAGATAACATAGAAGCAGTATTTTCTATCTGTGCGATTGCTTCTTTGTTTTGACCCGCATATGCTTTTCTAATTCTATCAGTGGATATTGATTTACCTATATATTTCTTTGAAGAGCGTTGTAGTAATTTAGTTAGATTTAATCTTGATAATGGTTGTGATTTATCCCTACAAGATACAAATAAAGTTGTCATAGTTAAATAACTACACATTTCATTAAACTTTTTTAAATAATTTCTAATTAATTTATTTAATGGTGTTTCTGCCTCTATAGTATATTCTTGAGTCCCATATGTGCCGTCTGTTTTATAATCACAGAAACATAAGGTAAAATTACCTGATTGCTCTTCTACTATTTTGTTTTCTTTTTCGTCTATCCCATTTACATTCCAAGACGGATAATATTTTAAATCTGCTATTTCATTTCTACGGGGATATGACATATACATATTTAAAATTAATTCAGTCATTATTCCACTAAAATTATTATAATTAGATTTTTCATTATCTTCTTTTACCATATTTTTCCATTTTTCTATTTCATTCCAATCAGCGAGATTATCTGCTTTTTTTGGATTTACAACTGGTTTTGCTTCTTTTTCTTTTTCTAATTCTTCTTTATATTTTTTGTGGTGTAATGTTTGATTATTATTATATCCCATTACTGAGAAATAATTTAAAATTGAATTAATATATGATAATTTAGTAGGTGTTTCAAAATTATTACTTTCTAAATATTCTTTTAGAGGTGCTATTCTCCAATCAAGTCCATATTTAGATACTAATAGATTTATTTGTCTATAGTAGTGGTCTTGTGATTTTTCGGTTAAATGTTGTCCGTTAGACTTAGTATATTCTTTTAATTTTTGTTTGTATAATTCCATTCTATATTATATAAGTTGTTTTGTTTTTAAATATCTAACTTGTTTATTTCAAATTTTTTTTATATATTATCTTTTATATGGACTATCCTGGAGTATCTATATGTATGCCTATATATAATAGAAACCAATTTAAACCTTTAATTTTAAATAATATTTTATCTTTAGATTACCCTAAAGATAAATTAGAATTATGTGTTGACGACGATGGCACCGATCCTTTTTTAAAAGATAATGAAGAAAAAGAAACATTAAAAAAATTAATATATCCTATTAAATTAAATTATTACTATAGAAATCATAAAAGAAGTATCGGTGCTAAAAGAAATAATTTATGTAAAATTGCTTCATATAAATTTATTGCCTGTATGGATTCCGACGATATCTATTTACCTGAATGGTTAAAATATGCTATATCTGAAATGAAGAATAATAATTATTCTTGTGTCGGTAGTAATCAAATGTTATTCTTATATCCATTTCATAACTTTACTGCCCATGCTATCAGGTGTGAGAGTAAAAGACAAATACACGAAGCGTGTATGGTTTTTACTAAAAAACATTGGTCTTCTATGGGTGGATTTAAATCAACTAGTCAAGGTGAAGGTAGTAAAATGGCAGACTTTAATGAAAAAAATGTTGGTTTATTAGATATTGATAAATGTATGTGTTGTATTTGTCATAATGAAAATACTATACCTAAAGATATGTTTATGAAAGATAATAATAAAGTTGATTTAGATTTAAATATTGAATTAAAAATGTTAATTGCTAATATTTTTAATATAAGTTTAAACAACTAAATGAGTAGTTTAAAATACATTTAAAAAAATTACATTTTGATTTTATAAAAAAAATTATTAGATACAAATATGTAAAATTGTGTTGGTAGTTTAAACCCCTAATTCAAAGGTTTGAACTTCAGGCACTATATCTTTATATATTAAATAATCTTCAGGACATTTATTTTTAAAATCTTCAGGGCGACCTTTCTTATCAAACCATTTTTTTAGTCGGGTTGCTTTTTCGTCTGATAACTGGTCATAATTTTCTGGTTTATATTTACTCACAAATCTTTTTTCTTCATATCTAATTTTATTATAATCAATCATATAATTTTTAAAATTAGGGTCTGAATGATATTTATTTTTATAATATATCCGCCTGTATTCTTGTTTTGATAAATGACTTGCTACTATTTTTTTTAATTCTTCATTTGTATATGGATATTCACTCATATTATTTTATAATATTTAATATAAGTTATTTTTTAAATTATTTTTTTAAACATACTATATAAATGGATATCCAAGAAAATAGTATATATATTCACGAAGGTCATACTAAAAATAATTTAATACAAATTATTAATAATTCTAATATTGATATATTTCAACCTTATCTTCATACTAAAGAAAAAATATTGACTCTATTGACTAATTATTTAAATACTTGTAATCACGATATTAAATTTTATTCACCCGCTTATCCATTCTCTAATAAAAAAGAGTTTATTAATTATTTAGGTGAAAACCCTGTATCTTGTAGTGGTGCCGATAAAAGAAGAATTAATGATATTGCCAGAAATATTATTATGTTTTGTAAATCTGGATATAATTTTGATAAATCTAAATATAATGACTTTGACGAAGTCTATGACGACTGCCTTAAAATTAAAGAACACGGCGATATATTCTCAGTAAGAACCGCTATCACTTTATTTAATATTGTTATTAAAGAACAAGGTGGAGACCCTATACAACCTAAAATATCTACTCTTATACATAATAAATTACAATTAAAAAATCATTTTAAAAAAAATTGTATCCCACAATTTCATATAAAGCATGGCAAATTTATTATTAGATTTGACAGCGACGAAGAAGAAGGTGATATTAAAGACTTTATGCCTTGTAATATGAAATTAAAGAATAAATAAATAAAAAATTTGAAATTAATATTAGTTTAAAACATATTTAAAAAATAGAATACATTATATAATATAAAATGAATACACCTACAGCAGAACAACTCACACCTGAAATGATTAAATGTCTGCCTGAATATAGATTAACTAAACTTGATTTAGTTAAAAAATATTTTATACTACAACAACAAGAAGCAACTAATAAATGTCTTATTGAAGGTCTTACTAAACAACTAGAAGATAAATCATTTGTTAATGCCTGTGCTACTCCACTTGACCACCCACCTCAACAACAAGAATTAATGATTATTTTAGACCCCCCAGAAAATACTGAATTAGAAGAAGATAATAGTAATGAAAAAGAATTACAAATACTTGAATTAAAATCTGAAATTGAAGGTCATTATAAAATTAATAATGAATTACAATCAGAATTAGAAAAAATAACTACAGAAAAACAATTCTTAATAAAAAAATTAAATAATATTGAAAGAGTATTAGTCCCTTTTAGAGTTTTATTAAATAATGAAGCAAATGGATTAAATCAATATTGTTAAACAATACATTTATCATTTATATAATTTATTAATTTAGGTTGGTCTCTTTCAACAAGAGATTGACATAATTTTTTAGTGGTTTCCCAGTCGGGTGGTGTATATCTGGGTTGACCTCCTTTATTTTGTAAAGAACAGCGAGGTATCACGCCAAGACTGTGCTTATATATATCTGTTATCCAGTTATCACAAAACCAAGACTTTAACTCTGGTGGATAATAATATCCAAATATTTCCATATGTTTTCTTGATACAACTGATTGTGTCATTAAATTAGGATTCCCTGTATCCATAGGAGTAGATACACCTAAATCTATATTTAAAATTAAATGATATATACATAAATTTAACCAGTCTTTTGTATGATACAAGATATCGTCCCCTGACTGCACAAAGTAGTCGTGCCCGTCGTCATACGCTTTTTTAAATAACATATTCCAATAACCTACAACATTACCTTTTTCTATATTTTTAGTTGATAATATTTGTATATCAATATTCTTTATACTATTATTAAAATGTTTATATGTATCTTTATTTAATAATTTCTTCTTTGTTTGTATTTTATTATATAATTTATCATTATCGTCTATAGCATAGTAAAATGTGTATTTATGCTCTGGTGATATAGTTTTCATTACTGAAGGTATTAGATATTTCATTAAATAACTATCTTGGAGGTTTTTCCATTTTTTCATAGACTTACTCGGTATTAAAAAAGCAATCTTCATATATAATTAAATATAATATAATATTTAAATATAAACTTGAAGACTAAATTAAAAAAAAATTTGAAATTGTTTAAAATACTAAATTAGTAGTTTAAAATACAAACACAAAAATTAAAATTAGATTAAATAAAAAAATAATTTGAAAACTAAAAAACTAAAAATCAGTTGTAAGTTTAAACAATATATTCGTAAGTTTAAACTACTTAAAAAGAAAATATATTATATAATATAGTAATGAGTGTAGAAATGTATATAGAGAATATTTGTAATCATTTTGACAATGTATTTGAAGACGATGAAATAGATATTGAAATGTTAATGACCGTCCGAGACAATGAAGAAGACGAAGATTGTATGACACCTAAATTGTATCCTTCATTTAAATGTATTATGAATACTGGAAAACCATACAAATTCTTTGTAGATAATAAACAAACCTCCATGCTATTAATAGATTTAATTTTAGGTATGTTTGGATTCAAAGATTATCTATGTTTTACAAATAATAAAAAATATCAGGCACTTGAGTTTGTAGATTATTATTTAAAATCTGATTTCTCATTCAACATATTTACTGATAATATGGATATGAATAAATCTGATTTATTTACATTTCTATATATTGGATATTTATTACAATCACAAAATTATTCTTCATTCTCTTTACCTGAGATTGATACCGAAAGGGGTCAAATTATAGATATGGGCACCGCTGAGTTTTATATTGAAGAGCAAATGATATGGAGATTAAATAAATTATCTCATTATTGTCAAGAAACATTCACAGAAAGAAAAAAACAATTAAAACAAAAATCTGAAAAAAATGATAAAGAAACTAAAAAATTAAATGATAACGCTAAATTACTTAAAAAGAAAACAAGTAATTATAATGTAATACACGATATAGATATGAAAATCAAACAAAAATATTTTGATATGATTTATGAAGACCTCTTCGGTCATATTGATACTTCTAATTTATCTAACCCTAGAAGTCATAGGAATGACCTCAAAAGAAAGTTTATGAAACAAGACCCTTTTGATAAAGAAACTAAAAAAATAGATTACACTTTACACGCCTTTGTAGTATATTTTAATACTAAAGTTGATAGAATACTCACTTGTTAATTTTCTTACTTTTCTTATAACCCTCAAATACATTCTGAGGTTTAATTTTCTTACTCTGCTCTACATTTTTTTTTATATTAAAATTTAATGGTGTATTCGGTGTATTGTCATTCAATACTGGTTTGACAAATGTTTTTCTTTTTTTTAACATTTAAAATAACAAATATTTTTTTATTTAATAATTATATAAATGGTTTATTTAATTACTTCTAATACTTTATCTACTCTTGGAGACCCAGATACTTCAGGTATTAATAACCCCTCTTCATATGTTAATACCATGTCTCAAACATTTGAGATTGAACCTAATAGTGAAATTGCCGTAGAGAGTTTAAAAATTACCAGAAATGGTAATGTCCAGTTATCTTCTGCTAATAATAAATTTGGTATTTATTTAGGTGATAATCTACGCACTGAGACTTCAAACGGATTACAAGACGATTTAGGTTGGATCAACGGCACTTATATTAGAGGCGGTAATATTACTGTATCTCCACAAGATTTATGCCAGAATATTAAAGAAGGTATGATAGCAGGTCTCGGACAACACCCTAATTTTGTTTCTATTGATACTTCATTTCCTAAGGTTGAATTAAAAAATGGTAGTGGTGCTTTTCAAGGATTCAAATATTCATTCAAACAAAATCTATCAGGCACTACTCATACTCCTATACCTGCAGTCGCAGGACAAGGTGGTTGGGTATCAACAACTACTTCTGATTTAAATGCTGTTATTAGTGCTTCTGGTAGTGCTGGTGCTGTTAAATTAGAAAAAACAGACCCTTCTGAATTAGTTGGTGAATTATCTGTTATAGGTCAAAAATATCCTATCAATCAAGCAAATGGGAGCGTCACCTTTATTTTTAATAGTAGTGCTAATGGTAGTGCTGGGACTTCTTGGGAGGTTGGACTAACTCGTGCTACTTTTAATGCTTGTCAAACTTCTTTATTCCCAGGGACACCTTATAATTTTGAAGATAAAGTTAATCATTTAGATTTTTTTGATTATTCTGTTAAAAATAGTAGTAATAGTTTAGAAGTATTTGTATGTGGATATAAAGGTGAAGAGTTTAGAAAAATACAAATAAATGATACTGTCTATGGGACTAAAAATATAGCAGATTTTAAAGGTGTTAAATTTATAGTAAAAAATGATAGTATTGATATACATTTAATTAAAAATAATGGCACTGAAGAAGCGTGGATTACAAATGACGCAGGCACTAAATTATCTAAATTAAAACCTGTAGGCGTGACTAATTTTTATTTATATCCTAAAGTAAATGTATTATCACCACCCTCCGCCAGTAATGTTATGGTAGTAGAAAGTTATAGTGGTTTAGATATCCCGACATATGATTTTAATTCAAGTCGTAATTTATCATTTCAATATGGTGGATTGTTTGATACAGGAGTCGCTAATACTCCTGCTTTACTTGGTAATGTTATGTCTAACCGTGAGACTTACCAGTGTTGGTATTGTAATAGGACTATCAGAGGACAACAAGGTGATATACATATGGCGGAGAATAGAAGACCTTTTGATTATGATAGCACATTACAATATGTTTATGGAGGTTTGAATGCTTCTGGTGGGTGTGAAAAAAATATTATAATCATTGCTTCACCTGATAATGTATATAATGGAGAGGGTCTTGGACCAGGTGCGGATAACGAGTGGAATGGAGGTTGGACTGTAGTGTTTGGAGCACAAAATACTCTTGGTTTTGAAAACGCACCTCCACAAATAATAGATACTTATGCTGGAGTTGGTAATGGTAATCTTGCTGTATTAGAAAGTAAAACAGTGCCTAAAATGACTTCTAATAAATCTTTATTTGTTAGATTACCTGATTTACCTATTAATTCATTTAATAGTGGTAAAGGAAGTGTATCCAAAATATTATATCATTGTCCGAGGTTTGACAATAGTGGGAATGAAATTGGTGGTCTATATTATCAACCTAATGAAAGATTATATATACCTTTAAATAATCCAGAAAAAATAAGATTAAATAATTTAAAAGTAGAATTATGTAATGCTAATGAAACTACTAATAGTGTAGATTTAGTAGGACAATCTATTGTGTGTTTTGATATTCGTCGGGCACGTCGTTAGTTTCTTCATTTTTTAAATCACTTATATCTACATTACTATCACCTAAAATATTACTACCTATTGCTATCTGTTTTTCAAAATTATGATAAGCGATCGGTGGGTTTTCTTGTAAATCTAAATGTAAAAAATCATATCTTTTTGGAGTTGCTATCTTATAAATTTTTAATAAATTATCAGCACCTCCAAACATATCTCCATATTCTTCTGAGATTTTTTCTAATTCTTTAGTATTTGGGAATGGACTACCTATAATAACATTGGTGGCGTTTTGTCTTATAACATTATTTACTTTTCTAAAGTTTTGACTAGATATATAAAATAATTGGACGTTGTAATGACGGAATCGTGAAGCGAAATGATTGAGTCGTGCTTCTCTTTTNATACTACCTAATAAATCGTCGCATATGAGTGCTATACTTGGTTGCTCTTCTTTTTCAAACTTAGATTGTGTTTTAACTAAATCGTCAATAAATCTATCTTCATAATGGTCTTCAGTATCAAATGCTTCTTTTAAAAATCTACTTGTATTATCATTTTCTATAGTATTAGATATAATTTTAACTCTATCAAAATAATCTTGCCCATACATTTGGTCTGATAGTAATAAATTAGATATAATTGTTGACTTGCCTGTCTTCACAGGACTAGCAATGTAATACTAAAGCATGAGGTTGTGGGAGGTGAGGGTGTAATGGTTTTTTATTTTTATGTAGAAAGTCAGGGTCTTTTACTTTTAAAATCTTTGGAGCACTCGCCATATATATATTTATTATAAAATAAAAAAAAAATAAAAATTAATTTATTTCAGTAATTATAGAAATGTCGGAAGTTTTACCTGTAATTATTGACCCTGAAATCTCTGAAGAAACTGAAAATGAAGAGAAAAATTTGAATGTTGAAATTAATGACGAAGAAGTATTTAGTGAGGCAGAAGAAGAGGAACCATTACCCGAAGTAAAACCTAAAGTAAAGATAGAGCAAGAGGTAATCTTTCAGGAGGCACCAGCAGTAAAACCTGTAGTAAAAAAGAAGCGTGTTATGAGTGAAGCAAAATTGAAACAACTCGCTGACGCCAGAGAAAAAGCAAATGCCAAAAGGAAAGCAAATAAAGAAGCACGAATGAAAGCAAAAGCAGAGGTGGAACAGCAGACACAGAAACTTATAGCAGAGAAACAAGAAGAGTATGTATCTCAGAAGGTCAGTAAAATTAAAAAACAAATAGATAAGGAACCTGTAATTATACAGAAGAGTAGTGTATCTACTGAAGATATTGAAAATATAGTAAGTAATGCGATATCTAAATATGATAGTGATAGAATAAAAAGAAAAGAAGAAAAAAAGAAAGCACGGGAAGAAGCAGAGAAACATAAAAAAATAAATGCCACTATAAAGAAAGCACAGGGTAGAGCACTTACTCCACAAGAAGAAGGTTTCTTTGACTCCTGTTTTGGTTAAATAATATATAATAATACCAGTAGTTTAAACTACTGAATGAATAGTTTAAAATACATTTACATTTTTTACAATTTGAATTATAATCAATTTCATTTATATCTCAAATATTCAATTTCCTATTGTAAGTTTAAACTTACGATTTAGTATTTTAAAATACAGATATTTATTTATTTAAAAATATAGATAATTAATTTATTTTTTATATTATAAAATGGGTGATATTTATGGTTATCAGCGGGGTGTAAGATACAATAATGATATTATGTCAAGAAATTCAGCATTACAATCTGCTATATCTCAATCAAATGCTCAGACAGTAGAAGATTTCAGAAATAATAGTCGCCTACATAATGAAATACAAAACTCTCAGGAGCATACTGCTGAAGAAATGAAATCAAGTGAAGAGAAACAGAAAGGTGAGGAGGGTGCTGGTGAGTTTCTAGCGGATGCCCGTAATGTTTATAAAACTGGTAAATCTGTTAGAAAAGAAATGGATAATGTTAATAATGCTATGAAATCTTATAGACGGGGCAAATTTATTAGTGAAGGCGGAGGTGCCGATCCTACGGGTGATTCAACTGGTAGAATGATAGGTCAGACACAAGGTAGAGAATTAGATTTAGGTAGTGATTTAACCGATGTCGCAGACGATGCTGTAAGAGGTGGGACTGCTGTATCCAGAGGTGCTGATTTATCTGGAGTTTTAAGATATGGTGGGGACGCTCTACAACACGCTTTACAAGGTGGAGGTAGGGGTGTCGGTGAAGCATTTACAGGCACTCGTAGTGCTATTGCTCAGGGCACTCAAGCATTACAAGATACTACTGACGCAGCGAGAGTTGGAGATATAGGCGGTGCTGTAGAGGGGGCACAGAAAGTTGTATCTTCTGCTAAAGCGGGTTTTGGTGCTTTAGATAGTCTTGGTAAAACTGCTGAGGGTCTTAATGTATTATCTGCTGGTAGTGATATTATGGACGATTTAAAAGGTGGATTTAGTAAAATGAATACTGCTGAGAAAGTTGGAAATATTGCTGGAATTACTTCGGGTGTTGCNNNTGCTGGTAGTCTTGCTGGTAGTTTAGAAGGTGCTGGTGCTATGTTAGACGCTACTGGTATTGGTGCTGAATTAGGTTTGGGATTAAATATTGCTGGTGCTGTTGCTGGCGGGATATCTGCTTTATCAGATTATATTGGGTCTAAAGAAAAACAAAAAAGACAAACACCCGCTCCTACACAATTACAGGCACCTCGTCTTCAACCTCAGGCACAGGCACCTATTAGTGCTCTACAATCTGGTGGAGTTGCGTTATCTTCTTATAATTAAAATCTTATATATAATATATGAGTTGTATAGTATGCTCCACAATATATAAGAATGAAGGATATTTAAATAAATCTTTTGATAATTTAAAATTATTACAACCTTTATTTAATAAATTTAAAGTTGTAGTATCTTATGATAATAGTGGTGATAAATCATTATTAGAATTAATTGAATTAAAAAAACAAGGGTGGGATATTGAAATCTTAATGAATAATAAACCTCGCTTTAGAAGTAATATTGGTAGAGCATATAATATAGCACAAGCACGAAATCAGATATTAAATTATATTTATAAAGAGTATAGTGATTATGATTATTTCATTATGGCAGATTTGGACGACGTCTTCAATTTTAAAATCAACCCTGAAGTATTGGAGGCATATTTATGGTGTGATAAAAACGATTGCTGTAAATGTGAGTGTCCGCAGTGGGATAGTTTATCATTTTATAATAAAGGGTTTTACGATACTTGGTCGGTATCTATAGACCATTTACAAGAAAGTGGTTGGATACCTACTGAAAATGTAGATAAATGTTGGGATAAACAACGAGAAATTAGAGATTATTTAAAGAAAGTTGTAGAAGATATGGGCGACGACCATGTCAGAAAAATTGATTCAATATTTAATGGATTTTGTATTCATAAATTAGATAAGTTTAAAGATATTAGATATAAACCATGTTGTTTATTAAATGGTGAAGTATTTATTGATTGTGAGCATAGAAGTTTTTATAAAGAAGCAAATAAAAAAGGTTTAAATGTTATGTTTTCAAAAGATTGTTTATTTGAAGAAATGACAAATATAAATGAATTAAATAAAAAATAAAAAATAAAAATATTTAATATAATATAAAAATGAGTTTTTTTGTTGCCGATAATAAAATTAATATAGACCAGCAATCTATCGCTATCCCGTCTGATAATGGATTATCTTATAATCCAGGTCAGTTGATTGAATTAAAAATTGACCCTGCTCAAGTAAAGTTTTTTCAACCTAAAAATTCATATCTTCAATTTAATGTAAAACTCCAAATGCCAGTTGAAACAAGCGGGGCGGTCTCTAAGTTTTTATTAGATAGTCATATAGGTGCTCAGGCGTTAATCAGGGATATACGCATCCACGATGGTAATAATAACGCTCTTCTAGAAGAGATTGTGGGTTATAATATTGCTACCATGTTAAAGTATGATTATCATTGTAATGATACTTTAAGAAATAAACGGGCACTGACTGAGGGTGCTGGCGGTCGGGTGACTCCACACGGTCAACTCGGCACAAGACAATCCTGGCAGAACTCTCATAAAATGGGGTTTGTAGTAAATGACGAAGAAGGTGAAACAAGACAATCTGCTTTAAAGAATGCTTCATATACTAATGTTAAAGTATGTCTTCCCCTTAACACAGGCATTTTCCAAAATGAGAAGGTGTTTCCGTCAATGCTGACGAATGGTTTGCGTATTTCTATTTTGCTTGAAGACGCCTCTAGGGTCTGCCGTATGTTAGAAGGTGTAATGTTAAAAAGAAAGAAACTATTGAATCCAGTATTTCATAGTCATAATGGTAGTTTAACAAATACAAGCGGGTCTATGGTTAATGGNGTAGATTATACTACCATGTTTATTACACAAGATAATGGATATTTAGACCCTGCTTCTGTGCCTTTTGCGGTTGGTGAAAAAATTGCTCTGGTAAAAGTAAGTGATAATAGTTTTGTAGGGACAACTCCCGCCATTACTATATCTAAGATAGAGTTTGTATCTGGATTTAATTTAATTAAATTAACTACTAATTCTTTTACACCTGACACGACAGTCCCGACGAATGCAAATGCTTCTCATATCTTAGTGTCTCAGAGTGTAGAAGGTCAATCTACATACAATATGACATATCAAGTATCTAATGTAGATTTAGTTTTACAAAAATTAGATATGGGGTCTAATTATGAAGCAGATATGCTCCGCCGTATGCGTGAGGGTGGCACAATTAATTATGATTTCTTATCTATGACAAATTACAGATACTCTCAATTATCTACTGATTTAGTAGCACAAATCCAACTCCCAATTGAAAACCGCCGTATGAAGTCAGTTATTATGGTGCCTACAGACGCAACTGTATATACTAATAAACAGATTTTACAAGCGTCAGGGACATATGAGATTACCTCTGGTGAGTTTCAAGATAGACCTGGACTAGCGGGTATTAGTGATAATATACAATCTTATCAATTTACATATGACGGTAGATTACAACCTTCTCGTCTCGTAGATTGTAGTAAGACTTCTTCTCAAGTTTCTGTATCTCAACAGCACTTAATTGAGTTAGAAAAAGCACTAACTTCTGCTGGGATATCAGGTCAGTCTATGCTTGAGTTTAATAATAACTTCGTTATTGGTAGAGCAGTAGCAGTCCAAGGTGGAGTCTATGACGCCCGTAATAGACAATTTAGTGTTAATGTAAATTATACTGGAGCGTCAGCACCTACTAAGAATAAATTATGGAATAATTTCGTATTTCATATTCGTAGAATGGTTGTATCTGGTGATAGTATTTCTGTAGAAGTCTAAATTATTTTATTTATATATATAAATGAAAATGACCGTTAAAAAAAGTAATAAACCTGGTAAAAAATTAATGGCAGTTTTTACTAAAGATAATGGTAGGACTAAGACTACTCATTTTGGAGCATCGGGAATGGACGACTACACCATTACTAAAGATAAAGAGCAACGGGCAAGATACAGAAATAGACATAAAAAAGATTTACAATCAAAAGACCCTACAAGAGCAGGATATTTAAGTTATTATATTCTATGGGGTGAAAGCACCTCAAGACAAGAAAATATTAGAAAATATAAAAGTAGATTTAATCTCTAATAAAAATAATGAGGTTTAAGACCTTGAATATTAAATATTAATATTTCACAATGATATAGTGTATTTTCAAAAGTATCCAATGGTAAAGATATTATAGAAGTTATATCTGGATATTTATTATTTATAAAATTATTTCTTCTCTCACTTTTTTTTCTTATATTTAATCTAAAACCCATAGGTGTTATCATAATAATACCTATATCTCTATTACATAATTCTAAAACTTTATCCATAAATTTCTCTACACTTAATTTTCTACCAGTCCCAGCGTTAAAAGGTGGATTCATAATACATAAATCACAATCAATTTTATTTGTTTCTAATAGAAAGTCTTTACCTTCTTTTATTTCATAATTAATAATATTACAATTTTTAAAATTATTAGTTAATCTTTTATCACCACAACAACTATCTAAAATAGTTATACCAGGTTTATCATATTTATCTTTTATTAAATTATATAAAAAATCACATAATTCTAATGGAGTTGCTGTATCTGTAGGTTTCTTACCTTTATTTTCAGATTTAGTATATACACTCATAATAATATATATAATAAAAATATTTTTAAATATATATGAGCACAAATAAACAAAAGTTTAATAAAAGATACGGNCAACCTTTAAATAAATCTAATAGTAAAGCAGATATATCAAAATTAACAGGAATATCTATGAGTATTTTAAATCAAGTATATGATAGGGGTTTGGCAGCACACAGAGGGAACCCTGAGAGTGTGAGGAGTTTATCAGGTAAAAAGATAGGTGGTAAGAGTTTAAAAGGTAAAATGTCAGCACAGCAGTGGGCACAGGCAAGAGTGTATAGTTTNGCCGTAGGAGGCACTACAAGAAGGACAGCAGATAAAGATTTATGGCAGAAACATACTAAAAAAAAATAATTTATATTATATAAAAATGACTTACGGAAAAAGACGCATGCCCCGAAAGACTACTAAACCTGTTAAAAAAAATAAATTAAAGAAAAAAAAATGACACTAAATATATAATGGTGAAGTGTTATACCAAAAAAGGAGTGGCACAAGGTAAAAATAATAAAATCTGTTTTGACGACAGTGGGAAGATTTTAAATAATTCAAAAAAAAATAGTAGTAAAAGTATAATGCCACCTAAAAAAGCACCTCCACCAGCAGAAAAAAGAGGAGTCGGAAGACCGATAACAACTGGGAAACAAAGAGAAGACCGAAAGGACGGGTTTATGCCGACTGCTACTCTCAGGGAAATGGAAAAAAAGAAAACTAAGATTAATTTTAAAAAACAAAATCCAAAGAAAGAAGGCACAAAGGCACACGAAAAGTATGAAAAATACAAGTCTGCTACCACGATAGGTAAAGCACTAGAATTAGGTGCGACCATGCGTGATTTACAGAATGATTTTGAAAAGGGTTTCGTTGCTAAAATGAAAGTCGCTGTTGCTAAGATAGATAGAAGACCTGATAAAGCACAAATTACTCCACCCGCCAGTTTGATCGCAAGTGATATGAAAGAAAGTTTAAGAAAAGGTAGATACACTGTGAGTAAAACTGGAGGTAGAGCAACTGCCAGAGATAAATTAAAAAAAGAGGGAGGGGCAGTCCCGATGGCGGGAGGTAAAAGTAAGAGGGCACTTCTAAAAGGGGGTCAACCGATATAAAATTATTTTTTTAAATTTTAATATTTTTTTATATTTTATAAATTATAAATGTCTAATTTAGGTCAAAATGTTTATATGGATATTCAACCGAGTAATGTTGTATCTACAGGTAAAGTATCTTATCGTAATGGTAATCCAGTAATTCAATTTATTATAGGTGAAAATGATTTACATTTAATGGGGTCTTCAGTTAGATTTTGTGGTAATATTCAGTTTTTAAGAGATAGTGCGAATACTATCCAAACAGAAGCAGACGGTAATTTAATGTGTATTGATCCCAAAATAGGAGTATATTCAATTATAGATACTCTAACAATTTCAAGTCAAGTCCATAAATCTACTATTGAGCGTATTAATCATTATAATAGGTTTATGTCTTCATATATGCCTTTAATATCTTCTGAAAAAGAAGCACTGGGTCATTTAAATATGACTGCTCTACAAGGTGCTAATATTATGCTACAACGCACAGAAGTAGTAAATAATACTAATGGGTCTTCTACTAATCAAGATAATGTATTAAATTATGCTGGTAGTCAATTCTGTATTAATTTACCTTGTGGTCTTTTATCAGGTAGAAACCCTATCCCACTATCAAGACAAAATGGCGTCGGGGGACTTCTTATTGAAATTCAACTTGCTCCAGACAATCAAGTCATATTTGGAGACGACGAAACCTCTTCAGGTATTACGGATAGTTTCTATGAATTATCTGGATTAAAATTAATTGCTGAGGCACAAGTAGTTGCTCCAGGGACTAGTGTCGGTGATACTTTAGAATATAATAGTATTCATTCATATTTTAATACTATTAATTCTACTAATGGTATTCTCAACTTTCAACTTGGATTATCTAATGTATTATCTGCTTTTGTTAATTTTGTGCCTTCAGCATTTATTAATAATTATGCCCGAGACGGTTTAAATACGCTCCCTCTACTGAATGCAGGTGATACGGTCGCTCCAATAAAACAAGCAGTATTTACAAGAGCAGGTGTCAGATATCCATTAGAATATAATGTAGATACTGAGCGTAAAGACGATTCTAAAGTTAAATACGCTGACCCACAAATTATTAAAAACTTTGTAAATTGTATTAAACCTTATTACTACAATGACCACCTCCAACTCACACAAAATACTACTACTAATGATTTACCTGTTGTATCTCATTTAGTAGCACAAGTAGGTAGTATCTATGGAGTCGGAGTAGCGTATGATATGATTTCAGGTCAAGGTGTCAATTTTCAAAATGTCAATTTTGGATTAAATCTTGATACTGAATTAACTACAGATAATCCTAACGCAGTATATCTATTTGTTAAAAATAAATCTACACTTGTCTTTACCCCGAATGGAGTCCAAGTATTATCTTAAAAAAAAATATATTTAATTATATAAAATGTATGAATATATCGCTGATTTTTATATGTGGATTTATAAAAAATGTAGCAGAAATAAAATTGAAGAAGAGAAATTATATACTTTAAATGAGGTAATGTATATTTTAAATAAAAACTTTATAAAATACGGTTTAGAAGATTAAAAAAAATATTTTTTATAGATATAATGTATAAAACAAAATGGTGGCATCTAACTGAAGAAAATACTATATTAGACGAAAATAATAATAGAATAAATACTCATAAAGTAGAAAAATTAGAGCAAGAATTAGCAGGTAAGTTTATTGAAGAAAATGATAGAGTTTTAGAATTAGGTGCGAGGTATGGGTCTGTCAGTGTTGTAATAAATAAAAAATTAAAAAATAAAGATAAACATTTAGCGGTAGAACCTGATTGTAGAGTATGGAAAGCACTAGAAAATAATAGACAAATAAATGATTGTCATTTTAATATATTAAAAGGTGTCATATCTAAACAAAAATTAGGTTTAGAGGGTCTGGACGAGCATCAAGGATACGGCACAACGACATGCCCCGACCCGAATAGTGATATATTAAATTATAGTTTAGAAGAGTTTAAAGATTATGATTTTAATGTATTAGTAGCAGATATAGAAGGCGGTATGGAAATGTTTTTAGAAGAGAATGAAGAGTTTATGAAAAATTTAAGATTAATTATGTTTGAAGCAGACCGCCCCGACAAATGTGATTATATTAAAATTAAAGAGTTTTTGAGAAACAATAACTATAAACAAATACTAAACGGTTTTCAGAATGTATTTATCAAAAAAGAATAAATACAAAAAAAATTTGAATTTTTTAAGTTTGTTTTTTTAATTATAAATATATAACATATTTATATAATGTTAATCAATGGAGATTGTCTTGAAGAAATGAAAAACATAGAAGAAAACTCAGTAGATTTAATATTCTGTGATTTACCCTACGGTCAGACTTCTTGTAAATGGGATTGTTGTATTGATTTAGAAGAGTTTTGGAAAGAAGTAATGAGAATTAAAAAATTACATACACCTATCCTAATGACTACTACAACTAAGTTTGGAGTATCTTTAATACAGACCGCCCCTAAAAAATGTCATTTTAGATATGATTTAGTTTGGTGTAAGAGTGCTCCGTGTGGTTTCTTATCAGCAAAAAAAATGCCTATGAGAAAGCACGAAATGATATATGTATTTTATGAAAAATTACCTTTATATGATTTATCTTCACATAAACACAAGTTTATGAAAACTACTCCAAGAAAAAATAAAAATCTATATGGAATGAAGTCGCACCAAAATGGGTTAGAAAGTAAATATGACCCTCCATTACCTACTTCATTAATAGAAGAAGGTGATAATATACAAAAAAATACTAATGTAGAAACCGCCTACGGAAATAATACACATTATTCATATCCACAACAAAAAAATGGAGAAAGTATTTATGAACCTCCATTACCTACTTCATTGATAGAAGAAGAAGAAGAAGATAAAGGTGATTGTTATGGATATCATAAAGACCAGGAATCTCATAAACAATATTTAGACGATAGAGGTTTTAAAGACGGTCAAGTATTATATGACCCACCACTACCACATTCATTATTACAAATAAAATCTACAAAAGGAAAACATTCAACAGAGAAACCTGTAGCGTTAATGGAATGGATTTTAAAATATTATTCTAAGGAAGGTGATACAATCTTGGATCCCACGATGGGGAGCGGGTCAATGGGAGTAGCGTGTAATAATATGAATAGAAACTTTATCGGTATTGAAAAAGATAATGAAATATTTAAAGTTGCTGAAGAAAGAAATATGTAAGTTTAAAATACTAAATGAATAGTTTAAAATACATTTACATTTTTTACATTTTGATTTTATAAAAAAAATATTTAGATATAAATATTAAATTATTTGATATAAGTTTAAACTACTGATTTAAAAGTTTAAACTATTTTATTTTTTATTAGCAGTTGCCTGTAATAATTCTTCTACAGGTGTAAGAGTGCTTTGTATTACTTTATCAATACGATACATAACACAACTATCTCTATTTAATTGTGCGGAGTTGCCTTCAGGGTCGCAGATATGTGTTGTAATACTTGTAATAGTTTTTGGATTGGTCACGGTAAATTGTAGCGGGTTATCTTGTTGAAAATAATAATCACCGTCTCCATTTATTTTATTTACAACTGAAATTGTTTTTAATGCTTCTCCACTATCTTTACTACCTAAATATGTATATTTATCTAAAATATCACTTCTAATAGTATAATATGCTCTACTCATTTTAGTAGGTAAATCGTCTGCTTCAATTAAAATAGATTTTTGATTTTGTGTTATAGCGGGATAACTACTTGGATATCTATCGTCGGTAAATGGAGGTTGCTGACCTGTTATGACTCCATTAAATAATTGTGGTAGAGGGACTTGACTAGTAAATAAATTTGCTCCAAATATATTAGAAACAAAACTCATAGTATCTCCAGCATTTACGTCGGCGTTTGTAGTAATGACAGGCATATTTTTTTTATTAATTTCGTCTATTCTTGTATTATAATTAAATGAAGCATTGAAATTTCCATTAAATTGATTATATGAAAAACCTAATGTATCCCACATTGATTTATTCCATGCTTCCTGAGTTATTCCGAAATCTTCTATAAATATTCCGCTGTGAGCATCAAAAACAGTCCAGGGTTCTAACATATCATTCATTCTTGATAAAGTAATATCTACACCACTACTATCTCCGACTCCTAAATATGCTGAAGAAACACCTGAAGCATAATTTTGTGAGTAAGGTATCATATCAGTAGTCCAGTTAGTATTATCTAATCTTTTATTTATTTTAAATACTTTTTCTTGTGCGTCAGGNTTAGTAGTAGTATTATATGTAGCAGAGGCACTATCTATTCCAGCATTCCATTGGTTTCCGATATATTCAGGAGTATGTAATTGTTGTATATTAAACTTAGAATTACTCGCACTAAACTCCCATTTGGGTTCTTGTGCTCCTAAATATATTTTACGAGCATATGGCGTAGCGTCTATAACTGCTTGACCCTGTTGTAATTGATTATCTATAAATGTATTAACACCATAATGAGATAAAAACTGATAATCAGTATTTAAATATCCGTCAGCAAGACCTATCATACAATTTCCATAAGCAGTAAAATGTTTATCAAAACCTAATAATCTACCTGAAGCGTTATTAGAAGCGTTTGTCCCACTTGCCTGATAATTACCTACTATGATACCATAATGGTGTCCAGAAGCGTTATGACTACCACTATAAAAAGCATATTCGTGCGGGACACCTGGAGTAGTTTGTGAAGCATTATAAAATGGATTATTTACTAAATCTACAGGATTTACTGCTCCTATACCTGTAGTAGAGAAAGTTATTACATATGACCCTGAGGGTGATAATCTTTTATATAGTGCCCCGAAACAAGGATTACCTTCGTTTCCATTTGTNAAAGTATTAGAAGCAGAGGGGTCATAGTCAAAAAATAGAGGCACACTATTTTGAGAAGAAGCATTTAAATTAGCAACTTCACCCGTCCAACTTTCAGGCATAACATTATCACCACCTAGTCTATTTTGTTGTTTCTCATTTAAATTCATATGTAAAAATCTACTATTATTGACGGTAGTTATTCCAGCATAATTATTACACCTATTAAAAAATAATTCTGGATAATTACCCTGAGCAATCATAAAATCTCTCCACGCTTCTAAGTTTTCAGTTTTCCATTCGTGATTAGTCATAATAGAAGCATTTAATCTAACTTGACCTACATTTGTCATAGAAGTATTAATATCCATTTCTAAATGACAAAACTTTAAAGAAGGTTGATTATGATTCGGCATGGTAGCGGTCAGTCTTACACCTGCATCATAGAGGTCTGGTCGCTTGATGCCGATATATTGATAATTTTGTAAATATTGATTATATTCAAACTTTCTATCACCTGTCCCGAAATTAGGTTTATAAAATGAATAATATGTAGAAGCGTTATGGTCATTTACCGAAAATGAATTAAATGTTTTATATACTGGACTTTCTGTTCTAACACTGATAGGTCTTTTTAATCTAATTTGATTAGAAATAGTAGTGCCTAATTCATTAGTATTTTGGACTAAATAATCATTTTCTAAAGCACCTGTTTTTCTCATTTGATTTGTTAAATTATCAGCGATACTCTCAGGACTACTAAATCCAGTAGGACAAGTTAAAGTTAATATTTCTTCATATGGTATAAATATTGCCTCACTTGGACTTAATAAATCAGCACCTTCTTCTTTAAACCAGTCTTCAGCGGGTAAATTACCAGACTTTCTAATCTCAGTCATAACATATATTTTATATCTACTGTTATCACTTCTTAATTTAAAAAATGAGTTTGTCGCTTCTTCTTCACCACCACCAGATATTTCACTACCTTTTTTATATTGGTAATCTTCTTCACAAAAATAACTTCTATTAGGTCTTTCAGTGCCTTTTAATAAATTACTTCTTAATAAAGTTAATACTCCATTATTAGTAGATTGTGCCTTAAATGGTAATCCATTTTCAACACTATCTTCAACTTTCCACTGAGTAGGTCTTGTATCATTAGCAAGAGGTATATTACTCATAAATCTTCTAGGTAAAGCAATACAACAATCACCGTTTCTTGTTTTATAATATGATATTTTTAAATTAACTTCATTATCTTTTAAAATATATTTATTAGTTTCTACTAAAGCAATCTCTTTAGTAGGGACACCATATAAAACTTGACTATCATTATTACTGGCATTATTTATAGGGTCTTGATAGCATGCGTTAGATTTAGTAATAACAGTATGAGATAAATTAATACTAAGAGCATTACCTTTTAAATCTTTTAAAACATTACCATTGAATTGTATAGTTTCACCTCCAGCACCTTTTTCACTAATAAAACTATTATAGACACTAATAGTATCACCAGCGTTGACCTTGATTCCACTACCAACTTTATTAGTAAAAAGAGCAGGGTTTTCATTATTACCTGTTTTACCTTCTTCACTCGCAAGTCTATTACATTCTAATATCATAGTTTCATTAAAACCGCTCATATATCATATATAAATATTTTTATTTCTTAATTTTTAATAATGGATTGACACCGTTAAGAGCAGACTTTTTATCTTTAATAATAAAATAATCACTATATAAAGATTTTAATATATTTAAATCTCTATTCATAATATTAATTCTATTAGTATCATTCATACCTCCATTACATTTTCCAGTATTAGTAGTAGCACAAATATAATTCATTCTAATTAATTTCCCATATTTTTTATAAACTTTAATACACCTTTCAAAATCTTCATACTGAGCAACATTTAATTTTAAAACTTCTTTATCTATAATGACGCCGAATAACCAACCAGGCAGAAATTTAAAATCGGTTGTGTCAGTCCATTTCATATATCCGTGATTAGTAGTAGGACTGATACCCCAAAATATAGTATTGTTTTCTTCACATAATTCAAAACCTTTTTCAATATATTTATCAAAACCGATAATATCTTCAATCATTCTACCTGGATTTTTATATGTTTTTCTTGTATTTTTAATTTTAATACCTCTGATATCGTCGTCCATACATAATATTTTATCACCTTCATTATAATAATTAAAAATAAACTCTCTAATTTCTTTCATACCTAATTCACCTAGAATGATATTGTATTCAGGATATAATTTTTTATAAATATTATATTCTTCAGGAGTATTAACAAAAATATCTATAATATCTTTAGGGATATTATATTTATTTAAAATAGAAAGAGTTTTACTACCTAATTCATTATATCTTTTATAAGAGGGTATAGCAACTCTATATTTCATATATATTTAACAAGAAAAAAATTAAGCAAAATTAATGTCAAGAATACCATTCTTAAGTTGTGCTTGTTTGATAACTTCTATCCAGGTGCGTTGAGTAAAGGGACCCACTCCCATAGAAGAGTAATTCTGCTCATATTCAATACCACGACTATTGATACGCTCATTGCGGTTGAGTCTATGTGCTTGCCAGTAGAATTGTGCTTTTAAATTTACGTCCTGACGCTGACCGTTGTAATTCTCAGCAGTCAGACCTTCACCGCCTCCACTATACATATCTCTGGATACATGGGGCACCATACTTTCAGCAGAAGTAATATCGTGGAAATGGATAGCATTACTATTTCTATCTAATGGATATAAATATTTATCATTGTATCTGATATTAGAAGTTAAAATACCCATTTGTCTTGCCCCGTTTGCGACAGTAATAGTGGGACCCTCACTATGATAAATATTATTAATAGAAGTAATATCACCAGTATCATTACTCATACTACAGAATAATTTAGATACAAGGCGTCCAGCACCTCCGACATTTAAAATCTGTTTAGTTTGTGCCTGTGTCTGTGTAAGAGTGCGTTTATTTAATTGATAATCTACATACTGGAAATTCATATCACGATTTGCGTTTTGAAACTGCTCCATAGTATCACCGTCATAATAAATATAATCAGCGATTAATTTTAATCCAGCAGTATTAATAGAAGTAGAGGTATCACCACTGGGACCCACCATTCTCTTATCACTTTCAGTATTAAAAAATAATTCAATACTGATTTGCTCTTCAAACATATATAATGGAAGACTATTAAATCTTAAAAATGGAAATAAATCCGCCAGAGATACTTGGAACTCTGGAGTGTTTTGTAATTCTTGCCAGACATAAGGTTTGAGTCCAGTGCGAGTATCAGTAGCACTACCAGGTAGGCGTCCATTTTCAATATAACAATTACCATTATCTAAACCATATGAAGAAGCATTAAAATCACTAAAATTACCAGAAGCATTATTATATCTTAATTCTAAAGCGGTGCCTCTACCTGTGATTACTTGCTCTCTTTCTTTATTAATACTGGGATCAATGAATAATGATTTATATGCCATAAAGTGCCCGAAGTCTTCAGTTTCACTAATAGTCTTCGCACCTACTTTTAAAACAGCACGGGATATTAAAGCACTGATACCGATATTATTCGGGTATGTATTTAAACTACTATCTACTGTATTCATACCTAAAACAATTTTACTAAAACTATTCATAAACCCTTTATTCATTAAAGTAAATCTACAAAAACTATTAGAAGATACAACAGGTTCAAGTGTATCAGTATCTACACTCATATCCATATCTGCTGGGATACTGCCTATTTTAATTAAATCTGGTATTGCTGACATTGTATTTATATTTTATAAAATATTTTAATTTTTATTTTTATTTTATTATATTAAAAAATAATTGTAGTTTGAAATACTAAATGAGTAGTTTAAAATACTTTTACAATTTTTACATTTCAAGTTTATAAAAAAAAATATTTAATTCAAAATATTAAAAAATATAAATATAGTTTAAACTATTAATTCATAAGTTTAAAATACTAATATATTTTATATAAATATTTATAATGAATATATTTTTAATGAGTTTAGATAGTGAAACAGGTAAAGCGAGAAGAAAAAGAATAAATTATGATTATACTATATTACCTGAAACACAAAATACTTTATTAGAAAATGTGCCAGATATGTTTTGTGCTCCCAGAATGAAAAATTTACATAATATAAAATATGATTATAAGCGAGCAAAGTCCTGTCATTTTCACGCCTACTATATTTTATTAAAANATATTTATGAAAATAAANTAGATAATGTAATAATATGTGAAGACGATGCTAAAATATGTAGTCAAGATAATTTAGATAAACTATTAAAATCAGATATAAAAGTGCCTGTATTATTAAATGGAGAATTACACCACCCGACCTCATATAAAAAATCAACAAAAGAATATTTTAAAAATACACTATTACCTATTATACAAAACTTTGAAGAAGGTATAAATGATATAGATTATGACAAGTTTAGGTGGAGTTGTTGTGCTTGTATATATTATCCAGACCATACATATTTAAAAAAAATATTAGATAGTATGGAGAATGATAAACATATATCAACATTAGATTTGTGGTTATCTAAAAAAAAGTTTATTCCTAAACTATATTTTCCTGCTATTTTTTTAATTGAAGATTGTAATGTATCACAAGTTAATACGCCCCGTGGGACTATAAGAAATTATAATGTGTATAAAGATATATCTACATAGTGAAACCCGCTAGTCCCTTGCCGTTTTCTTTGTCAATTTTACCGTGAAGAAGGTTAGTGCCTTCAAATAGATTACTCGCTTCTGCTTCCTCGTCAAACCCTACCTTTTCACACACAGAGTCAAACCATGCTAGTTGGTCTCGTCCCATAAAGAAACGGTTAGAATGTTTTTGGTGTGGGATAGGCATACAGACAAGTTTTTGTGTGTTCTTGTCAACAGCGGTGCCATACCACCATAGTTTCTTGCCCTGATACACCTGGTATGGAGCGGGCGGTTCAAATATGTTTCCACAATGATTTTGTGGTTTGTCTAGAAGTGTTTTATTACACTTAGAGCAGTATTTTTCTTGGTCGTCGTGTGTTTTGTTTTTACAGCGGACATTAGGGTAAGACACCTGACCCGCTACACGCTTGTCAGGTTGCCCACACCAGATACGCGACTGACAACAGTTTTCTTTAGGCGGAGAGCGTGTCTGCCGTTCTTCAGGAGACAACTTTTTGTTTGCTTCACGCTTGGCGTCACGCTCCGCTTGTTTTTCTGCCTCAATTTGTTTCTTTGTTTTTTTGTGCTTTTTCTTTTTCTTGGGTGCNTCTACTGGTTTTTCAGTAGGTTCAGGGTCAGCGGGTTCTACAGGCGTTTCAGTAGTGTCCGCTTCCTGTTCCAACTCAATACGGCGTTTGAGAAGGTCAGTAAGGATATCAATCAACCAGTCTGCCTGAAACTCAGGGTCAGCGAGACGCTCGTGGTCTTCAAAGTCTTTCTCAATGATTGCCCTAGCGTTTTCAACAGTCCNNGGGATACCGTTGTCGGTAGTCCAACACGGGCAGGTCTCAAGCGTCAGACAGGCGAGTGTTTGTTCTTTAGACATACCAGAGAAGTCCATAGTGTTCTTTGTTGGTTGTGTTCTGTGTTGTTTGGACTTTCGGATTTCAAATTTATTTCAAGAATCGTCTTTTTTGTCCAAACTTTTAGAAGTTTTAATCTGAAGAGTTTGGACTTTTGGAT
>FUFK010039154.1_pt1 | contig 29181 bp, 45 predicted proteins | sample 1021851 | NCBI WGS metagenome assembly FUFK01 (sample SAMEA51879418, study PRJEB19060) | metagenome
TTAGATTGCTATGTTGATGGATACATTGACAAGTGGTGTGAACGTACTGATTACGGACAAAAATAATTAGCATTTCTTGTAGCCCTCTTCGGAGGGTTACTACAAGTGCTAGGTAACTGAAAGGTGAAAGTAAGCAAGTTGTCTTGACGGAGATGATGTAGTGCTAGGCGAGTAGTGAAGGTTGTACTTGAGTATATAGGTGACGAAATTGATTAATGTCTCAAATGGCGATAAAGTAGAAACTTATATACTTACCAAACTTTTAATTACAAAGGAGAATATAATGAGCAGATTTAAAGATCACTTAATGGAAAAAGAAGAACAATTAGATGAGCAGATTATCTTTATGAATAAAATGATTAACAATACACAATCAGTAATTGATAAATCAAATGACACTTGGGTAATTAGATACTGGACTAATGTTCGTAACACATTGCAAGAACAACAACAAGATTTACAAAAACAAAAGACAGGAATTAGTTATTGATATTCCTTAAACAATCGTTTAAGGTTGTGGTGTCACTCACTAAATGTGACTATCCTTTGTTGCACCTAGTAGCGTCATTTCTGCTAGGTGCTCTTACTTTAAGTAGGAAGTTATGGAAAAGAACTTGTGGACATCACTTAACAAGATACAGAAGACAGAAAGTACTTGGAATTGTATGAGGATAGAATCGTCTACAATCAACGGAATACCTGATGTTCACGCTTGTATAAAAGGTAAGTCTTTTTGGTTAGAGCTTAAAGCAAATGATGATAAGAAATTAGGCTTATCCAAATACCAAATACTATGGCAGTTAGATTATCTCAAAGTTGGAGGTAATGTATTTAACTTAGTTTTCGCCCTCTCACAGAGAGAGCTCAAACTTATCAAACTCGTACCATCTTTGTACTCGTTTTGTTCTGGTAATGTTCCAGAAGTAGAACGGTTCGAGATACTCGGTGCAAAAAAATATAATCAAGAAAACCTTAGACTTCTAATTAAGTTGGCAAGTGATTCGTGTCATTAGTTCGCATAACTTGTATTATGTTAAAAAAAAGCGTTTGTTCACGTTTTGTTCTGCATTAGTCGGTAAAAAGGACCCATTGTATTTTTGCAACAGGTCAAGGATTTTTTAAAATTTTTTTAGGGTCGCAAAAAATTATGTTACTAGCGTTGCGTGTATAGGTTAAGTTGAATACATACATATAGGGAGTAAACATATCAATCTTTTTATGCTATAAAATGCTCATGGTAAAAAAATTGCAAAAAAATTCTACTTATGCACAATACGATTTAGATAATGATGGAACAGTATCTGATGAAGAACTGGAGCATATGAAAGAAATAAAAAAATTAGAACACGAATTAAGAAAGCATAGAGCTCAAAGAAGGATGGCAACTTACACATTGGTTGGTATGGGTTTGTTTACTGCTATGATGTTTATGCCATTTATGACTACAGAAAAAATTGAGGCTCTAAGTGATATAAGCAATTTGTTTTATATTAGTGGTGCAGGTATTGTTGGTGCATATATGGGTGCTACAGCATGGATGTCAAAAAAGTAATTGATTTTGATAAACACATCAAATGGAAAAAATTACATGGCAATAATCCATATGCTATGGTATTAGATGCTAAATACATTTGGTGTTTCACACAAAAAGACGACCCAGATAATTATACTTTTATGAAACTATTAATTCAGGATCACGCTGTAAATTTTAAATGGGGATTACATAAACAAAAATGTTTCAAAGTTTTTTACCATAGTATTTATGCTTACTTTGTAGCTCCACCAGATATAGTTTATAAAGCAGAATTAAAACAAAATAAAAAAGATAATAAAAAGAAAACAAAAAAAAGTTTTGATAATGATAAAAGTAAAGATAGACTAATTTATTAATGTCTTTAACTCTAAAGGATAGGTTGATATATAATATGACAAAAAAAAGAGACCCTTTAAAAGGNACAGGAAAAAAACCAAAAGGTAGTGATAGAAGATTATACACAGATGAAAATCCAAAAGATACAGTAAGAATTAAATTTGCNACTCTATCTGATGCTAAACAAACTTGTGCAAAAATAAAAAGAATTAAAAAACCTTTTGCAAGAAAAATACAAATATTAACTGTGATGGAACAAAGAGCTAAAGTGATGGGTAAGTCTGAAGTAGCATCATTAGCAAAAAGATGTAAAGAAGCTATCAGAAGAGAAAACAAAAAATGAGTGTAGACCACTTAACCACAGATCGATTAAGACTACGAGTAGAAAAAGTTTTTATAGAACACATTAAACTTTGCCAAGATAACTTTTTATATTTTGTTCAAGAGATGTGGCAAGATTTTATGTGTAGAAAAGAAAGAGACAAAAGTAAGTGGGGTCATCATCAAATTATTGCACACGAGTTTTCTAAAATAGCTAATGAAAGAAAAGGAAGGCTCATAATAAATATGCCTCCTAGGCATACTAAATCAGAATTTGCATCTGTATATTTTCCTGCTTGGATTATTGGTAAGTATCCAAAATTAAAAATTATGCAAGTATCACACAATACAGAATTAGCAGTACGATTTGGAAGTAAGGTTCGTAACATAATTGATTCTCAAGAATATAAACAAATTTTTGGAGACGTTAAACTTCGTGAGGACTCTAAAGCAAAAGGTAGATGGGAAACTAATCATGGTGGAGAATACTATGCTGCTGGTGTAGGAGCATCTATCACAGGTCGTGGTGCAGACTTGTTGATTATTGATGATCCACATACGGAACAAGATTCAATGTCCGACTTAGCTATGGAACGAGCTTACGAATGGTACACCTCAGGACCTAGACAAAGATTACAACCTGGTGGTTCAATCTTATTAGTTATGACACGATGGGCAGAAGACGATTTAACTGGTAGATTATTGAAGGCTCAAAAAGAACCAAAAGCAGATAAATGGAAAACAATATCTTTTCCTGCAATCTTACCAGATGGTAAACCAGTTTGGTCAGAGTATTGGGAGAAAGAAGAATTAGAAAAGATCAAAGCATCATTACCTATTAGAAACTGGTCAGCACAATATATGCAAGAACCTACATCTGAGGAAGGAGCTATTTTAAAAAGAGAGTGGTGGCAACCTTGGAAAGAAAATAGTATGCCTAATTTAGTTCACGTTATACAAAGTTATGACACAGCGTTTAGTAAAAAAGAAACTGCTGATTATTCTGCTATAACTACTTGGGGAGTATTTTATCCAGATGAGGTAACACCTAATATAATATTATTAGATGCTATTCGTGGTAAGTATGATTTTCCAGAACTAAAAGTTGTAGCTATGGAGGCTTATAAATATTGGGAGCCAGAAAGTATTATTGTAGAACAGAAAGCAAGTGGTGAACCTTTAACACAAGAATTTAGAAGAATGGGTATACCAGTTATTCCATTTGTTCCGAGTAAAGGTAATGACAAATTTACTAGGGTTAATTCTGTTGCACCGATCTTTGAAAGTGGAGCTGTATGGTTTCCTTATGGAGAAACATTTGCAGATGAGGTGATTGAGGAATGTGCTGCTTTTCCACATGGTTCTCACGATGACTATGTAGATAGCACAACACAAGCACTGTTACGATATAGACAAGGCAACTTTATTGAATTATACTCTGACTATGTGGACAACGAAGACTTACCACCTAAAGCATATAATTATTACTGAGGATAGTTATGACCAATATTAAAATAAAAAAAATTGACCCATTAAGTGAAAGATTAGATAAAGCTGGATTAAGAGGGGGATTTGGTAAAAGTAAACCAACTTTAAATAAAAAAGATAAACAAGTGATAGATGCTTTTTACAAAGGCAAAGAAGCAAGTAGTAATAAATTGACTTCCGATGGTAAAACTTTAGTAATCATGGGTTTAGGAAGACAGAATATAGCAAAAAGAGATAAAGGAGAGTTTGGTGATTTTAAAATTACAGCTAAACCAAGTGGTAGAACAACACAAAGCATATTAAGATATATAAAAAAAACTTTTCCAACAGATAGAATTAAAAAAGACGCTACAAAAATGGTTAAGAAAAAAAATAGAGGTGGATTACTTGTTACACCTAAATTAGCAAAAAGGGGTTACTAATGAAAAAATTCAAAAAAAAAATAAAAAAGATAATAAGTAGTGTGAAAAAACAAGTTGGCAAAATTAAAAAAAGATTGTTTGGGAAACTGTGTAAGTGTGGTGACAAATGACACCAGAACAAAGATTACAAAGAGATTATGAAAATTTATTAAAGGCGAAAAAAAAGTCTAAATCCTCTAAACAAAAAATTCTAGAAGATGAGTCTAGAGCTAAAAGAGGACCTGTAATAAAAAAAGAAGAAGTATTAGCAGATAGCTATCAACCTGAAAGTGACGTAATTGTACCTGACAAAAAGGAAAAAGAATTTGGTGATAAAGTAGCTATGTATGAAAGTATTACTGGTCAAAGTGCGTTACAACCGTTAAGAGATTTAATAGACGGACCTCAAGCTCCAGATATGACAGTACCTGATTTAGTATCAGAAGTTCGTAATAGAGTAGAATTACAAAAACAACAATTAGCTGCTTCACCTAAAATGTATCCTATGTTTTATGAAAGAGCTAAGAAAGGTAAATTCATAAAAGTAAAAACAAAACTTGGTAGAACCAGAAAGACAAAATTATTATGATTGAAGAAGAAAACAAAGAAGAGGTTACTGAAGAAACTGAGGGTGGATTAGTAGAAGACGAAGAAGTTAAAGTAGATGTACAAGAACCAACTGATGTTGAAGAGGCACTAGAAGAAGTAGTTGAGGCTCAAAAAGAATTTTTTTCTAATCTAGCTGAAGATATGGATGAAAGAGTTCTTAGTCGTATCAGTGGAGATTTATTAGAGGACTACAAAAAAGATAAAGAGTCTAGAGGTGACTGGGAGAAGTCTTATACCTCTGGTTTAGACTTATTAGGGTTTAAGTATGACAATGAAAGTAGACCGTTCCAAGGTGCGAGTTCCGTTACGCATCCACTACTAGCCGAGTCTGTTACACAATTTCAAGCACAAGCGTACAAAGAATTATTACCAAGTGACGGTCCTGTACGCACACAAGTCGTGGGTGACGTAACACGAGACAAGGAACAACAGGCACAAAGAGTAAAAGAGTTTATGAATTATATGTTGATGGATCAAATGGAAGAATACACTCCAGAGTTCGATCAATTATTATTCTATCTTCCGTTAGCAGGCTCAGCATTTAAAAAAGTATATTACGATGAAGTGATGCAAAGAGCTGTATCGAAGTTTGTACCTGCTGAAGATTTAATCGTTCCTTATTATGCAACAGATTTGAAAGACTGTGAACGTATCACGCACCTCGTAAAAATGAACGANAACGATATTTTAAAAAAACAAAGAAACGGTTTTTATAGAGATGTAGAAATATTACCTTCTAGAACAGAAGATAGTGAAGTGCAAGATAAATATGATTCTATTGAAGGGGTTACACCAAACGGAGATAAAGATTATCAGTTCAATGTATTAGAGATGCACGTTGATTTAGACTTAGAAGAATATGAAATTGAAAACGCAGATAAGAATGTAAAGATACCTTACATAGTAACGATTGATGAAGGTTCACAAGAGGTGCTATCTATTTATCGTAACTATGATATGAATGATCCGTTGTTTCAAAGAAAAGAATTTTTTGTACATTACAAGTTTTTACCTGGTTTAGGGTTCTATGGCTTTGGTTTGATCCATATGATTGGTGGATTATCTAAAACAGCTACAGCTGCTTTAAGACAATTATTAGATGCTGGCACATTAAGTAACTTACCTGCTGGTTTTAAGTCACGAGGTATGCGAATCAGAGATGATGATCAACCTTTTCAACCTGGTGAGTTTAGAGATGTTGACGCACCTGGTGGAAATATTAAAGATCAGTTTCAAATTTTACCATTTAAAGAGCCAAGTGGCACATTATTTCAACTTTTAGGCTTTGTTGTACAAGCTGGTCAGCGTTTTGCGTCAATAACAGACAACGCAATAGGCAATGATGCACAAAATAGAGCAGTTGGAACGACTATTGCTCTCTTGGAACGTGGTTCTAGGGTAATGAGTGCCATACATAAGCGTTGTTACTATGCAATGAGACAAGAATTTAGGTTATTATCGGATGTTTTTGGTACATATTTACCACCAATTTACCCATATGCTGTTTATGGTGGCAATAGACTGATAAAATTAGCAGATTTTTCACCAGAAGTCGATGTAATTCCTGTTGCAGACCCAAATATTTTCTCAATGGCTCAAAGAGTGACGTTAGCACAGACACAATTACAGATTGCACAGTCAAATCCACAATTACACAATGTTCGTGAGGCGTATAGAAGAGTATATGAAGCGTTAGGCACGAAACAAATCGATACATTACTAAAACCAGAGAGAATACCCACGCCACTTGATCCTGCAATAGAAAATGCAGAAGCTTTACGAATGGAAATACCTAAAGCGTATCCAGAACAAAATCATGATGCACACATTATAGCTCATACTTCTTTTATTAAGAGTAGAATGGTGCAAATTAATCCTATGGTGTACGCATTACTACAAGCTCATATATCAGAACACATATCTTTTAAAGCAAGAGCTATAATTTTGCAAGAGTTGATGGCTAATCCACAAACTTTAGAGTTACAAAAAACAAAACCACAAGATTTTTTAATTTTAACAGAATCAATGATCGCTGATAAGATTGCACAATTAACATCTGAGTTACAACTACTAGAAAGTTCTGAAGAAAAGAAAGACCCACTTGTACAATTAAAGCAACAAGAGATAGATTTACGAGCACTAGATATGCAACGTAAAATTCAAGAACACGTTGATAAAGAAGAAAGAGTAATGGGTGAGTTCAATGAGAAAATGGACTTAGAAAGAATGAAACGAGAGGATGCAGAAGAAGCATCAGAAGAAAGAATACGAATAGCAGAAGAAAAATTAAAAGTAGCAAGGGAGAAAAACAATGAACAAAAGAAGTAAAGCATTAGCACCAGAAAAAGGTCCTACTCCTCAAGGAATGAAAAATGGTGATGAAATAAAAGTTGGTAAAGGACTTAAATTTCGTTCTGATGGAGATATATCTTATGAAAAAAGGTTAAAACCAGGCACAGATGCTAAAATTACTTACGACACTAAAAAGAAAGAAGTAAAGAATGTTAAATTTAGAACTAATATACTTGATGGTGATTTAGTAGTTGAAAAAGACAAATATGGCACTACAGCAAACTACTCAAAAGATTTATTAAAAGGTAGTGTAAATATTAGTGGATATAAGACACCAAAAGACCAAGGTATCGGTTTTGAATTCGTAAAAAAATTTCAAATAGGAGCATTATCAGATTTAGGTTGTCCTCATCGTGAAAATGGTGTACAAGGTAGTGATATTAAAGGTGTAAAACCTATACAAGTAAAGGGCAAAAAATTTATTGGTGTTAAGTGATAGCTGGTGATTCAACAGAATACGAATTTATAACAGAAGAAATAGCAAAGTTANACCTACCTCCTGTNGTATTNACNTGTGAAATAGGTTTGCGTAGAGGACTAGGTTCNNAAACTATTATGGATGCTGTTATCNNNAAAGGTNCAGAATANTATAGGCACATAGCTGTTGATCCTTATGGTAATTTAAATTATCANCACTATGATGACANACCTCCNTACACAGCAGATTACACAGACAATATGAAAGTAGAAACNTTGTATGANNTAGTAAANTATAAAGAGTTTGCTTTCTTTGAGTTTCCTGATACNTATTTTTTTGAAACNATGAAAAATGGTTATCCNATAAGTATTGACGGACAAGTGTATATGAAAGATACATATTCAGTCGTACACTTAGATGGACCTCATACTACCAATGCAGTAAATCACGAGATTAATTTTTTTATGAGGTGTATGGAAAATGAAAGTTTAATTATTTTAGATGACCATAAAACCTATAATACAAAAACCATAGATTGGTCTTTAGAAAAATTAGGGTTTGTAAGAGTAAAAGAAGGCGAAAGAAAGTTAATATTTAAAAGGAGCAAATAATGGCACTACTAAGTTTAATAGGACCTGCTACAAAGTTGATTGGAAAGTTTGTTAAAGATAAAGACTTACAACAAAAATTGAGCCACGACATAGCCACTATGGCAGAAAAACACGCACAACAGTTGGCACTTCAACAAATAGAAGTTAATAAAGCTGAAGCAAAAGGCAACTGGTTTCAATCATCGTGGAGACCCCTCATCGGCTGGATTTGTGGACTATCTCTTGCTATTAACTATATGGTATCACCGATTATGGCAGGTTTTGGTGTAGACATACCACAAGCTGACATGACGGTCATGATGCCTCTTTTATTTGGTATGTTAGGAATTTCAGGATTACGAAGCTTTGACAAGTACAAAAAAACAGATACTAAAAAGTAATGAAAAAAAATGATGATGATTTTGTTACAGCTACTTTTGTAATTTATGTAATTGTAACTATGTGTTTCTTAACTTATATTACCTACTGAAATGCCAAAAAAAATACATCACTTTGTTAAGTTAGAAACAAAAAAAATAAAAAGAAGATNTAAACCAAAAGCATTAAGACANAGGAAAAAATTAGGACCTAAAAATCATTTAAGAATTTTTTGTTAGGCAAGATATAAAGTATGTATGACATAGATACAGTAGTAGCAATAAGAGATATAATTAAGAAGGAAATAGAGATCGCTAAAGATAATATCGTATATGGTGTAGACACACAAGAAAGTTTACATTATGCTAGAGGCAGACTCAATGCTTTAGAAGCGTTGCTACAGGAATTAAAAAACCTGCAAAATAGAGAGGAACTATGAAACTAATNACGCCTAGAAAGTACAAAACATCTGAAAAAGATGCNGTTCCAAAAGGCAAGGAACAAACAGAANAATATTTAGAATTAATACCAAACCCAGTAGGATATAGATTATTAGTAAGACCTTGGTCAGGACAGAAAAAAACTGACGGAGGAATTATTCTATCTGATCAAACAAAAGAAACNATTGAGATGACAACTGTTGTTGGTTTAGTTATTAANATGGGAGACTTNTGTTATAAAGANAAAGATAGATTTCCAAANGGACCTTGGTGCAAAGAAGGTCAGTTTGTAATTTATGGTCGATATNCNGGTGCAAGATTTAAAACTAAATATGGNGAACACNGAATATTAAACGATGATGAAATTATNGNAACAATTAAAAAACCNGAGGANNTCCTCGCACTATTTTAAGGAGATAGTATGCAAGAACAATTAAAACTTAATAGAGAAGATGAACCAATTTCTGTTGGTGAAGATGCTCACGAAGAAAAAGAATTAAAAGTAGAACAAAAAACAGAAGAGGAAAAACCACAACTTGAAGAAGTAGATTTAGGTTACACTGATCCTAATAAAAAAGAAACAGAAGCAAAAGTTGTAGATGAAAAAAAGACTGAAGAGAAGCCTTCTAATTTAAATGAAATATCCTCTAGTGTGCAACGAAGGATAGACCAACTCACAAAAAGATATAGAGAGGCAGAAAGAAGAGAAAAAGCTGCTCTTGATTACGCTAAAGGTATACAAGATAAATATAAAAAAGCTGAAACAACTTTAAATACAGTTGATGATAATTATTTAAAAGAGTTTGATGCAAGAATAGATGCTCAAAGAGAACAAGTAAAAAGTAATCTAAAAAACGCAATACAAAATAATGATGCAGATAAAATAATGGAAGCTAATGATTTATTAGCTAGATTATCTGTGGAGAAAGAAAAAGCTCGTATATTACAAGATAAAAAGAAAGAAGAGCAAGAAACAAAAAAAACACAACCTGATACAACAGAACAGGCACAACCTAAATCGCAACCACAACCACAAAGAAAAGAGCCTTCACCAAAGGCTACCAGTTGGGCAGATAAAAATTCGTGGTTTGGAAAAGACAAAGTGCTTACAAATGCAGCTTATGGAATTCACGAAGATTTAGTCGCACAAGGGTTTGACCCAGAGAGTGATGACTATTATAATGAAATAGATTTCAAGATGAGGGAATACTTTCCCAATAAATTTGAAAAAGAAAAACGACCTACGCAAACAGTCGCNTCGGCTGGTAGAAAACAAGAAGGTCGCAGAACTGTGAAACTCACTCGGTCACAGGTAGCAATAGCTAAAAAGTTGGGAGTGCCTTTGGAAGAATATGCCAAATTTGTTAAATAGGAGTCATTATGGACAAACTNAATAGAAACTCACGAACTTCCACAGTGAGAGAGACCAGAAAAAAACAGTGGATGCCACCATCAAGTCTAGATGCACCCCCTGCTCCAAAAGGGTTTAAACATCGTTGGATTAGAACCGAAACTATGGGTCAAGATGATACAGGTAACGTATCAAAGAAACTTAGAGAAGGTTGGGAATTTGTTAGAGCTGAAGAGATTAAAAATCAAATCGGTCAAAATGATTATCCAGTAATCAGCGATGGTAAATATCAGGGGTTGATAGGAGTTGGTGGACTCGTGTTGGCGAGGATACCTGAAGAAATAGTTGAGCAACGCAAGAATTATTTTCAAAATAAGACTAAAAATCAACAAGAAGCCGTTGACAATGATATTCTGAGGGAACAACGACCAGAGATGCCTATAAATATTGATAGACAATCTCGTGTTACTTTTGGTGGTGGTCGTAAGTCCTAGATTTAAGACAACTACCGTAATTGTTTAATAGCCTATTATTTTTACAAGGAGGTAAAACATGGCAAACGTAAGTGAAAAATTTGGTCTTAGACCTTATAAAACACTTGGTGGACACTCATGGAATAACCAACAGAATAGGTATACTATATCAAACAACTACGGAACAGCTATATTCCAAGGTGATTTAGTTATACCTGCTACTGATGGAGACATTGAAAGACATACTGCTGGCAACGGTCAGGCTGTCTTAGGTGTTTTCAACGGATGTTTCTACACTGATCCAACAACCAAGAAACCAACATTTAGTAATTATTATCCTGGTAGCATTGCTGCTGATGATATTGTTGCTAATGTTATAGACGATCCACAAACTTTATTTTTAATTGATGCCGATGCAACTTTTACAAGAGCTGGTTTGTTTACTAATTATTCAGTAACAAACGTGACTGGTAATACAGACACTGGTATCTCAAAAGTACAGTTAGATGTATCTGAGGTGAGCACTTCATTTAGTTTTGCACTAATGGCAGTAGATATTTGTCAAGACCCAAATAACTCTGATGTCGCAAATGCAAACGCTAATGTTGTTGTTCGTATTAATAACCATTTCTATCAGCAAGTAAAAAATGCTGATACTGGCGTATAAGGGGGTAAATTATGGCTATATCAAGATCACAACTNGTCAAAGAANTAGAGCCTGGTTTAAANGCTCTCTTTGGCTTAGAATACAACAGGTATGAAAATGAACATGCCGAAATTTTTACAAGCGAAGCATCAGACAGAGCTTTTGAAGAAGAAGTAATGCTATCTGGTTTCGGTTCTGCTCCAGTAAAACAAGAAGGTGCAAACGTCACATTTGACCAAGCAACTGAATCTTTTACTGCAAGGTATACACACGAAACTATTGCTATGGCATTTGCTATNACTGAAGANGCTATTGAAGATAATNTNTATGATAGATTAGCNNCAAGATACACAAGAGCTTTAGCTAGAAGTATGGCTAANACTAAGCAAGTAAAAGCTGCTAACGTGTTAAACAATGCTTTTGATAATAGTTTCACTGGTGGTGATGGTAAGGAGCTTTGTGCTACTGACCACCCATTAGCAAACGGTGGAACATTAGCTAATGAACTTGCTACAGCAGCTGATTTAAGTGAAACATCAATTGAACAGTCTTTAATAGACATAGCTGCTTTTGTTGATGAAAGAGGTTTAAAAATTGCTTTACAAGGAGTGAAGTTAATAATTCCAAAAGAATTACAGTTCACTGCTGAAAGAATTTTAAAATCTCCACAAAGAGTAGGTACAGCAGATAATGATATTAATGCTATGGCTAATATGGGTATGATACCACAGGGTTATAGAGTTAATCATTATTTAACTGACACTGATGCTTTCTTCATTATGACTGATGCTCCTAATGGATTAAAACAATTTGTTAGAAGTCCAATCAAGACAGCTATTGAAGGCGACTTTGATACTGGTAATGTAAGATTTAAAGCAAGAGAAAGATATTCATTTGGATTCTCCGATCCTAGAGGTATATTCGGCTCACCAGGTGCAGCTTAATAATCTCTTTGAATAAACTAAGAAAAGAGGGCTTACATAGTCCTCTTTTTTTTTGTATACTATTAATACCAAGAATTTTATAACTGATATAGACAGGCTTGGCTGACACCCTAGAGGACTATATCTTTTAACTAGGAGATTAAGATGGCGAATACAACTTTTTCAGGTCCAGTCAGATCAGAAAATGGATTTCAAACTATAACAAAAAACGCATCCACTGGTGCAATAACTGTTACTAGTGGAGATAAAATGGCAGTTGAGGCTACTGGTGGTGCTGGTATTGAAGGCACTGCTTCAGTTTATGTTACACAAGTTAATAGATTAAAAAGCGATGTAACTACAAATGTTAATATTGTTAAAACAACTATTATGATTGATTTAACTGGTCTTAAAGATGGTGGAACTGCTGGTGACATTATTGGTAAAGATGGAGCTGGTGTTGCTTTTATTGGTCAAGTAACTACTGCTAACCAAGGAACTGTTTTTGGCGTAACAATGACTTGTCTTGAAACACCTGCTGGTGGTAGTACAGATATTGATCTGTTTTCGGCAACAGAAGGCACTGGTGTTAATGACACTGCAATCGGTGATTTAACAGAAACTCAAATTATAAACGCTGGTGCAGCATCTGCTGGTACTGTTGTTGCTGGTGGCGATATTGCAGCAGATCAATTTTTGTATCTGGTCAGTCAAGGCACAGGTGATGCAACTTACACAGCTGGTCGTTTTCTTATAGAAATTACTGGCTTTGATGCAGCTAGTTAATAGGAGATTATTATGAACTCAGATATAGGTGCAAAAACTCTTACCTCGACTGGTACAATACAGTCTGGTAGAACAAGATTGCTATCTATTTATTATGTTGGTCATGCATCAGCTGGAAGTTTAACTTTTAAAGATGGTGGAGCTAGTGGTACACAAAAGTTAGTTATCGCTACTCCAGCATCAAGTGCTGCTGACCAATATCAAGTGGATATGCCTTTAGATGGTATTTTATTTAAAACAGATATGCACTTGACTATTAGTAACGTAACCTCTGTTACAGTTTTTGTAACACCGATTACGGCTGATACTGATAATGGATAAATACACAGCAGAGCTTCTTGGTTTTAAAGAAGGTGGTATGCCACCAAAGACCAAGAAGTACTTCAGGTCTACTGAGTCTGGAGCAGGCATGACTCAAAAAGGTGTTGAGAAATATCGTAGAGATAATCCTGGTTCCAAACTCAAGACTGCTGTGACTGAGAAAAAACCAAGTAAGTCTAGACAAAAAAGAAGAAAGTCATATTGTTCTAGAAGTAAAGGACAAATGAAAATGCACAATATTAATTGTAAAAAAACACCAAAGAAAAGAATATGTGCAGCAAGAAGAAGATGGAGATGTTAAATGAAATTATCAGATAATTTTTCACTAAGTGAATTTACCAAATCACAAACAGCGTTAAGGAACGGCATTGACAATACACCAAGTGAAGAGGTTATTGAAAACTTAAAAGCATTGTGTGAAAATGTTTTACAACCCATTAGAGAATATTTTTTGATGCCAGTATTTATATCCTCTGGTTTTAGATGTGCAGAACTAAATCACAAAATCGGTTCAAGTATTTCTTCACAGCACGTTCAAGGTCAAGCTGCAGATATAGAAATATTTGGTATTAGTAATAAAGAGTTATCAGATTGGATTAATGACAATTGTGAATTTGATCAATTAATATTAGAGTTTCATAATGAAGATGATCCTAATTCTGGTTGGGTTCATGTTTCTTATGACACTGAGTCAAATAGAAAACATTATAAAAGAGCAGATAGAAACAATGATGGAAGGGTAGAGTATACTTTTGTATGACAATAGGTAGAAGTCAAATGAGGCAACAAATATCAAATCCTCCTCAAAAAAAGAAATGGTCTAAGAAAAGAAAAAGTAAAATAAATTGTGCAAGACCAAAAGGATTTAGTGAAAAAGCACATTGTGCTTCAAGAAGGAAGAAAGCAAGGTAGACACATTGTCTACGACAGTTTATAGTAAATAAAGGAGTTATTATGACTAAATTATGTCCGAGAGGAAAAAAAGCAGCTAAGGCTAAATTTAAGGTTTATCCCTCAGCTTATGCAAATGCGTATGCTTCAAAGATATGTGCAGGAAAAATTAAAGACCCAAGTGGTGTAAAAAGAAAAGATTTTAAAGGTCCTAAGCCAGCAGTAGAAGGTTCTATAATCGAAACAAAAGATAAATTTAATGGACACCAAGTGTTGAGTGGTTCAATTGAAGGAGAGTACGGTACTAACTCTAGTTTTAAAAAATATTATAAAGATTTATTAGGTTAATGGCAAAGAGTGGTTTAAAAAAATGGTTTGCCCAAAAGTGGGTAGATATTGGAAGTAAAGATAAAGATGGTAACTTTAAACCTTGTGGAAGAAGTAAACAAAAAGCAGATGCAAAAAGAAAATACCCAAAATGTGTTCCTTTAGCAAAAGCTAATAGAATGACTAAAGGTGAAAGACAAAGTGCAGTGAAAAGAAAAAGAGCTAAAGCTCAAGGTGTTGGTGGTAAACCAACAAATGTTAAAACTTTTGCAGTTCAAGGTGGACTAGCAGATTATTATAAAGGAGTGGTGTAATGACTGATGAAACTAAATTAATAGATGAAGTATTGTATGGTTTAAAAGTACCACCAAAACAAACTTCTCAAGATAAAAGAAGTATGAAAAGATCAGAAAAAAATATTAATAGAAATTTGTATGATGATGTTTTAAAACCTTTAACTAATAAAAGTTTCAAAGAAGGTGGAGCCTTAAAGGAAGGAATGTTAGGAGCATTGGCAGGATCTATACAAGGTAAATCAAAAGTCAAAGTAGAAAAACCTAAAGAAAAAAAAGGTAAAGGAAGTGCTGATCCACTGACTGGTAAATTAGTAAGAACTTATTCAGTAAAAGAAAAAGAACAAATGAAAGAAAGGGCAAAAGATTCTCTGAAAGCAAGTGTTTTAGGAGCTGGTGTCATAACTGAAACAGAAAAACAAAAAGTAAAAGACGCATTTAAAATATATCCATCAGCTTATAAAAGAACGAAAGGAAAACCATCAGGAAAATTAACAGGTGGACAAGCAAAACTAGATAAAAATAAAAACAATAAAATAGACGCTGAAGATTTTAAAATACTTAGAGAAGGTGCTTTTAGTGGTAAAATGATGAGTAAATTGTCTAAGGATGTAATAAGTAGAGCTTTTCCAAAGACTGTAGGACAAAAGGAAAGAGAAGAACAAATGTATATGGAACAAAAATCCAAGTTTGATAAGCCTCAAAAATTAAGTCAGGGTGGAGGTATAGCTATTAAGGGAACAAAATTTAAAGGTGTTTTTTAGGATAAAAAATGGCAACTTCNGGAACAACAGCATTTGANTTAGATATAGANGATATTATAGAAGAAGCNTATGAAAGAGTTGGTGTTAGAACTAATTCTGGNAAAGATTTAAAATCGGCTAGAAGAAGTTTAAATATTATGTTTTCTGAGTGGGGTAANAGAGGTGTTCATTTATGGAAAGTTGAATTNAAAGAACAATTNTTAACACAAGGCACAGCAACTTATACAGCTCCAACAAATGCTAACGATGTATTAGAGGCTTATGTTAGCACAACCACAGGCACTACTTCATCAACTAATGATGTTTCTTTAACAAAAATAAGTAGAAGTGAATATAGTGCTTTACCAAACAAAGGTTCACAAGGACAACCTAGTCAGTATTATGTAGATAGACAAACAATACCTACTATTACTTTGTATCAAACTCCAGATGCTTCAACTTATACTTATCTTAAATATTATTATTTGAAAAGAATTGAAGATGTTGGAGCTTACACTAATCAAGCTGATGTTGTTTTTAGATTCATACCATGTATGGTATCAGGTTTGGCTTATTACTTGAGTATGAAAAAAAACCCACAATTGGTACAACAGAATAAACTATTGTATGAAGATGAATTACAAAGAGCATTAACAGAAGATGGACAAAGAACTTCAGTTTATATAACACCACAAAGTTATTTTCCACAAGGATAGACTATGGCATACGCAAGAGGTAAATACGCAAAAGCAATTTCTGACAGATCAGGTATGGCATTTCCATATAATGAAATGGTAAAAGAATGGAATGGTTCTTTTGTTCACAAATCTGAATTTGAAGCAAAACACCCACAAATAAAAAGAAAACATATTAAAGGTGATGCCATAGCTTTAGCAAACGCAAGACCAAGACCACCAGAAAATCAAAAAGAATTTTTACTTTATATAAGTAATGGTTTTTTTGCTAATCAAGGAGACACTGGTATAACTGGTGGTGCAAGTATGAGAGTGTCTGATAGTGATAAAATTTTAGGAACAAAGTTAACTCCAGTGGAGGCAACAACATCTATAGGTAATGTAGAGGTGGTAATAACATGACTATAACACACGCAAACTTTTTAACACAAGTTAGAAACTATACAGAAGTAGATTCAAACGTATTAAGTGATACTTTATTAGATCAATTTATACGCATAGTTGAATTAGATATTGCTAACAAAGTCGACTATGATGATATTAGAAAATACGTTACTGGTTCTACAGGCACACAAAAATATTTAAATGTGCCAGATGACTGTATAGTTGTTCGTTCTATACAAGTAATTAGCAGTAGCACAAGAGATTTTTTAGAGAAAAGAGATACCTCTTTTATAGCCGAGTTTAACCCAACAGACGCAACTGGATTACCAAAGTATTTTGCTAATTGGGATGATAAAAATATTTTGTTTGCACCAATACCAGATCAAAATTATGATGTACAATTAAATTATATAAAAGACCCAGAGCATTTTAATTCTACCACAGATACTTTTTTATCTAAGCATCAAGAAGCTTTATTATTACATGGTGTGTTAGTTGAATGTTTTAGTTATTTAAAAGGTCCTACTGATATGTACAACTTATATAAAACCAAGTATAATGAAGAAATACAAGATTTTGCGTTGCAACAAATGGGTAGAAGAAGAAGANGAGAGTATGANGATGGNGTGCCNNGAATACAAGTCGCTTCTCCTTCACCTTAAANTANAAAAGGAGTAAAATATGGCAATAACAACAAGTGTGATTTGTAATGTATTTAAAACGGATGTGTTAAAAGGAGTGCACAATTTTACAGCAGCACCAACTGGTAACTCATTTAAGTTAAGTATGTATACATCAAGTGCAACTCTTGGTAAGTCAACAACATCTTATACATCTGATAATGAAGTAAGTTCACCATCAGGGTACACTGCTACTGGTAAAGCTTTGGTTTCAAGTACACCAGTTTTAAGCACTGACACAGCAGTATGTGATTTTGCTGATTTAACATTTGTAGGAGTTTCACTTACAGCAAGAGGAGCTTTAATCTATAATGACTCTGCGTCTGGTGATCCAGCAGTTGCAGTTTTAGATTTTGGTGGTGACAAGACAGCTACTTCAGGTACATTTACAATACAGTTTCCTACTGCTAACGCTTCAGATGCTATTATAAGAATAGCTTAATTAGGAGACTAGTTCTGTGACTACTAGAACTTTAACTATTACTGTTGTAGGTGGTAATCCCTCTAACCATCCGTATCATAATGTTGGTTCTAGTAATAAATATGCAATAGATGGTTCTACTGCTACAGCAGATGTAACACTATATTTAGCTGAAGGTGGAACTTATGTTTTTGATCAATCAGATAGTTCAAATAGTGGACATCCTTTAAGGTTTTCTACCACAGCTAATGGAACGCATAGTGGTGGCACAGAATATACTACAGGAGTTACTGTTACAGGAGTTCCAGGTAATGCAGGAGCAAAAACCACAATTATTGTAGCTGACTCTGCTCCCACACTATATTATTATTGCACACAACACTCCAATATGGGTTGGACTGCAAACACTGTTGCTGCTACTTCTTGGGGTGTTTTATCTTGGGGTCAAGGTGCTTGGGGAGATCAAAATGACATATCGGTATCTGTCACTGGTGTTGCTTCAACTACTGCCATAGGAACACCTACCATTGATGCACAAATTGGTTTAGGTTGGGGTAGAAATGAATGGGGTAATGGTGCTTGGGGTGATGTTTATTCTGTCATACCAACTGGTGTTTCAGCAACAAGTGCAGTAGGAACAGTAACTCCTACAGCAGATGTAAGTGTATCGGTTACAGGTGTAGCAACCACAAGTGCTGTTGGGTCAACTACTTTTACTGCTACTGTTGATATTACAGCAACTGGAGTATCTTCTACCTCTGCTATTGGAACAATTACAGCTTTAGGAACAAGTGATGTAGTAGCTCAAGGATTGTCCGTTACCAGTAGTGCAGGTACAGTTATTATAGCACCTCTGACTATTGCTGATGCTACTGGAGTAAGTGCAACTTCCTCCATTGGTACTCCAACTATTGCTTTTGATAGTTTAATTGCAGTAACTGGTGTATCTACTACAAGTGCAGTAGGATCAATCACACCTATTTCAACTTATTCTGTAACTGGTGTATCTGTAACAGCATCTGCTGGCACTCCAACCGAGATAACTGGTACTGGAATTGTTGATGATGTCACTGGAGTAGTGTTGACTGCTTCAACTTCTGCACCTATAATAGTTGTGTGGTCAGAAATAGATACTGGCACACCAACAACTTGGACTGAGATAACAACAGCGGCTTAAAAAAAGGATAAAATATGGCATCTACATACTCATCAGATTTAAAACTGGAACTCATGGCAACTGGTGAAAACGCTGGTACATGGGGAACAAAAACAAATACAAATTTACAATTAGTACAACAAGCAATAGGTGGTTTTGAACAAGTTTCAGTCGGAGATGGAGCAACAGTTGCTCTTGCTATGACTGATGGTACTATATCAAACGCAAGAAACATGGTTGTCAAAGTGGCTACTGTTACCCTATCAGGAGCTACTGTTTTAACAGTACCTGACAGCATAGAGAAAATGTACATCTTTGATATAACAGCAGTTACAAATCCGACTAATTTGACTATTAAAACTGCAAGTGGAACTGGCTTTTCTCCAGATCAAGCGAAAATATATTTTGCATACTCTAACGGAACGAATATTGTTGAAGTATCACTAGATAGTTTAGGTGGTGCAGTTGGCACAGCAAGTCTACCAACAGTGCCGATTACAAAAGGTGGTACAGGTCTTACATCAGCAGGTTCTGCTAATCAAGCACTAAAAATGAATAGTGGTGGTAGTGCATTAGAGTTTGGAACATTACCCATAGCTGGTGGTGGAACTGGTGCAACAACTTTAGCTGGTGCAAATATTGTAGCATCAAACGCTAATACCACATTTACAAAAGCACTAAGAGGTAGCACACAAACTGCTGGTTCACAAACAGGTAGTGTGACATTAGATTTTGACACNTATCAAAATTTTGTNCTNACNGCAACAGGTAANGTNACTTTAGCTAATCCNAGNACNGANTCAGTAGGACAGTCTGGTATCATAGTATTTATTCAAGATGGTACAGGTAGTAGAACATTAAGTTTAGGTACAGATTATGAAACAGCTGGTGGTGCTGGTTTAACTATATCAACAGCAGCAAGTGCAGTTGATGTCATACCATATTTTGTTAAGGCTTCTTCAAGTATTCAATTAGGAGCACCACAACTTGCATTTGCATAGGAGACATAAGTAATGCCAGTACAAGGTGAATTTTTTCAAAATCCTGGAAGTGGAGCTAGTAATTTTTATGATTTCCAAATTCAACAATCTTTGTATATTGGGTCTGGAGATACATTAAGAATAACACCTAGCACTAATGGAAGTCGTACAATTTGGACTTTTTCAACATGGGTAAAAAGAGCCGATATAGCTAGTTCACAAATGCAACTTTTAGAAGCTGGTGGTAGTGGTGATGCAAGTACAAGATTATTTTATTATTTTAACGCTGGACAACTAGGAGCATCTAGTGGCACAGTAAACTATGGTTTAGCTAGTGAACAGTTTCGAGATGTTACTGGGTGGTCGCACTTTGTATTAAAACATACTGGAGGTGTTACTACAGCTTATCATAATGGCACAAGTTTTCACACTTGGTCTATATCTGGTAATACTGCTATTACTGCTACACAAATACATGGAGTAGGTTGTAGAGGAGGTAGTGGTTCAGGTGCAGAATTAGATGGTTATTTAGCAGAAACACATCTTGTTGATGGCACAGCTTATGAACCAACACAATTCGCAGAGGAGAAAAATGGAGTCTGGATACCAAAAGACCCTAGTGGCACTAGCTATGGAACAAATGGTTTTTATCTTAAGTATGAAAATGCTAGTGATCTTGGCAATGATTCTAGTGGTAACAACAATGATCTAACAAGCAATATGGGAAGCGATCACCAAGTGCTTGAGAGTCCTTCATTTGGTAGTTAATATGAAAGGAAATACTATATATGGTAAGTAGTGGAAATTTTGCAACATTTAATCCTTTAAAGTATAAGGCATCTTCTTATACAACTTCAAACATTGTTAAGGGTAACCGACAACTTGGGTCAACAACAGGTAATGCAGCTCAATTAAGTATTGGTTTTAAAAACGGTGATGGTAAATTTTACTTTGAAGTATATGGCACCACAGTACCTAGTTCGTTGCATTATGGTGTATGTATTGATAATGCTGATTTAAATAATGTAACTTCTGGTAAGGCGATAATAGGATATAGGGATAGTGGCAATAAAGTAGTTTCTACTGCTCCACAAACTAATTCAACACAAAGTTCTTATGGAGCTAGTTTTACTGGTGGAGATATTATGGGATGTGCTGTAGATTTTACTAATGGAACGATTGAATTTTACAAAAATAATTCTAGTCAAGGTTCAATAGATTGGTCTAGTGCAAATGATGGCTCAACTTATTATCCTTATGTTTATCAAAACACTGGAGTAGCTACTATAAACACAGGTCAAGACAGTACATTTGTTGGTCAAGTAACAGCTCAAGGTAACACAGATGAAAATGGCTTTGGAGATTTTTATTATACTCCCCCTTCTGGCTTTGTGGCAATGTGTTCAGCTAATTTACCTACTGATAGCAATATAGACCCAGCAGAAACTGATGACGATATTCCACAGAAAAATTTTAATGCTATACTTTATACTGGTAATGCAGGTTCAAATGCAATAACTGGATTAGGCTTCAGACCTGATCTTGTCTGGTTTATGGGAAGAACACAAACTGCTGCTTATTCACAAGGTCTTATTAATTCTACAAGAGGAACTTCTTTAGGTCTTTACAGTGATAGAAGTGATGCAGAAACAGCTTTTACAAATGACTTTGCATCTTTTGATAGTGATGGCTTTACATTAAATGCAGGATCTTCTGCTAATATTAATAATAGTGGAAAAACTTTTGTTGCGTGGTGTTGGAGAGCAAATGGTGGCACAACCAGTAGTAATAGTAATGGTTCTATTACAAGTACCGTACAAGCCAATCCTGCTGGAACTTTTTCGATTGTAAAGTATACAGGCACAGGTAGTGCTGCTACAGTTGGACATGGGTTGTCATCAGCACCAGCTTTTATATTATTTAAACGATTAACTTCACCAGCACAAAATTGGAAAGTGTATCATAAAGCTCTTGGAGCAACAAAAGTCTTAACTTTGAATGCTTATACTATAGCTGAAACTGTATCAGGGATGTTTAATAATACAGAACCAACAAGTACAGTTTTTAGTATAGGTAATGAAAGTAACACAAATACAGGTAGTTCTGATCACATAGCCTTCTGCTGGACAAATTCTGGTGGTTATCAAAAATTTGGAAATTACATTGGCAATAATATTGATAATAATGGTCCATATTGCTACACTGGCTTCAGACCCAGATTGGTAGCGATTAAGGGAGCAGATGAAGCATATGGTTGGTACGTTTTTGATTCTGCAAGAAGCCCTAACAATTTAGTAGATAAACAAGTATCGTGGTATCCTGGTGGTGGAGAATCCACAGAGCCAACTGGTGCAAGAAAAGTAGATTTTCTTAGCAATGGTTTCCGAGTTATGGCAGATGCAGCAAGTATTAATGGTTCTAATGATGAATATGTGTATATGGCTTGGGGAGACGTACCAGCAAAATATAACAATGGTTTTTAAGGAGGTGATAATATGTGGGCTTATATAAAAGATAATAAAATAGAGGAGATAATAGCTAGACCTAAAGATATGGTTATAGATGATATTAGACATTCTCGTAGAATATTTACTGCTTGGACTTGGGATGAACTCAATGCCATAGGTATTTATACTGTAGAACCAGGAACAAAAGGTGATGATAGGTTTGAAGTAACCTCAAACGCCACTTACACATTTGACAGTTCTAATAAAAAAGTTACTACTAAGTATACTACAACTGATAAAGAATTAGATGATGCAAATGCTAAAAACGAAGATGGGAGTGATATGAAAGACCCTGTAACAGGTGAGCAAATAATAAATTATGGTTTAAAAACACTAGCTAAAAATCAGTGTAAAAGTCAAGCTAATGAATTAATATCTAGATTTAATTGGTTAGTAGAACGTAGTATTTATGATAGTAGCAAAGCGATTCCTGATGCTGTTAAAAAGTACGTTGCTGCAATAAGAACTGATTGTGCAGAAATTGAAACAGCAATTTCAGACGCAAGTGACATGGCTGCATTTAAAGGTTTATATACAGATGAGTTAAACAGTGATGGTTCAGTTAAAACAGTAGCAAGAGTAAATAGATGGACTACAGATAGTACAGTTACTGATTATATAAGATAGGAAAATACACTTATGCTTAGTGAAGTCAAAATAGCACCTGGCATAAACAAACAGGTTACTCCAACAGGAGCACAAGGTAAGTGGATTGATTGTGATAATGTTCGTTTTCGTTATGGTTATCCAGAAAAGATAGGTGGTTGGGAGCAAACAACTACTAATACTTTAGTCGGTGTAACTAGAGCTATGCACATTTGGTCTGATGTATTAGGAAGACGTTTCATAGCATTAGGAACAAACAAAGCTTTATTTGTATATTATGATGGAGCTTATTATGATATTACTCCTTTAGGTACAGCTTTAACTTCGTGTACCTTTACATCATCAAACGGATCACCAACAGTAACTGTTAACAAAGCAGCACATGGATTAGTAGAAGGTGATTTGTTTTTATTTAGTAGTGCGACATTACCAGGTGGTGGTGCTACAAGTTATTCTGGTGGTGATTTTACAACTAATACTTTTCAAGTAGTGACAGCAGAATCAGATAGTTTTACTGTAACTATGGCAAGTAATGAAACAGGCACTGGAATGTCAGCTGCTGGCTCAGTAACAATAACACCTTACTTTGATATAGGTGACGCTTTACAAGTTGCTGGTTATGGATGGGGTACTGGTAGATTTGGTGGAGAAGCTTTTCCTTTAGCAACAAGCACTTTAAATGGTGCACTATTAAATGATAGTAATGGAACAGGTGGATCAGGTACTACTATTGCGTTGGCTTCTACTGCTAACTTTTCAGCAACAGGTGGAACAATAAAAGTAGATAATGAATTAATTACTTATACTGGTGTTAGTGGTAGTAATTTAACTGGTATATCTAGAGGAGCATCTGGTACTTCAACGGCAGCTCATAGTGATGCAACCACAGTGGAAGAGTCATCAGATTATTTTGGTTGGGGTGACGCAACTAATCAAGCTGTCACAGTTTTAGAACCTGGTAACTGGTCGTTAGATAATTTTGGTGAAATACTTATTGGTACTGTTAGAAACAATAAATCATTTCAATGGAATCCTGGTGTAGCTTCTCCACTTACAACAAGAGCCACAGTAATATCTGGAGCACCAGAAAAAAGTGTAATGACTTTAGTATCGGATAGAGATAGACATTTAATTCATTTAGGAACTGAGCCTACAATAGCTAGTGGAACACAAGATAAAATGTTTATTAGGTTTTCAGATCAAGAAAGTTTAACTGATTATGCACCGACTTCAACTAATACAGCAGGAACTTTTAGAATAGATAATGGTACAAAAATAGTAGGTGGTGTAAACGCTGGCTCGTATAATTTAATACTCACAAACACAGCAGCATATACAATGAGATTTATAGGACCTCCTTTTACTTTTGGTATAGAACAAGTCGGAGCTAACTGTGGTTTAATTTCACAACATGGCGTGGTCGCAGTAAATGGTGTTGTGTATTGGATGGGTCAAGCTGGTGGTTTTTATTTATTTGATGGTACGGTAAAAAAAATACCTTGTTCTGTAGAAGACTTTGTTTTTACTACCATTGATGATGGTGATTTAGGTTTAAATTTTGATTCTGCTGATGTTATTTTCGCAGGTTATAATTCATTGTTTGGTGAAATTAATTGGTTTTATCCTAAATCAGGATCAACACAAATAGATAGAGTAGTAACGTATAATTATTTAGAGGGTGTTTGGACTATCGGTTCATTAGCAAGAACAACATACTATGATAAAACTATATTTGATAATCCTTACGCCAGTGCATTTGATAGTAGTGCTGTTCCTACTTTTCCTACAATACAAGGTGTAACAAATATAAATGGAGCTACTACTTTGTATGCACACGAAAAAGGTAGTAATCAAGTAAATAATACATCTACTACTGCAATAGTTGGTAGTATACAAAGTGGGGATTTTGAAGTAACTACTGATGGTAGCACTGGAGAATTTTTTATTAAAGTAAGAAGATTTGTACCAGATTTTAGAGCTCTTACTGGTAACGCACAAGTTACTATAAATCTTAAAGATTTTCCTAGCGACACAGAAGCTAGTAGTAGTTTAGGTCCTTTTACAGTTTCTCCCACCACACAAAAAGTAGATACAAGAGCTAGAGGTAGAGCAGCTAATTTAAAAATAGAAAATACAACAACAAATGAAACTTGGCGTTATGGAACATTTAAGGCAGACACACAAGTAGACGGTAGGCGTTAATGAATGGACATAAAAAAAGTAGTAAGTTTTGACAAAGATGTAATATGGAAAAGTGAACACACCTCTAATCCATATGCTATGGTTTTAAACGCTAAAAAAATATGGAGATTTACTAAAACAGAAAACACAGAAAAATTTGGTTTTTTTAAAAGAATGATTGACGATAACGCTGTTTTATTTAAATGGGGTCTACATAAACAAAAATCATTTAAAGTTTTTTATCATCAAGAATATGTCTATTTTTATACGCAAGATGATATTGTTTACAAAGCTCTTTTAAAAAAAGAAGAAAAAAAGAAAAAGGTAAAAAAGTTGTATAAAAAAGATAAAGATAAAATAGTGTACTGATGAAAGTATTTGATATAACTGTAATGATAATTTGTTTGTGTTTAATTATAAATGCTATTTACTCTAATCCTATACAGTATNTAGAAATCACAAAAATTTATGCGTGTAGCTCACATAACAATGTGACAANTGATTTAAAAAAAATAGGNAAAAAGAAAAGAATTGCTTGGGGGGTAAGTGATAGTGATGAATTAATAGAAATTTTTCACAATACAAAATCACAAAAATGGACTATAATATTTTCTAACAGACATGGAATGACTTGTGGTTTAGTTGGTGGATCACAAGGACTTTATGGAGATAAACTATGGCAAAGATAGTAACAAACATACCTGATCCAAAAATGGAATACAGTGTTGAAAACCAAAGACTAATTAATTTGGCTTTAAATCAAATTATATCTAAATTAAATACCTCTTATCAAGAAGATTTAAAATCTGAACAACAAGCATTTGAGTGGTTCTTATCATGACAATACGATACAAAAACCAAGGTTTTAAACAAACTGATACAAGCAAAACTACAGTGTTTACTTGTCCAAGTGATGCAACAGTGATAGTTAAAAGTATTTACTGTGCAAACAACGATGCTTCATCAGCTATTTTAGTTAATATGAATTTAGTTGATTCATCTGATTCAAATACTGAGTATGAATTTTTTAGAGATGACGTAGCAGCTAAATCACAAGTTAATGCCTCACCTCAAGGTTTAAATTTAGAAGCTGGTGATGCTATTACTGTGCAATCAGCTACAGGTAGTAGTAAGATACAAGGCTTAATAAGTTATGCTCTCATAGATCGATCTTTGCAGAATGGATAATGCAACTTCATCAAGCTATTTTTAAAATAGAAAAAGTTTTATCTAAAGAGTGGTGTAAAAACCTTACTCAATATATGGACAATGTATGTAAGAATAAAGCAACAGTTTTAATAAATGATAAAATTGTGGAAGATACAAAACAAAGAAATGTGTATGATTATGGTCTGACTGATAATAAACAAGATACTGCTTATAACAAAGTTTTGTCAGATGTTATTAAAAATAGTATACGTCAATATTTAAAAAGTTTTACTTACTTATTAGAACTTAAAATGGAGGGAATAAATCTACTAAAATATACTGAAGGTAATTTTTATAACACACATATTGATTCGTTTCATACTGTTAATAGACAAATATCAATAATAATAAATTTAAATGAAGATTATGTGGGAGGTGATATAGTTTTTATGCACCCTACTACAAGAAAACCTTACAGCAAAATAGGTCTAAAAACTGGAGAAATGCTAGTGTTTCCAAGTAATTTTATGTATCCTCATCAAGTAACAAAAATTACACAAGGTATAAGATATAGTTGTGTAAGTTGGTGCTATTAAATATTGTAAGTTGACATCACATCTAGATGTGCTAATATTTAAAGTAACAAAGGAGAAAAAAATGACACAAGGATATTATTACATAACAACTGGACAAGGTAGACATAAAGAGATTTATGATATGGCTAATAAAGTAAGTCACACTTATTATGAAAGTGGTAACAAACTTTATGTGTTAAGACACACTTATGAAGATTATAATGGCACAGTTAAAGATTACCACATTAAAAATTTATCTAGAGATATAGAGATTGCTAAAACTTTAGCTAAAAATTGGGTAGTAGAAAAAGGAGATGATACTTCACCTCTTCATTTAAAAAATAGTTATCCAAACTTAGATGACTATGAAAGCAAACCTCAATGGGTAAAAGATATTGAAGAAAGTAATCAAATAGAAAAAGACAAAAGACAAGAACAAAAAAAGAAGTGGGATGCAGAGAGAGAACAAAGAGAATTAGAGAGAGCTGAAAAACATAAAAAGATTTTATCAGAGTTATCTAAATCTGAGTATGTTGGTCAACCTAAAGATAGATTAGAAAAAAAACTTACTGTTACATTTTTTAAGTGTAAAGAAGTAGATCCTTATTGTTATGGAGCAGCTTCTTATGTAAATATTATTACTTTAGTAGATGAAGAAAAAAATATTTACTCCTACATTGGATCATCAGACTTAGGTTGTAATGAGGAGCTTGTTGGTAAAACTTTTAACATAAAATTTACAGTAAAAAAACATTCTTTGTATACTCCTAAATTTGCAAGAGACTATCATGACTTTAATGAAGGAGAGTACACAAGAAAATATGATTTTAAAGGTGCAAAACAAACTGTAATTCAAAGACCTAAGGTTGTCGCTTAGGTCTTTTTTTCTTGCAATTTATTTTTAGTGTTTTATAACTATGTTATGAAAAAAATACAATGCTCTACTGAAGAAGTTTATAGAAACAAAAAAACTAATATGATTTATGCTACTAAAGAAGATGCAGATCACGATGTAAATAATCCTAATACAGATACAAAACAAGAAGACATAGTTACTGATGTAAAAGTTATAGTACCACCAGAAGCTTTGTCATTAGTATCTGGCACACAAAAATGAAAATAAAATATAATAAGTTTTACTACAATCCTTTACCAGACAACTTATCAATAAGAAAAAGTGATATTCATGGTCATGGTATTTTTGCAAATGCAGAGATAAAGAAAGACGAAGATTTAGGTTCTACACATATTAAAGTGCCTATGATCTTAGGTTTTATAAGAACGCCTTTAGGTGGGTTTATTAACCACTCAAAAAAAGCAAATTGTGTTTTACAAGTGACTAGAGATTGGGATGATTACTTAATTTATAATGTTTTTACTACAAGAAAAATTAAAAAGAATGAAGAAATATTACTGGAATATGGTGCTTAATGTTACCTAGAGGTGGAACAGAAATACAACATCATTTTTTATCACATTATGTAGATGAAAAATTATTATCGAACTTTCAAATTTGTACATCTATACCAAACAAAGTTCCAATATTAGAAGATAAAATAAACATACTCTGGCAAAAAAATAGTTATGATCAACCAAACATTTATCCTTGGTTTGAAGATAAAAGTAACCACGATAAATTTGACTGGTATGTTTTTAACTCACATTGGAACTATGAAAAGTTTAGATATAAGTTTGATGTGCCTACNCACAAATGNCACGTTATAAAAAACGGAGTTACTAATTTTCCAGAANNNATTCCTTACAAANANGGNGANANNGTTNGNATGTTNTTTCACGTTACTCCTTGGAGAGGTTTAAATGTTTTATTAGGTGCTATGCAACAANTNCAAGANTGTAATGTGCANNTAGATGTCTTTAGTAGTTGTAAAATTTATGGAGAAGATTTTGAAAAAGCAAACGAACATATTTATGAGCCTTTATACGAACAAGCAAGAAAATTAGANAANGTNAATTACATNGGATANAAAGANCATTCTTTNATACNNAAATNTATNTATCGTTATCATATGTTTGCNTANCCNAGTATNTGGGANGAAACNAGNTGTAANGCAGCTCTNGANGCAATGGCAGNNNGNTTNATANTGTATNGTNACNAACTTTGGTGCNTTGTNTGAAACNTGTTCCGAGTTTCCTGTGTATGTNACNTATGATAAAAANTATCGTAACTTNNCNACNGCTTTTGCTCACGCTATTCGAGGNGCAAGT
>FUFK010078238.1_pt1 | contig 29180 bp, 21 predicted proteins | sample 1021851 | NCBI WGS metagenome assembly FUFK01 (sample SAMEA51879418, study PRJEB19060) | metagenome
AATACCTTTTAGATGAAATACANNGNNGNTTTACCAGTTAATAATTTCACGATTAGTAGATAAAAAAGTAGTAAAATGACCAGTCCCAATATCAAAGTCAGAGAGTATAGTATTAAGCCAGTCAAAAGATCGGCATTGGGAGCTTCAGCAACGAGGGTAGCTAATAAAGCAAATACTCCGTAAGGGGCGCAAAGCATTATCATATCAATTATTTTTAAAACAACATCATTTAGTGAATCAAAAAATAATTTTAGTGGTTTTGATTTGTTTTCAGGGATCATAATCATAGAAATTCCAAATAAAATTGCAAAGAATATCACCTGTAACATATTTTTATTATTTGATGCTGCACTAACTATATTGGGAGGAACTAAATCAATTAATGGTTGAAGTGGTCCTTGTGATTTTTGGTCACTTGCAATTTTTCTTTTTTCTTCAGCATCTGATGAATAAGCCTCTATAAGCTCTGTTCTTGTTTTTTCAGTCACACTTTCACCTGGCTTGACAATATTTACAACTGATAATCCAATACATACAGCACAAATTGTAGTTAAGAGATATGTTGTGATTGTTTTTGTACCCATTGATGATAGTTTGGAAATATCTTTTAAGTCAGATATTCCTTTTATCAAGGATGCAAGAATTAATGGAATAGCAATAAGCTTAAGTGAGTTGATGAAAATCGTTCCAAAGGGTTTGATCCAATTCGTTACTAAAATTGTTCCTCCGTTGTATGTGCTCATTAAGAACCCAAACAGAACACCAACAACCATCCCTATTATAATTTTTATATGAAGTGACATTAAATTTCTTTTTTATTGTTTAATAGTAAATAATCAAGAATTACAAGTGCAGCCATTGACTCTACTATGGGAACAGCTCTTGGTACTACACATGGGTCATGCCTGCCTTTACCTTTCATCTCTTTCTCATCTCCATCCTTGTTGATAGTTTTTTGTAGTTTCATAATTGTAGCAACAGGCTTAAAGGCAACATTAAAGAATATATCCATTCCGTTACTAATTCCCCCTTGAATTCCACCAGAAAAGTTTGTTATAGTTTTTCCTTCGCTATCAAATTGATCGTTATGTTCACTTCCATACATTTTAGTTCCATTAAAACCACTACCAAATTCAAAACCTTTAACAGCATTAATAGAAAGCATTGCTTTTCCTAGTTCAGCGTGAAGTTTATCAAAAACAGGTTCACCAAGTCCAATCGGAGATCCTGTTATTACGCATGAAATAACGCCACCGATCGTATCCCCCCTCTTCCTTGTTTCAATAATTAATTTCTCCATTTTTTTTGCAACACCTTCATCAGGACATCTCACTATATTATTTTCAGCATCTTCTAAATTGTAATTCTTATAAGATCCATCTAAAGAAACAGAACCTACTGATTTNACAAATGCTGTTATTTTAATATTTTTTAGAATTTGTTTGGCAATTGAACCAGCTACTACCCTACATGCAGTTTCCCTTGCTGAACTTCTTCCACCCCCTCTGTAATCTCTGTTGCCGTACTTTTTTTCATACACAAAATCAGCGTGTGAGGGTCGGTAAATATCTTTTATATGATCATAATCTTTTGATTTTTGATCCTTATTTTTAATAATGAATCCAATTGGTGTTCCAGTTGTCTTTCCTTCAAATATTCCAGACAAAATCTCTACCTGATCGTCCTCTTTTCTTTGGGTTACAATTTTAGATTGACCAGGTTTTCGTCTATCCAAATCATGCTGAATTATACTTTTATCAATTTTTATATTTGAGGGACAGCCATCTATAATTCCACCTATACATGGTCCGTGAGATTCCCCNAAAGTTGTAAGTTTAAATATTTTGCCAAAAGAATTCCCCATGAAAGTTCAAAAATAAGTTTAAATTTTAAGACATAATAATCTTTATTTCCAAAACTTATTTTTACTACTAAATCCAATTCCAGAATTAAAAGAATTGGTAGGATCTAGTTCTTTATAAAAATTAAGTAAATCTTTTTTTGCAACATATTCATGTCCAACATTATGTTCTGATGGATANTCTGCNCCTCTCCTATCATAAATCTCAAACATTTTCTCTTTAATTTTTTTTGGATCTAAACCTTTTTTAATAATGTAGTTTTGGTGAAGTACATGACAAAATAAGTGCCCATAGTAAAATTTTAATTCAAAGCTATCNTCAAGNTCAGGTGGTAACTTTTCAAACCAGTTCTTTTCATTTCTTGGGAAAGCAATATCCATAGACATTTGCCCTCCAATTTTATTTTCATGAATCTTCGAATATCTACCAAATGCACTTGCTGCAGTAAACCTATGTAGGATTGCTTTTTTTCCCTCTTTTTCGTTGCATTCAAAAAAATCACCCTCTGAGTTTTTGAAAAACTTTTTAAAATAATCTCTAGCCTCATCGATTCCTTCATCTGACATTTCAATTATCCAATGATGATCAAATCGTTTTCTAAATTTTTCAATTCTTTTTGGAAGATGATTTGGCCAAAAAAGACTTAGAAATTGCATAATTCTNTCNGANAGATTTGAAGGAAGTATAGCAATATTTTTGGATAACAAGTCTACTTTTCTTTTTAATTCAAAAAGTGTTGGCAAGAATTTAGTNCCNAANTTTTCTAGNACAATAAAAGTATCCTTGCTATATTTTTTTGCAGCATCATAACAATCCTTGTGCATATAATCTCCTGCAACAGGAAGGGATTTAAAATTTTGTAAAACATCTTTCCTGATTTTCCAAAATGTATCAGGATGGTTTGCACCTACATAGAAAACCTGATTTCTTTTTGCTGACGGATATGTTTTAAGTCTAACTGCAAAAACAGCAACTTTTCCTGCAGATCCAGACGCACCATAGAGGAGTTTTGGATCTGAATTAAATCGAGCCGGTTTAGTTGAATTAACATTTCTCACCAATTTTTTGTACGTTTCGTTTGATGATACTTTTTTTGATTTTAAAAAGTCCTTTTTACCAAAACATTCATTCTCAAGGTTATAAAGAATTTCCTCTGGACTTTCACCTAAATTTATGTCAAGATCATTAATTAGCAATAACTTACCGTTTTTATCAATTTTTGCATACAAGGACATTTCAGTGTAAGCTGGGCCTCTTTTTACTAAAGAACCTCCTGAATTGTTGCAGATACCACCAATAATTGATGCACCTATTGATGTTGAACCAATTACTGAGTGAGGTTCCCTTCCCAAAGGCAAAAGTTTTTTTTCAAGATCATAAAGGGTACTTCCTGCTAAAGCTAATATTTCATTTCCATTATTCAATAGATGAATCTTATCAATTCTGAGCGTATTGATAATTATTACTTCTCGGTCATAATCGCTTCCATATGGGGTTGATCCCCCAGTTAGGCCAGTATTAGCAGCCTGCATAATAATAATTAAGTCATTTTTAACACATAAATCAAGAACTTTCCAAAGTTCAGTGAGATTTCCTGGTTTTACCACAGCCAAAGCTGTTCCAGATCCGTATCTCCAGCCATATGAAAAGGGTTTCTTTTCCCAATCGTTCAATAAAAGATTTTTTGTGCCAATTATTGAGATTAATTGCTTTTTAAAATCGCCGTTCAATTTATTAATTCTTCTGTCTAATAAAGTTATTACATTTAATTAATATTTATAAATTTGCCGTCGATGCGATACTTAATTATCATAATGTTTTTTATTATTTCTTGTTCAAAACCAAGTAAATATTCGTTAACTGGTAATGTTGACCTAAATGATGATGAAAAAGTATTTTTGGTTCAGATGAAAGATAATCGTCCAGTTTTAATCGATTCANCCTCTGTTGTAAGTGGTGAATTTAAGTTTTCAGACTCCATCAATTTTCCAGACATGCACTATCTATTTTTTGAAAAAATTACAGGTAATATTCCTTTTGTTCTTGAACCTGGTAATATCCAAATTGAGGTATATAAAGACTCTCTGAGAAGTTCAAAAATAACGGGGACAAAATCAAATAACGATTGGACAGATTATTTAAGTGAAACTCGACCCTTCACATCGGAACTAAACAATATTCAAATTGAAATTAATCAATCTCTTAGGTTAGGTGACTCAGTTTTAATTTATGATTTGGAGGAACAATTCATTGACATGAGAAGCAAATTGGTAGACTACGAATTTTTGTTTATGAATAATAGAAAAGAATCTTACATTTCAGCATTAATTCTTCAAAGAATGATATTTGAAAGATCAATAGACTACGATAAAGCAGATAGCATACTTAATACTTTTGATAAAACTTTAGAAAATACCAATCCTTATGTTTCCGTTAGAAATATTATTGACAATTATAAACTAAGTAACATAGAATCTCCTAACATTGGCTCATTTGCACCTAAATTTTCAGGTCCTGGAATTAACGGTGATATTATATCACTAAATCAAATCAAATCCAAATATATATTAATTGATTTCTGGGCTTCTTGGTGTGAGCCATGTCGTGTTGAAAACCCTGGTTTGACTAATTTAATGGAATCATACAGTAATGATGATTTTGTAATATTAGGCGTGTCTTTAGATGTAAGCAGAGACGCTTGGATAAAAGCAATTGAGGTTGACGGTATTGACTCTTGGATTCACATATCAAACCTTGAATATTTTAATGGTCCAATAGTTAAACTATATAATATAAGAGGAGATGTTGGAATTCCAAGTAATTTTCTTATAAATCAAGAGAGAAAAATTATTGCAAAAGATATTAAAACTGATGAGCTTGAATTCATTCTCAACTCACAATTGAATAATCTAAATTAAGGATTTGAAATTCATAAAATATGTATTTATCAAATCTTTATTTAAGTTAATAGGCTTACTGCCCTTTCCACTCATTTATTTGATTTCAGATTTTGTTGCTTTCATTCTCAAGAATATTATTCGATACAGAAAAAGTATCGTATATCAAAACATTAAAAAAACCAATCTAAACCTTTCAAAAAAACAAATTTCTTCCATTGTTAATGAGTTCTACATACACTTTACCGATGTATTTCTTGAAATGATCAAATTAGACCAAATGAGCAAAAAGCAGATTGCCAAAAAATTTATTCTCAAAAATAAGGAGCTGATTGATGGTTATTATAAAGAAAACAAAAGTGTAATACTAATGGCATCACACTATGGAGGTTTTGAATGGTGTACAACCCTAGATTATTTTTTTAAACACAAGGTTGTTGCAATATACACACCCCTCAAGGACAAAGTCTTCAATAGCATTGTTTATAAATCAAGATCCAAACACGGCATTAAGTTAGTTCCAAGGACAGATTCAGTTAATGAAATAATAAAACTTGAAAAGACTAACAAGAATTTTATTTATGGACTTGCAGCTGATCAATCTCCTCAAATTAGAAACATCAATTATTGGACTAATTTTTTGGGAGTTGAAACTCTATTTTTTACTGGTTCGGAAAGATTGGCTAAAGAATTGAATATTCCNGTAGTTTTTGGTGAAATGAAAAAGATCAAAAGAGGTAAATATCAAATGGAATTTAAATTAATTTCAGATAACCCTTTAAAATTAAAAGACAAGGAAATAACTGAAATCTATAAAAAAATGGTCGAGAATCAGATTAAAACAAATCCCTCATATTATTTTTGGACTCACAGAAGATTTAAACATAAAAAATCAAGTTTAACTTAATACTTTTTTAACTGAATTAAACATAGATTTTGAGATCTCTTCTTGTTTAGACTCTATGTATATTCGAATAATTGGTTCAGTATTTGATTTCCTAATGTGAATCCAAGAAGATTTGTCCTCAATTTTTAAACCATCAGTTTCATTAAATGAATAATTTTGAAATGCTGATTTTAATTTAACTTTAATCTCATTAAAGTTTAGGCTAGCATCAATATTAATTTTTTCTTTGAGCATGTGATACTTTGGAAGTTCCTCAAACACTTTAGAGATCGATTTATCTTTTAATGCCAATGAAGTTAGTAAAAGACCAACTCCAACTAGTGCATCTCTTCCATAATGGCTTTCAGGGAATATGATGCCTCCATTACCTTCTCCACCAATTATCGCATTGACATCTTTCATTTTTTCTACAACATTAATTTCACCAACTTTTGATGAAAAATATTCAACATTATATTTTGCACATACATCTCTTAAACCCATTGACGAAGATAAATTTGATACTGCTGGCCCACTTTCTTTTGATAAAATATAATCAGCACAAGAAATTAATGTGTTTTCTTCTCCAAGCGTTTCACCCTTTTCTGAAACAAATACCAATCTATCAACATCAGGATCCACTGCAATACCAAGATCTGCATTATGTACTATAACTTCTTTTTTTAATTCACTCAGATTTTTATCTAAAGGTTCAGGGTCATGAGCAAAATTACCATCAGGAACACAATTTATTTTTATTACTTCAGCATTCAAGATTTCAAGCAACATTGGAATAATAATTCCACCGCTGGAATTTATACCATCGACGACAATTTTAAATTGTTTATCTCTTATTTTTTGTGGATTAACATGTTTTAAATTTAGAATTTCATCAATGTGAAGTTTAAATGAGTCTTTAAGATCATTAATTTTACCTAAATCAACATTATTGATTCGAGAAGTTAAATTATTACTTTCGATGTCAAGAATTTGTTTTACATCATGTTGGCTTAAAAACTCACCTTTTTCATTAAAAAACTTTAATGCATTCCAGTTTTTTGGGTTGTGACTCGCTGTGAGCATTATTCCACCCGATAATTTTTTTTTAATTATGACCAATTGAGTAGTTGGCGTGGTCGTTAGATCAATATTGACGACATGAATTCCATATAAAGAAAGAGTTTTATTGACAATCTTAATAAATTTTTGACCCGATTCTCTTCCATCCCTTCCAACAGCTATGGTTATTTTTTTATTTCTATTTTTTTTTCTTTGGAAATGTGAATATGCTTGAACGAATCTGGATAAATTGGCTGGATTCAGACTGTTTTCATCATCTCCAAGTGTTCCCCTAATTCCAGAAATTGATTTGATGAGTACCATCGACATCAAATATACTAATTCAATACTTCATATTTGGTAATTTTTTAAACAAGAAAAGCCTTTTTTATCATTATATTGAGAGATTATTTTTATGCAGGAATATATTTCGATAACAGGTTGCAGAGTTCATAATTTGAAGAACATTGATTTAAATATTCCAAGAAACAAATTGGTTGTGATTACCGGTGTCTCAGGAAGTGGTAAGTCCTCACTAGCTTTTGATACAATATATTCTGAAGCACAGAGAAGATATATTGAAACTTTTTCTGCATACGCAAGACAGTATATTGGTGGTTTGAAGAAACCAGATGTTGATAAAATTGATGGCCTCTCCCCTGTCATAGCGATTGAACAAAAAACCACAACCAAAAACCCAAGATCTACAGTTGGCACAACAACTGAAATTTATGATTTTTTAAGATTATTATACTCAAGGGTTTCAGATGCCTACAGTCCTAAAACAGGAAAAAAAATGGTAAACTTTTCCAATGATCAAATTCTGCAGTTAATCACATCTAGGTATCAAAATAAAAAAATTTTTATTTATTCACCGATTATAAAATCTAGAAAAGGTCACTACAGAGAATTATTTTTTAATCTGAGAAAACAAGGTTTTACAAAGGTCCGTATTGACAATGAAATACAAGATATTAAAGAAGGTATGGAATTAGATCGTTACAAAGTCCATGATATTGATTTACTGATTGATAAACTAACAGTTAATGAAGAAAAAACTTCTTTGAAAAGACTTGAAGAGTCTGTTGAAATAGCTTTATCTCAGGGTAATGACTCTATTCTTATTGTCGATGATTGTAATAAACTAAACTACTACAGTAAAAATTTAGTTTGTCCAGAAACTGGAATATCTTTTGACAAACCTGAACCAAATTCTTTTTCTTTTAATTCTCCAAAAGGAATGTGTAAAGATTGCTCTGGCCTAGGAATCAAAAACATAGTTGACATGAATTTACTTATCCCTGATGATAATATATCTATTTATAGTGGTGGAATTACTGCATTGGGTTCATTTCAAAATACTTGGATTTTTAAACAGTTAGAAAATATTGCCAACAAATATGATTTTGACCTTAAAGGCCCTATTAAGGAAATACCTGATGAGGCTATGGAAATTATTCTAAATGGTGGTAAGGAGAAATTTAATGTTGTTTCAAAATCACTTGGTCTAACTCGAACTTATGAAATTGATTTTGAGGGTATAATTAACTTTATTTTAAATCAATACTCAAATGCTTTCAGTAAAAAAATAAAAACATGGTCAAAAAAATTCATGAGGACAATTGAATGTAACAAATGCTGTGGATCACGATTAAATGAAAATGTAAAATATTTTAAAATCGATCATAAAGATATCACTGAGATCAGTAAGATGGATTTTGACGAATTATATACTTGGATAAAATCATTGAATAAAAAGATTTCAGAAAAAAAACTTGAGATATGTCAAGAAATTCTAATTGAATTAAAAAAAAGGGTCGAGTTCATAAGAGATGTTGGTCTGAATTATCTCTCTCTTGGAAGAGAAACAAGATCTCTCTCAGGTGGAGAGTCTCAGCGAATACGTCTTGCCACCCAAATTGGTTCCCAACTGCAAGATGTTTTGTACATTCTAGATGAACCATCCATTGGTTTACATCAAATAGATAATCTAAAACTAATTAAATCTTTAAAAAAACTTAGGGACCTGGGGAACACCGTAATTGTTGTTGAACATGATAGAGAAATAATGCTACAATCCGATCATTTAATTGATTTGGGTCCAGGAGCAGGTGAAAAGGGAGGTGAAATAGTTTTTAATGGTAAAACAAACGACATTAAAAAGATCAGTTCAATAACCTCAGATTACCTTTTTAATGAACANGAAATATCAAGATCTAGTTTTTTTAGAGCCAAGAATTGTAAAAAATTGATTTTATCAGGATGTTCAGGAAACAACCTTAAAAATATAGAGTTATCAATTCCCTTAGGTAAAATCATTGGTATATGTGGATTGTCTGGAAGTGGTAAATCATCTTTAATTAATAAAACCTTGTATCCTATTTTAAGCAGGACTTTTTATAATTCAACAAGTGAAAACCTACCCTATTCAAATATTAGTGGGATAGAAAATATTGATAAAGTAATCCAGATAAATCAATCTCCAATTGGAAGAACCCCGAGGAGTAATCCTGCTACCTACACGGGTCTATATGGCTTAATTAGAGAAATGTTTGCTAAGTTACCTGAGTCAAAAATAAGAGGATATAAAGCAGGAAGATTTAGTTTCAATGTCAAGGGTGGAAGATGTGAGGAATGTCAAGGTGCAGGAATGAAGAAAATTGAAATGAATTTTTTACCAGATATCTATGTTGATTGTGAGGTATGTAATGGCAAAAGATTTAATAAAGAAACACTAACTGTTAAACTAAATAATAATTCTATTTCAGACATATTAAACATGACAATTTCAGATGCTGCAGTTGTTTTTAAAAATTATCCAAAAATTTTATCCAAACTAAAGGTTCTTATTGATGTTGGACTTGGATATATTAGATTGGGTCAACAATCCACTACATTATCTGGAGGTGAGGCTCAAAGAATAAAGTTAGCAACTGAATTATCTAAAAGAGATACNGGAAAGACTCTTTACATATTTGATGAGCCCACAACTGGGCTACATTTCGCAGATATTGATCAATTAATGAAAATTATAATAAAACTTTCAGAAAAAGGCAATACAATTATTATAATTGAACACAATACTGATGTATTGAAAATTGTAGATCATTTTGTTGAGTTGGGTCCCGGTGGAGGAAAAAATGGTGGTAAGATAATATTTCAAGGAAATTTGAAAGAAATGTTGAAAAATGCTGATTCACCAACATCAAACATATTTAAAAAGGAGTTAAATTTAGGTTAATGAATAAACAAAACTGGATAGAAAAATCTCATGATTCATGGTCTGTTTTTAAAATTATGGGAGAACTTGTGGAGGGATATGAAAAATTATCTGAATTAGGACCTTGCGTGTCAATATTTGGATCTGCCAGAACCCAAGAAGACGATCCTTTTTATAAACAAACAGTAAAGATCGCAAAGAAAATTGTTGGTATGGGTCTCGGTGTAATAACGGGTGGTGGTCCTGGGATTATGGAAGCTGCAAACAAAGGTGCTCAAGAAGCAGGTGGAATTTCTGTCGGGTTAAACATTGATTTACCATTTGAGCAAACACATAATGAGTTTATAGACTCAGATAAACTTATTGATTTTGATTACTTTTTTGTTAGAAAGGTTATGTTCGTTAGATACGCGCAAGCTTTTATAGTTATGCCAGGTGGTTTTGGCACTTTAGATGAATTATTCGAAGCATTGACATTAATTCAAACTAAAAAAATTCAAAAATTTCCAGTTATTCTAGTTGGAAGTGAATTTTGGAGTGGATGTATCGATTGGCTAAAAAACAAGGTTTGTAATGATTTTAAAAATGTTTCATCCAATGAAATGNTTTTGTTTGAGTTAGTGGATTCTGAGGANGAAATTATAGATATATTGAATAAATTTTATAATCAAAAAAGTTTTTCCCCAAATTTTTAACACTTGCGTTTTTTATCAATAGTAATTTTATTAATGTGTTTAAACAAGGTTTTTACACAAAATTACTACGAAATTAAATCCTCTCTACACCCTGATTTAAATTACATGGATATAGAGCAAAAAATTATTTTTCATAATAATTCTGAAAACAAATTAAAGCACTTGATTCTTTATGATTGGAATAATGCTTACTCTTCCAATGATACCCCCTTATCCAAGAAACTCTATGAAGAATACAATTTAGCATTGATTAAGTCAGAAAAAAAAGAGAGAGGATTTACTCTAATTAATAAAATAAGCACCGGTTTTTCAAACCTTAGTTGGGAAAGGACTNCTGAAAATCCTGATTTAATAAAAATATTTTTAAAAAATGAATTAGAAAAAAATCAAAAAATTGAAGTAAATATTAATTACAGATTAGTTTTCCCCAATTCAAAAATGCATGATTATGGTTATTCAAGTAATAAAGCTTACACCATTAAAAACTTTTTACTTAGAGTAACACCATTTGTAAATGGATCTTTTGAAAGAGATTCTAATCTAAATTTTGATGATCAATTTAATACATACGATGATATATCCATGGATGTTACAATTCCATTAAAATATATTTTCCACACCAACTATATTCATTCTCAAAATATCGTAGGTAATAGAAAAATTATAAACTTTAATTGTAGTAAACTTAAGGATCTTTCTTTCTTTATTTTTAAGAACAATGAGTTTGAAATAATAAAAAATGATCATTTTAATATTGTTACTAACGAAGAAAAAATTTTATCAATTAAAAATGAAAGTTTTAAAAGAATAAAAACATTTCTCTCTGAAAATTTTAGTAATTATTCCAATTCAAAAATCTTATTAACGAAGAGGTATTTCAAAGAACATTCACTATATCCATACTCGGATATTCCCACNTATTTTAAGGTTTTTAATCAAAATACCATAAATGAAATCAATTTATTTAAAGTAATTTTAAGAGATTTTTTAAGGACTTCTATAAATTTTAATGATAGGAAATACTACTGGATTAGATCTGGCATGGAATTTTATTATCTCGAAAAGTATATTCAAAAATATCATTCGGATAGTGAATTAATAGGCAGTTTATCAAATATCTTTCTAATCAAAAACCATCAAATATCAAATAAGAAATTGAGTGAAATATTTAATATTTCACAACTCTATATAAAAAGATTAAGACTTGATCAAAAGATATCAGAGCCATCAAATAATCTTACCCGAATCAACTACAGATTAATTAATCCCGCTAAATCATTGAATGCATTTAAGTTGTTAGAATTATATGATAAGGATTTAATACATAAAACTTTTAAAATTTTATTAAATAACAAATTATCATTCAACAATAATGATCAATTAAAAGATGTGTTTAAAAGGAATACAAATGAAAATTTAGATTGGTTTTTTGATCATTATATAAATTTTTCAGAGTCATTGGATTATAAAATTGAAATCAATAACAATAAAATATCAATTCTAAATAAATCAAAAGAAAAAATACATATTCCTATCCCTATAAAAAAAGTATTTAAAAACGACTCAATTTTTAACTTGCTTTACAAAGATGAAATCCACTTGTCCCATGAAAATGATCTAAAAAAAATAATTATAGATCCTGAAAATTTACTTGTAGACATTAATTCCAAAAACAACTACATAAATTTTGTTCGTAAAAGAAAAAAAACTAAGCTACGTTTTTATACAGACATTGAATCAACAACAGAAAATCAAATATATTACAGACCACAACTTGGCTATAATTTTTATGATGGTTTATTGCCAGGATTGACTTTTACCAACAGGTCTCCAATTTCAAAACCTTTCACCTACATGCTCTCACCCTATTTTGGTTTAAAAAAAAATAAACTAGCAGGTTCAATAAGCTTTAGTTACAGAGATTTTATTAAAAAAAATATCAGTTTAAATTATTTTTTATCAGCATCCAGTTTTCATTATGATGAAAATTTTAGGTACAAAAAATTTACACCGTCTGTTTTATTCCTCAAAAGAGATTCTGATATAAAGTCAAATAAATTTACGAGTCTGCATTTGAGGTATTATTTTATTGATAGACCAGATATAAGGCAAAATGAGAGAATCAATAATGTTTATAGCCTAAGTTTGACAAAGGCGAACCCTGGGGCAAAAAAAACTAAATCTTTAAATTATAATATTCAATTTAGTGGGGATTTTATAAAAAACTCAATAACATTATATTACAGAAATTATTTCTCAGATTACAAACAATTCAGTATCAGAATTTTTGGGGGTAAATTTTTAAAAAATAATATAAGTAATGATCAAATCAATTTTAATATTCATAAATCTTCTGATTTCCTTTTAAATAATTCTCTTTTAGCTAGATCTGAGTCAAGTGGCTTTTTATCACAACAATATGTTCGTCAAGATGGTGCTTTTAAATCAAGAATTAACCCTGATTATGCTAACGATTTTTTAATTGTCCTTAATACTGGTATAACTATTTGGAAATGGCTTGAGTTATATGCTGATTTTGGTTTATTTAAAAATAAAAACGTTAGTCTACAAAACGGCTATGATACTGGACTTCGCTTAAATTTTATTGAAGATTATTTGGAGTTTTATTTGCCCATTCAATCTTCAAGGGGATTTCACCCTAATGAGCCTAATTATTTAAAAGATATCAGGTTTGTTTTAACTTTGGATTATCAAAATTTGGCAAGATTATTTACTCGTCGATGGTTTTAAAAATTCACTATTTTTGATTTTCTGTTTTAATGAAAGATAAATCACTTACTAAATCAATTACCTTCAATGATTTTAAAAAGGAAATTTTAAATGACTATAAGACTATTGTAATAAGTCGTGAAACAAGTTTACTAGGAAGAAAAGAGGTTTTGAGTGGAAAAGCAAAATTTGGGATATTTGGTGATGGAAAAGAATTACCTCAAATTGCAATGGCCAAGGCATTTCGAAGAGGTGATCATAGATCTGGGTACTACAGAGATCAAACATTTATGTTGGCTTTGAATGAAATTTCTGTCCAACAAATTTTTTCTGCCTTATACGCAAACACTGATTTAAAGAAAGAGCCTATGTCAGGAGGAAGACAAATGGGCTCTCACTTTATGTCAAATTACATTGATGAAAAAGGGAATTTTATTGACTCAACCCAAAAGTATAATTCTTCAGCCGACATATCACCAACCTCAGGGCAAATGCCAAGATTGCTAGGTTTAGCAATGGCATCTAAATTATATCGTGAGGGTAGTTTCAGTTCTAAAAATTTTTCAAATAATGGCAATGAAGTTGCATGGGGAACAATTGGAAACGCCAGTACAAGTGAGGGGCCCTTTTTTGAAGTTTTTAATGCAGCTGGTGTTCATCAAGTTCCGATGATCATTAGTGTTTGGGATGATGAATATGGTATTTCTGTAGATAACTCTTATCAAACAACTAAATCAAGTATTTCAAAAGCTTTACATGGTTTTAAAAGAGACAAATTGAATAAAGGTTTTGAAATTTATACTGTTGATGGATGGGATTATCAATCTCTGATCCAAATCTACGAGCATAGCAGTAACTTTTGCAGAGAAAATCATATTCCAATTCTTATTCATGTAAAGAATTTAACTCAACCAATTGGACACTCCACCTCTGGTTCTCATGAGCGTTATAAAAATAAATCTAGGCTGGAATGGGAAATGAAATACGACTGTAATAGAAAGATGAGAGAATGGATACTAGATAACAATCTTTCAGATTTAAGTAAAATAGAACAGATTGAAAAAGACTGTATTGAGTTTGTTAAATCTGAGAAAAAAGCAGCATGGGATGATTTTCAAAAAGATGTAATTGTTGAAAGAGATTCTTTTATTAAACTNATTAAGTCATTAGTTCATCAATATAAATCAAAGAATTTAGCAGAAATTGCAAATTCTCTTCTGAGATTAAAAGATTTAAGTAGAAAAGATGTTATGAGTGCTGCACGAAGATCATTAAGATTAGAAAATAGCTCTGATTTCTTTGAAAAAATTAACAATTGGGTTTCTGACTATAAAAAAAATACTCAGCCTTTCTACAGTTCACATCTTTACAATGAGTCGAAAAATAATTACAAAAGTGTTATTCCAGTTCCGCCAGAATATAATGATAATTCTAAAATGGTAGATGGGAGATTGATACTAAGAGATAATTTTGATTACCTAATGTCAAAAGAACCGAATTTAATTTTTTTTGGAGAAGATACAGGAAAAATTGGTGATGTTAATCAAGGACTAGAGGGGCTTCAAAAAAAATGGACTAAGAACAGAGTAGATGATAGAGGAATTAGAGAGGCATCCATAGTTGGAGAAGGTATTGGTTTGGCAATGAGAGGTTTTCGCCCAATAGCAGAAATACAATACCTCGACTATCTCATTTTTGCACTACAAATAATATCTGATGATTTGGCTACAATGACTTACAGGACAGTAGGAAGACAGATTTCACCACTAATTATAAGAACAAGAGGTCATAGATTGGAAGGTATATGGCACTCTGGGTCACCAATGGGGATGCTTCTAAACTCAATAAAAGGTGTTCGAATTTTGGTTCCAAGAAATATGACTCAAGCTGCTGGTATGTATAATACATTACTTGAATGTAATGAACCTAGTTTGGTTATTGAGCCACTTAATTCCTATAGATTAAAGGAAAAGATGCCAAGTAATTTGGGTGAATTTAAAGTTCCACTTGGAGTTATTGAGTCTATACAATATGGTGAAGACATCACTGTAGTTTCATATGGATCTACGCTAAGGATTGTTGAAAAAGCTTGTATCGAGTTAAAATCACACGGCATTTCAGTTGATTTAATTGATGTGCAAACACTAATTCCATTTGACACGGACAATCAAATTATATCAAGCCTTAAAAAAACAAATAAACTTATTATTATTGATGAAGATTACAATGGAGGAGCTAGCGCATTTATTCTCAAGAAAATTATAGAAGATCAGAATGGGTATGAATTCTTAGATTCAAAACCAAAAACAATCACCTCAAAAGATCATCGTCCCCCATATGGTAGTGATGGTGATTATTTTTCAAAACCCTCATTAGATGATATTTTTGAAGGGATTTATAGTGTTATGAATGAATATGATCCAAATAAATATCCACTAAATTTCAGGTCTTGATCTCAGAAATAAATTGTAAAAGTTCAGAGTCAAAATATTTATCTTTCATTAATCCTTTTGATTTTCCGTCATAATCTTTTATGATACCAAGAATATTGACAATTTCTTTCAGAGAATAATTTACTGAAACCTTTCTATAATCATTTAAAATAAATTCCTGATATATCCCAGTTAATTTTGAAATTTCACTAAAGCTTAGTCTTAAATTTGATTTGATTTGAAAGAGATTTAGGAAATAATTATGTAACGATGCAAAAATTAACTGTGGCGGATATTTCTTACTGTTTTTAGAAAAATATTTCGAAATTCTAAAAGCTTTATCATAGTTTTTATTGCCTAATTCTTTTTGTAGTTCAAATATGTTATACTCATTATTGATCCCATAAAATTTGTAAACAAGTTCTTTAGCTGAAATATCCTTTGTACTCATCATAGAGATTTTTTTTATTTCATTTGAAATTTTACTTAGGTTATTCCCTGTCCGTTCTTTAATAATCTCAATAATTTCATAGTCAAAATGAACATCATTTAATTTTCCTATGTGCATTATCCAATCAGTAAGTTGGTTCTCATATATTTTTTGAACTTCAATTAATCCCCCTAAGTCAATAATTTGTTTTAATATTTTCTTTCTCTTGTCGATTTTTTTTCCATTCAGACATAGCAAAATTGAACAATGATTTGAGGAATTTTCAATATGCTTTTTAAACAAATCCAATTTACTTATTATTTTATCACCTCCCTTAATAATTATAATCTGCAAATCGCCCGCAAGTGGATAATTGCTAGCAATCGATACAATATCCTCCGCTTTAGAGTCGTGCTCATAAAAAATAAATTGATTAAAGGACTTTAGTTCATCCGGGACAATTGACTTAAATTTTTCTATAAATTTCTCAATAATATAAGATTGTTCACTATTGATTATATAAAATGGTTTGAGATTATTCTTATCTATATTTTTTAAGACTTGAAGAAAATCCTTTGTACTTTTAATCATTGATGGAGCTTAATAAATTTAAATTTAATATAGTTACTAAAAAAGATAAAAAATATATTTATGATATAATAAGAAAAAAATATATTCTATTAACTGAGGAGGAAAAAGTTAGACAAATAACCATCAATTATTTGATTACTGAACTTGAAATTCCAATATCTCACATCTCAACTGAAAAAGGATTTTTAATTGAAACTGGACTGAAAAAAAGATTTGATGTGATTGTGTATGATAGACATGGAAAAATCGCTATACTTATTGAATGCAAATCAACGAAAATCAAAATAAATTCAAAAGTGATTGATCAAATTTTAATATATAATCAAAAATTAAATTCAAAATATTTGATGGTAACCAATGGTACCCACACAATAGCATTGGATTGTAGTAATATGGACATCAGGCAGATAAAAAGTTTACCTATATATTCGAAATTATGACAAGGGCATTGGCAATTTTAAATTATAACGGTTTGAATCTTCTGAAACTTTTTTTAAAAGAAAATATTAAGAACACCCCTGATACAAGAACATACATCATTGATAATAATTCAAATGATGGTTCAATAGAATTTGTTAAAACAAAATTTCCAAATGTTAAAATAATTCGATTGCAAAAGAATTTAGGATACGCTGGGGGATATAACGCCGCAGTAAAACACATTGATGAGGATTTAATATTTTTTCTAAATAATGATGCTGTTTTTTTAGATCATAAATCATTTCTTGAGGTCATTAAAGTATTCGAAAAAAACAATGAAGTTAGTGTTGCCCAGCCAAGTATTATAGATTACAATGATAAAAAGAAATACGAGTACGCGGGCGCATCAGGTGGATTTATTGATTTTTTTGGCTATCCATTTTGTCGTGGAAGAGTTGTAAATAATTTAGAAAATTGTAATAAGTACAATACCACAAGAGAAGTATTCTGGGCATCTGGATGTTGTTTTGTAGTAAGAAAAAAAATATTTACGAAACTTAATGGTTTTGATGATGAATTCTTTGCTCATATGGAGGAAATTGATTTTTGTTGGAGATTAAGAAATGAATATGTCAATAATAAAATAATTAGTATTGGTAAAGCAAAAGTTTATCATATAGGAGCTGGTACCTTGAACTATAATTCATCAAACAAATATTATCTTAATTTTAGAAATTCATTATTGATGTTAATTAAAAATGTTCCTTCAAAATTCTTGTTTATTATTCTATTTTTTAGAGTAATTTTTGATTCATTTATAGTCATGGTTTCATTTCTAAAGTTAAAGCCAAACCTCTCCTACTCTATTCTACGTGCTTATGCTTATTTTATCTTGAATTTTTCTTCAATTATAAAAAAGAGAACAAAGAATGAAAAAATAGATAATTACTATTATTGCTTTTCATTACTAATAAATTATTATTTGATGCAAAGAAAAAGCTTTTCATCATTTTAATAATTTGAACCATAGAAGTTTAATCATGGAATAATTTTTGTTAATTTTATTAATAAAAAGAAGTTATGTATTATAAATATTTTCCCCTAATAATTTTTATTCTATTATCCTCTTGTGTTTCTCAAAAGAAATACGCTGAGTTAGAATCCAAAAACCAAAATAACCTAAATTTATTAAACGCTGCAACTGTTAAATTGAACACCTGCTTAGATGAAAAAGCTACAGCAGAGGCAAATGAAAAAGCACTACAGGAACAGGTTGCTTTTTTGAAAGCAAATAATCAGGATTTGATAAATAACATGGGTAATTTAACAACCCTATCCCAAAAGGGAGCTGAAAACTTAGAAAAGTCCCTTGAAAGTTTAAAGGAAAAAGATTTAGTAATAAGAACCATGCAAGATGCAGTTACAAGAAGAGACTCTGTGACACTAGCATTAGTAACAAGCCTGAAAGGAGCCTTTATTGATATAAATGACAGTGATATTGAGGTTAATGTTGAAAAAGGTGTTGTATTTATTTCGATTTCTGATAAACTTCTCTTTAATAGTGGTAGCACCTATGTTTCAGACAGAGCTAGAGGAGTGTTAGAAAAAGTTGCTCAAGTTGTTCTCGACAAGCCAGAAATCGAATTTATGGTTGAAGGTCATACTGATGATGTGCCAATTCAAAACGAGGTTTTATTAGATAATTGGGATTTAAGTGTAAAAAGAGCAACCTCAATCGTTAGGATATTACAAAATGACTTTGGTGTTCCACCAGAGAGAATGACAGCTGCCGGAAGAAGTTTTTATGTACCAATTGCAGATAACAATACTAGTGAAGGTCGTGCGAAAAACAGAAGAACAAGAATTGTTGTACTTCCAAAGTTAGATCAGTTTTATGATTTGATTGAGCAAGGAATGAAAGCAGCCTCAAATTAACAGGTCGCTTACATATTTCATAAAAAGGGGATTTATGTCCCCTTTTTTATTTTAAGTTTTGCAAATTTTAACAATATTGTTTTTCTTCCCCCAATTTTAAAATTTATTGTCGCTTTTTTATTTTGAATATCTCCTTCAATTTTTTCGACTAATCCTAACCCAAATCTTTGATGTTCAACAATATCATTAACAACAACATTAATGATTGGTGAATTATTATTATCAACTTTATTTACATTAACAAATCCCCTCTTTCTAAGTTTTCTAATTCTAGAAATATTATTATCAATTGTTGGTTTAAATTCGTCTTTAAAATCACGTTTTTCAATGTATGCTAAATCGACTTCCTCTATGAATCTACTTGGTTCGCATTCAATTATGTTTCCCCATTTAAATCTGAAATCACAATGACTCAGAATAAGTTTATCTTTAGCTCTAGTCATTGCTACGTAAAATAATCTTCTTTCTTCCTCTAAATCTTCTGAGCTATTTAAACTTAATATTGATGGAAATAAATTTTCCTCAATTCCTACGACATACACGACTTTAAATTCGAGTCCTTTAGCCATATGAATTGTCATTAATGAAACCCTATCTGCACTAAAATTTTTATCAGTCTCGGAGTAAAGTGAAATATCTTGGAGATATCTTGTAATTGAAGTATCCCCATCAGCCAATTCTTTTTGTTCTAATATAAAATCATTTATTCCACTTCTAAGCTCTTCGATATTCTCGATTCTATTTATAGATTCAACCGAACCTTCGTTCCTATAATAATCAATAACTCCACTTCCGTTTATAACATTTGTTAAAACGTAATCAGCATTTTTTGTTTTTGATTCAATTTTCAAACTTTCTATTAAATTTCTAAAGTCAGTGATTCTTCCCATCACTCCTCTGTTAAAAAGCTTTGGATATTTATCAATAATGTCTATTGCATCATACATGCTTATATTTTCTCTCTCTGAGATAATCAATAATTTTTCTAATGTTTTCAATCCAATTCCCCTGGGTGGAAAATTCACAATTCTTCTAAAACTTTCCTCATCATTACTGTTAACAACCAATCTCAAATAAGCAGTCACGTCTTTGATTTCTTTTCTTTGATAAAATGATAATCCACCAAAAACCTGATAATCAATATTTATTTTTCTTAAGGCATCTTCGATTGATCTAGATTGTGCATTTGTCCGATATAAAACTGCAAATGAACCATTATTTAACTGATGATTATTTTTTTCCTCAAAGATATTTGAAGCCACAAAACGACCCTCATCGTTGTCATTTTGAGATCTGTTTATAATTATTTTGGATCCTGAATCATTAAGTGTCCATATGTTTTTATCAATTTTAAACTTATTTTTTTTAATCAAAGAATTTGCACCCTCAACAATATTTTTTGATGATCTATAATTTTGCTCAAGCTTGTAGGTAGTACATTCAGGATAATTTTTTTTGAAGTTTAGGATGTTATCAATATTTGCACCTCTAAAGCTATATATACTTTGAGAATCATCTCCAACAACACATAGGTTTTGATATCGGTCAGCTAATGATTTTATTATCAAATACTGCGAATAATTTGTGTCTTGATATTCATCCACCAGTATATACTTAAATATTTTTTGGTATTTAATTAATGTTTCTGGACTTGAATTTAGAAGCTGATTAGTCTTTAATAATAAATCATCAAAGTCCATAACTGCTGATTTAAAACACCTGTTTACATAGTTTCTATAAATCTCACCAAATTGAATCCTATTGGCTAATTTATCGGATTCTATAAGTTCAGGTTGATTAAAATAATTTTTTGGTGTAATAAAACTATTTTTGAGAGAGGAAACTCTGTTCTTAATGCCTTTTGCTTTATAAAAATCTTTATTGAGGTTCATTTCTTTTATGATGTTTGAAATAAGCTTTTCTGAATCATAAGAATCATAAATAGTAAAGTTTGGTGGAAATCCTATTAATTCCGACTCTGATCTTAAAATTCTTGCAAAAACCGAGTGGAATGTCCCCATCCAGATTGATTTTGCTTGGTTATCATTGGTTAATTTAGAAATTCTTTGCTTCATTTCTTTTGCGGCCTTATTTGTAAATGTCAATGCGAGAATATTAAATGGACTTACCCCTTTTTTTAATAAATGAATGATTTTATATGTTAAAACTCTTGTTTTTCCTGATCCTGCACCTGCAATAACCATTAACGGACCTTCAGTATGTAATACGGGCTTTCTTTGTTCCTCGTTGAGGTTTTCTAAATAATTATTCAAAATATATAATCATGAAATATACTTTTAAAGTTAATAAATTAAATTTGAGGAGTGAAAGAAATTGACCTTCATACTCCCCTGCAATTTATCAAAGGAATTGGGAAGAATCGATCAAAAGTATTGAATGAAGAATTTGGATTAAAAAAATGTTATGACATTCTAAATTTTTTTCCATTTAGATATGTTGATAAAACTAAATTTTATAAAATTCAAGATTTAGTTGATAACAATTCTTATGTACAAATAGTTGGTTATTTTAAAAGTATTAAATACGTTGAAAGCAATAAAAAGTTTCGACTAGAGGGTTTGTTTTTTGATGGAGATAGAGATATAAAGGTTTTATGGTTTAAAGGACTCAAATGGATAGAAAAATCAATCAATCACAATCAAAAAGTTGTGTTATTTGGAAAAGTTAGTTGGTTCAAAAACATACCTTCGATGATTCATCCAGAAATTGAACAATTAAATGGGCTTAACAATAAAAGCAGAGTAAGAATAAAACCAATATATAAAAGCTCTGAAAGAATTGCGAATTCAGGAATATCCAATAACTTCTTTATTAAAATTATCTGGGAAATATTGGATGAACTAAAAGATAAAATTAAGGATAGTCTAAATGAAGATATCAATAAAAGAAATAAGCTTATATCTAAATACTCTGCTTATTTTAATATACATTTTCCAACTAATTTTAATCATCATGGAAAAAGCAATTTTCAGATTAAAATTTGAAGAAATTTTCTTTAATCAATTAATCTTCCAATTAAAAAAAAATAAAATTAAATCAAAAAAAAGTTTTTTCTTTCCCAAGGTTGATTTGAAATTCAACACATTTTATGAAAATAATTTAAATTTTGAACTTACAAATGCCCAAAAAAATGTCTTAAAACAAATAAGAGATGATTTTAGAAGTGGTAATCAAATGACAAGACTATTACAAGGTGATGTAGGTTCCGGTAAAACAATTGTTTCACTCATGGCAATGTTGATTGCTATTGATAATTCTTATCAGTGTTGTTTAGTTGCACCGACAGAAATTTTAGCATTACAACATTTTGACAGTTTTAGTAAACATCTAAATGGTCTTAATTTAAACATTGAATTATTGACTGGCTCAACCAAAACATCACAGAGAAAGAGGCTATTTCAAGATTTAGAGAATGGAGAAATAAACATTTTAATTGGAACACATGCAATTTTTGAAGAAAATGTAATTTTTAAAAATTTAGGCTTTGCAGTGATTGATGAACAACATAGATTTGGAGTAAAACAACGAGCAGAAATTTGGAAAAAAAATAATCCTTCTCCACATATTTTAATCATGACCGCTACCCCTATTCCAAGAACACTAACAATGAGTATGTATGGAGATTTAGACGTGTCTATAATTGATGAACTTCCACCTGGAAGAAAGATGATTAAGACAATCAACATGAATGACTCGAAAAGACTAAGACTTTTTAAGTTTATGGAGGATCAAATTAAAATTGGCAGACAGATTTATGTGGTTTATCCATTAATAGAGGAATCTAAAAAGATGGATTTAAAAAATTTAGAAGATGGATTAGAAAGTATTTGCAGGCATTTCGATAATAAAAATTATTCAATTGGAGTTTTACATGGAAAAATGAAAAATGAAAATAAAGAATTGGAAATGGAAAGATTTGTTAATGGTAAAACAAATATTTTGGTATCTACCACTGTAATAGAGGTTGGTGTTAATGTTCCTAATGCTTCAGTAATGGTTATTGAGAATGCAGAAAGATTCGGATTATCTCAACTTCATCAACTTCGAGGCAGGGTTGGTAGAGGAGAATATGAAAGTTATTGCATCCTAATGACAAAAGGTATATTAAGTGCAGATGCTAAAACAAGAATTAAGGCAATGGTTTCTACAAATAATGGCTTTAAAATTTCCGAAATAGACTTAAAACTTCGCGGACCAGGCGATTTGTTAGGAACAAAGCAGAGTGGTGTCATTGATTTTAAACTTGCGGACTTAACAGATGATGTAAAAATTTTTGATTTAGCAAAAAAAGAAGTTAAGAGAATAATAGAGATTGATCCAAAATTAAAGCTTAATAATAATATTCTAATTAAAGAAGAATTACTTGGATTTCATCACAATAAATCTTGGAGTAATATTGGTTAATAAATTTACTTGTTAATTGTATATTTGAGTGATGAAAATCTCTTTCAACTGGATAAAAGAACTACTCAATCAAAAACTTACTATTGACCAAACATCTGATTTGTTGACTGACATTGGTCTTGAAGTCGAGGGGATAGAGGATTATAATTCTGCTCCACAAACTGATTTATCTCAATTAATTATTGGACAAATTACCAAATGTGAAAAACATCCCAATGCTGACAAACTTAAGTTAACTGAAGTTGATATTGGAAATAAAAAGCTTAATATCATCTGTGGAGCACCAAATGTCGAAACAAACCAAAAAGTTGTTGTAGCAACTGTTGGCTCAACATTATACACATATAAAAACGAAAAAATAAAAATTAAAAAGGCAAAAATTAGAGGAATAGAAAGTCATGGTATGATTGTTTCTGAGTTTGAAATAGGATTAAGCAATAATCATGAGGGTATCATTAATTTAGATAATAATCTTAAGATTGGAAGTGACTATTCAAAAACCATAAAGCCATATAGAGATAAAATTTTTGAAATTGGCATTACACCAAATAGATCAGACGCACTGAGCCACTACGGCGTTGCCAGAGACCTAAGAGCTGCTATTTCACATAGAAANAAANTAAAAATTGATTTAATTACACCATCCATTTCAAATTATACTACACAAGGCATAAATACAAGTTTAACAATCAATATAGTTGACTCATTAGCATGTAAAAGGTTTTGTGGGTTAGTAATTAAAAACATATCTATATCAAATTCTCACCCTGATATTTTCAATAAACTTACAGCTATAGGTGTTAAACCCATCAATAATGTTGTTGATATTACAAATTATGTGATGCATGAGTTAGGCCAACCATTGCATGCATATGATTTAGAAAAAATTAAAACAAAAAAAGTTGAAATAAAAAAAATTAAGAATAAATCAGAGTTTACAACCCTTGATGAAGAAACAAAAAACTATTCCAATGATGATCTTTTCATTTGTGATTCAGATGAACCAATGTGCTTGGCAGGAATTATGGGTGGATCACATCATTCAGTCTCTGATGAAACAACTTCAATCCTTCTAGAATCTGCTTATTTTGACCCAGTTGGAATTAGAAAATCTTCAAAAAAATCTGGAATATCATCAGATTCATCATACAGGTTTGAAAGGGGTACTGATATTAATATGATTGAGTATGCTTTAAAGAGAGCAGCTTCATTGTTAAAANAATATTACAATGCTGAAATTATATCCAATATTATTGATGATTATCCAAATAAAATTGAAGAAAAAAATATTTCTATAAATTTTGAAAATTTTAATAAAATTATTGGAGTTGATATTGACAAACTTGAAATAAAATCAATTTTAAATCTCCTAGATTTTAAAATAAATTCCACAAATGATACTAGTGCAGGAATTACCATACCCAATTATAGACATGATGTTACAAGAGAATGTGATGTAATTGAGGAAGTTTTAAGAATTTACGGATATAATAATATTAAAACTTCCAGTAAAATGAATATTTCTGTAATTAAAAATCAAAAAAATGAATTGTACTATAATAACTTAATAGCAAGCTTTCTTTGTAACATAGGTTTTAATGAAGTAATGAATAATTCTTTAGTTAATGAAAACAACATTAATAATGATATGTCTATAAATTTAATGAATTCAATTAGCAAAGATATTTCNGTTATGAGAACAGATCTTATAAGTGGTATTCTCAAAACAATTGATTACAACATAAACAGAAAATCTATAACAAATAATTTTTTTGAATTTGGTTCAACTTATTATAAAAAGAATGGAAATTATGAACAANATAAAAAATTGACGATAGTGATGTGCGGAGATTTAGTCAACAGTAATTGGTTACATCAGAAATTAACATCTAACTTTTTTTATTTAAAAAATATTGTCAAGAATATTTTTGAAAAATTTAATTTAAACTTCGATGAAGAAATTATAGATAACGGTATTGTTTTTAAGAAAAGTAATAAAGATATAGCATCAATAATAAGTTTAGATAACTCGTTAATTAATAAAATCTCAATCTCTGAGGACATTTTCTGTGCTACAATTGATACAACTCTCCTTTTTAAAAATATTAATACCAGCTATTTTAACGTTGATAAAATATCAAAATTTCCAACAGTCAAGAGAGATTTCTCTTTTATTCTTAATAATGAAGTAAGTTACAAGAGTATTGAAGACTGCATATTTTCAATTAACGATAAATTGATTAAAGAGGTGAAAATATTTGATATCTTCAAAGATGGTAAAATTGAAAAATCTAAAAAATCAATTTCAATCTCTGTGATGTTAAATTCAGATGAAAGAACATTAAACGAAAAAAACATACAAAAAATCTCAAAAAAAATAGTTGCTAGTTTAGAAAAAAACTTTAGTGCTACTTTACGCGATTAATATATTTTTTCTCTAAGAATTTTTACTTTCTCATCATTTAAATACTCTCCAAAGTTCATCAATTTGTCAATATAACCTTTTGTTCCAATTTCGATTACTCTATTCCCAACAGAATTCGCGAATTGAAAATCTTGCGTTGTTAAGAAAATATTTCCTTTAAAGTTGATTAGAGAGTTATTAAGAGCTGTAATACTTTCCAAGTCCAAGTGATTAGTTGGTTCATTTAATATTAAAAAATTTGATCTCTCCATCATCATCTTTGATAACATACATCTTACTTTCTCTCCACCAGAAAGTACTTTACATGATTTTAAAGCTTCTTCTCCACTGAAAAGCATTTTTCCCAAAAACCCTCTTATATAAACCTCTTCCCTTTCCTCGTCATTTTTTGACCATTGTCTTAACCAGTCAACCAAACTTAAATTTTTTTCAAAAAAACTATCATAATTTTCAGGGATATAAGATTTAGAAACTGTTGTACCCCATTTAACGCTTTCATTCGATAATAAAATTTCATTGTAAAAGGAGTCGATGATTTTTGGGTTTTTTGAGTAAAAAATGACCTTATCCCCATTGTTAACAATAGTACTAAAATCATTAATCAGTGAAGTGTTCATTGATTCAATATTAAGTATCTGATCTCCTAAACCACGTTCAATTTCAAAAATAATTCCCGGATACCTTCGAGAAGAGGGTTTAATATCTTCAATATTTAATTTTTCAATCATCTTTTTCCTTGATGTAGCTTGTTTTGATTTCGCTACATTGGCACTAAATCTTGCAATAAATTCTTCTAACTCTTTCTTCTTTTCTTCTGCTTTTTTGTTTTGTTGAGCTCTCTGTTTAAGAGCTAATTGACTTGATTCATACCAAAAAGTATAATTTCCCGAGTAATGTGATATTTTTCCATAGTCAATGTCAGAAATGTGAGTACAAACTGAGTCTAAAAAATACCTATCATGTGAAACAACAATAACAGTATTTTCATAATTTGACAAAAAATGCTGAAGCCATTTTATAGTTTCAAAATCCAAATTATTTGTAGGCTCGTCCATTATTAGTATATCTGGGTTGCCAAAAAGGGATTGTGCCAATAAAACTCTTACTTTTAATTTTAAATCTATTTCCGAAAGTTTAGTATAGTGAAGACTCTCTTCTACACCCAACTGTGAAAGTAAAGATGCAGCTTCACTATCAGCATTCCATCCATCCATCTCCTCGAACTTATTTTGAAGTTCTCCTACCTTAATTCCATCTTCATCTGTGAAGTTTTCCTTTGAATATAAGGAATCCATTTCCTTTTTAATTTTATAAAGTGGTGAATTACCCATGATTGTACTGTCTAAAACAGTATAATCATCATAAGCATTTTGATTTTGCTCTAAAATTGATAATCTATTTCCTGGTTCAATATTAACAGATCCACTATTGGGTTGAATTTCGCCAGAAAGAACCTTTAAAAAAGTAGATTTTCCTGCGCCGTTCGCACCAATAATTCCATAACAATTACCTTTTTTGAAAGTTACATTAACTTCATCAAATAAAATTCTTTTTCCAAATTGGATTGATAAGTTGCTGGTACTAATCATAAATCATTTTTTGTTTACACTAAAGTGGTCATCTAAAAATTTCTTTAGCCCAATATCTGTNAGCGGATGTTCAAATAGTTTTAAAATTGAATTTAAAGGAGATGTAATAACATCTGAGCCAATTTTTGCACAATTAATTATATGAATTGGTGATCTTATGGAAGCTGCTAAAATTTGAGTATTTATATTGTAATTATCGTAAATTTTTCTAATATCGGATATAACATTCAAGCCATCGTTAGAAATATCATCCAATCTCCCAATAAATGGAGAAACATATGTTGCGCCAGCCTTAGCAGCAATTAGAGCCTGACCAGCTGAAAATATAAGAGTACAATTCGTTTTAATATTTTTGGATGAAAAATATTTGATGGCTTTTATTCCATTCTTTATCATTGGAACTTTTACAACAATTTTTTGATCAAGTTTACTTAATTTTTCCCCTTCACTTATAATACCATCAAGATCAGTTGATATAACTTCAGCTGACACATCTCCATCTACCACAGAACATATTTTTTTGTAATGTTCTACAATATTTTTTTCTCCTATTATTTTCTCTTTTGCCATGAGGGATGGATTTGTTGTCACACCATCTAAAATCCCATAGTTTTGAGCTTCTCTAATTTCATTTATATTGGCAGTGTCGATAAAAAATTTCATTTATAATTTGTTAAATTTATTTAAGATTTTTTCAAAAACTAGGTCAGGTAATATTTTCTTCAAAATTATTGAAAATTTTTGCAATGGTTTNCCAACTACATANTGAATTTTTGGGTTTTTTTTATTTATAATTTTAAGNATAAGTTTNGAAACTTTTATNGGATNTATTCCTCCNACTTCAACATCTTCATTCATACCCTTCCATGNCTTGTAATATTTTTTAAAATAAATAGAATTCCTATCATTGAAAGAGTCTATTCTTCTAGAAACAACATCTGTTTTGACGTCACCTGGGGCAACATTCACAACCTTTATTCCATGATCCTTTATCTCTGTACGCAGTGATTCCGTTAATATTTCTAGTGCACTTTTAGATGCACAAAAAATGCCTCTGAATGGTAATCCTATGTATCCAGCGATGGATGTTGATGGTACAGAATATTACGTTAAACCAATGAATTGTCCCCACCACCATAAGATCTATTCTGCATTTCCAAAGAGTTACAGAGATTTGCCGGTTAGATTGGCCGAATACGGGACATGCTATAGATATGAAAAGTCAGGACAGTTATTTGGACTAATGAGAGTTAGAAGTCTGCAAATGAATGATGCCCATATTTATTGCACCAAGGAGCAGTTTAAAAATGAATTTTTAGCTGTTTGTAATATGTATTTAAAATATTTTGAAATTTTTGGTATCGAAAGGTATTCTATGAGGCTGAGTTTGCACAGTGAGGAAGAGCTTGGAAAAAAATACGTTGATGAACCAGAATTATGGTTGGAGACAGAAAAGTGGGTTAGAGAGGCCTTAATTGAAGGAGGATTAGATTTTGAGGAGGTTCCTGGGGAGGCAGCTTTCTATGGGCCCAAAATAGATGTTCAGGTCTGGAGCGCAATCGGTAAAGAATTTACTCTTGCTAA
>FUFK010044588.1_pt1 | contig 29173 bp, 38 predicted proteins | sample 1021851 | NCBI WGS metagenome assembly FUFK01 (sample SAMEA51879418, study PRJEB19060) | metagenome
ATGGAAATGATTTGCGCTGTATAGTTGTTTTGTTGCCATTTAGTTTTTTTTAGCTGGTTTATTTCTACCGTTTTTTTGCGCCCTAGTACAATGACTATATTTACCTCTCCTATTTAATGACTTTCCCATTATCTAGTTTTATCTTTTAATTTTTCATAAGTTCTATACCCTCCTAAACCTAAAAGAGCCATAATGATAGGATATAGCTCGCTCATATCTAACAATGGCGGCACTGAAGGGTAACCCATTTGCACCGCAAAATAATTCACAAAAGGGTGCAAAACAAAATTCCACGCCAAAGCAAAACCGCAAACCCATAAAATAAAAGGTCTAGCNCCAGCGACAAACATACTNCNATGNTGAGCCTCNAGNTTATTTATTTCACTTTGTAACTCTATAAGTCTTTGAGGGTCTAGCTCCTTGCCTTTTATAGCNTCTCTAATATCTAAAGCTAGCCCTCCTATATTAGACCTTCCGTTATCTCCTTTTCCAAGTAAATTAAGTAATATCTTTAACATTTATTTTTTTATTGACTGCCAAAATTTTACTAAAGCAAATTCTAATATTCTGATCGCTATGTATCCAGCAAATAAAGTACCCATTTAATAAAGCCAGCAAACGCCTCCAGATTTACTTAAATCCAAATCTACATGGATGAATGAGTCACTAATGCCTATTCTATGAAACTTATGATCTATAAGAGCTTTTAAAATTTTAAACCTNGTNACAGAATCTTTTGCCGATATATCCGCAGCNCAAGCGCCTCCTTTTGTTGTCGACAAATGACTTGAGTTTTCTNTNCCACCNATAGACTCGTTATGTTCTGGAGACCTTACNCCAGANTTTATTTTAAATTCTACTCCAGCANTATGTCTAGCGCTATTAAGTTTTTTTATAAAATCTGGATTCATAAACTCNCTAGCTGGAGCTTCACCGCTAGGGCAATCAAATTCGCTAATTTTAAAATATTTTAAATCTTCCATAATTATAGTTTTTCTACTCTGTTTGATATTTCTATTACAGCTCTAAAATAAGTTTTATCTGGTAAATCTTCTTCAAAATAGGTTGTATTTTCATTCTCGCAAGTATAGACTCTAAAATTATCGCTGCTTAGATCATAATAGCCAGCGCTGCGAGTNCTTATAAGTCTTAACACCTCTGAGACGATTTGNTTTGTTTGCAGTTCACCGCCATCGTCTGAAGTAAAAGAATTTACNACTTCTATTCTTGTAATACATTCAGAATTGAAACTGGTTTTATTTTGATCTATTTCGTTATTACTTACTGAGCTTACTTTTATATAAGGCTCAGAAGTATCGCTAGGTACTCTATTGAATACTGGCACTGCTACCGAATCTATTGTTATAGCGTTTGTAAGCCTATCAATAATAGCCTTTCTAATAAAATGTAAAGCCTCTGTCATCTGGTTAGTCTTTTTAATTTATCATTTACTCGGTCAAGCATTTTTCTAAATTCTATTCTAACAGAAGAAAAGAAAAAAGGTCTAGCTGGTAGATTTACTTCTTTTATGCCACGCCCTTTAAATTGTGCTGCGTAGCTGTCTGGTATCCCCAGCTCTTGCATATCTTTAAGATTAACAAGCCTACCAGTACCAAATTCAACATAAGGAGCGTATTTTGCTTTTGCTTTTATAAAGCCTTGACTATCAAATTTACCTCCAGTCCTACCAAATACTATACTTTGCTTTAAAGTACCTAAGTCTACTACTACATTTTGCTTCATACGCCTAGAGCTAAGAGCCACTGTCTGACCTACTTCTTTTGATAATTCTTTTTCAGAAATACGCCTTAAATCTTCTAGTTTGTTTTCTAGTTTTTTTAGGTCTGTTTTATTTATTTTAATATTAACCAATTTTAACCGCTTTTATGGTTGTAAAATATTTATGTACTGAGTCAAACATTTCGCTGATACGATAGTCGCCAGAAACTCCAGAAATTTTTAACAGATCACCTTTGAGTATATTAGCAGCTGTTTTCTTTCTTACAGTAAGTACAATCTCTAAATATTGCTGTCTTTTACCATTCTCTGAGACTATCTCGCCTTTTACTTCTTTTTTATTAGCCCATATTGTAGAGTTCACAGCTACCGTAGAGGTAGTGCCACCAAAATTATCAGAGCTTTTTGTCAGTCTTTTTACCTCTACTCTAGTATCTAATTTACCAGCATCCATTAAATATACATAGTTTTCATACCAGAGAGAATAGATTTTACTCCCATTGGTATTTCATTTACTGTCTGACCAGATACAAATTCAGCTCTATTATCGTAAAACGTAGCTACCATTCTTAGAATGGCTTGCTTTAAAAGGCTGTCATCTACTCCAGAAGTAGTGTAATTTACTTTTATTTCTTGCGCTGGAAACTCGTTTAGCTCTATAATTTCATTGTCTAGACCTTTTACCTCGTAAGTAGCGCTACTACCGTCTACTGTGACAGAAGTAATCGAGGCAATAGGCGCAAATGGTAAATTAAAGCGCTCATTTGCAAAAGGTAAATAATAAGTACGAGTCTTAGCTACAATATCTTTAGTCAGATAGTTTTCTATGTAAATGCGAGCTTCTGTAATCATTTGACCTATAATAGTATCGTCATCTGAAGAATCGACTCTGATAAAATCTTTGGCGTTTTGTGTCGTTACTATCTCGCTGCCAGTAGTAGAATTTATTTTAATCTGACTATGAAAGTCATTTGGCACTTCGCTAAAATATTGATTTTTATAGTATGCCATTATTTAGATTTTTTTGTTTTTCTTTTTTTAGTGCCTTTATGTTCTTTAGTTTCTCTGGGAGCTTTATCCTCTTTATGGCTTTCAGCTTCTACGCCTATGCCTTTTGCTATGTAGTGATTAGCAGTCTTTTGATCTAGTTCATGGATTTCACCTTCATTACGCCAGCCATCATGACCAGAGATAACAGATTTTTTTATAAGTATTTTCATAATGTAAATATTTTTACAAAGATAAAAAAAAGCGTCATAAATAAATTACAACGCTTACAACTAAAACTCTGTCGAATAAAGTGTTATTCGAATACAAAGTTATTAAATTTATTTTTATGTTTACCTTTTTTGGATAATCTTATTGATCTCATATTTCCTAAATTTTTAAATATAAAGAATCCATCAAAGTAATCTACCCAGACAGCGAAGTAGTCNACACGATCTAAAGTGTAGCTGACTTTAGCGTTTGATATTCTGCAAGCTACTGTCGTATGATAGGTGTCTGGTGTTTTAGTCGTAGATTTTACTTGTACCTTAATTAGTTTTTTGCCAGTGTCTACAATACAATCATAAACACATGAATCTAATAAAGGAAAGCTGATATTATAACCTCTTCTCAAGCATTCGACTGCAAAACTGTATTCAGCTAAACAGCCTCTCAAATTATTATCCACCTCATTAGGTTTGTACTAAGGTACAAAAAAACCCTCAGTAGGGTCTGAGGGCTAGATAAACATCTAAAACAAATGAAATGAAAAAAATTATTTACTTATTGAGTTCAATAAGTTATTTAATTTAACGATTTTTTTTATACTATCGTCTATTTGTTTCATACTTTTTTTAAAAGTGTCTTTGCTTTTGTCAGTCTGTTTTGCCATTGTTGTAAATTGCTATTGAAATTAGTAACATAAAAATACAATCGTATAAGGCGTTAAATCTATATATCATTCTAAAAGCCCACGCTATAAAAAATAATACTAGAAAAATTTGAATATTCTTTTCCATAGTTAAGATAAAAACATTAATACAGCTATGGCAAAGCAAAATAAAAATACTATTACGTCTCTGGAGAAAAACCAGAAAAAATTTAAAAAATTTTTAAGTGACGATTTGTGTGATTTGATTTCAAGTAGTACATATTTTCTCATAAGATAATTTTAGTTATACAATAAGAGGGCTTTTCAGCCCTCCGTTTTAGTTGTTTAAAATGTCCAGTTAAAATATTTATTTGCTATTCCTACGGTTGTAGTAAATGTTTTGCCTTCTTTTGTTATATCACAAAATTTATTTTCTCTGTAATTTAACTCTACTTTATCTCCTTTTTTGATTATTATACCTTTTGAAGATTTTATATTTCTATTTGATATTGCTGTCATTTTATTTTGTTTTAGTTGTTATTGTTTTACTTTGTAAATTTAAACTTTTTTTTAAATATACACAAATTATTTAAAGTTTTTTTTAATTTTTTTTGTTTTTAGTACAAGAAAAAGGGTAATCAATAAAGATCACCCTTAGTCATTAGTCAATAGATTCTCTTATTATGGAGTCTCTAAGGCTGTTTTAGCACTTGAGAATGTGCCTTGTACAATCGCATTNGGTAAATACGTTGTAAGTGCNGCTCTCTCTAAAGCNCNNACNGTNACNAAAGACTTTTGGAAATTGTCGGAATCTTCCCTAGAAAATTCGATTCCAAGACCGTCTCTTATCCATAACTGAGTAGCTACTGAAAGCTGTCCAACTAAAAACTTACCAGCTGGAATAGCTGTATTAATAGTTACTGGCACGCCCATAATTGCTGGCTGAATACCTTGAATAACTTGATTTTTAAGATATTCGTTAGCAGTAGACTTCAATAAAACTATTTTATGAAAGTCAGTAGGATTTAATAAAATGCTATCAGCTGTATAGTTTAGAAGTGCAAGCTGGTTTAAAGCTGCTATAAGCACATCATACTCGTTAGCTGATTCAACTGACTGATAAAATAAACCTCCGCTTGAAGTTGTGAAGGCAGTCCCATCTGTAAAAAGCCCAGACATATTAGGGCTTGAGCCATCACCGCTCATAATTTGGTTATCTTCAATAGCTAAAACTTTTGAAGGTACTCTAGCTGATAAATAGCTAGATAGTTGAGGTGTATCGGCTAGCATTTCTTCAGTGATCTTCATAAACGTACCGATTTTCTCTACGTTTACAGAAGTCGCTGTTAAATCAAAGTCAGACTGTCCTAGAGCTGAGCCTTGAGCTGTCGCAGCTGCATTGTCAGTATATGCGCTCTCTTTTGGAAAACGTATAGTCTGAGCGTCAGTAGTACCGTTAGGAATTAAACTACGGATATGCACCGCTCTGGAAGGGTCAAATTTTATATCTGGGACAATAGTCTCACCAGCAATAACGCCAGTAAATGTATTAGCCATAGTCATGTCGCTAGACTTAAGCTNAAATTTAGCAGCGTTAGTGTTACCTTTTACTAAAGAGTCAATAGCACCGTCTTTTAAAGCTGACTCTAGAGACGCTTTAAATGATTTAGGAGTAGTCCCAGCCATTGTTTTTTTAGATTCTATTTCGAAAGCATCCATCCTTTTTTGAGCTGCTTCGAATTTTTCGTTATACTCGTTAGTCAGATTAGAAATCTCAGACTTTAAAGAAGTTTCAAATTCACCTTTAGCATTTTCTAAAGATGCCTTTGACGCTTTTTCAATCTTTTCGTCTACAAGATTTCCCAGCTGATCTAAATGAGTTTTTTCTTGTTCTGTCATTTTAAAATTATTTTAACTTATTAAATAAATATTGATACATCTCGCTAACGTCATTCTTTACCTCAACTGGCTCAGTAACTTTAATATCAGCTGGCTGAGTAGTGATTTTTTGAAATAGTGATTTTAGTTTAAGTATCTCGGCTTCTAAAGCAAAACCTAATTCATCTGATATATTACCTTTACGAATTAGCTTCGCCATATTATCGTAGCGGCTAAGTATTTTATCTTTGTCATAGTTACCTTTGACATCCATAATAACCGCTTGGTCATTTGCTGCAAGTGTTACCGCTGAAATCTCGTATAGTTTTACTTCAGTTATATTTCTTACACCGTCTACCATTTCTTTTTGTATAGGCAATATGCCTACTGAATTTTCTGTTATAACTCCAGACTTTATAAGCTCGATTACATCTTTACCAAGTGTCGTCTTAGCTATTTTAGACTCAAAGATTAGACCTTTGTCATCTTCCTCAAGCATAGACATTTTTCCTAGAGGCTTATCCATATCATGCTGATATAAATATTTTACTCTTTGCCCATTTTCTGAAATTGTTTTTCTGTAAGACCCTTTTCTTATAATGTCATTATCAGAGTCTTTATTGTCAAAGACGCTTGCATAGCCTTTGATTACGCCAGCTTTTTCGTCAGCGTCTAATAGTTCGCCCATAGGCGACTGCTTATATAAAATTGTGTTCATAGTACAAAGATATTAATTTTCATTTAGTATAGGTTTTATGAGTTGCGATTGTGCTACACCGACAGCGATTTGATTCAGAGGTCTTATAGTGTCAGCGTCTGGTTTTGGGAATGGAGCAATAGCACAGCGACAGTTAATAACATTACCAGCCGAGCCAGCTGGGTCTCCAGCTCTGTCTAAATCTTCACCACCTACTTTAAATTTATCATTAAAATCTACTATCTGTCCATTAGCGGCTGCATGAGCCTCTCTCTCCCTTCCATCTAAAGAAGTAATCCATTCTTTCTGAAGATTGTTTTTACCGTATATATCTGTCGCTGANTGCATGACTCCAAAGTTTGCTGCATTAGTAGCCTCAGTCCTTACTATCCTTTCAGCTTGGTAAGTTCCTAGCTTATTAAATCGCTGCCTCAGTATGCGCCCTTTTTCGACAGCACCTCGACTCTGGAAGTCCACATCCGTCATAAGACGCTGTAAAGTTTTCTCTAGCTCCTTTTTCGCAGTTCCTTGTACAGTTACAACCCTCACCGCTGCAATCCTTTCTCCCTCGCTTGCAAATTGTCTTTCCCATGTATCTTTAAAATCGTTTTTGTCTAATTCTTTTTTTATGAATCTAGTAATATTGTCAGCATACCAATTAGCAAATCTAAGACCAATATTAACGTAAATAGACTCGTAAATTTTATCATAGTCGTTTTTTTTAAATAGATCAATAAAATTATTTGTCTTACCAGACAGAAGAAATACTTCTACTCCCTTATTATACTCTGTTTGGTAAAATCTTTTTAAGCGTCTTACTTCGCTAGTCTCACCTTTCAAAAGCTGCTTAGTGTAGGCTCTTATATATTTGTCGCCTTTAAAACTACTCATTCTCAGAAATACGCTTAGCCCATGAAACCATATGAGCGCCTCCCCAAAGATTATAGGCTACATAGCCTCGATCTTTCCAAGGCTCGTCTTTGTACTTAGGGTCTATTTTAGCATTTTCTTTATGTCTTGCTAAAAAACTATTAATTCTCTTAACAGTTGATAAACTAAGCGGCTCTCTGTTTGCGATTTGCGATGCCCTACGCCAGCCTACTGGAGTACCTCCTTGCACTACGCTACGACCATATTTCTCTCGCCAACCTATCATTCTTTTAGCGTTATTGGTAGCGCCTTGCGGATAATCGTCATAGCTTTCATTCTTTTTTTTTTTTGAACTTAATGGGTGCGCCTCTGGAAGTAGGTCAGTGTCGTAAGCCCTACGTCTAAACCTACCAGTCCTTAAAGCGTATAACAGCCCATTGACTCGCCCTAACGCCCACTGTTGCTCATTGTTTACATTAGGTCTAACAGAGCTTGGATTAGTTCTGTAAGCTCCTACGCCTCTGACAAAACTTCTAGCAAGCATAGAATAAGTAGCTCTCTTAGCTGGTTTGTCTCCATATTTATCGTTATGGTCTTTTACTTTATTTCTTAATGTAGTTTCCATCCTTGCGCTTATCCTAGGCGCTTTACGGATTATCTGGTCTATATCTTCAGACTCTGTATCTTCGTCATCGTCATACTCTGAATCTTCATCGTAATAATGATCGTCACGCTCAAAATCATAATTAAAAGCGTCAGCATCCATCTCGCCATAATACTCGTCTAGCTTATTATCTTTTGCAGCTTCATATTCTTCGTGAGTTTCAAAAGGCATATAAACAGTATTGCCATCAAAAATATGTTCATGAAAACCCTCACCGCCCATCTGGTCAGCTCTAGCTCTTGCCTCAGCTATTGTGGTGTAAACGTCTGTCATTCCAGCTACTAACCTTTTTTCAGTGCTATCTTCTTTTATAGGGTCTGGAGTCATATCTGGCATATCTGAATTACCAATAGGCAGTAGATTTGCTGGGACATAGTAGTCATCCATTTCAGAGTTTTCTTCATCCTTACCGTAGCTCATAGCCATTCGTTTCTCATTAGGAGTAAGCCACCAGCTCTGAGCCATCTGAGCTACGATTTTTTCGCTTTCTTCTTGCAGCTCTGGTATTACAGAAGTATCAAAGTCTATAAATAAGTTATTACCAAATTTAGGAGCAAGCCATCTATTTAGTTCATCTCTAATTTTATACAGCTCTGGGATTACTGCATTAGTGTAAAGCATCTTACGAGCTTCTTTTATATTGTTGTAAGTAGCTGACTCTACATTATTAAGTAATACAGCTGGGACATTATAAATATTACAAAGGTCTTTTATAGTTGTATTGTATTGCTCAATAAGTGATAAGTCAGCTGCATTAAGACCGAAGTTAACCCAGCTTAATTTTTTAGGTGTTATAATAACATCGCCAGCATTATTACTTCCTTGATATTGCTTTTTAAATTTTTCTTTTAGTTGTCTAGCTTGTACTTCGTTTAGATCACCCTCCTCAGACATAAGCACGCCTCTAGCAGTTTGGTTTTGTAAATATCTTACGCCAGTAGTAAGTGCTTCATTGTTAGCATCCATACTTCTAAGACCAGCCTTTAGAGGGGACATACCATATAGATTGCTACCAGTACCGTCAGCGATAGGATTGTAGTCTTTTATATGGCAAACATCTTCGGCTAACATTTGATAAGTACCGTTATACTCCATTGTGTAGTGATTTACTGGCTTCATAAGACCGCCAGAATGAATCTCTATTGTTTGACTTGGTAAGACGTAAAGCTCTCCATATTTACCAGCGTTGCCACCAGTCTCTGGTGCAATACCATAGATATAACGATTGCCAGTAAGTTTTCCGAAAGCTATGATCTCTGTCAAAAAGCTAGCGTATGATTGAGCTGGATTAGGTCTTTCTAAAAGCTCATGTAGCTCAGTGTCTTGTAATTCTACTAAAGCATTTTTAAGACTTATGTTAGCTCTGTAATTTGTTAGGTTTCCATAATCTCCAGAAGTAAGAGCCTTATACCTTTTTAATTCGTTGCTGTTTTGTACTTCATAAACTTGGAAAGGTACTGTCGAGGCTGCTTTAGTTATTAAGTTTACAATCGAGTAAACGGTAGAGTTAAAACGATAGCCTTTATTAATGTAGCTTTCGTCATTATCTTCAGAAGTAATAAGCGTCTGACCTAGAAAGTTATATATAGCTCTATTGAAGGCTATGTTAGTTGATTGACTGTTTTTTTTCAGTAAGTTTCTGAATCTGTCGAATAAGTTAGCCATTAAAAAATATTTTTACAAAAATACTAATTAAATTACAAAAAAATCTGACCGCTTTGAGTATTGTGAATAGGTGCAATATCTGAGGCTGTCCATCAAATGGTTTAAGCGATCTTTCGGCTTATTAATGATCGTACCGTCTTTGAGTTGCTCCCAGTAATAGCCAGCATATTCTTTGGCAAAATTCTTTGACTCTTGAGAAACAAAAATGTCAAATTCTTTTAAAAGACTTATGCCAGCATTTATAGAGCCTTGACCTTTTATAGCTGCCTTAGCAAAAATACCCATACGTCTGAGTTCTTCCCCAGACTTTGGCTCAGCGCTGTCATAGAAAGTAAGTATCCTATCGTAGTTATTTTCTTTAAAAAAATTAGCTATGTCTTGGTTTGTCATACCAGTTTGATACAATATTTCATGGACATATAGCCTATTGTTTTTTTTAAATACAATACAAGCTGCCGCACTGTCTACTGAAAATCCGAAGTCTAAGCCTATTACAGCTTCTGATTGTAAGTCTACTTCTGGAAAATCTTTATGAGGTATAAATTGCCAATTATTAAAAATCTGTCTGTTAGAATATACAGCTCTCTGACCCTCGCCATAGACTCGCCAGTAGTCTGGGTCTCTGTCTTTCATACGCTCTATTTCTTTGACAATCTCTGGAGATAAAAAATTATTGTCTTTGTAAGTTGTTATAACAGTCTGACAATCTTCACGAGGTATAATATCTTCATAAATCCAGTGAATAGGGTCAGAAGGATTAAAGTCTATTATAATCTTTTCGCTACATCTAAAAGCCACTTGTATTAAATCTTCTTTGTCTAGCTCATTACCTTCATTTAAAACAGCTAAGTTTCTTTTAGAGCCTCTTATTTTTTGCGGCTGATCTATGGAGAGAAAACGTACTAGGTGTTTACCATAATGAAATGTGTTTTCAGCCTTGTTATGCAATCCATCAAAGTAAACTCCAGTAGACTCAGCAATAGAAAAAAAGTCTCTCATTATAGAGGCTTTTAGTGCTGGTAGTGTTTTTCTTATTACATCTACTACTATTGGGTCTTGTCTTGTTGTAAGTAAATAGATTATATACTGGCAAATGGCATAGGTCTTACCAGATCGAGTACCGCCTTGACTTACAAAATATCTAGAGTCAGACTCAATAAGATCATAGAATTGACGATTACAAAACTGATCTACTTTTTGGCTGGCTTCCATTCAATAAGAGTTGACTTTATACCGCCTTCGTGTTTTATTTCTTGCCTAGTGCCATTGAGTCTATGAGCCTCGTGTTCTTCGCTAATCATTTTCATAGCTGCAATCTGGAGACTAGGAGTCTCTGAATTTATCCAGTTAGAAAGCATCTTAGTTTTTTTTGAAACTCGCATTTCTTCTACTGCCTTTTTTATAGTGTCTAATTCGTCTAATTTTAAGTTATAAAAAGTTGCCCTAGAACAAGGTAAAAAAGCGACTATATGCTCAATAAACATTAATTTATGTTTCTGTATTGCAGCTAGTGATTTTTTTTCTAATTCTTTTGGGTCGTAAGCCATTATATCCATCTAAAAGAGACTCCAAAGATACCGAAATAAATGTCTATTGACTTCATGGTTTCTACTTGAAAAGCATCTAAATATTCTAAGCCTATACAAAAGCCCATGATCGGATAAATTTTTATTTCAGTCACCTTTTTTACTGTCTTTGTTTTGTTGATACAAAGTTAGATAAAATTCCCAGATTATGTCTTGGTAATCTTTTTTAGAATATTCCTTTCCAGAGGTCTCTTGCCTACCTTCACGCTCTAAAATAAGCACAAAGTTTTTACCTTTTACCTTAGGATAAATTCTTATGTTATTGTCCATAGCCCATTTAAAAGCCTTGTAGTGTAGTTCTGTCATTTTATAATAGTCTTAGTTGTAGTTTATATTGGTTAATTCTTTTAATAGCATCATTAAAATAATCTTTATCTAATTCGCAAGCTGTCAAGTCATAACCTAAATTATGACAAGCAATAGCAATCGATCCACTTCCTAAATGAGTATCTAAAATTTTATCTCCCTTTTTTGCAAATTTTAACAATAGCCATTCATATAACTGTATTGGTTTTTGGCATGGGTGTATTCTATTTTTTCTATCCGCATATTTATAAAAAGTAAGAGGCGTTGTATCAAAAGAAGTAAATGCTAGCTCATTCATAGAAAAACCAATTTTATCAGACATTTTTTTATCCCAAACAATCCAACCTCTACTTGGTGGCAAGTAATTACTAAAATAATTTGCACCCCATATAATTTGATTTTTAGAAACTCTAAACAATTCCTTAAAATATTTTATATTAGGAATGCTGTCATTCCATTTTTTATTTTTCATTTGCGTACCTAGTTGGCGAGTTCCTTTCATCTTTTTGCTAATACCATACGGAGGGTCTACTATGGCTAAATCAAAATAATTATCATTATATCTACTCATAAGTTCTATATTGTTTTCATTTGTAATATTCATTAAAAAGGTAGATTATCGTTTACGCTGGTCAGTCTTTGTTTTTCTTTGTCAATAGAACAATAATACCCACCATTTTTAAAGTCTGGAGCTATCATAAAAGTACCTTGTTGACCATTTTCTTTTCGTTTTACTTTTTGAATATGTATCTCGACTGCATCCGTTCCATACTTAGTGATCTCTCCTAGCTTTCTATATACAGTAATACAGTTGTAAGCCTTGTTAAAAAAGTCTGAGCTGCCAGAAATATCATACGGAGTAGGTACTTTATACGCTTGGTTGTCTACTTCCATTTTTCTAGGGTGAGCTATTAGAAATAAGTGTGTATTAGTTTGCTGAACAAATTGAGTAATTTGAGAAAGCATAGCGCCTATATAAGTGAAATCTCTCTGAGCGGAATGGTCTAACATATTCCAAGGGTCAATAACTAAAATATTAACGCCTTTTTGAAATACAAGCTCTTTAAATTTTTCTAGTATTGACTTGAGCGTTAAATTTTCTAAGTCTATTTTAATAAAATAAAAATGATCTTCTATAAAATTTTTCGTATTTTCTAAGTCAGCGCTACTACAATTTTTTTTATTTAGTTTGTTAGCTATTCTTTTTATATGTCCTTCGTATGGAAAAGACTCTGGAGCAAAAAAGGCTGTTCTAAAACCATGACTAAGAGCTAAATTAACTGCTATTTGATCGAAAACGTCTGACTTACCGCTGTTAGGTATGCCAGTGACTACGCTCCATTCTCCGAAAGAAACATTAAAATAATTATTAGAATCGTTAAGACCTATTGAATAATTAGTTATGCCTTTTTCATTAAAGAGTAAAACATTGTCCCATATATCATTAATATTTATTACGCCTTCTAAGGGAAATGATTTAGCTTTTTGTAGAATATTTCTAAGACTCTCAGCGCCTTTTTTTGTTAAGACTTCGTTAGCATCTTTGTAATTGTTAAACTCAATATACTTACAGCGATATTTACCTAGCCTTCTAGCTAGCTCATTTCTCAAGTTAAGACCAGCGTTGTCGTTATCAGTGCAAAGGATAATCTCTTTTTTATCTTTGAAATAGCTAAAACAGTTGTCTAAATAGTCGAGGCGTTGATTGCCTTTTGACGCTCCATTTGGTACTGAAACAACGGAATAAATACCAGCTTCATAGAGGCTAAGCGCATCCATTTCACCCTCGACAATATAAGCTCTGTCAGAGTTTGCAATATTATCGAGACCGTAAAATATTAGCTCAGCTCCAGAGACTAGCTTAAAATTCTTTTCTCCGTCTCTGTATTTTACATTTATAAGCTCTTTATTACGATAGTAATTAAAGTTAATGGCTTTTCTTTTGTCATTTATCTGAGGAAAAAATTCAGTGCTTTCTGTAATTTGCCAGTTTACAATCGTAGCCTCAGATATACCTCTTTCTGAAAACCATTTTTTTGTTTTATAGCCTAGCTTACTTTTGGTAATTACTGGCTTTATAAACTCTTTTTTCTTTTTAAATTTTACATTACCAGCCCAGCCGCAGTGATGACAATTATAAAGACCTTCTGTTAAGTTGATACTTAAACTCTTGTCGTTTTTATTCTTGCGCTGGTCTGAACATTTAGGACATTTTAATTTTTGATTTGGTGAGTTTGACTTAGGAAAAATGCCTATGTCGTTAAAGTCTTGTATCATATTAGAATTTTAGTTTTATAAATATTTTTGGGAAAGCAGTATAGTTTTCTTATTGATTTTTTGGGCATAATTTTTGAAATATTAAATTCTTCATTTGTGTAATTGTTTATATAAACTTCTTTTACTTGACATTTTGCAATCTCATTAGCGTTATAAAAATAGGCTTTGTTTTCTACGACCATGCAAAGATAAATCCTTAACTCATATCTAGCTTTATTTTTAAGAGCTACAAGTCTGTCTATTTTTGCTTTTTCTATATACCAATTATCATACTCAGTGCTTCTGTTTTTTATTTCTATTAGTGTTTTTTGTCCGCTTGTAGTTCCAAAAAGATCATAAGTAGAAAACTTATCGTCTGACTTTTTAAAATCGCCATACGGTTTTAAGGCTTTTAAAACAGCTAATTCTATTTCAGAGGTGATCTTTTCAGTTACTGGATTCATAAATTAAATCAAAATTTTTGTCTTTAAACTTTGCTAGAAACCTATCTAGCTTTCTTACGCCATTTTTAGATTTTCTAAGAGTCAATAATGATAAGAAATTTTCGCTCCAAAATTCATCTGTTCTTACTTTTTGTAAAATGTAATACAGCTGTCTGGTGTTAATCTTATCTTTTGTCTTACATAGTTTTATAATTTGTAGCCAGTCGTTTTTCTGTTTCTCATTTTTTGGGCGATTAGCCTCTGGAAATAATTCTACAATATGGCTATAAGAATTTAAAACTTGAGAGCTAAAAGCGGCAGTAGTATTCTTTTTTATAGTATTATTATTTATATTAATATTATCCTTAGCTTTTTTTAACATAGGGTATGTGATTTTTTTAAGGGAGGTATTAACAAAAATGTAACGCTTAGTAACTTGTTTATTTTCGTTTCTTATAACTTTGATTTTTATAAATTTATGTTTTTCTAATTGTGAAATCCATCGACTTACAGTCCCTTTTTTTGCATTATATAACTCAGCAAAATAACAGTTTTGCGCATAACATTTACCGCTCTTATTTGTTAGCGCACTTATTTCGGCATAAAGAATCTTAGCGCTAGGCGACAAGTCTTTAGAATATCTTACCTCAGCTGGTAAAATAGCGTAATATGTAGGTTTCATTTGTTAGGCGTTTTCTACGAGTTTTTTTATGTAGTCGCAAAAAGTTCTAATATCTCCAAAAATTCTATTGAAAGCCTTAAGACTTATTTCATTGTTTTCATAAAGCTCAAACAAAGTCTCTATTAAAAGCTCGTACTCAGCCTCTGTCATATTACCGACATACTCAAAATTTAAATTTTTATCTACGTCAGTATGGTTTGTACGCCATGCCTTTTGATTGACCTCGTTGTAATAGACCTTTTTATATTCGTTATACATTTAAATCTATTTTAAAATCAAAATAATTGTCTATAATTTCAGCTGCATCGTCAAAATTATTTACCCATGTAGCGAGCCAGTTTTTATCTTCTAACTTTTCCAGACAAGCCTTCTGATTGTCAGTAGGTTTGTTATAACCTACTTTTAGTTCAATAGCCAGACCAGAATAACCGCCTCGATTGTCAAAGCATAAAATATCTGGCACACCAGAAAAGCCGCCTAAATATTTAAATTTATAGCGCTCAAAAGGTGTACGCTTACCCTCGTTAGGGCAGTGTATTACAAAAGCCTTAGGGTGCTTCAGCTTAAAATATTGCATTACTGCATTTTGTAACTTATCTTCTTTAGTTAAAAACCTTGCAAAGTTATTAGCGCTCAATTCAAAAAATTTATCTTCTAAGTTATGATATTTATTACTAAAGTCTATATCTACTGACAAAAATTCGTCAGCCCTTTTTATTGAATGAAGTACGCTGGTATGATCTCTTTTTATTTCTCTGCCTATTTTTTGTAGTGAGAAACTTGTATGTTTTTTAGCTATTTTGCAATAAATATGTCTAGCCTCAACTAGCTCACGCCTTCTGGATTTAGTATTTATTGTTATACCTAAATCAGCCTCTATAAGTCGTCTTATGTGATAGGGTCTTAAATGTATCATAATATTATAGAGCCATCTTCGTTGCGGTTTTCAGAATAAAAACTGGTCACATTACCAGTCTTTAAGTAGTCTTTCCACTGATTTAGGGCTATGTTATACTTATAACGACCAGAAGAAATCATATCTTCATTAAGACTATAAACCTCACAATCAAAAGGGTAAACATTTCTAACAGCAATAAATCTAAAATTTTTTGGGTCAATGCCTAATACATCACAGTAAAATGTAGCTTGCAAATCATAGTGCCTACGCCTTATCTCTGATCTAAAAGACCTTTGAGTTATGTCTCGGCTAGTTTTAACATCAGCGACCCAGTTACTAGGCTCGTAGCAATCTGGTCTCACTTTTACGCTGCAATCTTTAAAAGTATCATAATGAGAAAGCTCGACAATGCCAGTAGTGTAATTCANAGCNAAAGGGTAAGAAATAAAATTTTGATATATGTAATAAAATTCTCTACCTTTTGCAGTGTCCCAGATTACTTTACCTTGACTTTTTTCTTTGTACTGNATTATNAGCTCTTTATTTTTTTTAAGTCTTGCATCTAGTTTAGGCATAAANAAATAATCATTTCTAAATTTTTCTCTACCTTCTAATAGTAAAGTATGCACCGCAGTACCAAATCTCATAGCGTCAGTCTCTGTCCTTTTTTCTTTCAAAAANTAATAAATAGACTGATCGTAAATAGTCTTAAGACCAGAGCCAGAAATAATTTTATTTCTATGATATTTACTATTTGACTCTTTGATCTTTTTCATTTTGCTTTTCATTAATGAGTTTATAATATTTGTTTTTTAGTTTTTTATATTTAGAATTTAAATAGCGATTAGCGTCTTTTACAATTTCTAAATCTTCTTGACATTCTTTNAGCTGCTTGTTTTTTTTATCTAGCTCAGCTTTNAAAAATATTCTAGTAGCCTCGATAAATTCTGGGCTAGTTTCTTCTACTTTATCTATAATTGATTTTATTGCCATNGTAAAAAATTTAAGGCGACCCATAAGAGCCGCCAGTTAATTAAAAAGGTAATCCGTCTGATTTGACGCTTTTGTCATCAAATTCATTTACTACTCCACTTAAGTAGGTAACTCCATTTTTAGAAGTTTTTTTCCAGCAAGCTAGCTTTAGCTCCTTACCGTTTTCAGTTTTTATTTTACCAGTAAAATCTGGCTGATTGTCCGCTTTTTTGTCATTAACAAATAAAACGAAAGTGTTTGGTTTTTGTTCAAATTGTGTCATATTGGAAAATTTTGATTATTATAATTATTGTTTTTGACTGTCGCATTAGCGTCATCGTCTTTACTTTCTAGTCCAAAAAAAGAAATAAGAGCGAATCTTCTGTAAAAAGTAATCTCTGAGCCTTTTTTTTGTGGCTCATTACTTTCTATTTTTATACCATGCAATTCAGAAACTTCATTAAGTTCGTTTGCATTTTTTGGCATTTCTGGAAAACTGTTACCAGTCTCATCTCTTAAAAAGGTGCATACCCTATCATTTATAATAGGTTGCACAATGTAGAAACCATATTTTTTTAATACTGGTTTTATCTGTCCTAAAACGCTATTTATGTCAGCGTAATTACTTTTATAATATGGATTGGTCTTATCTCTGGTTAAAGTTTCCAGTTCATGGAAAACCTTAAACATCTTCTGAGCGAAATCTGGTGTCATAGTATATATCGAGTTTTAAGTTAATATTAAGATCAGCTAACTTTCTGAGTTCACTGAATTTAAAGTTATCTACGTTTTTGATCTTTGCAGCCAGAGCTGGGTAGGTTATACCCAGCTGATCGGCTACATCTTTTTTATTAAGACCTAAACGCTTTAATTCGTGTTTAAAAATTTCTTGTACGTTTATAATCATTGTTTAGTTTATTAATATGCCTCTTATAAATTGTAATACAGTCATTACAAAGAATAAGGCGCAAAAGATTTTAGTTATTGTTTTCATATATATTCGGATTTAATTCTAAGGAGTAAGTCAATCTCAGACTCGCCTTTGATTGTCTTATACTGTTTTTTTTCAGTCCATCCAGTAGCTTTTAGATTTGGGAAATACCACTTTCTGACATTAGAAATAGCTTTTTTAAAATCTGAAGTAATTGTAAAATAGTTTTTAGCATTACCCCACTTATCTAAAATGATTCCGTTTCTAGTGAATTTATGAATTACCCATTCACTAGGTCTCTTGTTACCTCTCCAGCTATATGATTTAGAATTTACAATAGCTATATAAGGGTACTTTACTCTTACGTTGTATTTTTGTATTGCCATAGTTTTAGTTTTAGTTGTTTTTTGCAAATTCTTTTAATTGTTTGAAAGTGTCAAATTGTACTCCCCAATTATTAAAATCTGAACAATCCTCATAAGTATTACAATCGAAAGCCATCCACTTACCATTAACAGTAGCAGCAAAACCGCCTCTAGCTATCCAAGTACCTTTTGAGTTTTTAATTTTATATACCCCTTTTTGTATTTTGTTTACTTTCATTGTTATTGTTTTAGTTGTTAATATGTACCAAATTTAAAAAAAAGTTTTAATATACCAAAATTATTTAAAGAAAATTTTAAAAAAAATCCCCTCCAGAATAAATTCCTTTGGGGAAAGCAAACAAAAATCAGTTTACCTATTCGGCTATTGACTTAAATGTAGATAAAGCGTCATTGTCTTGGTTTGGTAAGTGCATCCTAATTTCGTAAGTAGCATTTTTGACATCAAATTTCATTGAATCTAAGTAGCCAGACTTTTCTTCTTGTAAGCTGTCACCTCCGAAATTTATCCATAATTTATTATGTAGCCCTAAATTTCTTATATCTACGTTTTTGAATACGCCCTCATACTTTGTTAGGAAGTCTCTATTGTCGTTTAATATCTGTTGAGTAGTTATTTGCTCCAAAGATTTTAAAACGGTCTCTCTGGCTCTCTCATAAGAGCTTTCTATTTGTCCGACAAAATTATTATCGTTTGAAAGCTCATTACTAAATATACTTTCTGTCTCATGCACTCCAGTAAACCCTCCTAGATAAGAAAACTGTCGTCTTACGCTTTTCATCTTAGAAATGTTAACATCAAATTTTTCAGCTATTGTAAAATTATCAATGTGAGTAAGATCACCTAAAGCTAGATTACTTGGGAAATTCATACCCACAGAAATTCTAGGGTCAGTACTACCAGCTGTGGCTTGAAATGGCTCTAGAGTTTTTCTAAATCCTACCCATTTGTCTGTAATATTATTTTCTACTTGAAATGTTTTAGTAGCGTTACCGTTGCCATCAGCTACAAAAGTTATAAACTCATTAGACTCAAAATCATACATTAAATCTGGCGTACCGTTTCCGCTTGTATCTAATTGACAAAATACGCCTATTGAATATTTACCAGACAATGAGCCTATATTTTTTTGTACGTTGTAGGAAAAAGCGATTTCTACTGGAAAGCCTTGCCTTAAAGTTGTAAGATCAGATTTTATTAATAATACTGAAGAATTACTGCCATTAGCTTGTAAGTAATTATTACCAGATAATGGCTTTACGTCAAAAGAAGTCGCATCAACTATTGTAGAGGTTGCAAAACTGCCAGAGCCTAAAGTCCATTCGTCTGTCCCATATAAAAATTGACTATTACCGTTTAGGTGATTTAGTGGCTGTAAATTACTTTTAAATATTACATCCTTTAGAGGCTTTTCATATCTTTTAACTAGCGATCTGTCTAAAGGTACTAGATTATCTGGACAGCTGAATAATACGTTTTCTTCCTCAGTCGACTTGTAAACGCCATCAAAATCAAAAACTTTATAGCTTATGTTTTCTACTTCGGTAGTAATTAAAAAATCTTTAATATAGTTTTGTATAAGTCCCATTATGCTAATCCGTCTTGAGTTACCGAGACTTGACCTATTACAGAAGTGCTAGCTCTCGGAAAAAAGTTAATAGTATTTGATCGAGTTGAGACTCTCTGATTTGCTGAGAATCTTACTCGTATATTTTGAGTACCGCTTACCCCAGTGCTAGGTACGAAAGATAAAAACGGTCTGTCCGCTCCTACTGAAAAATTACCATTTGCTGTAACTGTTAAATCAACAAAGCCAGAATTATTAGCTAAATCTAAGGTACTAGGGGAAGCAGTTACAGAAGTTGCTGGAGTATTGCTTATAGCACTACCAGAAAGCGTCACAGTTTCTGACTCGTTTGTTACTCCCATAGTGCCAGTAATTGTAAGCGTAGCGCTAGTATCTGAGTTTTTGGTAACTGTAATATTATCAGCTAGACCAGTGTTTTGTATTGCTGAGATTACAGCGGATGAGCCTATTGCTCCTTTAAATTCAAAACCGCTTGAAGTTGATAGAGTTCTAGTAAGAGTATAGCTTTCGCCTTCAGCTTTAGAGGCTACTAAATTCGCAGTAGATAAACTTATGTTTGATAGACCGCTAGTACTTAAGCTAAAAGTATGTGTAAACCTTCTTAAATCAGCTGANCCTCTTAAAGTTATATTTCCTATATGACCGCCAGTAGGATAAGTACCGCTAACAGTAATCCTTATTATTGTGCCTACTAAAGTTTTTGTAACAGTTCCAATAGTAGTCTCTAAAAAATTAACATTATTTACGCTTGTAAATTCACCAGTTTGAGAAACAACGTTAAAGGTAGAGCTAAAAGAATTTCCTACTTCGCCAGCTGCATAAGTTAAAATTATATTATCAGTAGATACATAAGCATTTGTTACAGAGCTGTTAACGCTTAAATTTATTCTAAAGTAAACTGGGTCACTTGTCGGAGTAGCGCCTCCAGTTTGTGTTTCTGTTTGTGTAGGTGCTGATTGTACATTAAGAGTAAAAGTATCGCTATGAGTATTTCCATCTGAGTCAGTTGCTGTAAGCTGGTAAACGTCAGAGTTATTACTAAGTGCTAACACACCAGTAGAAAGCTCGCCAAAGTTTGCAGTCCCAATAGTTTGAGAGACAGTGCTACTATCTGGTCTTGTCCACTGATAGGCTACTGGCTGATTTTGTGAGCTTAGAACAGTAAGTACATAGTTACCGCCTACATACATTACCGATTCTCCTACTATCTCTATAAGAGGTGCGCTAAATTGATTAGCTGGCGTAGGCTGAGCGGTTTCGTTAGCTATGTCAGCTCCACTAGCTCCGTAAGTTCCTTGATCTACTCTATTGTCTATAATACTAGAGTTATTTATAACGTACCAGTGAGCAAAAGACTGAAAGATTCTACTATTTGTAACTTTTAGAATTTCTTTTAATGACTCTTTAGCGTTTCTTAAAATAAGATTGTTATTAGAAAAGATATATCTATTGACTTCTATATCATGAAAAATAGTGTCATTAGTCGCTCCTCCAGTTTTTCTTATGTCGTTATTTATATAAATGTCGAATTCATGACCAGTCAGCTTAAGTATTTCTTTTAAATAGAAAAATAATGATTGTTTTGAGCTTGTATTGTCAGAGGGAAATGGTACGTCAAAAGTATCTAGAGTACCTAATCCGTCAATAGCCTCTAATTTTAACTCAAAAGGAGCTGAAATAACAGCCTCTCTATATCCGTCATTCACAATAAACCCCTCCCAGATAGGCTCATAAAAAATCTCAGCTCCTAGTTTAGCATCCCAATTCTGATTTATTTGCTCGTATTTAAGTTCTTCATCCTCCCAGTTGTTTTGATAAGAGGCATACTGAAGGATTTTTACTTTATATTGTCTTTCACCAGCTTTAAAAAAGTCGTCATAAGTGTTTGAGTCGGTAACAAAAAAGTTTAAAATACATCTAGAGCCAATAATAGGCGAGTAAATGTCATCGTCTGAATCCCATTCTATTGTAGCTGGATTGCTAGTACCAATAAGCTGAGTAGGTTGTACGCCAGTCCCAAAACGATCTAATACAAAATCTTTTTCTAGTATTTCGATTTTGAATTTATTGTTTTCTACGTCTGAGAAAAATAACTCAAATTTTACCTCGTAAGCCATTACAGTAATCTACTACGATTTTTATTTGCTCTTTGCAAAGCTACTACTAAGTCTTGACCTTGCAGCCTAAATTCACCGCCTACCTCTACTTTTTGAGAGCCTTGCCCTATCATGCCTTTTAATTTATTTAATGGTGCTATGACCTCTGGATTGCTTCTAGCGCCAGAATATTCTCCAACCATACCAAGAGTAGGAGTAGAGACGATACCCCCGTTAGCAAATTTTTTGACATTTTGTAACTGTGATGCAAAAGCCTTCATAGCTGCACCTAATCCAATAGCTACCAAACCAGCGGCAGCTCCGACAATAGGTATAGCAAATGTTTCTGATAATTTTGCAGCAGCTACCGCAGCAGCTCCCATCTGTTGTAAAAGACCTCCAATAGTACTCAAAATAGTGCTACCTAAAACAGCAAAGACATTCTCACCACTTACTAAAGCGCTGCCTAAAGCGTCAGCTATACCCATACCCATTTGACCGAAATCTATCGTTATTTGTTCGGCTACTTGACTTGTAGTCTGTTGTAAATCTTTTATTTTAGTTTTTAGATGCGATTGCATCTGGTCAAAGTTTGGTATTTCAAAATCAAATTTAAGAGGAACAGTTTGCGCTCCTCTAGCTACATCTCCTTGAGTTGTTTCTCCAGTGACAAAATTAAAATCTCCAGTCTTATGATCTAGTGATAAAGCGCTTGCGGCAGTTTGTACGTTTCTAGTAGACTGAGCAAAATCGTCATTACCTTTTATTAGTTTTTCTATTTCTTTTGTGGACTTTTGTATTGCTTTGTTATAATCTTCTAGAGCGCTTGTTGCTTTAGGAGTCGTATCAGCTACCTTTTCTTGAGCTTTTGCTGCCGATTCAGCTTGCAAGGCTAAAAATTTAGTAGGGCTTCCAAGTGAAAGAAATATATTTTTTAATGTTTCTAGTCTAGAGGCACTAGGCGCTAACCTATGTAAAAGCTCTGTGACCGCAGCTGTAACAGCTGCAATAGCTATTGCGGCTAATACATAAGGATTTGCTGCTAAAGATATATTTAGAGCGTTAAATCTTTTTGCTAAGTTTTTTATTATAGGGGTTAGTTTAGTTCCTAAAGTAATAAGACTGCCTAAGCCAGTTGAAACACTACCTATGACCATAAGCAAAGGCGCTAGAGCTGCTAAAAATAGACCAAAAACTACTATTACTTTTTTAGTACGTTCATCTAGATTACTAAATTTTTTTAGTATTTCTGTTGCCCTTTTGGCTAAATCTATTGCTACTGGAATTATTACCTTTCCTAATTCTTCGCCTAATTCAGTAAAAGTATTTTTTAAAGTTTCAATGGATTTTTTAAATTGAAAGCCAGCACTTTTTTCTAATTCAGAAAATGATTTTGCAGTAGTATTGCTAACATCTGTCATATTCTCGAAGATACTTCTTGTAGTATCAACAGACGCTCCTAGTAAATCCATAATACCAGTCAAGGCTCTAACATTTCCGAAAACTACTTGAGCAGCTTCATCATTACCCTCAAATCTTTGTTTAAGTATTTCTAAAGTTGCTAGTAATCCATCTTCTTTTAAAGATTTTCTAAGACCCTCGCTAGATAAACCTAGCTCTTGTAGCATATCTTTTGCTTGGCTTGTAGGTTTTAATAAGCCAGATAATATACCTCTAAGCTGAGTAGCCGCTTCATTAGCATTTGTTCCAGTTCTACTCATAGCAGCGAAGGCTGCACCCACCTCATTAAAACTTATACCCATATTAGAGGCTATTGGTAAAACCCTACCCATAGCGCCAGCTAATTCTTCAGACTCTAGCTTTCCCTCTCTTACCGCAGCTACTAAAACATCAGTAGCGTTTGCGGCTGATAAATTATTTGACCCAAAAGCATTAATAGCTGAAGTAGCTAAATCAGCTATAATTTTAGTTTCTCCTAAACCTACTGCGGAGGCTTTGAGCGATTGCTCAAGTACAGCCATAGCCTCAGCGCCTCTTAAACCAGCTGAGGTAATAAAAAATAAAGCGTCAGCCGCCTCTCCAGCACTTATACCAGCTTCAGAAGCTAAAGTTTTTACACCTTCAGACATAGCTTCTACTTCTTCCGCAGCTACTCCTACAAGAGTAGTAATTTTCGTCATAGACCTCTCAAAGTCTAAAGACATTTTTAAAGCCGCACCTCCAGCTAAAGCTAAAGGCAAAGTAAGTCTTGTACTTAATTTTTGTCCTAAGTTTGTTGCTCTGTCGCCAAAATTTTTAAGATTTCTACTAGCTCTCCCTAGTGAGGTATTTAGGTGTTTAGCGTCACCTTTTAAAATTACTTCTAATATATTTGCCATGTCACAAAATTACAAAAAATAGTCTTGTTAAAATTCTATGCCAGCATCTTCACAAACCTTTTTAAATTGTAGAAATTGCTCTTTTGTGCTTTTTGGTTTTATAATTCTTTTTAGATTGTCTTGCGGTAGGGTAAAAAGATTGTGCGGTTTTATCATATTTTGCCTTTTACTTACGTTGACATTATGTATCATAGTTGCTAAATACCTCATACGCTCCCAGCTGAGATTCTGTTTTATAGTATAAGATTCACCTAGCCTCTGATTTTCAGCCCAAGTATAACGCCAAAAATTATCTGGGTCTATGCCGACTTGCCCTATGTAATAATCTAGTATTGTTTCCCAAGTTAGGGNGTCGGCTATTTCTTTCCCTCAGATTCAGAGTTTCTTTTTATGCCTACGTTAAGATCGTTGCCTAAAATTTTAGATTCTAGCATTGTATTAGTAATTTTTTCTAATTCGCTAGCCTCTATTTCATCTAACCATGAGCCGACCTTGTAAACGTTGTAATCTATTTCGTTGCCTTCTTCTTGGTCGTATGCAAGTAATCCAGCATAAATTAAAGCTCTAATACCATTAATAGAAATACCGCCTTCAAAAATAGTTCCTATTTTGTCTAGCGGTAATTCTAATTGTTCAGTAAATGCGCTCCAAAAGTTCATGGAGAAGTGTAGCGTTCTTTTACGCCCACCAATATTTAAGGTGTAATACCCTCTTTTTTTGTTTGCCATAATGTTTTAAATCTTATTAAGGATTTGTAGACTTAGTGATTGCACCAGTAAGCGTAATTGAGCCGCTGTATGTTACTGGGGATTCTGACTCAGCGCTCATTTCAACGCTATTTAAGAAGCCTTCAGCAGTGTAAATTTCATCCGAGCTGAGCGCAGTACCAAAAACGCAAGTAATCTGAGTTCTAGCTAAAAGAAAATCAGCCATCTCCACAGCATTACTAGCATCGTCATAAGCTACAAGACCTTCAAAAGAAATTTCACCGCTCATAACTCCAGCGATCACTTCTTGAAAGCCGCTGCTATCTTTGCTAGTTGCTTCTGGTAAATCATTTGATAAGCTCAAAGTACAGCTTGTTGTATGTCCAAGCGTTGCACCTTCTACCTTTAATAATAAATTAGTTCCGTTAAATATTCCAGTCGTGGGCATTTTTTATATTTTAAATTTTATACAAATATAGTGAATATATTTTTTTGTTTTTACGTTACAATAGCATGGATTATCTTAACAAGTAAAAAGAATAGCACTACTCCCATAAAGATAATTTTACCCTTATCAAAGATACTATCGCTTAACCAGTTGACAATTACATAGCTTTTTATTTTCTGTTTTATGTTATTAAAAAAGTCAATCATTTTTGTTTGTTTTTAGGAGGGTTATTTTTTAAATCATACTTCAGACTCTCTGAAAGTAAAACTCGATCTAAAGTGTTGTCGTAATTTTCTAGGATTTGCTTTTGTAAGTCTATTATCATTCCTTCTAGTCTGTCTTTTTCTCTTACTAGGAAATCTATTTGCATATCCTTTTTTTCTATTTGCTCCTTGAGCTGTCTTTCTTCATCTTTTTTCTGACCAGTAATACTCGATATGACCATAGCTACGCTGGCTGCAATCATACCAATTAGAGTATTTACAATAGATGAATTTTCTTTTGGTATAGTATATTTAGTTAAATAAAATAATATAACTACTATTAGAACAAAGACGAAAACTGAGCCGCTAAAATGTCTTATATCACGAGCTGCGCCATTTTTTGGTAAATTCATAATCTCACTTCTTTAATCGTTTCACAATACCTATAATTGAATAAACACTAGCCGACAATAGACTTATAATTTGTAGCACTGGCATAACGTCACCCATACTTATTAAAAGCGCCAAAATCGTTAGTCCTATTGTTCTTAAATCTTCCATTATTTTACTGCATAGTAAAAATATCTTTGTCCACTTACATTAGAGTCTAATCCTAATTGAGTAAAGCCATTACTATTTAATCTAGCATAAGTGCCATTTGTGTCTTGTGCGCTGTCTGTATCTGGAAATAGTAAATTATTTTGCCCTCTTACTCTGTCGGTTATTCTCCATGAGCTATAAGAAGAATTATTCGTTTCTTTTACTAATAAAAATGAGGGCGCAAAAGCATTATTACCGCTTGAAGTACCGTCATCAGTTGTATATATTGTCTGACTACTACTATTGCCATCATAATAACCTATTGCACTGTGACCAGAAGTAGCCTTAAAACAATACATAATATATTGATTACCGTCACCATTAAAATCGGAAGTAGTGCCAGACCAGCTTATTGTAGTTGAAGAAGCGCTAAAATATGTTACGCTAGCCGCAGCGTTACCATTATTTAAACCTTCAAATCTTTGATAAACGCTACCAATTTTTGCAAAAACAAACCAGTTAACATTACTATCTATTCTCTTAAAAAGTACGAGTTCTGGAGCATTACTAAGACCATGACCGATAGATTGATTTGAGCCACCATTTCCAATATAACGCACTATACTAAAGCCACTAGCGTCGTTTGTAGAGGTTGTCGAAGAAATTGTGCCTTCTGTGTTTATAGTAGGTAAATTGCCTTCATGACTACCAGCAGACCATAACCATGCCACATAGTCTTGCCCATTAGTATTAAGAGCATTATTAGCGCCAGTAGTAAAACCTTTTTCGTTAAATGAGCTTAAAGCGTTTGTTTTTGTGCTTTCTTGTCCATTTTCATTTGACCTAAGCTGTTCTTGTACACCTCTAACTGTATCAAATAAAACATGATCTTCTGCGCTGCTTGTTCTTTTTACCCAGACTAAATCTGGATTTATGTCCGATTCTATGTCTTGTGTTCCGCCATTACCTTCATAAGTAACAACATCAAAAGATTTAGTAACAGTAGGAGTAGCGGCAGTTGAAGGGTCAGCTGCTATCGCCCAATATAACATAGTATCACCAGAGCCATTTAAAAAGTTATCAGTGCTAACAACTTGAAATCCATTAGTTAAAAAATTTACACCGCCAGTTGATGTATAGGTATTATCAGTACTATTAGGAAATAAAACATTAAGTCTAGGATTTACAACGCTTCTTGTATTATCTATAATTGCCCAGCTATTACCGTCAGTTGTAGTATTTTTTAAAAGTAGCCAACCAACCTCAAAACCAGTTTCTACTATTACACCATCTGTCGAATCATTACCAACAAACGACCCAATTTTTTGGAAATTAGTTACATCGTGAAAACAATAAGCTACATAATTACTTGAGTTATAATTAGAGTCTCCAGTTGTCCCTAAAGAAAAGACGTTAGAAGTAGGTGCTGTATCATTCCACCATGTAGTATTTGTAGATTGACCATTTGTCGAATTTAATACTAATTTTTTAGTAGCACCAGTCACACTACTATAAACATTCCAGTTTGTTACGCCAGCTGAACCAGATGTACCTTTTGTAATAATTAAATTTGGAGCGCTAGACAAACCATGCGGAATAGTTGCACCAGCTGACCCATTACCAGTATATGAAACTATTGAAAATCCAGAAGTAGTATTAATACTCATTTTCGTAGGGTATATAGATGGCGAGCCGCTAGGAGTATAAGAGCTTTGCAAAGTACCGTTTAGACTTACACTGTTAGAAGTCATAGCTCCAGAGCTGTTAGTATTTGATGCAGTAGGCGCACCTCCAGAACGCCAGTTCCATGAAATATATTCTATACCAGATTGATTTTCATTATTGCTTGAGCCAACTGTAAATCCATTTGAATTAAAAACTGTTAGACTATTGGAATTTGTTACTTCCTCAGCTGTTGTATTGCTTTCAAGTTCTTTAGTAACGCCTCTTACACTATCGAATAATTGATGGTTATTACTTCCTAACATCTTAGTCCAAGTAAAATCTGGACGGAAATTCGTGCTGCCTTGAAAAGAAATATCGTTAGCAGAGCCATCAAATCTATAAATTACATCTGTAGAAGTACCGTCATATTGTTGCTGCTCGTCTTGAGCGTTATCTTCAAATTTATAATAAGCTAGTAAATTGTCTGTAGGAATTGAAGCAGTAGTATTATTATATATTGCAGTAATTTCACTTGAAGTAAGTTGGTCTGTATAAATTCTAATTTCATCTAGACGACCATCATAGTAAAATGAACCTCTTTTACCGAATTCTAAAGCCCATTTACCTTGCTGATTTGTTCCAAAAGTTGTTGAGTTTTTAATTGCTCCATTAATATAAATTTCCCATTTATTAGTTTCCCATTGTACGACAGCATGATTCCAACCAGCTGGAATGTTATCAGTTATATAGCTGTATTGATTACCAACATCGGAGGTAACTGAAAAAGTTTCATATCCAAAATTACCAGTTGTAGCACCTAGAGCGATCTTTCCTAAACGAGCGCTATCTGATTGAGCAAAAGTCATAATTTCATTCTCAGTAGTGGAAGCAGTTATTTGCTCGCCATCCCTTGAATAAAACCAAAAAGAAATAGTTTGAGCTGTCGTTGTTGAGCCATCGTTTAAAGCAGTTGGTAATTCTATTTTACTACTACTTCCATTAAAAATAGCGCCAGCGCCATAATAACCAGAAGCGCCTCCAGTGTCATTAACCGAGTTTTCAAATTGGTATAAAGCCAGTGCTGATCTATCTGCAAAGATGTCTGTTGTTGATTTTGTTGCTGAATCAAATGTTTCGTTATAAAGTGTTGTCACCTCATCAGAGGAAATAGCTTTATTAAAAACTCTAACTTGATCAATAACTCCGCTAAAATACGCATAGGTACTACTGCTTGGGTGTTGCTGCCTACCTATTCCTACTACTGGAGACCCACCAGAATAAGAGTTTGAAGGCACTGAGCCAGATGCGACTAAAGAGCCATCTACATAAAGTTTAGCAGTTGTTTGATCTGAAGTAGCTACGACATGGTGAAAATCAAAGTAGTAAGTAGTAGAGCCGCTATTTATAGCTAAATCTGAGTTATTATATCTTTGAAAAAAGGTAAATACTCCGTCATAAAGATATAAAGCTATATTTTGATTTGAGCTAGTGTAATCGTCAAAAATAGCTCTATTTCCAGAGGCTGTACAATTAACCCAAGCACTTACCGAAAAAGTTTGCTTTTTGCCAAAAAATGAATTTAAACCAGAAACATCAACCCTAGTGCTAGTACCATTAAACTCTAAGCCAGTATTTATATGAGAGCCTACTTTTTGAGTACCGCCATTACCTTTATATTTAAATGTCTGGAAATGCTGGCTGGGCGTTATTGTTTCTACGCTAGCTGTATTAAATAGCTTTTTATTAAGAGCCATACTGTA
>FUFK010042607.1_pt1 | contig 29171 bp, 24 predicted proteins | sample 1021851 | NCBI WGS metagenome assembly FUFK01 (sample SAMEA51879418, study PRJEB19060) | metagenome
CGTCATCGAAGGTCAATACAAGCAGGTGGTTCCAGATCGGTGTAATTTATGATGGGACGGCAAGACTATATGTAGATGGAATCGATGTTGGGAATGCCACAGGCACCAACCCTTCTGCTTCTGTTGCTCCTTACCTTCTTGGAGCTACTTATAATTCTGCGAACCCAACTACTCCACAATCACACTTCTCAGGTTGGATGGAAGAACTACGTATCTGGAATGTTGCTCTTACCCAAACACAATTGCGTTTCATGATGAACCAGAGAGCTACAGCGAATGGTGATGTCGTGAGAGGCTCGGTATTACCTCTGGACGTTCCAGGTAACTTAGCCTGGTCCGCTCTTAAGGGTTATTATAAGTTAGTCCCAGGAGAGATCGTAGATGGAAAGACTTTGGATTTGTCCAATACTCCTGTTTCTGGAGCAATGCGAAATATTGATACTGACCAATATCAAAGCGCACCATTACCCTACATTTCTGAAGCAAGTGGAAAGTGGAGAACTCGTTCTACATGGGATACGAATATAGGAAATGCTCAGGAAAACTGGTGGGGTGTTCCAAATGGTGTAGGTATTAATAATACCAAGATCAATTGGAATATTGCTAAAACTAAACATGATATTGATTCCGATGCAACTGATATTTCTCTACTGGGTCTTTATGTCGATGAGAATAAACTAGATATGATTGGGTCTAATTCAGCTCAATCTGGAAACGCTTTAACGGTAACGAAATATTTAAGTTTGGATGGTATTCTCGATCTCAATGGAGAATCTCAACTTATTCAAACTGAAGGAAGTATCCTAGAGGAAAATAGTATCGGTTACCTGGAACGTGATCAACAAGGAACCGAGAATAGTTATAATTATAACTACTGGACTTCACCAGTCTCTACTACAGGAGGTTCTATCAATTCAGGTTTTAGCTTGAGCTCTGTATTATGGGATGGAACTAATCCTGATGAACCTGCTGGAATCAACTATAATTATCAGTTTCACTGGGCAGACAGTGATTATTCAGGAGAATTAAGACTTAGCACTTATTGGCTACATTCGTTCCAAGGAACAGCCGATGATTATTTCCAGTGGTCTCAATTTAGTGAGGACGATGTCCTGAAGCCTGGGATTGGCTTCAGTATGAAAGGTACTCGAGGTAGTGCTGCAGTAAGTAGTAAGCAGAACTATACATTTAGAGGTCTGCCAAACAACGGAGATATCTCTGTTAATGTAGGTACTGATCAAAATCTACTTACAGGTAATCCATACCCCTCTGCCCTGGACGCACAAAAATTCATACAGGATAACATTCAGAATTTTAATGGAAATATTTACTTGTGGGATCATTTTGGTGCTGAATACTCACACTACCTCGAAGAATACGTTGGTGGATATGCAGTTTTTAACCTCTCAGGGGGAATTGCAGCAGCATCATCCATCGATTCCCGTATCAACGCTAATAATGATAAGAGTCAGAAATCACCACCAGGCAAATACGTACCTGTAGGACAGGCATTCTTTATCAATACGAAAGGTGTATCCAACCCAGATAAAATTACTTTTAGAAACTCTTATCGAACGTTCGTAAAAGAATCCAGTTCAGACTCTCAATTNCATTCTCAGGAAGATGATCCTAAAAAATCGGATGAGAATAAATATGAAAAAGACACGAGACATAAGATTAGATTAAAACTGGAATCTCCTAAAGGTTACCACCGCCAGATTCTTGCCACGGCAGATGTCAATACTACCGATGGCTTTGATCTTGGATACGACGCACCGCTTATCGAAAACAATGTGGAAGATCTCTACTGGATGATCGATGAATCTGAATTCGTAATTCAGGGTGTACCAGACTTCAATAAAGCNAGAGTTNTGCCTATAGGTTTCAAAATTGCTGAAGCGGGAGAGTACACTATTAAGATCGATGAACTTGAGAATATTCAGAATGATATCGACATATATCTGTTAGATACAACAACTGAAGAATATCATGACCTGATGAAATCTGATTATACGGTGAGTACAGATAGTGTTGGAGTTTTTAATGAGAAATACCAGATCGTATTTCAGAAACTGGAAGAGGAAGTTTCCGAAGAAGTAGTGGAAGAAAAGCCAGAAGTCATAGAAGAATCAGACCCAGATTTTCTGGATATGAGATACCTTCGCCAGACAGATGAGATTGCTTTGTACAATCCNGATCTTCAGAATATAGATTTTGTGGAGCTTTACAGCGTATCTGGACAGAAGATCATGACCTTTAGCGAAATTCCTACTGAAGAATCAATNAGNCTNNGAATTCAACAAAAATTGAGTTCTGCAGTTTATGTAGTGAAGATCTATGTTGGGGAAAAGAGTTATTCCAAGAAGGTGATCATCACCAAATAATCTGGCAATTAACCTTTATATTTCATAGGCAAGTAGACCACTTTCTTAGTATCATAGAAGTCTTCTTCAAAATAATCGGATAGCTCAAAAATCTGGGCTGTCCGATAATCCTGTAATTCTTCTGAAAGATCCCCGCCTTTTAGATACAGAATTCCGTTTTTGAAATCGTGCTTGCTTTCTTTAGCGATCTTACCTTTCACCCAACGAACAAAAGTTGGCATGACAGCTACCGCTCTACTCACAATAAAATCGTACTGACCTTTCAGATCCTCAACACGCTGATTATAAGTAGTGACATTCTCAAGTCCCANACCTTCTGAAACCTCATCNACCACTTTAATTTTCTTACCTATAGAATCAACAAGATCGAATTTAGTTTCNGGATGCAGGATCGCTAGAGGNATTCCTGGNAAACCACCACCGGTTCCAACGTCNAGAACTCTTGATCCTGGAAGAAATGCCTGAACCTTTGCTATNCCCAAAGAATGTAAAACGTGGCGAATGTATAATTCGTCAATATCTTTCCTGGACACTACGTTAATTTTAAGGTTCCAGTCTTTATATAATTCTTCCAGTTTTTCAAACTTCTGAAGTTGATCTTCAGTTAAATTTGGGAAATATTTCTTTATTAGTTCCAAAGCATTCAATTTTCAGCAAAAATAGGCATTTTTTTATGTCCATTTTTTCTGAATAAACAGTAGCTGAAAATTTTAATATTATAACTTTGAAATGTTTCCGAAGCAGATGCTACATTGAAATAAAGTGGCATTTTCAGAATCATTAAAAATTTAAAGACATGCAGGAAAAACTATCGAACCGAATAAATGCGATGGCAACATCNCAAACNCTTGCAATGGCNGCNAAAGCCAGAGAATTAAAAGCNGAAGGNAAGGATATNATTGGATTAAGNCTTGGAGANCCAGATTTTAATACTCCAGATTTCATCAAGGATTCCGCAATACAGGCCATTAATGACAACTACAATTCCTATACTCCGGTCGATGGTTATGTTGAATTNAAGGATGCCATTATTTCTAAATTNAAAAGAGATAATGATCTTACCTATGATCGCTCACAGATTGTTGTCTCAACCGGTGCCAAGCAATCCCTGGCTAATGTTGCCATGGTTGTTCTTAATCCCGGAGATGAGGTACTTCTACCCTGCCCTTACTGGGTAAGTTATGCTGAAATTGTAAAACTTGCAGAAGGTGTTCCAGTGGAAGTTCCAACTAGTGTGGANACCNATTTTAAGATCACTCCTGAACAACTGGAAGCTTCTATTACTCCTAAAACCAAGATGATCTGGTATAGCTCTCCCTGTAATCCAAGTGGAATGNTATACAGCAAGNAAGAATTNAGAGCACTTGCNGATGTNCTTAAAAAATATCCAGATATAGTGGTTGTTAGCGATGAGATCTACGAGCATATTAATTTTGTAGGTGATCATGCTTCCATGGCTCAATTNGAAGATATGTATGACCGAACGGTNACAGTNAATGGNGTTTCAAANGCATTTGCCATGACCGGATGGAGAATCGGGTATATTGGAGCGCCGGCTTATATCGCTCGAGCCTGTAATAAAATGCAGGGACAAATTACCAGTGGTGCTAACTGTATTGCGCAGCGTGCTGTGATCACTGCTTTGGAAGCTCCGGTGAGCAAGATTAGTCATATGATNGATACTTTTAAATCAAGAAGAAAGCTGATTATTGATCANCTNAATGAGATCGATGGATTTGTAACAACAGAACCTCAGGGTGCGTTCTATGTATTCCCTAATATCTCTGCATTCTTCGGAAAAACGATCGATGGTACTAAAATTGAAAATGCAAGTGACTTTTCGATGTTATTATTAGAAAAAGCGAACGTTGCCACAGTAACTGGTGAAGCTTTTGGAAATCCTGACTGTATTCGTATTTCATATGCCGCAAGTGAAAGTCAGATCGAAGAAGCTATTAAAAGAATAAAAGAAGTATTATCATAATTGCAGTTATGAACAAAACAAAAAAACCGGCCAAGGCCGGTTTTTTTTCTATAAATTCAGGTTATCTATTACGCCAGAAGAATGGAGTTAATATGATAAGTACAGTAAATAGTTCCAGTCTACCTATCAGCATCAAGAAAGCTGACCACCATTTTCCGAAATCTGATAATATGTCAAAGTTATTCACTGGACTTAAACCTCCGAATGCGGGTCCAATATTCCCCAGTGAAGATGCAGCACCTCCAATGGCTGTTTGAAAATCCAGCCCCATTCCTGCAAATACTACTGCTCCAATGATAAAGGACAGCATATACAGTATAAAAAAGCCTAGAATATTAAAAACGATCTCCTTACTAATCGACTTCCCATTGAATCGTACCGGAAGTATTGCATTTGGATGTAAAGTTCTTTTAAATTCGATGATCCCGTTCTTGATCATGATAATATGACGCATTACCTTCACTCCACCAGCGGTACTCCCTGCGGAACCACCCAGAAAGAACAGTCCGAAATAGAGAATAGTTAGAAAAGGCGTCCACATCGTATAATCGGCAGAAACAAACCCGGTAGTGGTGATCACAGTTAGTACCTGGAAAAGAGAATGTCTGAAAGCACTTTCTCCTTCACCCCAAACCATTGGATGCTCGATACTTGATATTGCAACATCTGCCTGGAAATAAACCACCAGTGCTGAAATTGCGGTAAATCCAAAGATGAAAAACATATACCATTTGAATTCATCATCATGCAGAATCTTCTGCACCTGACCCTTAAAAGCAAAATAACTTAGTACAAAGTTACTACCCGCCAGCAACATGAAAAGTATGATAATATACTGAATTGCTGGATTATCGTTCCAGTAAGCTAAACTTGCGTTCTTGGTAGAAAAACCTCCTGTAGATAGTGTACTGAACGCATGATTAATAGCATCAAAAAAGGTCATTCCAGCCACCCATAAAAGGATAGTTTCCGCTACCGTATAGGAAACATAGATAAGCCATAGACGCTTGGCAGTATCTGTAATACGTGGCTTTAATTTATCTGCGCTTGGACCAGGGGACTCCGCAGAGAATAATTGCATCCCTCCAATTCCAAGCAATGGCAAAATTGCGATGGCTAGAACGATTATTCCCATTCCGCCAATCCAGTGGGTTAGACTTCTCCAGAATAGAATACCCTTTGGAATCGCTTCAATATCATTAAGAATGGAGGCACCGGTAGTGGTGTATCCAGACATAGTTTCGAAGAACGCATTTGTAAACGTTGGTATAGACTCACTGATGAGATAAGGCAAGCTACCACTTAAGGCCATAAAAATCCATCCAAAGGTTACAATAATATAACCCTCTCTTTTCTTTACCTCCTTACTATGACCACGAGTTGTAAACATGAGCAAGGTCCCGGTAAATAACGTTACTAGAGCAGCGGTTGAAATTTCAAGAGTTACGCCGTCATCATAAATATAGCTTACAAGGGTTGCTAAAAGCATAAAGCCGCCATTACACAGCAGCAATAATCCCATCACATGAAGAATTATCTGATAATTCAATCTGGGCATTAGAGGAAAAGTTTTTCTACTTTGTTAATAGATCTCGGTAAACAACAAACCACAATTCTGTCTCCAGGTTTGATTAGAAAATCACCTAGAGCGATTAAACCTTTACCATCGCGAATGATTCCACCAATAATTGCTGAACGAGGGAAATCCAGATCCTTGATCTTTTTATTTGAAACCTGGGAATTTGGTTTTACTATAAACTCCAGAAGTTCGGCATTCATATTATTAAGCTTGGTCATCGCTACAACCTCACCTTTTCTTACATAACGGAAAATATTATTCGCCGCCAATAGTTTCTTATTGATAAGTGTATCTATTCCAATAGAGTGACTCAGCTGAAAATAATCCATATTCTCGACCAATGAGATAGTTTTCTTAACGCTTTTGGACTTCGCAACCAGACAGGACATGATATTAGTCTCTGAATTTCCGGTTACAGCAATAAAAGCATCCATATCATGGATATTTTCTTCCTCTAGNAATTCAACATTACGACCATCGCCATTTATAATTAAAACATTAGGAAGTTCATCTGCCAGCTCATATGCTTTTTCTCGATCTTTCTCTACCAGCTTAACATTGAAATTATTCCGACAAAGATCCTGTGCGGTTTTTCTACCAATCTTACTACCCCCAAGCACCATTATATTCTTGATATCCTGTCGAACTTTCCCGGTTAGTTTGTATAACTCCTCTACACCATTTTTAAGAGTGATAAAGTAAACCTGATCACCCTCCTTAAATTGTGTGTCTCCCCTCGGTATCAACGTATATTGAGTTCCAAATCTCTGAATTGCAATAGGAACAAAGTTTAATTCTGGAAAGATTTTGGCTGCTTCCTTTACTGTCTTTCCTACAAAGGTTGCAGTTCTTGACAAACTAACTCCGATCATGGTTAGTGCACCCTCTTCAAACTCGTAGCTATCATTGAACGCCGACTGATTCAGAAGTAATTCAATTTCTCGTGATGCAAGCGCTTCTGGAGAAATAAGTTCATCTATTCCAAAACGGGTGAATCCCAATTCTCCCTGATTTTCCAGATATTCGGTATTTGAAATTCTGGCGATGGTTCTTTTCGCTCCAAGCTGCTTGGCCAGTACACATACGGTAATATTAGTAGCCTCACTTGAAGTTACACTAATTACCATATCTGTATGTTTCACCTGCGCATCCTTTAATATTCTGATGGAACTGGCATCGCCTTTAATGGTCCTAATATCCAAATGAGTGTCAGCATAAGCAAGGTTATCTCTATTTGGGTCAATTAGCGTAATATCCTGAGATTCAAAGGAGAGTAATTTAGCTAAATGAAATCCTACTTCACCTGCGCCGGCGATAATTATTTTCATATAACAGCTTCAAATTGTGAAAGCAAAGTTAAGTTATTTTACAGAAAGGAAAAATCTCTTTCCAGAGATAAATAATCGGCTAATAACCATTATTTTCTACATATCAGTTATCTTTGAATCAAATTTCACCTATGAGTAAGAAAGTTACTCCATATAAAGACTCGGAGCTCACCAAGAAAAAGCAGGTAGAACAGATGTTCGACAATATATCTGACAACTATGATGGGCTAAACAGGGTTATATCTATGGGAACCGATGTAAGCTGGCGAAAGAAGGTTGTTGCTGCTGTAGCTGCAACTAAGCCTGATAGTATTCTAGATATTGCTACCGGAACTGGCGATCTTGCCATACAAATGGCGAATACTGGAGCGACTAGAATCGTTGGCCTTGATCTATCTGACGGAATGTTAAGCGTTGGTAGAAAAAAGATTGCTGCTAAAGAGCTGGATGTTGAAATTGAGATGATTCAGGGAGATTCCGAANATTTACCATTTGAAGCTGATAGTTTTGATGCGATTACTGTTGCCTTCGGGGTTCGAAATTTTGAAAACCTGGAACTCGGACTATCAGAAATATTTCGTGTTTTAAAACCTGGTGGTATTTTCGTAGTTCTGGAAACTTCAGTCCCAACAAGATTCCCTTTTAAACAAGGTTATAAAATATATTCATCCAGGATATTACCGGCTATAGGAAAGTTATTTTCGAAGGACAAGGATGCCTACTCCTACCTGAGCGAAAGTGCTGCGAGTTTTCCTTACGGTAAGGAGTTCAACAATATTTTATCGAAAATCGGGTTTACTAATGTGAGAGACTTACCTCAAACTCTGGGAGTCTCTACTATATACATTGCTTCAAAGTAAATACATGAAGAAATTATTTATAATTGCCCTATTCCTATCCATATCTAATGCTTCTTTCTCCCAATTATTTTCAGGGGAGAGCGTGGTAAATCAACCTAATATCGACAATGCTCGATGGTCATGGGGTTATTTCTTAGGATTTAATAGCTATGATTTTGATTTCGACTATATCAACTATAATCCAGATCCCGTATCGGGTCAGGATTTTAGAGTTGGAACTAGAACTGGTTTCAACGTAGGATTAATCGGAAACTTAAAACTACACAATAATCTAGATCTTAGGCTAGAGCCTGGTGTAAACTTTAATACGAGAGACTTTCAAGCGTTAAAGGCAGATGAAGGTACTTTCAGGGAAATAAGCGCTACATATGTTCATATACCACTCTTGCTAAAGTTCAACGCTAACAGACTTAATAACTTCAGGCCTTTCGTGACCGGTGGACTCTCTACGTCGATCAATCTAAGTAGCAACGAGAATAATCCTGATGACAATTCTGCTGGTCAATTCCGCATGAAAACTAATACGTATTATTATGAAATTGGATTTGGTATAGATCTGTATTTATACTACTTCAAACTAACGCCATCAATTAGAGGAGTATTTGCAATTAATGACGAATTAGTACGAGATGAAGACCCCAATAGCATATATACAGGCAACGTAGATTCTATGTCTTCAAGAGCTGTTTTTATCAACTTCACTTTCCAATAGACTCCTGTCTTCGGAATTCTGCCAGGGTAATAGCCGTTGCCGTCGCCACATTAAGACTTTCAGTATATTGCTCCTTCCCGTATTGAGGAATGCTTATCTTATGATTCACTAATTTCTGAATTTCAGCAGAAATGCCATTTGCCTCATTTCCGAAGATGACAAAACTTTCTGAGTCTAACGCACTTTCATAAATATCAGCACCTTCTAAAAGCGTTCCGTAAATGGGGAAAGATTGTTTTTTAGAAATGAAGTCATGCAAGTCTGTATACACAATATTTACACGGGACAAAGAACCCATACTGGCCTGTACTACTTTGGAATTAAAACAGTCTACTGTATCTCTGGAACATATAAGATCTGTGATCCCGAACCAATCGCAAAGCCTGATGATTGTCCCAAGATTTCCAGGGTCTCGAACTCCATCTAAAACTACCTTCAATCCATTTTCTGCTACCGGCAAATCTTCTCGCATTCTGAAAACTGCAAGATAATCTGGAGCAGTAGTCAGGGAGCTTATCTTGGCCAGATCGGTTGAGTTCGCCTCAAAGAAATCTCGCTCGTTAACCTGTTCTAAATTCTCCGGTCCAAATAAGACATATAACTCATAATCAGATCTCAAAAACTCTTTCACACCCTTAATTCCTTCAACTGTGAATAGCTTTTCACGTAGCCTGTGCTTTTTTTGAGAAAGACTTTTTATTAACTTAATCTGGCTTTTGCTTACCATACAAAAAATGTATTTTTGAGCCCTAATCGATTATACTTGACACGGCTTCTCGCAAAAATATTATTATTTTTTTTAACGACTGTTCTTATCCTTAGCTGTAATGCTGTAAAAAGATTAGAAGCCGATGAAAATCTATTGGTAAAAAACGAAATCTTTGCCAATGACGAACTAGTTAAGGATTCCAGAATTAAAAATCAACTTTACCAAAAACCAAATACTAAACTATTAGGTTTTCCGCTTAGACTGCATTTCTACAATTTAGCACGGCCTGAAATTGACAGTATCCTCACAGAGAAATTTCTTGAGAACGAATCCAGAAGAAAGCGTCTTACAGCAATACTATCAAAAAAACAATTTGATCAATATATATATTCCAAAAAGGAGTTTAACCAGTGGATAAAAAGAACTGGAGAAGCACCTGTAGTTCTAAATAAGGAGCAGGCAGATAAGTCAGTTAACAGGTTAAAATCCTGGTACTGGAACAATGGATGGTTCAATGTGGAAGCAGATTACAAGGTGTTACCTATAGAAAATAAAGAAAAACGGGCCAAAGTAGAATACTACGTCAAACCTGGAAAGCCTTACACGCTAGACTCGATTATTACAGAAATTGCTTCACCCGCACTTGACAGTCTTTACGAAGCTAACAAAAATGAAAGTGAGATTATAGCTAGCACACAGTATAACACTATAGATTTCAACGAGGAAAGAGATAGATTATCAGACCTTTTCAGAAACAATGGGGTTTATAATTTTGACCAGGAATATATCAGTTTTGATGCAGATACTGTGGACACAAACCACAAGTTAAATACTACTCTCATCATCAAGAATGAGCGGAATAACATAGGAGACAGTATAACTAGAACCCCTTTTAAAATCCATACGATAAGTAAAGTAAAGATTTTTACAGATTATAGTTTTGCTAACCGAAATATGCCGATTCTGGACAGTGCAACTTATCGGCGGTATGAGCTGTTTAGTTTTGAAGAAATGCGGTATAAGCCGGAAGCTGTTACCGATGCTGTTTTTATAAGACCCGGTATGATCTATCGTGATCTTGACCGAACAAGAACCTATAACAGACTAAATTCACTGCGAGTTTTTAAGTATCCCAATATTCAGTATACTCCAGACCCTTCAGATAGCACCAATACAAAACTGATCTCTAATATTTTTCTTAGTCCGCTTCCAAAGTACTCGCTTGGATTCGATTTTGATGTTTCACAAAGTAATATTCAGAAATTCGGAATTGGATTCGGAGGTTCATTCCTGATCAGGAATATTTTTGGCGGACTGGAGAACCTGGAATTATCTGGTCGTGGTAGTATCGCATCTTCTACAGATGCAGCAGCAAGTGCAGATAAGGACCGTTTTTTCGATATCACTGAAGTAGGTGCCGATTTAAAATTGACCCTTCCAAGGATATTCTTACCTATAGATACTGAAAGGCTTATTAAAAAATACATGGCGCCTTTTACCAGTATGAGTCTTGGATTTAGCTCCCAGAGAAATATTGGTCTGGATAAGCAAACATTTTCAGGAATTTTGAATTATAACTGGAACCCCTCCAAACAGCTTACTAACAGCCTCGATCTACTCAATATCCAATACGTTCGAAATTTAAATACTGAAAACTACTTTAATGTCTATCGGAATTCATTTGAAGAATTAAATTCTATTGCACAGCGAAGTAACTTTAACTTCAGCACTCCGGGAAGTGATCTGCAAATTCCTGAAGAAGCCGATGGATTTATAGATTATGTCATTAATGAAGACAGACCCAATACTGGTCTGGAGAATGAAGACTACCTGAATACGCTAGACATTTACGAGCGTAAATTGAGACTTACTCAAAATAACCTGATTTTCGCTTCCAGCTACACTTATTTATGGAACACACGGGAAAGCCTTTACGATAAGGAGTTCTCGCGTTTTAGATTCAAAATAGAAACCGCCGGAAATGTGTTATCAGCTCTTTCTAATGTTTTTAATTACCCCGAAAATGACCAGGGAAATGAGAAAGTTTTAGGAGTCGCATATTCTCAATACATTAAAACTGAACTGGATTTTATCAAGCACTGGGATCTTGGGAACGATCAGATCTTTGCAGTTCGTGCTTTTGGAGGAATCGCCATACCCTATGGCAATGCGAATGATATTCCAATCACCAAGACGTTTTTTGCTGGTGGACCTAATGACAATCGTGCGTGGCAGGCTTATGACCTTGGACCCGGTAGCAGCGGAAGTATCCTGGAGTTTAATGAGGCAAACCTGAAACTTGCCTTCAATGGAGAATATCGCTTCGGAATTTTTGACCAGTTCAAGGGTGCTTTATTCGTAGATGTGGGAAATATCTGGAACGTTCTTGATTCCAGAACTTCTAAAGATGTAGTTTTTGAGGAGTTTTCAGATCTTGAGGAATTAGCTGTTGGAAGTGGATTTGGTCTTCGTTATGACTTTAACTTTTTTGTATTAAGATTTGATATAGGCTTCAAAACTCACGATCCAGGACAACCTGAAGGAGATCGATGGTTTCAAGAGTATAATTTTAACCATGCTGTTTATAACGTAGGAATCAATTATCCTTTCTAAGCCAGTTTATTTTCTTATTTTTGTGAACATAATCAACTAAAAGTTATGAGTCACAATATCAAACCGGGNGTTGCCACTGGAAAAGAAGTTCAGGAGATTTTCAATTATGCTAAAGAGAAAGGTTTTGCCCTTCCCGCTGTTAACGTAATTGGATCAAGTAGTGTGAACGCTGTTCTGGAAACTGCTGCTGAGTTAAATTCACCTGTTATTATTCAATTTTCTAATGGTGGTGCGCAATTTAACGCTGGTAAAGGATTGTCTAATGAAGGAGAACAGGCTGCGATTGCCGGTGGAGTTGCTGGTGCAAAACATGTGCACGAAATGGCAAAACTTTACGGTGTACCAGTGATCATGCATACAGATCACTGTGCTAAAAAATTACTCCCGTGGATCGACGGACTTTTAGATGCCAGTGAAAAACACTACGAACAATTTGGTAAACCTTTATACAGTTCTCATATGATAGATCTTTCCGAAGAACCTCTGGAAGAGAATATGGAGATCTGTAAAAAATATCTTGAGAGAATGTCCAAAATGGGAATGACTCTCGAGATCGAACTTGGAATAACAGGTGGTGAGGAAGATGGAGTGGACAACTCTGATGTTGATGCTTCTAAACTTTATACTCAGCCAGAAGAAGTTGCATATGCTTATGAAGAATTAAGCAAAGTGAGTGATCAATTCACTATCGCTGCAGCTTTTGGAAATGTGCATGGTGTTTACAAACCAGGAAATGTAAAGTTAACTCCGAAGATCCTCAAGAATTCTCAGGAATATATCACTAAAAAATACAATGTAGAAGAAAACCATATCGATTTTGTTTTCCATGGTGGAAGTGGTTCTACAGTAGAAGAAATTCGTGAAGCTATAGGATATGGTGTTATCAAAATGAACATTGATACCGATCTTCAATATGCTTATCTAGAGGGAATTCGTGATTATATGGGAGCTAAAAAGGATTACCTGGCTACACAAATTGGAAATCCCGATGGCGACGATGTACCTAACAAGAAATATTATGATCCACGTAAATGGGTTAGAGAAGGTGAATTAACTTTCAAAACGCGTTTAAAGAAAGCTTTTGAGGACCTTAATAACGTAAATACATTATAAATAATTCTCTATAACAGTCTTTTTCTTCGGAATCAGACTGTTTTTTATTGCCATAAATTTGACAACCCTGACGATTAAAATTTGAAAGAAATGGCTTGGTTTAAAAGAACACAAAAAGGAATTCAAACTCCTACTGAAGATAAAAAAGATGTCCCTAAAGGTTTATGGTACAAATCACCTACCGGGAAGATCGTAGATGCCGAACAATTGGAAAGCAATTTTTATGTAAGTCCGGAAGATGGATATCACGTAAGAATTGGTAGCAACGAGTATTTCAAAATTCTCTTTGATGATAACAATTTCAAGGAACTTGATAAAAATGTCACTTCCAAGGATCCTCTGAATTTTGAGGATACTAAGAAATATACAGACAGACTCAAAGCTGCGCAGGAAAAGACCGGTTTGAAGGATGCAGTACGAACTGCTGTTGGAAAATCCAAAGGAAAAGACCTGGTGATCGCCTGTATGGATTTTAAATTCATTGGTGGTTCTATGGGGTCTGTTGTAGGAGAAAAAATTGCCCGAGCAGCAGATTATGCACTACAGAATAAAATTCCTTTCATGATCATTTCCAAATCTGGAGGTGCCAGAATGCAGGAAGCTGCACTCTCATTGATGCAACTTGCGAAAACTTCTGTGAAGTTAGCTCAACTTGCCAATGCGAAAATTCCCTATATATCTCTTGCTACAGATCCTACCACTGGAGGAACTACGGCAAGTTTTGCTATGCTAGGAGATATTAATATTTCTGAACCAGGAGCATTAATAGGATTTGCAGGACCTAGAGTTGTAAAAGATACCACTGGAAAAGATCTTCCAAAGGATTTCCAGACTTCAGAATTTCTGAAAGAAAAAGGATTTTTAGACTTCATCACACATAGATCTGAATTGAAGAACAAAGTGAATTTATATCTTGATCTAATCCAGAATCAACCTGTGAGAAAATAAGTATATATTTCAGTTTACAGAACAAAAAAAACGACCTGATCTCTCAGGTCGTTTTTTTTTGTTTCTGCGCTTCAGAATTAATCGATCTTTCCTGAAACATGATCTTCTCTAACTTTTGGATCGCGATACTTGCAACAATCATCAAGCTTAGCATAAGCTTCATCGGTAGCTTTTAAGCTATCGAGATCATGCCCGGCATCGAGAATATTGCCTTGGATCGTTTTAAGATCAGATCTGTTTTCTTTTCATTGAAGATCAACTGTAGTTCCTGAGTTTCTAAATTCCAATCTGCAAATTTCACACCTTTTGATGTAATACCTGCTTTCTCGATTCTATCCTTGCACATCATACAAACACCATCTACTTGAAATGACGCTTTTGCATTGCGATCCTGAGCAAACATGCTGGTAGAACCTACCATAAAAATTAATAATACTAAGTATTTCATATTCTTCTGTTTAATTCAATTTAAATCTAAAACCTGCGTAGTATAAATTACCAAAAACAGGACCATACACAAGAGTTGAGTCAAAATAATCTCCAAAAGGATCTTCCGCAGCAAGTATTGGTCGATCCTGTTTAACATTCGTAATGTTTTCTCCTCCAATATAAACCTCGAATCTACCTGAAAAAACCCTGGTTATTTGTGCGTTTAGTGTATTTAATGATGGTGAATATTCTCCTACCTGGAACTCCTCCGGATTTGTGGTTGTAGACGGAAATCTTTGTTCCCCGAGCCAATTATAGGTAGCGTCAAATTTCCATTGACTATTATTTTTCATTTCGGTTTCATAGGAAAGATTTGCAAAGACTCTATTTTCTGGGATAAGGGGTTTGATCTTAGTCCCAGTCTGNTACTTAGTTTTTACATCGTAAAATTTATAAGCCATTCTTAGATCGAGGCGCTCTGCAGGATTGTAGCTAAATTCAGCCTGAAAACTATTAGCATAACTTTCCCCTTCCAGGTTATAAAAACTTATTTCCTGTGGGTTTTCCCAGTCGACTACCACCTGGTTCTGAAAGTCTGTACGATAGTAATCAAAGATCAGCTCTGCTTTTCTACTGAAAATATTGAAACCCTGCATATATGAAATTCCGTAATTCCAGGCCATCTCAGGATCCAAACCATAAATATCTCCGCTGGAACTTCTTTGAATATTGATCTCCCGGGAAGACGCGAATAGGTTTTGATTTTCAGCAAAAATATTAGCCGCACGTTTGCCACGACCAAATGATGCTCGCAATGCCGATTTCGCCCATGGTCGATACCTCGCATGAACTCTAGGAGTAAGAAAGAAACCAAGCCGGTTATGATAATCTGCACGTACTCCTGCGGTAAGATTGAGCTTGTCCATATCGTCAAAGTTATACTCGAAAAAACCACCTACAGAATTATCTTTACGAACGTAATCTGTATCTTCTACCAGCTCATCATAAGAATCCTGAGTAAAATCAAGACCAGTTTTGATCTTGTGTCTGGAGTCACTAATAATACTATTATAGATAATGTTGGAATAAATACTATTATGCTCTATATCATAAACTCTTAGACCAAAATAGGAATCCTGCAGATGATTGCTCAATGCTAATTGCATTCCAATACTCTGCCATGGAAGTTCCGGATTTACATATCCTAGTTTTCCTGAAAACTCATAACGTTGCGTCTTGATCTCACTTCCCCAGGCATTTGTGCTTAACTTGTGTGTATCAGGATCGAAACCGAGCTCTCCGGTTTGCTTTTCATCGTTCAGATAGCGGAAATTCATAAAAGCAACGATCCCGTTCTCGTTATCGATATATTGCCAGCGATTCATCAAATTGATCTGATTATACAAAGGCATATCCAGGAAGTTGTCGTTATTGACATCGTGCTCTTCCTGATGTGAGTTTCCGTGTACAAAAATACCAGTACTCCACTTCTTATTCAGCTGAGTATTATAATGAGTATTGAGCTCCAGGCGCTTACTGCTGGCACCATAAAGGTTTACAAAAAATTTATCTGAATTTGCAGGTTTCTGAAGTTCAGCGTTGATCTGTCCGGCAATACTTTCATAACCACTAACCACACTTCCCGCTCCTTTAGTAATCTGAATACTCTCCACCCATGTTCCTGGTGTAAAGGAAAGTCCGTAAGCCTGAGCGGCTCCTCTAACTGCCGGAATATTTTCAGTAGCGATTAATATATAAGGACTGGTTAGACCCAGCATTTTAATTTGTCGGGTTCCCGATATAGCATCAGCAAAATTTACATCTATGGAAGGGTTGGTTTCAAAACTTTCAGAAAGGTTACAACAGGCTGCCTTCAAAAGTTCATCGCTGCTAATATTCATAACATTTGTAGATTCCAGATAGGATCTCGACGTTGCTTTTTTCCGGGAAACCAGGTCTACTTCATCTAGATTTGCTGAAGGACTTAATTTATGAATAAAATTATCCTGATTATTTTTAATATTGAGAGTATCTGCTTTATAGCCCATAAAACTAATGACCAGTTTGTCATATTCCTTTTTATAAGGAATTGAAAATTCNCCGTTGAAGTNGGTTATNGTTCCAACTTCCGTATTTANCCAGTAAACATTAGCTCCGGGCACAGGCATTTCTGTACCCATTTCCTGTACTTTACCCTTGAAGGTTTCCTGGGAAAAAATTACCGCAGGGAGTAGTAATAATATGAGAGATTGTATGAATTTCATCAATTAAATTTTGATTTTTGATAATAATTAAAGTACCCTCCGCCCGTCTTTCTGCGGAAAGTGATAATTCTATTAAAAATCTAAATTCAGATTAAATATATCTGGTAGCACGACTGAAGGTCAAAGCTAATAGTAGGTGGATNGTAATGAAGTGAATTTTCCGGCCTTTTAGAATCCGGTTGAAAGAGTGAGAAGAAAGCGTTGCCGAATGCAACAAGAAAGACCTGTTGACCTACATCCAGATCGTCGATCTTTTTGGCGGTGGTGGCATCCTGTCCTTCCTGAACATCAATTACATCTTTACAGCAATGATCTATGATGTTGGTTACATCATCGGGNTCGAGGCAACCTGANCATTTCTCCAATTCAGCAAAAACAGAAGAAGTGATTAGGTTATCGCCACAAAAATGTTTTTCTATGGCAAATGAATTGGTAATGACCAGCACAAGAAGCGCNAGTACTGAAACCATAAGTTTATGACATATACCTGTTTTCACCCTGCGAAAGTATAAATTTTACCTGACATTTAAATTTAAAACCTTATACATACGGAATAAAAAATAAATGATATCTTTGCCGCCTGACAGAAATGCTGTCAATACATAAAAATCATTTAAATAATATTGGAATGTATCTAGCAAAAGANAAAAAAGAAGAGATCTTCGAAAAACACGGTAAATCAAAAAATGATACCGGTTCAGCAGAAGGACAAATCGCATTATTTACTTACAGAATTGCTCACCTATCTGAGCACCTGAANAAAAACCGAAAGGATTTTAACTCAGAGCGTTCACTGGTAAAGCTTGTTGGTAAAAGAAGAAGCTTACTTGACTACTTGATGAAAAAGGATATCATGAGATATCGTGCAATCATTAAGGAACTTGGACTAAGAAAATAATTTTCAGGGGGCTTTATGCCCCCTTTTTTTATATCTTGAANCAACCTGTTACAGGTTTTTAAAATTGTCGCCCAGGGGGTAGTTTTTCATTGGTCACAACAACTACACACAACACACAACCCGGCCGTCCGGATGGCGGAGACCTTTGTTTAACTAAAATGATCTGGTTGAAGTTATTCAGATCGAATTTGAAATTATTATGATTCCACAAACATTTAAGGAGGTTATCGATTTAGGAGATGGTAGAACTATNTCCCTCGAAACCGGAAAATTAGCAAAACAGGCTCACGGCTCTGTTGTCGTTCAAATGGGTAACGCTATGTTACTTTGTACTGTAGTATCTTCTTACAAGCCTACTACAATGGACTTCTTTCCACTAACACTGGATTACCGTGAAAAATTTGCAGCTGCAGGTCTTTTCCCTGGAGGTTACTTCAAGAGAGAAGCGAGACCAAGCAATGAAGAGATTTTAGTTATGCGTTTAGTAGACCGTGTATTGCGNCCACTATTCCCAAAAGACTACAAATTTGAAACTCAGGTAATGATCCAGCTAATGTCTCATGACGATGATGTTATGCCAGACGCCCTAGCAGGATTGGCAGCTTCTGCAGCAATCCAATTATCTGATATTCCTTTTGAAACTCCTATTTCTGAAGCTCGAGTAGCAAGAATTAATGGAGAGTTCGTTCTTAACCCAAGCAGAGAGAAACTTGCTGAAGCAGACATGGATATCATGGTTGGAGCTTCTGCAGATTCTGTAATGATGGTTGAAGGACAATTTGATGAATGTTCTGAAGAAGAGATGGCTGAAGCAATTAAATTTGCTCATGAAGCTATTAAAATTCAGTGTGAGGCTCAGGTGAAACTTGCTGAAGCATTTGGAAAGAAAGAACCAAGAGAATACGAAGTAGCTGCAACAGATGCAGATATTGAGAAGAAAATTCTTGATGCTACNTACCAGAAATCATATGATATCGCTAAAAGCGGTACCAGCAAAAAAGAGAGAAGTGAAGCTTTTTCTGCTTTAAAAGATGAAGTAAAAGCGATGTTCTCTGAAGAAGAGTTAGAAGAAAAAGGTAAAATGATCTCCGGATATTTTGCAGATGCTCAAAAGAAAGCTGTTCGTGATGTAACTCTTAAAGAAGGAACTAGATTAGACGGTAGAAAAACCGATGAGATCAGACCAATCTGGTGTGAGGTAGATTACCTTCCATCTACCCATGGTTCAGCAATCTTTACTCGTGGAGAAACTCAGGCACTGGCAACAGTTACTTTAGGTACTTCCAGAGAAGCTAACCAGGTAGATCTTCCAACTCAACAGGGAGAAGAAACATTCTATTTACATTATAACTTCCCTCCTTTCTCAACCGGAGAAGCTTACCCAATTAGAGGTACTTCGAGACGTGAGGTTGGTCACGGGAACCTTGCTCAAAGAGCATTAAAAGGAATGATTCCAGCAGATTGTCCTTATACTGTGCGAGTAGTATCTGAAGTTTTAGAATCTAATGGTTCTTCTTCGATGGCTACAGTTTGTGCCGGTACAATGGCATTAATGGATGCTGGTGTTCAATTGAAGAAACCAGTTTCAGGTATCGCCATGGGATTAATTTCTGAAGGTGATGACTACGCAGTACTTTCTGATATTCTTGGAGACGAAGATCACCTTGGCGACATGGACTTTAAAGTTACAGGTACTGTAGATGGTATTACTGCCTGCCAGATGGATATTAAGGTGAAAGGACTTTCTTATGAAATCCTGGTAGCTGCATTGAAACAGGCTAGAGACGGTAGACTTCATATTCTAGAGAAACTTACTGAGACGATCCCAAGTGCAAATACTGAAGTTAAAGCTCATTCTCCTAAGATCATCACNAGAAGAATTCCAAATGAATACATTGGTGCATTGATTGGACCAGGTGGAAAAGTAATACAGGAACTTCAAAAAGAAACTGGAACTACGATCGTTATTAACGAAGATCCGGTTACAGAAGAAGGTGTTGTTGAAATCCTGGGAACTCAACAGGAAGGAATTGACAAGGTTCTTGCTAAGATCGAATCAATTACATTCAAGCCTGAAAAAGGTAGCGTATATGAAGTAAAAGTGATCAAGATCCTTGATTTTGGAGCTGTTGTGGAATATGTGGATGCACCAGGAAATGAGGTATTACTTCATATCTCTGAGCTCGCATGGGAACGCACCAATGATGTGAATGACGTTCTTAAAATGGGTGATGTGATCGANGTGAAATACTTTGGTCTTGATCCTAAAACCAGAAAAGATAAAGTCTCTCGTAAGGCATTGCTAGAAAAACCTGAAGGTTACGTGGCNAGACCACCAAGAGATGACAAACGTGATAATCGTGGATCCAGAGATAATCGTGGTTCTCGTGATAACCGAGGCCGTGATAATCGTAGAGACGATCGTCGTGACGATAGAAAACCAAGAGAAGATAAAGAATAGTTTATCCCTCACTAATAAAAAAAGCCCGGATCTTCCGGGCTTTTTTTGTTTCTATGCTGTAAGGCTTTCAACTTCCTGCAGACCTATCTAAAGGTTTTTTCAAAATTATTATGTGAGAATTTGCGTTAGGGATTGTAGCGAATAGCCCACAGCGACTGCAAGGAGCGCGGACTTGTAGCGTAAAGCCCGGCACGAAGTGCAAAGCACGGAAAAATATTTTAAAACTTTTTGTAACATTTTTTGGAATTCTTACGTATAACTACACAGAGACCCTATGCACAATTAAAATCCAAGAGAGATAGATGAGACAACTGAAGATTACGAAGCAGGTTACCAATCGTGAAACCGCTTCGTTAGACAAGTATTTGCAAGAAATTGGAAAAGTGGACCTGATCACGGCTGATGAAGAAGTGGAACTGGCACAAAGAATTAAAGCGGGAGATGACCGCGCGCTGGAGAAATTAACCAAAGCGAACCTTCGTTTTGTTGTTTCTGTAGCCAAACAATATCAAAACCAGGGATTAACCTTACCTGACCTTATCAACGAAGGGAATCTAGGACTTATAAAAGCTGCGAAACGTTTTGATGAAACTCGTGGTTTCAAATTTATATCTTATGCCGTATGGTGGATTCGTCAATCTATCCTGCAGGCTTTAGCTGAGCAGTCTCGTATTGTTCGTCTTCCATTGAACAAAATTGGATCTATAAACAAGATCAACAAAACTTTTGCTTTCCTTGAACAGTCACACGAGCGTCCGCCAAGTGCTGAAGAGATTGCAAAAGAACTGGATATGACAATTAATGACGTTAAGGAATCAATGAAGAATTCTGGTCGTCATGTATCCATGGATGCTCCGCTTGTAGAGGGTGAGGATTCCAACCTTTATGACGTACTACGTTCAGGTGAATCTCCAAATCCAGACAAGGAACTTCTCCATGAGTCTCTTAGAACTGAGATCGAGCGTGCACTGGAAACTCTTACTCCGCGTGAAGCTGATGTGATCAGACTTTATTTTGGACTTGGTGATCAACATCCTATGACACTGGAAGAAATTGGCGAAACTTTTGATCTCACCAGAGAAAGAGTACGCCAGATCAAGGAAAAAGCTATTAGAAGATTAAAGCATACTTCCAGAAGTAAGATTTTAAAAACCTATCTTGGTTAAAATATTTAAGATGACAACAGTTTAGTGACGGGAGTGATGACCCGTTATGAGAATAACTGTTCGTTTTTTGATTGATGAATGACCCCGGAGTGATGACCGGGGTTTTTTCTTTTCTATATCTGACTAAATTTTTGTTAATCTAATTCCGGTTTACTCTAATCCGCGATTTTGTTCTTAAATTCTATTCAAAAGAAATTCTGATCATGAAGAAGATATTAATTGCAGGAGCCTCTGGAGTATTAGGTATGGAACTTTGCAGGTTATTGAGTCAAGACGACGGTATAGAGCTAAGACTACAAACCAGTTCCAGTGAAGGAGCTGAAAAATTGAAAAATTTTAGTACCGATATCTTCATTGCGGGAAATGAGGATGACTTTACCGGTATCGCAGCAGATNTAGATATCGTGATTTCTACACTTGGAAATAGTGTGAGCCTCTTTACTAAAAACGATTCTTCGTTCTATCAAACAGATCTTTATACCAATAAGAAGATCCTTGAAGATGCAGAAAAGAATCAGGTCAGTAGATTTATATATGTTTCAATCCTGGGAGCAGAAGAAAATGAAAAAATGAGCATTCCCGGCTCCAATAGACTTTTCGAAAAATCTTTGGAAAGCTCCGGTCTTGATTATACGATCATTCGACCAGTAGGATTATTTAGCGGCCTGCACGATTTGGGGATCATGGCCAAAAGGAAGCTAGTACCAGTGATTGGCGACGGAAAAGCGAAAACAAATTCCATGCATCAGGCAGACGTCGCGCTATTCATTACTGAAGTACTGGAATCAGGGGATAAATTAATTGAAATAGGTGGTCCAGAAATTCATACTCGTATGGAGATGGCTGAAATGATCGCTGAAAGATTCGATGCTAAGACATTAAAAGTTCCAGAAAGTATTGCTGAGGCAGGTGTTGTATTATCTTCCTTTTCTGAAGATATTAAACACAAACTTGAAAACTTTAAATATATCACCACTCATGAGATGATTGGGAAAGCCTACGGAACTAAGACTTTTAAAGAATATNTAGAACATATAGATGAAAACGAGCTACCCTAATGAATGAGGAATTTGATGTCATTATAGTTGGAAGTGGTCCAAACGGACTGGCTGCAGCCACCTATCTTCAAAAACAAGGTTATAGAACGGCAATATTCGAGCAGGCGGAGAAACCTGGTGGAGCGGCCAGAACAGAGGAAATTACCTTACCTGGTTTCAAGCATGATCTGGGATCTGCTGTGCATCCACTGGCCTTTGCATCTCCTTATTTTAAGACTTTACCTCTGGAAGATTACGGACTTAAATGGATACATCCGGAAATTCCATTNGCACATCCTTTTGATGACGGTACCGCTTTTGCCTGTTATAAAGATATCCGGAAAACCGCCACACAGTTAGGAAAAGACGAACAGAACTATCTCAACCTACTTCTAGACTTTGTTGAGAAATGGCCAGAACTGGAAGAAGATTTACTTGCTCCCCTGCGATTGCCACAGAATCTTGAAATGATGTTCCGATTTGGTCTCAAGGCATTGCCATCAGCTAAATTTACCGTAGATCGTTATTTTAAAGAAGAAAAGACTAAGATCTTCTTTTATGGTGCCGCTGCACATTCCACTTTACCTCTCTCNAAGCTGGTCTCTTCCTCTTTCGGTTTGGTGTTGAATATCCTGGCGCATAGACATGGGTGGCCGTTTCCTGAAGGCGGCGCAGTTAAGATCGTGGATTCGCTTCTCGCTTACTACAAAGAACATGGAGGTAAAGTTTTTCTAAACCAGACTGTATCTGATCTTAAAGATTTACCTCCAAGCAAGACTTTCATTCTGGACATGACGCCAAAACAAATTCTGAAAGTAAAGAATACTGATCTTAGCACAACATACAGAACTAGATTGGAAAAGTATAAATATGGAGCCGGGATCTTCAAGATGGATTGGGCTCTCGACAAACCTATTCCCTTCACGAACGAAATTTGCAAAAAAGCCGGAACCGTACATTTTGGATATAGTAAGGAATCACTTGAAGATTCTGAAGCAGCGGCACATGAAAACAGGTTATCCAGTGAACCTTATGTGTTGCTTGCACAGCCTTCAGTATTCGATAGTACCAGGGCTCCGGCAGGAAAACATACAGCCTGGGCTTACTGTCATGTTCCAAATGGCAACAAGGAGGATGTTTCTCTATATATTGAGAAACAGATAGAGCGAGCAGCTCCAGGTTTTAAGGAATGTATCATCGCAAAAAAAACTATGAGGACAGATGAACTGCAGGCTTTNAATCCTAATTTAATAGGTGGTGATATCAATGGAGGTAAACAGGATATTAGTCAGTTATTCACCAGACCAATAGCAAGCACTAATCCATATGCTACTTCAAATCCCAGGATTTTTATAGGTTCCTCTTCCACGCCTCCTGGTGGTGGCGTTCATGGAATGGGTGGATATTACGCAGCGAGATCGGCTGAAAAGTTCCTAGAAAAATAATTTTAAGTTTGATACTATAATTCAAGAACTGATTGATAGGCAAATATAAATTTAAACCTTATTTTCCTTAAACAGCACGTGCAAGATTTTTCCTGACATCTTTTCTTCGAATGCTTTTGTGAAAAAATTCAGCTCTTGGTCTCTTTATTTTTTTAAATTGTAGGCCTAAATAATTTTTATTGCAATGCGTTATGCCATTAGTTACGTAAGCAGCGTAAGCCACACATTATCAAACGATCAAATCCAGGAGGTTTTAGACTATAGCAGAAACTGGAATATCGAGCATAATATTACCGGAATATTACTCTACTCTGAAGGTAATTTTTTCCAGGTTTTGGAAGGAGACAAAGATCTTCTGCAATCATTATTTTCAAGAATAAGTATGGATGAAAGACATCGTAATTTGATCACTCTTTTCCGAAAAGAAGTTTCTGAGACAAAATTTAATACCTATAAATCAGATTTCATATCGCTGGATTCACGTTTTCAAGGTAAAAACATAGCCCTATATTTTTCTCAGATCGAAAAATTAAATCCAGAAATTCAAAGTTCTGTAAGATATATACTAAATAAATTTACCGAAGGAATTAAACTATCTTAGGATATTCGTTATTACATATAATAACCCATTTCCCATGGAATTGTAGTTAATTTTCCTGACCTTCCATTCGACAATTTCTGTATTTTCCATTTAACTGTATATAATTATAAACGAAATAATAACCTATGAGATATGCCATAAGTTACGTTAGCACAGCTAAAAGAAGTCTTTCAGAAACAGAAATCAGACAAATTCTGGATGATTCTGAAATCAATAATGATAAGCAGAATATTACCGGTCTACTACTCTATTCAGAAGGAAACTTTTTCCAGATCATTGAAGGAAATCAACAGCAGATTATTCAGCTTTATGAAACTATCAAAGATGACTCCCGTCATTACAATATTATAAAGCTCTTCGGAAAAGAAATTCAAAAAGAAGCCTTCGATGGTTTTAAAAGTGATTTTATTTCAGCAGATGCCCGCTATAGCAGTGATAGACTTCAGAATTATAAACGTTATCTCGAAGTTCTGGACAAGCCTACAAAAAACGCCGTTGCTAATATTCTAAAAGCATTTATCGTGTAATACTCTAAAAGCNTGTAATTCTTCTTATTTTTGCAGCTCACACAACAAAATTTTGATGAGCACAACACTTATTGCCCCTTCAGTTCTGGCTTCAGATTTCGGGAATTTACAGAGAGATGTAGAAATGATCAATCAAAGTGAAGCGGACTGGTTTCATATTGATATAATGGACGGTGTTTTTGTACCAAACATCTCGTTTGGNATGCCGGTTTTGAAAGCTATTTCTCAACACGCGACTAAAACTATCGATGTTCACCTTATGATCGTAGACCCAGATAGGTATATTAAGGAATTTGCCGCTTTGGGCGCTAATATACTTACAGTTCATTACGAAGCATGCACCCATTTGCACCGCACCTTACAAGCTATCAAAGCTGAAGGCATGAAAGCTGGTGTTGCAATTAACCCGCATACGAACGTAGATCTGCTAAAAGATGTGATCAAAGACATCGATCTGGTTTGTATAATGAGCGTGAATCCTGGATTTGGTGGACAGAGTTTTATTGAAAATACTTTTAAGAAAGTACAGAAATTGAAGGAGATCATCATGACGAATAACGCACCAACACTAATAGAAATTGATGGTGGTGTTACCGATAAGAATGCAGCAGAATTAAGTAAAGCTGGAGCAGATGTATTGGTGGCCGGTAGTTTCGTTTTTAAGTCTGATGATCAGCCTGGAGCCATTAAAAACTTAAGATCTATTGCAAACTCCTAACGAGAATTACGAACTGGTAATTATTGGTGGTGGTCCTATTGGTATCGCCTGTGCGCTGGAAGCTGAAAAGAAAGGGATTTCCTATGTGATTCTTGAAAAAGGCTGCCTGGTGAATTCGCTATACCATTATCCTACGAATATGACATTCTTTTCCACATCTGAAAAACTGGAACTGGATAATATTCCATTTATTAGCAACAATCCAAAACCTGGGAAGCGAGAAGCTCTTGAATACTACCGAAGAATCACGGTCGCCAATAAGATCAATATTCACCTTTTCGAGAAGGTTACTGCTGTGGAGCCTAATATAGATTCAGGCCATATTGTGAAAACCACGAAGTCTGAATATCATACTTCTAAAGTAATCATCGCAACAGGTTTCTATGATATTCCTAATTACCTCGGGGTTCCCGGTGAAGACCTGCCAAAGGTTTCTCATTATTACAATGATCCTCATTACTACGCAACCCAAAAAACTATTGTTGTGGGGGCTAGTAACTCTGCCGTGGATGCTGCACTCGAAATCTACCGCAAAGGTGGTGATGTGACTATGATCGTTCGAAAACNAGAAATTGGGGAAAGAGTGAAGTACTGGGTGCGACCAGATATTGTAAATAGAATTGAGGAAGGAAGCATTAAAGCATATTTTAATGCAGGTATTAAAGAAATTAGGACTAAAGAGGTTGTTATTGATACTGATGAAGGTGAAGTTTCGATACCTAATGATTTTGCGTTATTACTCACAGGATACAGGCCTAACTTTGGATTTCTGCAGGATATTGGGATTCATCTTTCAGAAGATGGCAGGAAAATTCCTGAGTATGATCCAGAAACAATGGAAACAAACATCCCAGGCATTTATCTTGCCGGCGTAATTTGTGGTGGAACTGAAACCCACAAATGGTTTATTGAAAACTCCAGAGTTCATGCAAAGATGATCATGAACGATATAGGTAAATAAAAAAAGTCGATTCATTTGAATCGACTTTTTTATCGACTTTTTTTATTTATCCTGATCAATACCTTAGTCCATCAGAACTACAGAGTTGGAACCAAGACCTTTTTTTCTTCCAATTAGCTTACCGTAAAACTCAAGATCTTCTTGATTGTGTTTAAAAGAGTGATCAATTTTTTTACCTATTTCTTTAATTGGAAATGAATAAACTTCTATTTGGGGATAAGAATTAAAATCATCCTCGGTTTTATTGATTCCAATTTCAACGGCTTTAGTTTGTTTATTATACACTGCGTACTCAGCCTGAAAGTTGTGTCTTAAAAGATCCATACAATCCTGAGAAAGTTCGTTACATTCCTCACAATCACTCATATAAATCTTTACCAGTTCCTTCATTGTCAATCTCAACTGGTTGGTATTAAAATATGCTGCCATAATACTTGCTTTTTTATCTCATGGCTAAAGTATCGGATACCTAAGGCTTCGGAAACTATTTATAGAATGTTTAACGCCACTGTCTAAATAAATCAAAAATTTTCAAACTTATTCTAAGAACTTTGTAGAATTTTTTAGTTCTGTGTCAAGGTCATTGCAGAGTTAGAATGAAGGAAGATTAAATGGTACCGGAGATGTAAAATATCAAATTTGTAAATAAGCTGATGATTCAGATTGAGAAATCACAATATTATATATTTTCGTATAGGATACTTGAAAAATATTCATCTTTGCAAGTTATCACTATTCAATTACGGTTATCCATAATCTGAATATTGAAACTTTTATACATTGCGGTCATATTGATTTGAAGGATTTAAAATTCTTCAGTTCATTATAAAATGCCAGATCATATGGGATTTGTTAACTGAGTAGGGTCGGTTCGCAATATCCGATCTGGCTTTTTTATTTCTATCTGGTAGTTTCACTTCGGAAAATTTGAGATGTAGGCTTCAATAGATGTATATATTTCAAATATTCTGCTGAAGAAGTAACAGAAATAAAAAATCCGTAGAACAAATGCTCTACGGATTCTCTTTGTGACCCCGGCAGGATTCAAACCTGCAACCCTCAGAGCCGAAATCTGATGCGCTATTCAGTTGCGCCACGNGGCCTTGTAAAATAGTGCTCTACTGTTTTGCAAAGCGGGTGCAAATATAATTGCTTTTTATAAAACTAAAAAGTCTTTTCAGAATAAAATAAAAAAAAGGCGGATGAACCGCCTTTCCTAGTGCCCAATGTTTGGTTTTTAGTATAAGTAGTTTAGGGCAACGGTATCATAATATCCAAATTCTCCGTCTTCGTTCCCACCAAAACAAGCCAGCATAATAGAATTCGAATCAAAGCCTGTAGGCGTACCTGGAATATGGACTGCACCATCAGCTCCTGCAGATTCTCCACTTTGTCCACAGCTTTGGCGGCTAAACCAATCTGTATGTCTTAATCCTACCGCATGACCAATTTCGTGAGTCATCACATGTTCATTAGTGTTAGTGTCGTAGTTCTGCATACCTGAGAAAATCTGTACATATTTGTAAGGATTTCCATTACTAGGAAATCCTGCAACTCCTCCTGCCTGACCATTGTTGGTCTGGTAAACTACGATATCGTAGGGCTGATAGTTAGTTCCGAAAGTGAGTGTAAAGGTAATTCCAAGATCCAGCGCATTGTAATTACCAATTGCATACTGTAAGGCAGTTCTCTGTTTACTGGATAAAGCCTGGCTTCCTCCGGTGTACCCGATTACGTTCACAGTACGAGGTGAGCTCACCAGGTTATTGGTTCGATACTGCTTATCTGTAATAGAAGACGAGGACATACTAAATAATTGGTCTTTAGTCATGACAATATCACCTTCGATAAGATAATTTTCGATAGAGCTTCCATCGGGAAGCATCATCATTTGCTTTTCAACATGTTTTGAATTGAAATTGAGATCGGAAACTCTCTTAAGAACCTCTTTGGAGATCTGATCTTCCTGAACTTTGGCAGTTTCTGGAGAAATTTCTGAAACATCTTCTTTTTCACAGGAAGCAAAGAATAATACTCCCATGGATAGGGTAAGTAGTGTAATTTTTTTCATAAGTAAGTTTAGGTTCATGGGGCACTTATGAAGTTAAACTACACTAAAAGATGTTTATCTACTAATAAATTATGTTAATTGTAGGACTTTTCCGTAATACTACACGATTTCAGCACTCAATCCTGCATCCAATAGTTTGGAGCATCGTGGCTTCAATTCATCATATGGACCGGTTTTTACAGTACATTTTCCCTTGTAATGAACCAGAATACTACATTGCTCAGCCTGTTCTGGAGTATGTTCACAAGCATAGATCAATGTTTCGATTACATGATCAAAGGTATTGTAATCATCATTATATAAAACGATTTCGTTTTCACGCTGTTTTTGCGTTTTCAGGTCAACCTGTTCTAAAACTTCCTT
>FUFK010047684.1_pt1 | contig 29158 bp, 34 predicted proteins | sample 1021851 | NCBI WGS metagenome assembly FUFK01 (sample SAMEA51879418, study PRJEB19060) | metagenome
GGCTTGCCGAGATATTCGCGGTAAGCCACCTGCGGCGCACCGACGTTGGCTTCGACCTTGAACTCGCGCTTCATGCGATCGACGAGGATGTCGAGGTGAAGCTCGCCCATGCCCTTGATGATCGTCTGACCGCTTTCGTGGTCGGTCGTCACACGGAAGCTCGGATCCTCGGCAGCCAGGCGGTTGAGCGCAACGCCCATCTTTTCCTGGTCGGCCTTCGTCTTCGGTTCCACCGACAGTTCGATGACCGGCTCGGGGAATTCCATGCGTTCCAGAATGATCGGAGCGCTCGACGCGCACAGGGTGTCGCCGGTGGTGGTTTCCTTGAGACCTGCGATCGCGACGATATCGCCGGCGAATGCTTCATCGATGTCCTCGCGGTTGTTGGAGTGCATCAGCAGCATGCGGCCGATCTTTTCCTTCTTCTCCTTGACCGAGTTCAGAACCGAACCCTTGGAGAGCTGACCCGAATAGATACGGGTGAAGGTGAGCGTCCCGACGAACGGGTCGTTCATGATCTTGAAGGCCAGCGCCGAGAAAGGTGCCTCGTCCGACGACGGACGGGTGTCTTCTTCGTCGCTGTCGGGCTTCACGCCCTTGATGGCCGGAACGTCGAGCGGGCTCGGCATGTAGTCGACAACAGCGTCGAGCAGGGGCTGCACGCCCTTGTTCTTGAACGCCGAGCCGCAGACGACAGGCACGAAGTCGCGCGCCATGGTGCCCTTGCGGATCAGCTTCTTGAGCGTCGCCGCGTCAGGCTCGTTGCCCTCGAGGTACTGTTCCATGACATCGTCGTCCTGCTCGACGGCAGTTTCGACCAGCTTTTCACGGTATTCGGCGGCCTTGTCGGCGAGGTCCGCGGGGATGTCGACATAGTTGAACGTCGCGCCGAGGCCGTCGTCTTCCCAGACGATGCCGCGCATGTTCACGAGGTCGACGACGCCCTTGAGGTCGCTTTCCGCGCCGATCGGGAGATAGAGGACCAGCGGGGTCGCGCCGAGGCGGTCGATGATCGACTGGACGCAGTAGTAGAAGTCGGCGCCGGTGCGGTCGAGCTTGTTGATGAAGCACATGCGGGGGACGCCGTACTTGTCGGCCTGGCGCCACACGGTTTCGGATTGGGGTTCCACCCCGGCAACTCCATCAAACACGGCCACGGCGCCGTCGAGGACGCGCAGCGAGCGTTCGACTTCGATGGTGAAGTCGACGTGTCCGGGAGTGTCGATGATGTTGATGCGGTGCTTGGGACCCTGACCGTCTTCGGCCGACCAGAAGGTGGTCGTGGCAGCCGAGGTGATCGTGATGCCGCGTTCCTGCTCCTGCTCCATCCAGTCCATGGTGGCGGCGCCGTCGTGGACTTCGCCGATCTTGTAGGACTTGCCGGTGTAGTAGAGGATACGCTCGGTCGTGGTGGTCTTGCCGGCATCGATGTGTGCCATGATGCCGATATTGCGGTACCGCTCCAGCGGATATTCGCGAGCCATGTGGTTTTCCTCGAATTCGGGGTTAGCGCAGGTGCGCGCCCCATATGGGTATCAATGTGACCACTTGAAGACCGGGAGAGTAGGAATCCCCCTCCCCCGGTCCTTCAAGCAGGGCGCCCTACCAGCGGTAGTGCGAGAAGGCGCGGTTCGCGTCCGCCATGCGGTGCGTGTCTTCGCGCTTCTTGACGGCATTGCCGCGATTGTTGGCCGCATCCATGAGTTCGCCCGAGAGGCGAGCCGACATGGTGGTTTCCGGACGACCGCGCGCAGCGGTGATCAGCCAGCGGATGGCCAGGGCCTGGGCACGCTCGGGGCGAACTTCGACCGGGACCTGATACGTCGCACCGCCGACGCGGCGCGAACGCACTTCGACCTGCGGCTTGATGTTGTCGAGCGCTGCGTGGAACAGCTCGACCGGATTGGCCTTGGCCTTCGTTTCCACCACGTCGAGCGCGGTGTAGACGATACCTTCGGCAACGGCTTTCTTGCCGTCATACATGAGGTTGTTCATGAACTTCGACAGGACCTGATCACCGAACTTGGGATCAGGCAGGATTTCCCGCTTCTCGGGACGACGACGACGACTCATGTCGCAATTCCTTCTCTTGTCCGGCCCTTCCCGATTTCGTCATCCCCACACAGGCAGGGATCGAGGGGCGGCCGGTAAATTCCTAAAAAGCCTTGGGACTGGATCCCCGACAAAATCGCCTGAAGCGATTTTTCGAGGATGACCGGTCCCCCGGACCGATCACTTCGGACGCTTGGCGCCGTATTTCGAACGGCTCTGCTTGCGGTCCTTGACACCCTGCGTATCGAGCACGCCGCGAAGGACGTGGTAGCGAACGCCGGGAAGGTCGCGAACACGGCCGCCGCGGATCAGGACGACGCTGTGTTCCTGCAGGTTGTGGCCTTCGCCCGGGATGTAGGAGATGACTTCGCGCTGGTTGGTCAGGCGGACCTTGGCAACCTTACGCAGAGCCGAGTTCGGCTTTTTCGGGGTCGTCGTATAGACGCGGGTGCAGACGCCGCGCTTCTGCGGGTTCTGCTCCATCGCAGGGACCTTGCTCTTGGCCTTCTGCGGGACGCGGCCCTTGCGGACCAGCTGGTTGATTGTCGGCATGATTACTCACTTCACCGTTGGTTGGCGGCGACTAGAGGGTTGATGGGGCGGTACGCCGGGTTCGTGCCTGCAGCGCGCGCGGCGCGGGTAAGCACCGGGGCGGCATGATCGCACGAGCCTGAAACGCTCCACCCATCGGCCCACACGGCCACCGGGTTACTTTGACGGCTGCCCCCAGCTTTCGCTGCAATAGAAAAGGGCCCGCCAAATGGGAGCCCCGGGACATGACCGGCAATGTTCAGCTCTATCTGCCCGATGGGAATCGCAAGGCGGTTCCTACACCGGATGGGCGCGCACATAGTGAAACGGGCGCACAGGGTCAAGTTCCGTCAATCGCGCGCAGGATCACCAACCGGCGGATCGCCCGCGCCGTCTGCCGCCTGCTGCGACAGTTGCCGCATATGTTCGGCCACCGCAAGGTCGAGATCCTGATAGACATAGGGGCCGACGTGATAGTGGCGCACATCGTTGCAGATCACCCCCGCCGGCAGAGCGACCTGCGGCGGATCGAGCGCCCCGCCCTCACCTTCCCAGGAATTAACCGCCACCGCGGCCGAAGGCTGTTCGAGCGCGCCGGTATAGGTGCCGTAGATGATGGTTTTGGGCTGCGTGATCGTGACCGGGCCGAGATTGGCCTTCACCGCATTATCCTCGCGCATGCGCCGCACGCGGTCGGCATATTCGGCCACCTTGGCGAAGTGATTGTCACGCTCGCCATCGGTCGTGGCCGCATCATCCTTGGCCGCGCTGGCGCGCCGGACGGCGAGCTCATGTTCGTGAAGCAGATCGTTGATATCCATGACGGTTCCCTTATCGCGGGGGTTGGAGAGAAGCCCTGCAGAGGGGGAACGGCCCGGACGCGCCAGACGGCGCGCCCCGACCGATCGCACGATCAGCCCATTTGCTGCTTGGCCTGCTGCGCCTGCCGGTCGCCCGCTTCGGACTGTCCGTGTGCTTCGTTGTGGCGCTGCTGGCGCAGATTGGTCGCATGGACCTTGCCGCCACCGGCCTGCTTGGTGTCATAGCCGTAACGATGACCCTGCTGGGGTTCCGCCGCACGCTGCTGCACATCGTTCTTGCCGAAATGAAGCGGCTCGCCGCCCTGCTCGGGCGCGATAGTGCCATTGCCATTGCCGCTGTCATAGGCCTTGATGGTGCCGAAATTCGTCATGGGAAGATCCTTCCACGTCGCGCAGGCGCTCATCAGCGACCGCTTATGCGCGGGCTAAGAGGCGAAATGGAAAGAAGGGAGGACAACTGGCCCTCAGGACCGTCGATCACGACTGGTAGCTGAGATTGAGATGGGGTTGGTTGGCCGGTGTTACAAGATGGGTGCGGAAGGGGGGGCGCGGTCAATAGCATGTGATGCGTTAGCCGGCAGGCCGCTTTTGATACCGATCGGCGGTAAGCTACCGGTCCGCTTATGGGAGCTTCCTGTGAAACCGCGAACGTCCGCAATTGGGGTGGGGAGCGGTCATTGCGGAGGGATCGTGGGCAAGCCCTTTTCCAGAAGGGCGGCCCGCCGCTTTTCCATGTAACCGTCAAATCCCTCGCCAATCAGCCATGGCGACGTTTGCGTAAGCTGTTCGGGACGAAGCACTACCTTTCCATCCTTGTAGGACAAACGCCCCCTCACCTCGAAGTCGGCAACTGCTAGGTGGCCAGACCAGTCTTCGGAAGCGGAGTAGAGGTTCGGAATTGTGTCAGGATCGAGTTCGATGTTTACGCCACACCTGTAATCGGTGAAGTGTATTCCACCCCCGTGAGGAGGGGCCATGACGTCGATGACCTCGCCGCTCCATGCCACTTCTACTCCCTGCCAGAAGTGCCGGTTCTGTGGCATTGCGCAAATAGAGGAAGGTGCCGGTGAGCATCCGACGCAAGCTACCATTAAGAGAGCAGACGAAGCATGTTTGAGATACCCCACATGCAAAGCTTAGCTGACTGATGGACGTCTGCAATGGGTTCGTTAGCCGATCGTCCACTCTGACCGAAATTAGGGTGGAAAGCGGACATTGCTTATTTATGGCAGTCAGATAGCGTGCACACGAGAGGAATCGAATGTCAGAAAAAATAGTAACAGCCCTGCTCAAAGTGGCCGCCGCACTATCATTGATGTGGTTTTTAGGTGCCGTTTTCACAATCGTTATGGCGCTCTTTAACGGTTCCCCATCGGTAGCAGTAACTGGATTGCGCGACGGGTTGCTCGCCTTTTGCGGTTTCTCCCTCTTCATCGCTCTTATATCGATCAGAAGAAAACTAACTGGAATTGATCGCCTACATAGCGTCGATGAATAGCCTTGACCGGCCGTCCGATATGGGGTCGTTATCTGCCCGTCTGCTTCCGGCACGGAACGCTCGAATGCGGTCAGTCCCGATCGGGNGCGCCGAGGGGGAANTAGTGGCGNTAGGGGCGNGCGTCGTCGATGCAGCGGGCGACCGCGGGCAGGGCGAGGATTTCGGCGCGCAGGGCGGCAACGCGGGGGCAGTCTTCGGGGATGCGCTCGACCCAGTCGGCATAGAACAGCGCGGGGGCCGCAGCACAGGTAACGAGGCTGACATGGAGCGGCAGGCTGTGATCGGCCAGCCAGCCTTCGAGCCAGCGATAGGCGCGCAGCAGGCCGGTGCGCCCGAGGTCGAGCTGCTGCGGATCGGGGTTTTGCGCATCGGCGATATAGGCGTTCACCACGAGCTGCGCGGTGCCCATCACGTAATTGTCGAACACTCGGTCCATCATCCGGGCGAGGGCGGCCTCTGCCGGATCGGCGGGGATGAGCGGGGCAGGGCCGGGGTGGTGCACGGCGAGATGGTCGACGATCGCGGTCGCCTCGATCACGGTGGCGTCGCCATCCGCCAGCACCGGGAATTTTCCTGCGGGGTGGGCCTTGCGCACGAAATCCATATTGGCCGGGCCATCGGGCGCGCCCGGATCGACATCGCGAAATTCGAATTCGGTGCCGTTGGCGTAGAGCGGGATCAGCGCTTTCCACGTGTAGGAGCAATCCCGTAGAGTTGTATGCGCAAAGTCAGTCGTGAATGACTGCTTTTGGGAATTTGAGAAACACAGTCAATTGTCCGATTAGGGGTGGAAAGCGGACGTCAGAGTTTAATCGATCCAGCCAACACTCTTTTGCGATCCACTTGTGGAAATGCCGCCATCGCCTCTGAAATTATTTGACGCCCTTCAACGGTCTCGGGCGTCTCGCAGCGGAGATCAAGCACGGTCAAAGCGGGTTTTTCGTCAATTTCGAAAGCCACGTAGTATTCGATAGCCGGATGAGACCACTCGGGGCATCCGGGCATGGAAGTGAAGATGTCTTCTGCGTTACCCGAACGAAGACGCGCTAGACTGCGGCGTAATCGAGCGGCAGTCGCTGGAGCAAGCTTGCCCTCGACCCGACTGAGAGTTTCTAGTGGCGCTTCCTTTCGGTATTCGTTGATCTCAATCTGATAGGTGTTGTCGGGGTAAATTAAGACATCGAGGTTCCGAGAGGCAGCCTCCACGCTTTCTACTTCGAAGTTCCAACCGAATCCTACATCGGCCTGCGCGAGCCGCTCATCGGTCCAGACTTCCTCGCCCAGCAAGTTTGGGGCAGAACATCCGGCTGCACAAAGTGCGATACTCGCAAGGAGAAAAGCGGGTCTCATCAGAGTCAGGATAGTAAAATCCTGAATGTCCGCAACTGGGTCGCAAGCAGATTGTCTGCTTTTATCATGTCCTAGCGATCTGCAGACGTTTTCTTCGCGGCCAGCCATTTGCATCCTCCGATAGTCGGTTGCTTGCGGACGGTCTCTCGGCCTGCGAGCAATCCCGTAGAGTTGTATGCGCAAAGTCAGTCGTGAATGACTGCTCTTGGGAATTTGAGAAACACAGTCAATTGTCCGATTAGGGGTGGAAAGCGGTCGTTGCGCCACCCGAGGCGATTGGCTCAACGTAATTGAGCTAAATCTCCGGCACGAATGAGGGCTTCACCGTGATACAATGCAAAGAAGCCCGCTAAGGTGAAGGAAACTAGCGCGATCGATGTAAGTCTATCCCACCAAACGCTTTCCGCTGGTGTGACCCATTCCGCTTTAGAGCGACGAAAAACACCCGCTACGATCATCCAGAGCACCCAATTGGCAGCAATGAACGGAAAGAGCGGCGCGCGCGGATTGACAAGAGGAACTAGCGCCAAGGTAGCAGATGCAGTCAAGCAAAGCCCGACAGCTACTGCGAAATTCCGAAATGTGATGATCCGCGCCAAGCTCACCAATCCTTCTCCTTCCGAGTAACTTTAGCTACTCAAGTTATGTCCGCAATGGGGTCGTTAGCGGATTGTCTGCTTTTATCATTTCTTAGCGATTTGCAGACGCTTTCTTCGCGGCCAGCCATTTGCATCCTCCGATAGTCGGTTGCTTTCCGACGGTCTCCGGGCCTGCGAGCAATCCCGTAGAGTTGTATGCGCAAAGTCAGTCGTGAATGACTGCTTTTGGGAATTTGAGAAACACAGTCAATTGTCCGATTAGGGGTGGAAAGCGGACGTCAGAGTTTAATCGATCCAGCCAACACTCTTTTGCGATCCACTTGTGGAAATGCCGCCATCGCCTCTGAAATTATTTGACGCCCTTCAACGGTCTCGGGCGTCTCGCAGCGGAGATCAAGCACGGTCAAAGCGGGTTTTTCGTCAATTTCGAAAGCCACGTAGTATTCGATAGCCGGATGAGACCACTCGGGGCATCCGGGCATGGAAGTGAAGATGTCTTCTGCGTTACCCGAACGAAGACGCGCTAGACTGCGGCGTAATCGAGCGGCAGTCGCTGGAGCAAGCTTGCCCTCGACCCGACTGAGAGTTTCTAGTGGCGCTTCCTTTCGGTATTCGTTGATCTCAATCTGATAGGTGTTGTCGGGGTAAATTAAGACATCGAGGTTCCGAGAGGCAGCCTCCACGCTTTCTACTTCGAAGTTCCAACCGAATCCTACATCGGCCTGCGCGAGCCGCTCATCGGTCCAGACTTCCTCGCCCAGCAAGTTTGGGGCAGAACATCCGGCTGCACAAAGTGCGATACTCGCAAGGAGAAAAGCGGGTCTCATCAGAGTCAGGATAGTAAAATCCTGAATGTCCGCAACTGGGTCGCAAGCAGATTGTCTGCTTTTATCATGTCCTAGCGATCTGCAGACGTTTTCTTCGCGGCCAGCCATTTGCATCCTCCGATAGTCGGTTGCTTGCGGACGGTCTCTCGGCCTGCGAGCAATCCCGTAGAGTTGTATGCGCAAAGTCAGTCGTGAATGACTGCTCTTGGGAATTTGAGAAACACAGTCAATTGTCCGATTAGGGGTGGAAAGCGGTCGTTGCGCCACCCGAGGCGATTGGCTCAACGTAATTGAGCTAAATCTCCGGCACGAATGAGGGCTTCACCGTGATACAATGCAAAGAAGCCCGCTAAGGTGAAGGAAACTAGCGCGATCGATGTAAGTCTATCCCACCAAACGCTTTCCGCTGGTGTGACCCATTCCGCTTTAGAGCGACGAAAAACACCCGCTACGATCATCCAGAGCACCCAATTGGCAGCAATGAACGGAAAGAGCGGCGCGCGCGGATTGACAAGAGGAACTAGCGCCAAGGTAGCAGATGCAGTCAAGCAAAGCCCGACAGCTACTGCGAAATTCCGAAATGTGATGATCCGCGCCAAGCTCACCAATCCTTCTCCTTCCGAGTAACTTTAGCTACTCAAGTTATGTCCGCAATGGGGTCGTTAGCGGATTGTCTGCTTTTATCATTTCTTAGCGATTTGCAGACGCTTTCTTCGCGGCCAGCCATTTGCATCCTCCGATAGTCGGTTGCTTTCCGACGGTCTCCGGGCCTGCGAGCAATCCCGTAGAGTTGTATGCGCAAAGTCAGTCGTGAATGACTGCTTTTGGGAATTTGAGAAACACAGTCAATTGTCCGAAATTGGGCTTGTTAGCTGCCGGTCGGATTTGTCAGTTTGCTGATCAGCCACAGATGCAAGCTGTGAACGGCCAAGAAAGCCGAGGACAGAAACAATATAACNGGGACCGCCATTCCTTCCTGACCTGGCCGAGGTTCGGTCATGATCGTTGCGGCGGTTGCGGCGACCAGGACAAGGCCCGCCAACATGGGCGTAAAGGATAATGCCAAAGGCCGCGGAGCAGTCCAGTTAACTGTTCCTGACATGGACCATTGCATTGGTAGTCGACGCTCTCCCGCGAATTTTCGGTTCGCTCGCAAAGACATGCCTATCAGCGTCAGCAATGCGAGCAAGGCGATAACGGCTTGGATCATTCCAATTCCTCCGAAACGAGAAGTTACCAGTGATTGGGATGTCCGCCGGTTTGAGTGTGGTCAGAAACTTCGTCGTGTGGTCATGCATCGCGACAGAGAGAAGTTGCTTAACCAAGTCGCTGCGTCATGCGGGGCCGCCCTCCTGGTTAGCGGATTCTTAGCATCGATGCCCATGACAGTGCGATTGATGTTGTCGATTAACCTATACCGGTTGACCTCATCGCTGAGATAGGCCCGGATGTCCGATTGAGGAAGCTTGCCCTGCCGCCAAGGGAAGCTTGAAACGGCAGGGCTACACCATCAGTTCGAATCGAAAAACTGAAGGCGCAGGGCCAGTTCGACACCAGCCCCTCGAATGAATATCATTGGCAAGTGCTTGATCCTAGCGAGCCTGAGCACGTCATTCGGGGAGCACTGTGACTATTCCGAAGGGTGCTGGTGCCCAGTCGAACTAAGGAGGTAGACCAGACTGGGTGCACCATTTGAACAAGTTGAAGGCTCTATAGCGCAAGGCATACGGAATTGCCTCACCAGCATCGCTTTGAACAGCCGTTCCTGCACAACGTTCCTCAGCGTGCCTTCTCAGTGCTTGCTTAACTAGATTTCGCGGTGCTGGTGCCCTGCCGCTCTATGAAGGCAGATGCGACAGGGCGCATCATCGAACGGGTCGCTAGTGTCGATGATGCAAGGTGATTGGGACAACCCCACCAGCATCAGCTGAACAAATGTTCATCTAGTCTGTTCCTCAGCGTCAGGCGCAAATCGCCAAACCCGACATTTTATCAATGGCGAAGGCGTCGCCGGTTTTCAGGTTGTCTTGTCATCGATAAACCTACGAGAACAGCTGCCCACTCATTAGCAGGTCTTGGGCTAGCACTTTTCTTGCGCTGTACGGCGGCATAGATTATTTCGATGACCTTTCCAGACAACATGACTCGGCTTTACGCAGGCGAGGAAGCTCTCCGAACGGAGTCACTGCGGCGCATTGGGGAGATACCCAACCTTGCGTCGCATCTGCATATGATTGAGCAGGCTATGAACCTCTTTCAAGCATTGCTCCCTGAGAAGGACAATCCTGATGATGATCAACTGACATTAGGAAATCTCGGTATCCGCTGCTTTAATGCGTTGGCGTCGTGCGCGAAGTTATCGCTTTCAGGCTACTATCAGGCGGCAGCGATCCACATCCGTGATGTTCTAGAGGTTGCTTTCCTGCTTGATTACTTCACGTCTGATGCCGCACTGGTGACACAATGGCGTACGCTATCGGATCGAGACCGCAAGAGGCAGTTCTCCCCTTTGGTGATCCGCCAAGCCCTTGATGATCGCGACCAATTCACGGGACAGAAGCGAAGAGCAGCCTACGAGCAGCTTTGCAAACTGGCTGGGCATGCAACGCCGGAGGGGGCAGTGATGCTTGCTCCAAACCCGAACGAAAAAACCGTCCATTGTGGACCTTTTTTAGAAATCACGGCGCTCCAAGCCGTTCTTTCGGAGGCCGCACTTACCTCTGTTCAGGCAGCTGGTTCATTCCGACTGCTGATGAAAGCCGATGACCTTGAGGCGCATGGGGTCCGTCTGAATTTCATGCACGCTGAAGCGGAATGGCTGAAGCAGTTCTTCGGACATGAGCCAAACCACGCATATCTGTCCGAGCTATGCGACTTGTACTCGAAAGCGCAGCAAGAGTAGCGCGCCAGTGGTGGGTGGCTGAGCGGACAAACTCTCGCAGTTTCTCCTAGGAGACTGTTAGGAAAGCTGGCATCCGAGGGCTCAATGGGTGAGATTTGAGTTCTAGATGAGAAATAGCTTGTGTTCTTGCGGAAGCGGTAAGCGCTACAAGCACTGTCATGGCTCGTTATCGACTGCGCCAGACCCTGACCGGCACATTAGCGATGAAAGCATTATGAATGCGCTAAAACGCGCAGATGATGAGGGCATTCGACTTGGTGAAGAACCCTCAACACGGACCTTGTCAAAAGTTCAGCGAGCGTTGCGGGAGTTTGGACACGAGAATTACATCCTAGCAGGCTTTGGCGCCCCTCCGATTGTTGAGCGTGCCATTAGCATCAATGAACTTCTCTTCGTTCCGAGGGAATTGCAGGTCGGCGGAATGCACTTGGGAGCTTTTTTATTCCGAGACATGTTTTGCCAGCTGTATGCTCCGGTCGGATTTGGACAAGGACGCATCGACTTCTGGCAGATGCTTGATCTGAATGATTTTCAAAAGGGGTGGCTGGCCGAAAGCACTGTTGATCTCGCGCGGTTCAAAGACCAGTCGATCGACATACTTGATTTTGGGTACGGATGGAGTGAGTTTGGTCATCAGCGCACCATCGACCCCCGGGGGAGAGATCTAATTTGGCGGGCGCATGTGCAATTGGAGGCCGCAGCCGCCACGGCAGCCAAAGCGTATGATTATCGCGGTACGATCCAGAGTGCATTGCTTGGGACAGAACTGGCCTTGAAGTCTGGTCTAGCCGCACTCGGGGTTTCGAACGAGGAACTTAGTAACCGAAAAGCTATCGGTCATAACCTGCAGGCCGCCACAAATCGCCTTGCTGGACTCTGCGATCAATTTGATGGCGATCGTGTCATGCGGGTCGTGTCGACTTTCCCAGACTTCGTGAAAAGCCGCTATACTGCACCCTCGCCGAGCAGGGTAGAGACAGGTGAGATACTAATGGGCGCGCAATATGTGGCATCAGAGGTTACCCGACAGTTTTCCGACCGTGATAGTCGTAGAGACAATCCAGAGCATGGCGAACGAACATACCCCGATTGATACCGTCGCTCGAAAGGGATCAATATCACCTCGACATTTTTGAGAATTGTGCTCCTTAAGACCACAAGACGAAGCCGCCTTGCGATATGACTTTCAGTTTTGAGGTCAAAGCTGCTTGGCCCTCAAAAGCAGGCAGTTCTTAGAACCCAATAGTTGGACAGAGAATTGGTACAGCTTCCGTCTTCTACCATTGCATTCCTCTATCAGTCAGGGGTCGATCATATCCGACAGGGCTATGAAGCGGCTGCGGAAGCCCTACAGAACGCTGCTCGTGATGCCGAGGCTGCCTCACTCGATTACGCGTCAAGTGGTAACGATGACAGCGTTTATGAGTTTGAAGACGGACAGCCAGTTCTAATTAGCAGCACTCAGCATGAGCTAGATTATGCACAGATAGAGGTCGCGTACTCAGTCCGAGCCATTCGAGAAGCCTTCGTCATAAGCTCGTTCCACTACTGGGAAAAGTGGGCCAGATCGATAACGAAGCTGAATGATCCGACAAAACACACGTACGAAGTCGTCAAAAAGTGCTTTGCGAAAAGCCACGCCATTCACCAACAGTTGGACCAAATAAACCGACTGACAAATATCCTTAAGCACGGGTCGGGGGCATTTCGTCATGCCCGATCTTTAGCAAAGGATCGGCGTGATCTTTTCTCCCATCTGCCCGGTCTGTACGGGAATTGGACTATCTCATTATCTGATGAGAATGTGCGCGAAGCCCTCGTGATTGTTAGCGGCTCAGGGCCTAAGTAACTGAAGCGTGGTTCGTCGAGTTAAGACCATCGCTCAGGACCAAAGCAGGCAACAGGGTTGAAATCGCGCTTGCCGCACTTCTGACATTTCATACTATCACTTAGGCGGTTTAACTCACTGCTTTTGCCCATTTTATGAAGCTGAGTACGCAGCGTTACAGGGTCCACCTTGGCCTCGTGCCCACAGGGGCAGACAAGCCTAAGCCAATAGCCATTGCGTATAAGGTCCGTCAGGCTGTTATTTTTGAAAGACGCCATGTTGCGGAACATACTGGCAACATAGCTGCGCCGCTAGAGGACAACCCTGTGTAGAAGTCATGGAAAAGGGTGGGAGAAAACTCTCACCCTTCTGTTTGCCGCTCGAAGATGGACTTTAAACAGAGCTGATGTAGCTTAACGGGTGATGCCTCGGCCCCTTGGTCGGGGTATCGCCTTGAGTGTCAGACGACCGCCTTAGGGCCGGGCGTATGCGCCAAGCAGTACCGAGCGAGGTCTTGCTGCATCTGTTCCTTCGTTTGGACCTCGCCATATTCCTGCTCAGTCCACATACGGTAAAACAAGGCGTCGCCCGTGGTTGGGTCTTTGCGATGCCGTGCGTTATACGCGAAAGTCATTCCCAATAATGCTGGTCCGTTGTTAGGCCAATGTACTGCGCAGAACGCCAACACAGGGCCATCCGGTGCATCGGCAGCTTCGCGTATGTAAGAGCGTCCAAACTCGTAGATCGCCCTTATGTCCTCGTCGCTGGGGAGGGTGGTCTCACTTACGTGCGGAAAGCGTTCCTCCAAACGGCGGTTGAAATCATCAAGCCCCGCCATGGCGATTGTCCTCTTTGGACCTGAACGCTTTTTATTCACAAGAACGGCCTCCGCATAAACGATGGCCATTCTGCGCTAAGGCGCTATGCTGTCAACCGATCAATCAGGCTGTTCGATTTTCCACCGGCTTCCGTTATAGACGCGAAGCAATCTGGTTCAACTTCATCACACTCACTAGTATAAAAGCGTGAACTCGTTTGCCAGTTTAGTCTGAGCGATCTGGATTTCTACTAGCTACTTCGCTGGCAGCGTCCGCGAACAGTTTAATAGTCCGATCTAGCAACTCGATTAGTTCTCCCTTATGTCCGTTTTGGATCGCTTGTAATTTGTCTTTGCGAGCTTGAACTAGAACGTCGGCGTCTGCGATAGGTAGAGCTTCGATCTTCATGCTGCACCTCCCCATACGAACAGGCCATCATCATCGTCATTCTCTGACTTTACTCGGTCAATGAAGCTGTTGGCTTCTGCGAGAAGTTGGGCAGTCTCTTTGATGTAGGGTTCAGGGTCTAAAATGTCCCCTGCAAAGCCCTGTACCAGCGCAGTAGGGCGAGGCGCGACAAGGAAGGTAATGGCATTGCAGCCGTCAACAGCGCCAGCGACGCCAATCTGCTGAAGCAACACGCTAGCTAAGCGAGTGTAACGGTTCGATCTGGTTTCATTGAGGATTGGATTTGCTAAAGGAAATATGACTGCGAAGCGATTTTCGCTTGGTGACTCCGTGTCTACGATCCAATGCGCCAGCCCAATGTCTGCCAACTCTGCGAGGACGGAAGCGCGGGCACTATCTCGGTATTCGAGTACTAAAGCGGTATTAAGGCGGATAGCTGCCTTGTCATGCCTTTTCGAATTAAAGCTAGCAAAACTCCAGTACCGCGGTTCTTGTCCCATTGTCTTCAAACGGAACAAGCAGTCCGTCATATAATGGGTCATAGTGTGGACCGTTCCAGTATCATCCGCAGCAGGATACTTGCAGGCGTCGATGATATGGTTGGTGCGGTGAATTCGATCAAATCGAGATAGTTCTAATACAGGATAATTCATTGCATTCCCCCGAAAGCGTTAATGTCAATATATTTATGGACTTAGGGCCAAAAAGGGGGTCAAACGGAAGGGGGTAGGGTTTGTTAAATAGCTGGCTGGCGCGTACCAGCCCCCGTTGGCGCGGAAGACATTTCCCCCGATTTGTAGCGAAGTAGCCAACGGGGTTATCACTACTCGTGACAGCGCTACTTTCTATTAACCATCAAAAACGCTTGACGGATTCCAAACCTGTGCAACAAGAGCTTTACCAGCCGCCCCAAGCAAAGCCTGTCGAGTGAGTGAAGTTGAGCGCACTTACTAGATGGTTGGGGGTAATCGGTATTGGGTTGCTAGGGAAGGGTGGCATTCAGGTGCCACCCTTTTCTATCAAAAAAAACAGTTGCGGGATTCCAGTTCCGTGATACCTCTCTGTTCAGCGGCACTAACTCACTGTCGCTGACTACTGAGTTTGGGGAGTGGCCCTACTAACTGGATTCGATGCCAGCTTACTCACTAAGGCGAATAACTCGCCCTACGCGGTAGCCGTTTGCTACTACTAGTGAGTATGGAATGACTGACACCACTTTTAGCATCAATGAAATACAATCTGACCTTGTAGTAACTGCCGACAATCTGGAAGATACGCTGATTACATTCCGTGTTTATCAGCAAGTTGAGCAGCGCAATGCCCATGAGCGTGAACGCCAGTTCACCACCAACGAGCAACGGGCGCTTTATGACAGACTGGCCCGCGCCTACTGGATTGCTGACCTCATCATGCAGCTTGACGAGAGGGACAAGGCTCCGCTTGATGCGCAGCTAAAGGCCAATATGTTGCAGCGTGATAAGCGCGAAAAAAGCAATCCTTGGGTCGCAGTTGTCAATCTGCTTTTCGGAATGGCGCAGGAAGACGGCTCTCTCAAAATCAATCGTTCCGCTTACAAGTACGCGGCGGTGTTTCGGGAGTTGAAGCGGAACAAAGTCAAGCCCTTGGAAGCTGCCGAGTTTATCAACAAGTACAAGTTCGATGGTGAAACGAAGCTGCTTGGTTTGGAATTGGCTGATCGCCATTATTCCGGGCTTTCCGAGGAGCCTGTCACAAAGAAGGGAAAAATCACGACGCGGACCAATCACGGCTATTCGGCCTACGTGGAAAACGTGGAGCCGTTTGCTGAGATTGGAAAGGAAATCCTAGGCCAGCAAGCGGTCGAGGATGGCAATTACGTGGTGATTTGGGGCGAGTTTCGTGACGGAAAGATCAAGCTATATGGCACCCTGCCAAACGCCGTGAAGTCCGTTAACCCGTTTTTGGACAAGCTGAACAGTAACTTCCACGCGCTGGCCAACCAGCGGCGCGAGGGAAAGAAGGAAAAGGTGTACAAGCTAGGTCCGCAGGTGACTATCCATACTTTGCCTACGAGGGTGAAGGATGGGTTCCCTGCGGAACATCATGCCTAGGAAGCCATCTAGCGCTCTGCTTGCTGCGCAGTAGAAGGGGACGCGCTTCTTATAGCCATTGTAGGAAATAACGTCCTTTTCTTGGCCTTTGAAAGCGTAAGGTAGGTACCTTGAACCCGCATTCTTAACTGCTCTCGTTCCGCTTAGTACGTCACGCGCCGTTTTGACGCGCTCAAGCTGTTCTTGTAGAATTGGATCGCGATCATCAATTGCCACGGGAATACCTCTGAATTAGTAGTCCCGTATTTACTATCTAGAACGAGGGCAGTCCGTGTCTTACTAGTCTGGTTTCGCCAGATGCACCGCCGTTAAGGCGCAGTAACTCAGTCAGTGCCCAAACTAGAGCGTCCATTCTGTCTGGCGACTTCTTAGCGTTCTCATCGTAGTCCATCATCTGCGCTTCAAGCTCTTTCAAGCCATCCAAGTGCGTCACGTTGCCATTGCTGTACTGGATTGCGACTGGTTCAGCGCGGACGATCTTTGCGCGGGTTGCGTTCACTAGTTTCAATGGAGCATTGCGCCTTACCCCGTTGATGACAGTGCGGACCATTTCGCCGCCGAAGTTCTTTTCAGCCACGATGTAGTCGGCTTGCCAATCATCATACATGGCGACGGCTTTCTCGGCCCATACTTCCGGCGTAGCTTTCAGCGATGCGTCTTCTAAGACCCATACATGCCCGCTAGCGTCGATTCCTGCCACTACGATACCCGTGTAGTCGCCCTTGTTGCCTTGGTTGCCTGAGGGGTCCACAGCCACGACGATTTTAACGAGGTCTGACTTCTTAACGTCGCCCCATTTGAACCATTCGCGCTTGAACAGCGCCATTGGATTGTTTGCTGACCACTCACCAAGCACGAAGCGAGCCATCTGCTTGCTCGAATGCTTGTATCTTGCCTTCAAACCTAGCTGGTAATTCGCGGCCTGATTAGCGGCGTTGTCCTCGGTCGGGACTTTGAGCAGTTTGTACCACTCTGGATAGTCGAGCGGCTGGCCGGAAAGTGGGTCTTTGTGGTCCCTGAATAGCTGGCATTCCCAATCATCCTCAAAGGCAGGGTTGCAGTCGAAGATGGTTAGGGGACGAAGCGGGACAGGATTGCCCTGAGCGTCCTTTACAGGCTTGCCATTGCTCTCGAGGAAGCCCCTGCCGTTCATACGGCTGGCAAGCTGTAGGATTACGTCTTCATAATCCTTGATCTGGTTGCATTCGTTGACCCAAACGGTGGAGTATTCGCCACCAAGCACGTTGTCGATGCGCGTTTTGTCCAGACCTTCGAAAAGTATCTCACTGCCATTGTGGAAGCGGAAGATGCTGTCACTCTTGAAGGTGCCAAAGTCTGGCTTCTTCTCCAACTCCTTCCGATAGCCCGGAAACATCATGTCGAGCACTTCGGGAAACGTGCCGCGCGCAGGGCCAAGCTGCTTATTGCAGTTGGTAAGCGTGAGACGGAAAATACCATGCTTAGTATTTGGTGCAGCTAGGGCGCGATTAATAATAAGCGCCACGATGCCAGCGGACTTACCGCCACGACTACCACCCGCGAGTAAGATATTTTGTACTTCGGGGTCATTCCACGCAATCGCGAAAAGCGAAGACTGCATGGAGTTTGGAGTGAATGTGCTTTGTGCCATCCACTACTTAGTTTTTTAGTAAATGCAGTGGACTAAAGCCAGCGCTCTAATGGCGAATGAGAATCAATTACTAGATAGACGAAATGAGAAAAGAAACACTGTTATATTCTTTGGGCGGTTGACCGCGAAGAAGGGCCGATCCAATTACCGGAGAAAGAAGGAATTCAGACGCAAATGCCTAAACCAAAAGTAAACCAACCAGACAATCCACTCTTCACCAACGGCGAAAAGACAAGCATGAACGCCTGCGTGGGCGACAACGGCGGTCCTTACGTCCTTGTTGATTACGGGCGAGGCTTTTTCCGTGCAGGGAATGCCATCGTGAAATCAGCCGAGGATTACACCCATCCGGTTGATCTCGCTGTATATCCCGCGGCCTTTAGCTATCGACATGGCATCGAGCTTTTTCTCAAACACATAGTTGTCGGATTAAATTCCCTCCTTGAGACGGGCGGCACCTTTAAAAAGAAGCATGGCATAATGCAGCTATGGAACGAGGTCGTTTCCCTAGTTCAAAAGTCTGAACGCGAATTCATCGAACCAGAAGTGATGAAGAAGGCTGGCGACGTTATCGGGTACTTTGACGCCTTCGATCCAACGGGACAGGTATTTCGCTATCCCGAGGATATCAAAGGAAATAGGCATTTAGCGGAATTCAAACTCATCAACTTGGATGTGCTTCGTAGTTACATGGATGAGTTGGAAGACATTCTAGAGCGCTTGATTGACCAGATAGCCGAACACGTAGATTGGCATTTAGGAGAGCTGGCGTTTCACGGCGAGTGAAAGGGCGGGTATGACGCCTGCTGTCAGCTTGGGTTGTTAAGATCGCCCCACGCTTCCCCATCGCCAAACTGCCAGCGCAGCACTCTTTCTTCGAAACGCTCGCCACAATCCATTGGCGCTGTTTCTAATGGCCGGCGCGTATAGGTGGCAGACTTTTTCTGCCGATCGATGGCTATCTCGTAGAAGTTACAAGCATTGCCCTGTAAGGCTAAATCCTTGCTGCTCATTCGAATATGCGTCTTGCTCCACTCAGAAACTGGCAGGGTTGCTTGATCGAACATACCAAGGTGTTTGCGGCCAATCTCGCTCATGGAGGTTATGTCGCACTCCATACGGTGTTGATAGCATTGGACGGAATAGAAGCTGTTTACGGGTGCGCTCTCCCCGCCTGTGAGTGATCCCTCTACGCGGACGTAATCACGCAGGTCCATCATCTGATAGGTTGGAAAACGTATGGGTTCATTGGCTTGGCGATCCAGCAGATACCAACCAAGTCCACCGACAAGCACCGCGCCAACGGCTACCCCTGCAAAGAACTTCATGCTCTGAATTCCCAAAAACCTATGCGCCCTTGGTTCTGTCAGTCAGTGGACGAAGAGCGCCCCTTGTCGGCCAAATATCCTCAAGCTCATTGCGTGAAACTACCACGTCGTGAAAACCCTCATTATCGCCGGTCATAACCACGTTCATGTGATTTCCAGCAGCAACTTGCCTCACTATGCCTGAGAGTACGAAATAAGCCTCAATCTGCGCTGTTTGCCAAACCTCGGCATCGATAGGCTTGAGAGGATGAAGAGCCGGTTCTTGGATTCCACCGCGAAGCACATTGAAGGGGCGCCCTCTCGCTCGTAGGTCTCCACAAACCAAGCGATCTTTCAAAGCGTTGGAAACTCGGATGGAAAAGCTAGGGTCAAGAAGCAACATAGTGGGAGGAAGTGGGAAGTCGGCAAGGTACCTCACGGCATCGTCGATAAACATCCATTGCTCTACTCTTGGCTTGCCTCGCTGCCTTCGCCATTCGCGATAATCGGCGATCTCATCCCAAAACCAAGCTGCGCCTAATCCCACTAGCGCAACCGCCACGAACCAGATTGCGTTACGCTGAAGGAAGTCTTGATCAACAAGCGCCCATGCTCCCGCGCCAAGAACCTCGGCGAATAAAACGAGGCCAGTCCGGCCTGCAGGGGTGTCTTTAACGCGGAGCATCAGATCTTCTTAGCGCCCGACCTGACGTTGTCGAGCGAAGGGGGCGAGTTTTCTGAAAACTCGAATTTGAACCATTGAGTAAAAATCGTGAGACCGCCCACACCCTACCAAACCTAGGGTGTACCCTCCTTGAAAACCAGATCATCCTGTCAACCACTCTTTTCCTATCTTTTCGGTTGACTGCTATTCTAGTCGACACCGGGATTAACTCTGGTTTCTACTACCGTTCGGGGCCTTCCTTCCAAGTCACTCTACTACAATTGATACGGCAGCAGCGCCTGTCTAGTAGTCAACCTAGTAAGGTCTGCTTCTTCTACATTTTACAGACCAGTTTTGCGACGAGCCGTGTCGGTCTTTGCTCGATTTTGCTCTTATTTCTGTTACATGGGTAGAGTAGAGGAATGAGTACCAGCGAAGGTGCCGATGGCTCTACCAATCCCAAAAGAACTAAACGGTTCGTCGCATTTCTACTAATTCTGCTCGCTATGACGGAAGTAGATGCTAGACATTATATGTGGGGGAATGAGTACCGAGGAAGGTGCAGATGGCTGTCACGAATAGTGGCAGCGCTTTGGCTCATAGTGGCCTGGTATCTCTGGATGAGCAATCGTGCGAACCATTCGCATCTAGACCTACGACCCGATGGGCGTTCGGAACCATGATGGCAAGGGAGCGAAGATAGTCGCTTCTGTAACTGGTTTGAGATGGGCAGTTGAAAACCCGTGTTGCGATACAATCGCATCTAGACGAAGGTGCCGATGGCCAGTCGGAAACTAATCGCCCTTACGATCTACGGGCGTTTTCTCTTCCTCATAATCCGCATCAATGGGAACACCATTGTCTGAACTCTGGTCCGTAAGCTGCTCTGCCTGTGGAGTGGCATCGATGACCTGTCCGAAAGCCCAATTGGGCAGTGCGACATTGGTGTCCACCTGACCCGACAATTCCACCTTATCGCCATATGTCTCTCGGCCTCTGGTTTTGGTGAGGAACTTACAGGCATCAAACAGCAATCGCTTATCCTGACTGTTTAAGTCCGTGCGGAAGGGAGTTTCTAACATGGTATCCGCTAATGCGTGTTGGCCATGCTCTCTGGCGTCCTTGAGGTCGGCACCAAAGCCTTCCTTGTCCTTGAATGCAGCCATGTAGACGGTGGCTGGTTCTAGCCCTAGATCGCGGCAAACGCTCTTGACGGTTTCCCCACCATGACAGCGATACAGGATGATTGCTTTCATCTCTGGGCCCAACAGCCGCCAGCGTTCAGTGGGTGATAGGTTCTCATCAGCCATCTGCTTGATGAGCTTCTGCATCTTCTCCACTTTGCTGTATTTCTTGGCCGTGTCCGTCTTCTGACGGTTGGTTAGCTTTCTGCGAGCCATAAAATGGGTTCCACCTTGATCCGGTTTTACTTCTAAAAAAGAGTGCCCAGTTTTCAAGAACGCGAAAACTCTAGCTTCTCTGCGACTTTCCAGTTTCCTGCCTGCTTTTCAGGCACCGTTCCGTCGCAACCCTATTTAGCGTGGATTTGCCGTCTTTTTGCGCTCTGCCTTACTGCTTTCCTTCTTTCCCAAGATTGCGCTCAACCCGATCCCAATGCAGTATCAGCCAATAGTCAATTGGATGAACTCTAGTCTGTGCCATCAACCGATCCATACGCCAGTCTATCAAGTCAGCCCATTCCGCCCACGTCTTAGTATATCCTTGAAAGCTGTGCTCTACTTTGTTCATTGGCGGTCTGCGCTTTGGTAAGTCAGTCTGTCTCTCTTCCCTTAATGGCTTTTGTTCTGTTACCTTTGCTGCATAGCCATGATCCATAACTATCTTTCCTGTACGCAAGTCTTCTACAAACTGTGCATATGATAGCCCTCGGATATTCCATGAGTATATCTGCTTAGGGTCTAGGTCTTTGGGGAGTTTTGCCACCACATACTTATTTGCTACTAAGGTCTGTTTTTGGTTGATTAGTAGATCATCTGGCTGTTCGGTGTGTTGGTAAGGAGATACCCAATGCGTGCACCGAATAAGAGCGAAGCAGAGTTTGCAGCACTGTTTGATTATGTGGATTCCTGCTCGGACCCATTGAAGTATCGTTTGATGCTTCTGCTTAGTGTTAAGCTGGGTTTGCGTCCCAAAGAGATAGCAGGGCTTAATCGCTCTTGGTTCCGTGGGGAGGAACTGCGCATTCCACATGGCTACTCAAAGGGGAAGGGCGGGCATGGTAGCTTGCCAGTTTGTGCGGAGGTTCTTTCTGCGCTTTCTGCTTACATGGGTGATCGTGAGGGCGTCGTGTTCCTCAACAGGGCTGGTCGTCCCTTTGATGCGGCAGGGATTAGCTCTGCTTTGCGGAGGTTGTATCGCGAGGCAGGGCAGGAAGGATCGTGCTACTCAGGGCGGAGGACGCTAGCTACGAACATGGTGGATCGCGGCGTTAACTTGCTCGTCGTGCAGAAAGTCTTGCGGCACTCAAGTCCTGTGACAACTCAGCAATATGTTGGTGTCACTCAGAACATGCTCAGCAAGGCTCTGTATGGCTAAGGCGTATGCTAGCGTGTCTGGCGCTGCTTTGGACCGTGTAGGGCAGCACAGGGGCCGCTAAGGGGTAGTCTGATAAGCTGCCCCGCTATCAATCCTTCGATGCTTCCTTCGCCGCCTTCTTGGCGGCTATCAAAGCTCGACGAGCAGCTTTGCGTTCGGGTGTCCATGCAGACTTAGAAACGCCTTTGGTTGCTTTGCTGATGTTCTCGTTGTGGCTGGTGCTGTTCCGCTTGCCAGTTTTGCTCTTGCTGATGCGAGCCTTCGTTTCCGCCGTATGAGTATCGCCAGCCACCATGCGGCATTTCTTCTCGCTTGTCTTACGTGAGCAGATCATCGCCGTTCTGGTGTTGAAGTGACCCGAGGCAACAGCTTCATAGCCGCGCCACGTGAGAACCAATGCTTCGCTGGATTTCTCATTTTGCAGTTGGCGCAGTGTGTCGTTCTGGATTGCCCATTCCAAACCCATGAGCTGGCCCGGCGTGAACAAGGAGAGGAAGTCGGTGTAGGTGAGTTCAACCACTCGACCTTTTCCCATTTGGCGAGTTGTTGAGGTTTTGTGCCAGCTTTTGAGGTAGCTGCCTAACCTGTCTGATATTGGTAACATGTGATGCTCTTCTTATATGAATGACCCTAGGGGAGCATCACCACCCCTAGGGTCTCCTAGTTTCTACCGCGCCAGTAAAAACTGAAACTCTTTGACACGCTGATGTGATGCTCCGTGTTCATTGGTATTTATCCTAACAATATAGATCCTGACCGATCGTCCTGTCAGTATTCGTCATCGGTTTGCGAGCGGCCACTATATTAAACGAAAAGCCGAACACGGGCATTGCTTGAAGAGCAATAGACTAACACCATTACTCTCGAAGAGTAATGACGCAAGGCCATTGGTCCTCCAAGAAATATCCATGCTCGGCAGTCGGTCCTCGACGCTTTGCCAGTCGCTTTCGCGTTCCACGCTCAAGGGACTGCTCCACTACGGACGAGTTCTCACTAGTAATGTCGTCTGGATGGCTTCGCCGTCGCTCGCGCTCCACCTGCGGTCGGCCTTTGGCCTCCACTTGGTCGAGCCTTTGGCTCTATGATTGATATGCCGTAGGCGAGGAATACCGGCGCGTTTGATTTTAGACATAAACCCAGCGGGCTACTTATCTGGGCTTGCTCTGTATCCACTTTGGTGCAAACCAGAGTTCAGGTACTAAACCACAGCATAACAGGAAGAAGCAAATGGCACTGGAATTTCTCAAACTCACTGACAGCAAGCTGGCAGAGGACTTCAACAAAGCAGACCCCGAAACCTACATGCCCAAGCGTCGCGAGAAAGTCGCACGGCTAGCTGATCGCGCTGCAAAAGCCGCGAAGGAAAAAAAGGCTAGGGGGCCACTCGGCACCTATACAATCAAGAACAACGCGGCCCGTGTTTCTGTAAAGATGGATAAGGACACTGCTTTCCCGCTTTGGGGCAATGGCAAAGTCGATCACGATTTCATGCCCGCTGAGCGTGTTTCGGACTTCTACGAAGGCGTTGCAAAGTCTGCTCGCGCTGGCGAACTGGACAGCCATTTCGATTGGGAGCCTGAAAAGGAGCAGAACCAAGATGCGGGTGCTGGTGGCCGCACTATGTCCGAGGAACACCGCAAGGCCATTTCCGAAGCTGCGAAAAAGCGGTGGGCGGAAAAGAAGGCTAAAAAGCAGCCAGCATAAACCGCACTGCTAGGCAAATGGGCTGCTGTTACTATTCGTGACAGCGGCCCTTTTTGTGTCAGCAAGAAGGAAAGGGTTTTTGAGCAGCCTGTTGTAAGCCTTCCCTGTCCTTCCCGAATTGCTCCCTGTCAGTTTTGGAGCGTAGATATTTAGTCATAAAGAAGCCCCAACGCCTAGCTGAGGTCATCGGGGCTTCCATGCGTGAGCAAACCGGCAAGGTCATCTTGCTCACGTGATATTTAGTCAGCTTGAGAGAATACGGCGTCGCAGCGCTAGCAGTATTCTCCACTGCGCAGTCTGCCCCTGAGCAGCAGGCTTGGGGGCTTTCTGTATCATGGCCACAGATGCCCGAGAACGATGGATCGGGAGAAAGAGCAGTTGCGGAGCAGTTTGCGAATAAGAGCGATCCTTGCGCCCTCAGCGGGCATCCTAGAGCCTGTTTGACCTGCTAGTCATGGTTGAAGCGAGAGCTAAGCCCTCGCTTCGTTCCAAGAGCTGGTTGTGTTGGTATTAAACGACGACGCAGCCAATCCGTCTTGCATCATCTGCGTACTTGCGCAGTGTTTTCTTCGCCACAAAGTGAATGTCCTGCTCAACGCGCAATCCGCCGGGGCCTTCCACACTGTAGAGTTCGTGCAAGCAAACGTCGCCAATTTCAGGCGTACCAAAGCCTAGATCGCAAAGGCCGAAAGCGAGGGTAGAGCCGGGTTCAAGCTCTGTGAGCAGCCAAGTACCAGATGCCCAAGGGATGAACAGCTTGCAGACTGGTTTATGATCCAGTTCCTTGCTGGTGCCCTTGACCTTTGCTTGCTCGCGCCAGTTGTTTTCTAACTTATCCCGCGTGTCGCCTTTTAGTATGTCGTACCAGTTCATGTCTTGCTCCGTGTTGTGGAGCCAGAACATCAAGCACCGTCTTTTTCGAAAAGCGAACAGAAAACGATAAATAGCTGTGCCGTTTTTTCGTTGAGGCGGCAGACAAGGGAAGAGGCCCACCGGATTTGTGGATAGTCCGGTGGGTTTTTCTATTTGCGACGAGCTGCGTCTCCTTTAGGTCGTTCTAGTTCAACTTTGGCGCCACTCTACTTCTAAGCAAACAGGAGTAGACGAAATGGTAGATTGGGAATTTGTGGCGGAGCAGTTTCAAGAATATGCGGACACTGACCCCAGGCATTGGAACAGCGACGAGGGCTGCATCTACTTTGGTGAGGTTCCAGTATTTTACCAGCGCCAGGACGATTGCTTCATCCTCGAAGCACATGGCGAGGTGGTTGAACTGCCCCGCTAGAAGGCTCCACCATTTAAGTATTCGCCTTCAGCATTGTACTGCCAGAAACCGTAGTCAGTTACGATGCTGAACGTCTTGTCAGCAGACAATAATACCCTAGCGTCTAGGTGCTTGAGCGCCACATTAACCTGCCTCCTAGCGTGAGTGCGTGTCGCAGCATCGTCATGCTCTAAATCACCCTTTAAGCTGTCGAGGATCGCGAGTTGATCGGAACGCGAGGGCAGGGCAGCTTCAATCGCGCGTTTGTTTGCTACTTGAGCCAACTCCCTCTCAACCGCTTCCTGCTGGACTTCGTAATCCGCGAGCCTCTTTGTGAGTGCTTTTGAACCGCCTTCTGCGAGCGCGTCTATCAAGTTGCTTATTTTTTGCGTCAGAACTTCGTTCCGACGGGTCAAATCTGCTACTTGTTCATCCAACATATTCAAGCGAGGGTTGTTGTCATTGACCGTGGCCGACAGCATCTTCTGTAGGACAGCGCTTTCGACTACCGTGTAATCGAAGGCCGCTGAGTTATCACAAGTCGCCCTCCGACGATTGTTGTCACATTGAAGGAATTGGTATTCCTTCCGTTTGTACCGGCTCTCTGTACCATCTTTCTTTTTGTAGACGGTATGGCCTCGCCCTTTGTGAACATAGCCAGCAGTGTGTCGGCATTCCCCGCAGAATGTAATGCCTGATAATAGGTTTCTGCGTTGCAGTGTGTCGCGTCCGCCCGAACGCTTTTTGCCCTCTAGAACTGCTTGTGCTCTGTTGAACTTACCAAGCGAAATTACACGGGGGTAAAAGTCCTGTGATACTGTCTCGTTGGTTTGGTAGTTAACGTACTCGCCCGTCACTGCTCGGTTCGTTAGTAGCCTGTGTAGGTATGGCTGATACCAGCCCCGCTGAGACGCAGTCCAACCCGTTTCACCCCGACTGTTGAACCGTTTCGCAATGGCGTCAAAACCATAGCCTGCGATGTACAGGTCGAAGAGTTCGTTAATGAGCGCATCTCTGCCCTCAATTACCTCGTACCCTTCTTTACCACGCTTCAGCCAAGAGGGCGGCTTTCCGATTGGGACATTCTTCTCACCACTGGCGATGCGTTTGTGGCGATTCTTCCAAGTAGCGTTTGCGCGCTCTCGCTTCTTGTCACTCTCGGCCTCGTCCATTTTGCCTCGGACGATCAGCATCAACTCATTTAATAGCCCGTCGCTGTCTTCGCCGCTTATGAGGCCATCGTTCCACGTTGCCACGGCAACGTCAGCTTCGTTCAGACCCCAAACAAGTTGAGCAATCGCTTTGCTGCCTTGTCGCGAAAGGCGATCAGTTTCCTCAACGCATAGTACCTTGCCCTTATGTAGGCCCTGTTTGGCTTCCAATTCGAATTTGTGAAGCGCTGACCCCTCGACGCGATTTCGCCCGTGGTATGCAGATCGTCCTTCATCAATCAGGATGTCGCCAAGCGTCCATCCCTTGCTTTCGATGAACGCCTTACCTTTTTCGATTTGGCGCTCGATTGAAAGACCTTCACCCTGCTGCGCTGACGAGTATCTGGCATAAATTATTGCGGTCTTTGACATAATGCCCTCGCTTTAATGCTAAGGCTTTTGGCATACAACCGTACAGGTGTAGGAGGAAAAGCGGTGGCCGTAGAGCGCCGGCATCACCAGGTTCCCGCCTCGATCCGCGCCCGCCGCGCCATCTCGCGCTCGCTGGTGGAAGGCTCGGGGGCGTTGGCGGGCATGGGCGGAATGGTACCGTCCGGCTCGTAGGTGGTTATGACGGTCCCCTTTTCCGTGACGCGGTGGTCGACCAGCTTGAGCCTGCCGGCGGACATCGCGCCATCGAGCAGGCGCTTGCCCTTGCCCAGCACGATGGGGAAGGTCATCAGCACAAGCCGGTCGAGCAGGCCCGCATCCAGCAATTGCGGATAGAGCGTGCTTGAACCCTGGATCAGCAGGTCGGGGCCGTCGCTCTGTTTGAGGGCGGGCACCTCGTCGATGGCCGACAGGCGGTGCGAGTTTTCCCATTCGAGCGGCGCGTCGCTGCTGGTGAGAACGTATTTGCCCGCCTGCGTCAGCGATTCGCCCATGAAGGCATTCTCGCCTTCGACATAGGGCCAGTAGGCCGCGAAGATATCGTAGGTGCGGCGCCCCAGCAGCAGATCGTAGGGCGCACCGAATAGCGCGCCGAGCGTATCGTTTATGCCGTCGTCGTCCATGCGGAAGACCCAGCCGCTTTCGTCGAAGCCGCCGGTGGGGTCTTCGGTCGGGCCGCCGGGGGCCTGCATCACCCCGTCGAGCGAGACGAAGGCGGCGCCGGTCAGTTTGCGTGTCATCGGATCAGTCCCCCTTGCGTGCCGCATCGATGGCGGCGACGTCGATCTTGTGCATGGTCATCATGGCTTCGAAGGCGCGGCGCGCCTCCTCGCCGCCCGCGGCCTGCGATTCCAGCAAGGTGCGCGGGGTGATCTGCCAGCTGAACCCCCATCTGTCCTTGCACCAGCCGCAGGCGCTTTCCTGCCCGCCATTGCCGGTGATGGCATCCCAGTAGCGGTCGGTTTCGGCCTGGTCTTCGGTCACCACCATGAAGCTGACGCTTTCGTTGGGCTTGAACATGTCGCCGCCGTTGAGGCCGGAAAATGCTCGGCCGCAGACGGTGAATTCTACCGTCAGCGCATCGCCCTGTTTCCCGCCGGGGAAATCGGATGGCGCGCGAAAGATCGTGCCCACGGCGCTGTCGGGGAAGGTATCGGCGTAGAAACGCGCCGCTTCCTCGGCATCGCCGTCGAACCAGAGGACGGTGGTGAGCTTGTCAGCCATTCTGCCGCTCCTCGATCAGTCTGGCGTCGATCGCCTTGGCTTCCTTGTAGGCCGGGCGTTCGCGCAGGCGGGCGGCGTAATCCTCGAACGCGGGGCGACTGGGCATCGATCCGAAGGTCAGCCCCCAGTCGACCTGGCTGCCGACATAGACATCGGCCATGGTGAAGCGGTCGCCGCAGACGTAATCGCGGCCCGTCATCAGCGTTTCGAACGTGTCCATCGCCTTGTCGAAGGTGCCGTAGCCGAGCATCATCTGCTTTTGCGGATCCTCGGCAGACCAGCCCATGGCGCGCGTGGTGATGGCCTGTTCGGCCGGGCCGGCGACGAAGAAGAAATAGCGGAAATAATCCGCCGTCTCTTCCGCCTTCGGGGTCAGTTCGGGGGCCTGCATCGCGCCCAGGTAATGGCAGATCGCCGCGCATTCGGTGATGACGTGATCGTGCCCGTTGTGGTGGTGGATGAGAGTGGGGATCTTGCCCATCGGATTGGCATCCAGCAAGGCCTGCGGCCTGTCGTCCCATTCGACGAGCTGGGTATCGTAATCCGCGCCCGCCTCGTGCAGCGCCCAGCGCGCGATCTGGCCGCGGCTCATCGGATTGGTGAAGAGGGTGTAGTCTGCCATGGCTTAAGCTCCTTTGCCGATGAGGCTGAACATCGCGCCTTGCGGGTCGATGGCGTTGAACACGTGTTCGCCACCCGGGATTTCCATCGGTCCGTTGATCACCTGGCCGCCGTTGGATCGCACATAATCTGCCGCAGGCTCGATTTCGGGAACGCGGAAGTAATAGCTCCACAGGCTGGCGGGCATGTCGTCCGGTTTCTGCATGATCGCACCCAGCATGTAATCGCCTGCGCGGTACATGTCGTAGGAGCCCATATCGCCCATATCCATGCTGTCGGCCTTCTCCCAGCCAAACAGGCCGGTGTAGAATTCGTGCGCGCCCTGCCGATCGCCGCTCATCAGTTCGTTCCACGCGCAATGGCCAGGGCGCGGTTCGTATTTGGCGAAGGATTGGCTCGTTTCGCCTTCGGGCTGCATGAGATAGAAGGGCGCACCTTGCGGATCGGCGACCATGGCCATGCGGCCGACGCCTTCGAGACGGTTGGGCCCCATGAACAGCTGGCCGCCCTGTTCCTTGAGCCTGGTCAGCGAGGCGTCGATATCGGCGACCGCGATGTAGCCGATCCACGCCGGCCGTGCGCCGCCGCCGATCATGTCCTGCGTCAGCTCGAGCAGGCCGACCACCTCCACGCCGTTGGCGCTGCCGAGCCGGTAGTCCATGTCGGACATGCCGCTGCCGGCGAATTTCCACCCCAGCAGCGGTTCGTAGAATGCCTGCGCGGCATCCGCATCGCCGGTCATCAGTTCGTACCAGACGAAATCACCCTGATTGTCAGCCATCGGACTTCTCCTCTCGGTTTGCATCGGCGACCGCGAAATGGGCCAGCTGGTCGGCATGCGCCTTGCGGAAGGCGGGACGGTC